>Ga0172379_10006477_pt1 | contig 15651 bp, 9 predicted proteins | sample GrowelOW334metaG_FD_119756 | JGI IMG/M metagenome (GOLD analysis project Ga0172379, IMG submission 119756) | Groundwater microbial communities from an aquifer near a municipal landfill in Southern Ontario, Canada - Groundwater well OW334 metaG | ecosystem: Environmental > Aquatic > Deep... | reverse complement strand
GGCGGGGGCGTTCGGTGCCGGTGTGCTGGTGACAGTAATCGAAAGCGCATGCACGGGTCAGATTTACGTGCCGGTTCTGGCGTTCCTTTCCAAAACGGAGGGAGTCATGAGCATATGGCTCGCATATCTGCTCCTGTACAATCTGATGTTTGTGTTGCCGTTGGTGGGACTGCTCTTCGCAGTGTATTTTGGAATCAGTTCGTTACGGCTCGCTTCTCTGACCAGTCTTGACGCTTTTACGGGAAAAATCCTGATGGGGACCTTGTTTGCATTTCTCGCGGTGTTGATGATCCTTCTTTGAGCTGACCGTCGGATTCCGGGGGTTTTTCAAACCGGTGCTTCGAGCTGATTTACAATTTCCAGCATGACGGACTGTTTTTTTATGCCGGAATACTGCGCCTTGTTTTCAAGGACCAGCCGGTGTGCAAGAACGGTTACGGCAAGTGATTTCACATCATCGGGGACGACATAATCTCTCCCATCGAGAAACGCTTTTGCCTGCGAGCAACGCGATAGCGTGAGCAGAGCCCTCGGACTTGCCCCGAGTCTTATCCTCGTATCTTTCCTGGTTGCGCGTATTATTCCAACCATGTAGGCTGCGACGGATTTTTCTATGTCAACTGTTTTCACTTCTTCCTGGAGTCTGCATATCTGGGCGCAGTTGATAACAGGTTTCAGATTCAATATCGGATCCCGGTCCTTGCGTGAATACAGCATCTCTGTTTCACTTTTTTCATCCGGATATCCAAGGATTATCTGCATCGCAAATCTGTCGAGCTGGGCTTCGGGCAGGGGGTATGTGCCATGATATTCTATCGGGTTTTCCGTGGCTATCACAAGGAAGGGCTGGGCGAGGTGATATGTTTCAGCCTCGACAGTGACCTGTCCCTCATTCATTGCCTCCAGCAGGGCTGACTGGGTTCTTGGAGACGCCCTGTTTATTTCATCGGCGAGAAGGATGTTCGTGAAAACAGGCCCTTTTCTGAAATGGAAGTTTCCGTCCCTGGGGTTATATACGGGTGAGCCGATGATGTCATAAGGGAGAAGATCCGGAGTAAACTGGATTCTGTGGAAAGAGCCGTCTATTGAAAGGGCCAGAGCCTTTGCCATAGTGGTTTTTCCGACACCGGGAACATCCTCCATGAGAATGTTCCCGCCGCTGCAGAGTGCAATGACAAGGAGTTCGACCGCCTCGGGTTTCCCCGATATGATCGAACTCAGATTGTCTTTGAGTTTTCTCAGATCATCTTTAGCTGTGCGCTCCATCATAGCCCTGTTTTATAAAACTATTTGTCATAGAGTTCCTTCATGTCCCGCAGATTTTTGATAATTGTTTTTGCATCTTTAATGCACTTGTCCGCATCGGTTGCATCCGGGTGACTGTCAATGAAGTCCTGCCATTGCCCTATGATGGCGTCTATTTCCTGCCTGCTGGTGGCTGGCGGAGCTTTCTTGATTTTCTGGTAGATGGCCTTGTATTCCATCTCCATGGAGCCTGTCTTTATGCCGCCTTGAACGCCGGACGGGAGCTTGTTTTGTGTCGCGGTCGGTGGAGCGTCCGCAACAGGAGATGATGAAAAGGAGGATCTGACCATTTTCAACATTTTTCCGCCTATGAAAATTATCAGCAGGCATGCGACGGTAACTGCCGCCCCCACCATGAAGAAGATTATGGTTTTTTTCTTATTCTGGATTTTAACAAGCGTGGAGTTTGTTATGGCGACGGTCGTATTGATTCCGACCTTTGTCTGTGTCCTGTCTTTTTCCGGAGTTTTTACAATGTCGGGGGATTTTTCTTTTTCTGAGTCTTCCTTGCCGTCTTTCCCGGCAACGGATTTGCCTGCTGCCGCCTTGGCTGGAAATGGAGGGGGCTTAAGCCCCTTTTTATTGAAAGGGGACGGGGGCGGCAGTCCTTTTACAGGGCTTTTCTTAGCGTTGGCATCGTCCTTTTTCGCCTCCGTTACCCCCTCTGTCTTCAAGTTGGCATTGATTCCAATCTTTGTCTTGTCTTTCTCCGTGGTGACAATATCCGGGGAGGAGGTTTCTTCTTTTTTCAAGTCGTCTTTCCCGGCAACGGATTTGCCTGCTGCCGCCTTGGCTGGAAACGGAGGCGGCCTAAGCCCCTTTTTGTTGAAAGGGGACGGGGGCGGCAGTCCTTTTACAGGGCTTTTTTTAGCGTTGGCATCGTCCTTTTTCACTTCCGTTATTTCTTCAGGCTTCGAATCCTTCTTTCCGGGTTCATCTTTTTTCAACACCGGCTGATCCGTCTCAGCCTTTTCTTTGTCGCTTTCTTTTTTTGTGTCGGTGGGCGGAAGCTCCGGTGATTCAGATGATTTAACCCCGTTTTCCGTCTTCTCTGTTTTTTCTCCAGTAATTTTATTCTCCTGAATCTGTTTTGCCTTTGCAGTTTCCTCTTCGGCTTTTTTCTTCATTTCCAGGAGTTCTTTTTTGTGGAGTTCAAGGGTTTCGCGTTCTTTCCTGAGCAGTTCCTCTGTTTCAGCGCGTTCTTTTGCGATTTGGGCGGCAAGCCTGTCTGCGGCTTCCTTTGCGGCACGTTCAGCTTCTTTTGCAGTTTCCTCCTCGGCTTTTTTCTTCATTTCCAGGAGTTCTTTTTTGCGGAGTTCAAGAGTTTCGCGTTCTTTCCTGAGCAGTTCCTCTGTTTCAGCGCGTTCTTTTGCGATTTGGGCGGCAAGCCTGTCTGCGGCTTCCTTTGCGGCACGTTCAGCTTCTTCCGCAGCGTGTTTCCGCGTCTGAACATCTTTCTCCTCTTCTTTCCGTATTTTTTCCCCTGCGATTCGATATGCCTCCCTGAGGATTGCCTCCTGCCTTTCCGCTTCAATGCGTACCTGATTCGCGAAATTTTCATCCTGTTTAACGTGTTGACGGGGCATCTGGCGCTGTGTTTGAAACTGGCTCTGGTTTTGAGGTTGCATGTTGGCCGGCGGCGGCGGTATTTGTGCGTGATTAATGGCTGTATGAGTCTGTGCGATGTGATTCTGTGCGACTTTCAGGGCGCCCTTGGGAAGAAATTTCAGCGATGTCGAGCCGGAAACCCTGGGTTTAGGCAATGTCTCACGTGGTGCCTGAGAATTGTCCCGCTGTGGTTGAACTGCCGCTGCAGGTGGAGCCGTCCTTTGCTGCTGCGGAATAGTTGCGGCGGTTCTTTGCTCAACCTGTGTGGCCCCCATATGCTGGGCGGAAGTCTGCTGTGTCGAAGGGGCGGGTGTTTTAAATTTCGATATCGTAAACGTTTTTTTCCTCTGACCGCCTAGACTGGTTGGAGGGGGGGGGGCAATATGCTTTTGGGCTGCCGGTTCAACATGTTCCGGCACTGTTTCCTTTTCAGGAGGAGGTGTTTGCTTCTGAAACTGCTGGGGAAAAGACTGCTGCTGGGAAAATGGAACTGCGGTATTCTTGCCGCCGAGAGTGATTGGCTTGAACCCGCCGGTTGCAGAGGTTGTCAGCATTCCGCCGAATCCGATATCGACTATTTTTGCAACTTTCACGACTCTCTTCTGACCCGCAGTTGCAGCTGTTTCGTCCGAGATTCCGCCGTGTGGTGCGATTGAGGAGGTGGTTTCGTCCCCGTCAACAATTCCATTAGATGCGAAGGTACGGGCTGGAGGCGCATTGACCGGAGTCATTATTCCTCCGCAATTTGGGCATTCAACCTGATTCACAAAAGAATCAATGTCTCCAATTGCCTGGCAAGACTGGCACTTGTATTCAAAAGGCATGTTTAGATGTTTTCTCTTAAGTTTTTTTAATGAATATTTTGCATTCGAGACCGTTAATATCCGCCGAAACCCCGTTTTGTTCAAGGGGGTTTTCAGCAAGTTTTACGGCCAATGTTTCGTTCTTGATGTACTCGGAAAAGTTTTTAACGGATGAGGTGATTTCAGGAACGCCCGAATAGACAAGTTCGATCCGGTCCGACACCTCGAACCCGGACTCCTTCCTCAGGTTTTGGATCCTGCTGACAAATTCCCTGGCGATACCCTCTTCTTTAAGGGCGCTGTCAATCACCGTGTCAAGAGCTACGGTTATTCCGCCCCCGGTTGCGACCATCAGTCCGCTTTTTTCAACGCGCTGTATCGAGACGTCGTCCCGGGTTAAGCCATATTCGTTTCCGGAGGAGATTTTAAGTTTGAGAGTTTCGCCTGCGAGCAGGTTCCTGATTGATGCGTTATCGAACGCCCCTATGGCTGCGGCAACTTCTTTCATGTCTTTCCCCACACGTGAGCCGAGGGATTTGAAGTTCGCCTTTGCAGTCCATGTGACAAGTTCTGTTTCATCCGAGCGGAACTGAACTTCCTTCACATTGAGCTCTTCCGAGATGATGTCGCAGGTTTCTGAAAGCATTTCCCTGACCGCATCGGAGTGGGTTGCGATTATGACTTTGCTGAGGGGCTGGCGGACGCGGATGGTATGCTGGGTTCGCAGATGCCGCCCCAGGGAGACTGCTGTCATTGTGTTCTCCATCTGTTTTTCAAGTCTTTCGTCGCGCCTGAATTTTTCGGCCGCCGGATAATCGCAGAGGTGGACGGATCCGGGCATGTCCGGAGATTTCAGGTTCCTGTAAATCTCGTCCGTTATGAAGGGGATGAAGGGGGCGGCTGTTTTACAGAAGGTCAGTAGCACGTAATGCAAAGTCCTGTATGCGTCATCCTTGTCGCCGTCGTTCTGGCTTTTCCAGAAGCGTCTTCTGCTTCTGCGGATGTACCAGTTTGTGAGGTCGTCTATGAATTTTTCAAAACGGTTTGCGGCCTGCTGGAGACGGTAATGATCCATTGAGTCGCCGATTTCCTCAACCATTTCAGAGAGGGATGAGAGTATCCATCTGTCAAGGGGATGCTGCGGGTTTTCCGGCGCCGATGCGGTTTTGGGCGCCTCCCATTTGTCAAGATTTGCATAGGTGACGAAGAAGCTGTACGAGTTCCAGAGCGGAATCATCACTCCCCGCAGGACGTCCTTTATTCCGGCTTCTGAAAAACGGAGGTCTTCCCCCCTCACAACAGGGGAACCGAGAAGGAAAAGACGCAGGGAGTCGGCGCCGTAGTTTTCGATAATGTCAGTGGGATCCGGATAGTTTTTCTTGCGTTTTGACATCTTCTGTCCGTCTTCAGCCAGGACGAGCCCGTTCACGACGACATTTTTAAACGGGTTTTTTCCGAAGAGCGCGGCGCCCAGGACGACAAGCGTATAAAACCAGCCCCTGGTCTGGTCGAGTCCCTCGGCAATGAAATCGGCCGGGAAATTCGCCTCGAAATGGGCCTTTTTCTCAAAAGGGTAATGTTGCTGCGCATAAGGCATGGCACCGCTTTCAAACCAGCAGTCTAGAACTTCGGGGATCCTTTCAAGGGGTTTTCCCCCCCTTGAAGACGGTATGCTGATTTTGTCGGCGAGATGCTTGTGGATGTCGGTGATTTTCCGGCCGGAAAGTTTCTCCAGTTCCGCTATGGAGCCGACGCAGGTGGTTTCACCTGTTTCGGGATTCCTCCAGACGGGAAGGGGGCAGCCCCAGTAGCGGTTTCTGCTTATGGCCCAGTCCCTGGCGTTTTCGAGCCATTTCCCGAAACGTCCGTCACGGATGTGCGGCGGAACCCAGTTGATTCCGCTGTTGGCCTTCAGCATCTGCTCTTTTATCGGCTCTATCTTTACGAACCATGTGGAAATGCTTCTGTAGATGAGGGGGCTGTCATCCCGCCAGCAATGCGGATAATTGTGGAATATGGAGCCTCTGTGGACAAGTTTCCCCTCGGTCTTCAGGCGTCTGATGATGTCCTTGTCGGTTTCTTTCACATAACGGCCGACGTAATCGGGGACTTCAGCGGTGAATCGGCATTCCTCGTCTATGGGGCAGACTTCGGGTATGGAGTTTTTTTTCGCCGCCGCAGCGTCTTCTTCGCCGAATCCGGGCGCCATATGGACAATTCCTGTTCCGTCCTCGGTGCTTACGAAATCCGCAGTGACAATCTTGAACGCCCCTTCCGAGGAAAGTTTCTCGAAGTAGGGGAACAGCGGAAGGTATTTACTCCCCCCGAGCCGCGTCCCCTTGAATTTTTCAATGACCTGGATTTCCTCCGGCTTTTTGTAATATGCGTTTATCCTTGATTCCGCGAGAATGTAGAAGGAGTCGCCGTCCTTGATTTTCACATAGTCGATTTCAGGGCCTGCGGCAAGCGCAAGGTTTGAAGGAAGCGTCCAAGGCGTAGTTGTCCACGCCAGATAGTACAAGCTGCTGTTTTCGGCATCCTGGAAACGGACGGTGATTGCGGGGTCTTCCACTTCCTCGTAGCCCTGGTTGGCCTCGAAATTTGAAAGAGGTGTTGAGCAGCGCGGGCAATAGGGAAGGATTTTATAGCCCTCGTATATGAGTCCCTTGTCCCACAGCTGTTTGAAAACCCACCAGATCGATTCCATGTAATCGAGATCCATTGTGCGGTAGCCGCGGCTGAAATCAACCCATCTCCCCATTCTCCTGACAACTTTCTCCCATTCGCCGGCGTAGCGCAGGACAATTCCGCGGCAGGATTCGTTGAACTTGTCAATCCCGTAGGATTCAATCGCCTTTTTTCCGGAAAGGCCAAGCTCCTTTTCCATTTCATATTCCACTGGAAGTCCGTGGCAGTCCCAGCCGAAAACACGGTCGACGTATTTCCCTTTCATTGTCTGGTATCTGGGCACGACATCCTTTATCGTGCCGGCGAGGAGATGCCCGTAATGAGGTAGCCCTGTGGCGAAGGGGGGGCCGTCGTAGAAGACAAACTCACCCTTGCCTTTGCGCTGATCAAGAGACTTCTCAAAGACTTTTTCGCTTTCCCAGAATTTCAGGATATTTTTTTCTATTTCAGGAAAATTAACCTGACTGCCTGCGGGTTTAAACATTCAAAGGTATTCCTTTCGTCAATCATGCGGATTAAGTTTTTCATCGACCTGCCTGAGGGCGTCAATCAGCTCCGCCGGGTTCTGGTATCTGCAGCTGGGGTTTTTGTCCATCATTTTGAGGCAGAGTTTTTCCATTTCGGGCGAGATGTCCTTGCGCAGCGAACTCAAGGTGGGAGACTCCTCGTTGAGCGAACTCATGAGCACGTTTACCGAGGTGTCTCCTTCAAATGGCGGTTTTCCGGCGAGCATGTGGAACAGCGTGGCGCCAAGGCTGTATATGTCCGCCCTGATGTCTACGCTTGCGAAATTCCTTATCTGTTCCGGGCTCATATAGGCGGGCGACCCCATTATTTCATGGGCTTCGGTATCGGTAAGCGACGACTCGGCATGTGTTTCTTTCGCAAGACCGAGATCCGCCAGTTTTATTGAGCCGTCCTTTGAAAGCATGATGTTGTCGGGCTTGATGTCGCGGTGCACGATATTGAACTGGGATGCCACGCTGATGGCATTGGCGGCGGCCATTATGATTTTCAGCGCCTCCTTTTCACCCATCGGCCCCGTAGTTCTTATAATGTCCCCGACCGAGCCGCCGTCCATGTATTCAAGGGCGATATAGTAGAAGCCCCTTTTTTCATCGAGGCCGGCATCCATCAGGGAAACAACGTTCGGATGTTTTATCTTGGCCACATATTTTGCTTCGCGCAGGAACCTTTTCGAGGCTTCGGAGTCGTCGGGCCCGAGTATCTGCGATGAAATAAGTTTAAGCGCCACCGGTATGTCAAGCAGGGTGTGTCTTGCAAGATAGACGGAACACATGCCTCCCTGTCCGATTTTTTTTGATATTCTATTGTTGCCTATGATGTCGCCGTCCCTTAAAAGGAAATTATCTTTTTTCATCTGGGTGGGGATGTCCGGCAATCCGGCTTCCCTGAACCTTATTGTTTTTGTATCTCCCAGCCTGCTTGCCGGTTTGCCGGAATCCCAGTGTTTCGCCTCCCTGCAGATTTTAATTTTTGCGTACGGAAGCCTTATTGTGTTGGATTTCCCCCCCTCTATGACTTCAAGTATGACTACGCTCGGAAGGGCGTCCGCTATCCTTGAAACCTCCACTATTCTTCCGTCAAGCATCTCCAGCACGTACGGTCCCAGCGGATTTCCGGCTTCATCCGATGCGATTCTCGCAAAATACTTCTGTTCCATCACGGGTGCGGTTTCAGGGGACTGAACCGCCTTGCCTCCGGCATCGTATTCATACTTGAGGTTGGATTCCGGCGCTTCGCCTACGACGGCTTTTTCATCGTCAGGGCCGGTTTCATCCTGCTTGTCAGGAAGCTCTTTTGCAGGATTCCTGATCAGTTTCAGGAACATGTAGACAGGATATGCCCACGGGAGGAGAAGCCCCAGCATGAAATGGAAAAACCTGTTTTTGCACTGGAGTTCGGCCATGGTTGCGGCCGCGAATGGACTTCCGAGAAGGACGGCGATAAGTATTGAAGATACAAGCAGGCTGTTCCAGTCGGGATTGAGTCCGGCCCGGACTGCATCGTCCAGAAGATTCGAAAGGAAAGTGTAGAAGGACGTCAGCCCCCCGAAAACAAAATCTCTCAAAAAATATATGAAATTCATAGGAAAGTTCCGCCGCTTAAAAATTGCAATCCTGCTAATATAGTCAAAGGTCTGTGATTTTCGAGGTGGGAAATAAGTTTTTACCCTTTATTTCTGTGGTCAATCCAGGCCCGGATTTACCGGGCTGTTTCAGGGCGGGCCTATAAATCGCTGATTCTGACATATCGCGGCTTTTTGACCTCATGCCGGTTCCGATGGAACAGGCGTAAAGAGATGGTGCTCCCGTCGAGAGCCGGCCTAGTGTTTTGATGTTTTTTTCACTCCGGGGAAAAAGCCTCACGTCTCCATCTTCCCGACAATGTCATTGATGCTTCTGCAGTTGTGCCTGTCAAGGTAGTCGTTTATTCCCTCGAGGACTTCCATTGGCGCCATGGGGTTTGCGAATATCGCAGTGCCGACGGCAATGGCCTTCGCTCCGGCCAGGAAGAATTCAACCGCATCTTCGGCAGAGACAATCCCCCCCATGCCGATGACGGGGATCTTGACCGCCTTGGAGGCGTCGTAGACCATCCTCACGGCGACGGGTTTTATCGCAGGGCCGCTGAGTCCGCCTTTGATGTTCGCTATCTTCGGCCTGCGGGTTTCTATGTTGATCGCCATGCCGGGCAGTGTGTTGATTAGGGAGATGATGTCCGAACCGGAATCTTCGGCGGCTTTTGCGAATTCCGCAATGTTGGAGACATTCGGGCTTAACTTGGTAATCAAGGGGAGGCTTGTCTTTTTTCTGATTTCAGAAACCACCCGTGCGAGGAGATTGATGTCGGTGCCGAAAGCTATTCCGCCGGCTTTGATGTTCGGGCATGAAATATTTATCTCAAGTGCGGCTATCCCGTCTTTCTCAGCTTCAAGTTTAGATGCGACGTCACAGTATTCTTCAACGCTTCTACCCCAGATGTTGACGATTACGGTTGCACCGCATTTCCTCAGGAACGGCATGTATTCCTGCCCGTGCAGGAATTTTTCCACGCCGGGGTTATGCAGTCCTATTGCATTCAGCATTCCGCTGGAAGTTTCTGCGACACGAGGTGTTGGGTTTCCCTCCCATACGAAAGATGAAATCCCCTTGACGACTACGGCGCCGAGTTTCGAGATGTCGAAATACCCGTTGTACTCGCTGCCGTAGCCGAAAGTCCCGGATGCTGTCATCACCGGATTTTTAAGTTTGATTTTTCCAAGATCTGTTTTGAGGTCGGCCATTTTATCACCTAGAATTATAAGGATTCATTAAGTTTTTCAGAGGCGTTAATGCCTGTGAAAAATTTTAACGGTTAAGGTAAGCGGATTAAATCTGTTGTCAAAGCGGAATTACGCCTCTTGCGCACTTTAGCTGTTTTCAAGCTGCAGGTTTTATGGTGATTTCCTGATGGTATGGGATGGTGTACGTTCTGGTTGCATTGGAAAAGCGATAAAGGGCGCTTTGAATTCCTCTCATGCAACTCGATGTCCTTGTCAATCCTTCTCCGGCATGCGGCAACCGTATTATTTCACAGAAGATTCTTGAAATAGCGTTGATAAAGTCTACAGTCTCCGGTTTGAAATCATTAATTTTTCAGGATTGATTAATAAAGTAAGGCGGGCTTTCTGGCCCGTTTGCCTAAATGCGGTAGACAGGCTGGAAAGCATGTCTTACTCAGGAGGAGGGAAAATGTCGATGAAGAGGAATTTAAGTCCGCAGGAGATGTTTTACCGGCTTGCGCAGGAGCATAAGCCGGACTTCCGTTTTGAAGGGAAAAACAAGAAGGATTTCAACAGCTGGAAAAGCGAGGCTTTGCCTGAGGTGATGAAGACCCTCGGCAATTTTCCGGAAAGTGTTCCTCTGAATCCGGAGCTTATGGTGGAATGGGAGCATGACGGCCTCGTAAAACAACGCTGGCTGATTGATGTCGGCAGGCATATTTCAGCGACATTCCAGATAAACAGACCCGCAAAGATTCCAAAAGGGAAAAGACTTCCCGCCATACTGTGCTGGCACGGGCACGGGAAATTCGGAAAAGAACCAGTCATGGGCAATGATTCATCGCCCGAACTGAAGGCTGCAATCAGCAGTCATAACTACAATTACGGGCACAAGATGGCGAAGGAGGGTTTCATCACCTTTGCAATCGACTGGATTGGCGCGGGCGAGAGGAACGACACCAATAAACCGCATTTCAGGAGCAATAACGCGGGGCGCGACTGGTGCAACCTTTATTATCTCAATGCGACAATGCTCGGGATGACTTCGCTGTCAATAAACATAACCCACGGAAAAGCGGCTACTGACTTTGCCTGCTCTTTTCCGGAAGTTGACGCGTCCAGGCTTGCTGTGATGGGGTTGAGCGGCGGCGGAACGATGACGCTCTGGTCGGCGCTCTGCGACGGGAGGTTCAAGGCGGTTGAGATCATCTGCTACAGCGACCTTTGGGAGATTTTCGGTTTCCGTGATTTCAACTACTGCGGAATGCAGGTGGCGCCCGGACTTTACAAGCTTGTAGACCTTCCCGATCTCCAGGGGCTTCTGGCTCCGCGTCCGCTCCTGGTTGACATAGGCATGTATGACTCCTGTTTCAATGTTGACGGCGCCATGAAATGCCATGATCAGGTCAGGAAAATTTACAAGGCGGCGGGAGTTCCTGAAAAACTGGAGGCCGATTTATTCAACGGGGAACATGGCTGGGGCGGGAACAGGGCGAAGGCGTTTTTCGGGAAACATCTGGGCGGGAGCAGATAAAAATCCAGACTCCAAACCGCCATGGAGCGGTTAAGACAGGCGATTGTTTCAGAGTCGGATTTAGTTCGTAGTAGGCGAATTTATACGCCGCTACCTCAAAGAACGTGCAATAAATTGCACTACTACTAACAAGAAAAGCTGGAATACAAAAGCGATGTGAATTGGTTTTCCCGAGTCTGACAGGCACCGCGGCGGACAAGTTCCAGACAAACATATTAAACAAAGAAAGCAAAAGAACATGCCTTGCGGCATTAACTACTAACAAAACCTCAAAACATTTTGTAATTCGTTTGTAGTTAAGCCCGCAAGGGCTGTTCTCCGATAACTTATATGGCAACTCGAAATTACTGGAAGATATTGCCTGCGTTTGCCGCATTGTTTTCGTTGACGGTGTTTGCGGTATCGGCCAATATAATCCCTTCAATCCTGCTCCGTGCGGCCCGTGACTTCAACATTTCGCCTGAACTCATGTCCGGGGCGACTACGATCCAGTTTGCCGGTTTTATAGTGGCGACCATGTTCGGGGGGATATTTGCCGATCGGGCGGGTAAGAAAACCGTATTTGTTGCAGCCTGTCTTTTTACTTTCACCGGTGCCGTGATCTGGTATTGCGCCGGTTCCCTTGGAATGGTTTCACTCGGCAGTCTTGCCATGGGGATGGGTGGCGGTATTCTCGAAAGCATGAGTTCGGCGCTCCTTTCGGACTTGTTCCCAGACAAGAGGAAATTGTATCTGAATCTTTCCCAGGCGGCATATTGCGTAGGTGCGGCTTCTGGCCCCTATCTTATCGGCATGCTTCTCACGGGGGAAGGGATTTCATGGCGTCTGATTTTTATTTTCCTTGCCGCCATGGCTGCCGTATTGCTTGTCTTTTACGCGCTTTCCCGCATCCCGAAATCCACTGCGGAAGAGGCTATTTCCTTTCAGATTTTTATTCGTATCATAAAAAAATGGGGTTTTATCTGCCCGTGTATTGTCATCTTCCTGTATGTATTCGCGGAAACTGTCCATATGGTGTTTATAAATTATTATTTGAGAAAGCACCTGCAGGCGCCGGAGAACTGGGCGGTCTACGGCCTGTCAGTTTTCTGGCTGTCCATGACCCTGGGGAGAATGATTTGCGCTTTTATCCCGGAATCCGTGTCATATCGGAAAATCATTGCTTCATTAATGTTTGTCAGCGGGCTTCTGATGTTTTCGCAATTGCTGGTTCAGCAGTGGCAGACCGGCATTGTGGTTTTCGCATTGACCGGTTTTGCTTTTTCGGGAACATGGCCGCTGATTGTCGGCCTGACGGCAAAGATTAATCCCGGCTATTCCGGAACCGTCATTGGCATTACCGTCGCCTCTGGCGCTGTCGGCACTGTCGTAGCCGCCCCGGTCATGGGGCTTTGTTTCAATTTGCTCCCGTTGTCACATGCCTTCAGTTTCGCCTCCGGCTCACTGTTTGTCGGTGCAATTTTAATTGTCCTGGTCAAGGCAAAGCCGTAGAGTTGCCCGTCTCGGGGAAGGGGGGCTGGAGCTTCGCCGGCACGGCGAACGTTACACCGGAATCAAGACCAGTAAGACGGGCTTTGTCCGCGCCGGGACGGCGAGCGCCACAGACAAAGATTCTCTTTTCTGAGGTAATTTCAAAATTGCCGAATCCAAGGTAGGGATGGCTCTCCGAGCCGTCCGTTTTGAGGCGGCGCGTTACGGAGAACGCGCCCTGCCTTCGCCAATTTTGAAATTGGCTCTTCTAATCAATTCATCACCAGACAACTTTTTCTGTGTTTTTTTGTGCAACCACAATGTTGACATTAACAATAATTATGTTATAATAGACAATATGAAAGAAGGCAGTACCAATGGAAAGACGATCTCGGCCATAGCGCAGGAATGCGGTGTTAGCGCCATGACGGTCAGCCGCGCACTCCGCAACAATTCCCTGGTGAAGGAGGATACGCGCAAACGTATTGTCGCAACGGCTGAGCGTATGGGGTATATCCGGTCGCCGCGGATGGGACGTCCTGCTGTCGCCGGCAGTGAGAGTTCCCTGAAGATTCAATTGGTTGCCGGAACCATGGGGCGCAGCATGACGGTATTTCATTCGCGGCTTCTGATATCTATTGAACAGCACTTGTCTGAACGTGGCTATGAATGCGTGATCCGGACCTGCAACGGGGAATATTCCCAGTTCATCCAGCTGCTCGAAAATGTTCGTAATTCAGATGTTGATGCGACCATGATTGTCGGCAGTTTTGTTCCCGGACAGCTCAGGGCTTTGCTGGAAGCCGTGCCCGAAGCCATACTGCTTGACAACCCCGGCGAGCCGTCCATTGAAATTTCATACGCATCATTTGCCTTTGACAATATTGAAGCCGCCAGGGTTGGAGTGCGCCACCTTCTTGACTGCGGACATCGCAAAATCCTGCTGGTCTGCGGCAGCCAGGGCCACTTTTTCACAAATGAAATAGAGCAGGGCTACCGTGAAACACTGGAATGCCGCAAGATTAAGCTCAATGGAAAACTTGTTTTGCATACGGATTTCACCTCGGACTGCGCATGCGATGTTGTAGGTGCCGCACTGGATGCCGGCTTGAAATTTGATGCGGTGTTCACCAACGATGAAATGGCGTCAGGCGTTTACCGGGCTTTGCTGGGACGCGGATTGAAAATTCCACAGGATGTCGCTGTCTGCGGATGTGACGGTTTGCCGGTGGGTACACATCTTTTCCCCAGGCTGACAACTGTCATTCTGGATTATGAGGAACTCGCCAGTATGGCGGTTAGGCACATACTGGAAGGACGTAAGGATAAACATGCTAATTATCGCGTGAAGATCCTTCCGGTCCTGGAAGTAAGAGAAAGCACCAAGGAGACTGGATGACTGGATGGATGGATGGGGTAGCGAGAACATCGAACATTCAACATCCAACTTCGAATGGGGGTGTAGAGTTCGCCGTCTCGGCGAAGATGTTAAAAGTAACTCGGGCATTCCTGCCCGAGAGCAAAGGACGGAGAGACGAGTTCGGAAGTTCGTGAATGCGAAAGTTCGGAAGTTTTGTTGGAGTTCAAACTTCAGCTTGGCAATGACTAATTACATATTAAAATAAATTGCAGCTTTCTGCAATTTATAAAAAAAAAGGAGATCGTATCATGGGTTATCTGATTCAGAAGGAAGCGGAAAAACGTCTGGAGAATGTCCGGAAACTGCTTGAAGCGAAGAAACTTGATTTGGCGCTGGTGTATTATGACGAATTCAACATCGGCAACGGCTGGTACATGACCGGCTGGTGTCCGCAGTTTGAAAGCGGTGCCGTGCTGATTCCCAGGAAAGGCAAGCCGATGCTGCTCGGAGGCCCGGAAAGCGAACCTTTCGCCAAGATGGACAGCGCAATCACGGAAACCCGGAATTTTCCGGTGTTCATGGTGCCGGACGAGGAATATCCGAACGCCACAATCATTGATTTCCCCGCGCTGTTCGCTGAACTGAACAAAACACTAGGCGCAGTCAAACGCGTTGGGCTGGTCGGCGCAGGCAGGATGCCCGCGGCCTGCCATAAAGGGATAGTTGACGGATTCGCCGGCGTGGAGCTCGTTGACATTACCGATGATTATGTCAAGCTGAGATACAACAAGTCTGGATGGGAGATCGAGCAGATCGGTGCCGCTTTCAAACTGGCGGATCACTGTTATGACGCGATGAAATCGAAGATTGCGTCCGGCGTATCGGAAATCGAGATTGCCGCTGCGGGTGAATTTGCCGCGAGGAGCCGTGGCGCCAGCGGTTTTGGTTTCAGTGCGATCGTCGGCAGCGGGGCGCGCGCCAATGCCGTGGTTCCAACTGCGAGTTCGAAGAAAGTGCAGGCAGGTGAAATGGTCATGTTCGGCCTTGCCCCGAAAGTCAACGGATATGCCGGAGTCATGGGTGATGCCTTGCCGGTCAGCGGGCAATGCACAGCCCGCCAGAAGGAATGCATGAAGCATCTGCGTGAGGCGTATTGTCTGACCAAGGCGCAGTTGATAGTCGGAAAAATCGGAAAAGAGATAGATGCTCCCGCCCGTGCCTATTTTGAAAAGCACGGTTTTACCAAGTATCTCGTCTGCCCGTTCGTGCATACAATCGGGTTGCATGAGGCGGAATCCCCGTTCTTCGGCCCTGGAAGCGGAGATGTGCTTGTTCCCGGGATGACCGTCTGCGTTGACATCAGTTTCTTCGGGCATCCGGAATTTCACGGTGTCAGAATTGAGACGGGTTATGAAATCACTGAAAAAGGTGCTGTTCCGTTCAGTCCCAAAATGGATAAAATTCATACGGCGGTTTAGTGTCTTTGTTTTAAAGTTCTATGTCTTGAGCGTATGCAAATTTTTCCGGACGTTTGGAATTCAGGAGTCAGAAGTCAGGATTCAGAATTAAAAAAATAATATGAACCGAGTTGTTTTAT
>Ga0172379_10006476_pt1 | contig 15652 bp, 9 predicted proteins | sample GrowelOW334metaG_FD_119756 | JGI IMG/M metagenome (GOLD analysis project Ga0172379, IMG submission 119756) | Groundwater microbial communities from an aquifer near a municipal landfill in Southern Ontario, Canada - Groundwater well OW334 metaG | ecosystem: Environmental > Aquatic > Deep... | reverse complement strand
GACACTGGCACCGGGGCAAATCCGGCTCTCCATGACTGAAATGCAAAAGATCCCGGCCCTCATGGGGGAGCAGGATCCGCTGGGTTCACTGCGCAGTCTGCCGGGCATCCAATCGGTGGGCGAAGGATCGGGGTATTTTTATGTCAGGGGCGGCAATGCCGATCAGAACCTCATTCTTCTTGATGATGCCATCCTTTATAACCCGTCGCACCTGCTGGGGATTTTTTCCGTCATCAATCCGGGGATCATCCGGTCAGTGACGGTCTATAAAGGAGGCATACCTGCCACCTATGGCGACCGGCTGGCATCAGTCATTGACCTCAACACCCGCGACGGGAACATGCAAAATACCTCAGGAGAAGCGTCGATAGGTCTCATTGCCACGCGGTTCATGCTGGAAGGACCGCTGGTGAAGGATAAAGCCTCCTGGCTGTTCGCTATCCGGCGAACCCATCTTGATCTTTTATCTCCTATAGTCCTTCCGAAGAGAAGTGCTTTCCACGGTTCCAATTATTACTTTCTGGACATCAATGGGAAGATTAGCTGGAACATTTCCGAATGGAGCAGGATCACCCTGTCGGCTTATACCGGCACCGACCAGTTTCGGCTGGAAGATTCAGAGGTGGAACTGTCGGACCATATGCGATGGGGAAACCAGTCCATGTCGCTGATCAGTTCAAATACGCTGTCAGGGAGAGTGAGCAGTAAAACAGTTTTCTCCTGGTCGGGATATCATCTGGATTTTGATCAAGTATACCGCAATATTTCGATGGGATTAACCTCGGGGCTCAGCAATGTAAGGATGAAGCAGGAGTTACAGATCCATCTCGGTGAAAACCAGTTGATCCGGACCGGTTTTGAGATCCAGGGATATCTGTTTAAACCCTACCGGATGAAGATACGGGGGGAAAGCGTGAACCAGATACTGGGCGACTCGCTGCCGTATCATGCGCGTGAGGCGGCACTCTTCCTGCACCACGAATGGAAGCCGGCCACTTCATGGACTATACAGACAGGTATCCGCGTGATGGGCTTTGAGCATTTTGGTCCGTTTGACCGATATATCAATGATCAGAACGGAATCCCGGCAGATACCATTCATTATCCCAAGGGGAAGGTACTGGCCACCTTTATCCGGCCTGAACCGCGTCTTGCCCTTTCATGGCAAACGGCACCGGGCAAGATGCTGAAAGCCTCTGTGACCCATCAGTACCAGCCTGTTACGATGGTCCCGATTGCCACGGCCACCCTGCCGTTCGATCTGTGGGTCCCCTCCACATCGCTTATTCCGCCCCAGGCAGCAACCTCCGTTACATTGGGGTGGTTTATTGATTCCAACGGGCATGGGATCGAAGCTTATATTGACGGGTTCTATCGTTGGATGAATAATCAGGCAGAATTCCGTGAATCTCAAACGATGCTTGGCATTTTCAAGGACAATATGGACCGGCAGATCGCAATGGGAAAGGGCACTGCGCGGGGGATCGAATTCTTTATAAGGAAAAAAACAGGAAAAACACAGGGGTGGATCGGTTATACCTGGTCGCAGGTATGGCTTGTTTTTCCTGATATCAATGATGGTAAGCGCTTTCATCCCCGGCACGACCGGACCCACGATATTAATATCTTAATTACCAGATCGTTCCGCTCCAGATGGGAAGGTTCTCTTCAATTTATTTACGCCACCGGACAACCCACCACCATGCCATTATCGGTTTATGTTTTTAACGGCACCCTTATCCAGCAATACAGCGAACGTAATGCGGTACGCCTGCCTGCCTATCACCGGATCGACCTGTCGCTGACCCGGAATCCCGCCATTGAGAAAAAAATCAAATCAACCTGGACATTTTCCATTTACAATCTTTATAACCGTTTAAATCCGCTATTACTGTATTATGACCTGCAATGGGATTATGACAAGAGTTTGCTTACGACGCGCTCGCGCCAACTTGCGCTCCTTCCGCTTTTACCATCGGTTACCTGGACCTGCCGGTTTTAAAAGCGCCTTCCGGGGGTTGTTACTGATCATGGCCGGACTGCCGGGGTGCGTCAGTGATATTGATATTCAGCCAAAGGATACCGAGCCGGTGTACGTCATCGAAGGGTGGATCGAGCAAGGCAACTTTCCGCGGGTTCTGGTCAGCAGGAGTTTACCATATTCATCCACTGCCGGTCTGGCTGATCTTTTTGATTTGCTGGTTTCCGATGCAGAGGTAACCGTGACTTCGGGTTCTGAAAAAGAGGTCCTTTCGCTGGTCAAGGACACCATGTATGCAGAATTGCCCATTTACCGGGGATTCAGCATACGCGGGGAGATTGGAAAAGCGTATAACGTTGAAGTTAAAATCGGGGATAAGGTTTATACCTCCACTGATACCATACTGAAGCCTGTACGGCCCGATTCGGTGTGGTACAAGCCCGAGCCCCAGGACCGCAAGCTGGGAATTATCCATGTCAGCCTGACGGATCCGCCGGAACCCGGAAATTTCTACCGGATCTTTTATAAGCGGCTCGGGCTTGATATGGATTACATCAGTATCATCGGGAATATGCACGATGACCAGTTGTTCAACGGAACACAGATCGATTTTCTTCTGAACCGGACTGCCCTGGGTATCACCAGGCCGGAGGATGTATTCTTCCATGAAGGAGAAACTGTTGTGGTAAAAACCTGCTGCATTTCACACCGCTACTTTGATTTCCTGACCTCCATGATCAGTGAATCCGGCATCACCATGAGTCCGTTGAACATTGAATCAAGGGCCATCTCTCTTTTTGAAGGAGGGGCACTCGGCGGCTGGGGTTGTTACGCCATTGCGTTGGATACCGTTGAGATTAAGCAAACAGGAATCTGGTAATCTGGAAATCTTGATTAAATTTGTTCACCACTAAATCACACACCATGAAAAAACAAACTGTTGTTTTACTGTTTCTTGTATCGATGCTGGCTTTAGGAGCTTGCGACAAGATTTCTGAATTGATTGGCACATCCAATCTGCCCGGCACCTGGGAAGTCACCTCCATCACCCAGAAAATCTTCAAAAACGGAGTCCTTGATACCACGATGGTTCAGGATCAGACCGGAACCATTACCTTCAATAAGGAAGGCGACGGCACCTTTACATCAACCGTCGAGGAGGAAACCCAATCCGGAACTTTCGATTGGTTTGAGAAAGACAATAAGGTCTATGTCAACGGTTTGAATATTGCGGATTCTATCATGACAAAAAATCTGGCCATCGGATTTGATGTGGTTACCAACTCTGCGACCAAACAGGTCTGGTCAGTTTCATTCAGTGAATATCAGTCGGATGAGGACCCTGCTACAGGCGAAATGCAGGAATATCTCATGAAAATGTACATGGAAGTTGAATTGCTGAAGCAATAAACAGACCGCTTTCATTCTGTCAGAATTCTGCGCGTAGTATGCGTATTCAGTTTCAGATACATTATACCACTCATCCCGGTCAGCATTTGGTGGTTTCAGGTCCGGACCCTGCCCTCGGCAGCGGACAGGTCAGCCAGGCGCCCCTCATGGAACTCACCGATCTCAGCCAGTGGCTGTGGTCACTCGAAATTGAGTTTGAAGACCCGGATGATTTTTCTTACCGGTATTATGTGAATGATAGCAACTACAATACCTGCATCGAAGAATGGGGACCCAACCGGCAGTTTAAGGTTGAAAACCGCAAAGCATTTTACTTTGTGTTGTCCGATTGCTGGAGGCCGATGGCCGATCCTGAATTTGCCCTGAATACCTCAGCCTTTCTGAATGCCATTTTGAAATGCGGGGAGGTTTATCCTGCACCTCGTGTTACCCGGGGAATGAAAAAGAATTCGGTGATCGTGCGTTTTAATCCCATGGTTATCCGCATTAAGCCAGAACATAGGGTTGCCATTGCAGGAAGCACAAAATCGTTGGGTAACTGGGCTGATAACAAGGCACTTTCGCTGGGAAATCCCGATCATCCGGTATGGAGTGGAGAAGTCAGGATACCGATTTCGGATTTTCCTGTCCGGTATAAATACCTGATCAGGAACGAAATTGGGCAGACCCATTTTTGGGAAAAATCATCCGACCGTACCCTCGGCCTTCCCAAAGGAGAAATCCCTGAGGTGATTGAGGTCGGTGACGAGAAATTCGATTTTCCGCAATATCCGTGGAAAGGCGCCGGAGTAGCTATCCCTGTTTTTTCATTGCGGCGCAGGAAGGGTTTCGGGGTGGGTGAATTTTCCGATCTTAAATTACTGGTCGACTGGGCGGCAGAAGCCGGTCTGAAGATGGTTCAGGTATTACCGGTAAACGATACCGTTGCCATGCATACCTGGCACGATTCCTACCCTTACGCCGCCATCTCGGTTTATGCATTGCATCCCATGTATATCAACCTGATGGAAACCGGAAAACTGACTTCCGATTTTAACCAGCAGATCATTGAGGCGCAGGGCAGTTACTTGAATTCGCTGGAAAAAATTGATTATGAGGCGGTAATGAAACTGAAATCCAGGTTTTTCAAACTGCTGTACGATCAGGACAAAGCTGACTTTCTCCGTAATCCCGAATTTCTGGAGTTCTTCAGGGAGCAGGAGCACTGGCTGAAGCCTTATGCCGCTTTCTGCTATCTCCGCGATCTGTTCAATACCCCGGATTTTACCCGCTGGGGGCAATACCGGCAACCTGATGTTCAACTGATGGCCGCATTGACCGATGAAAAATCGGATCATTACGATGAAATTGCCGTTCACTATTTTATACAATTCCATGCTTACCGGCAACTTTTAGACGCAGCCGGATATGCCCGATCGAAGGGGGTGGTGCTGAAAGGAGATATCCCGATCGGCATTTACCGCAACAGCGTGGATGCATGGCTCAGTCCGCAGTTGTACCATATGGACTGTCAGGCTGGGGCCCCGCCGGATGATTTTTCCATTAAAGGCCAGAACTGGCGGTTCCCGACTTACAATTGGGACGAGATGGCCCGCGACAACTATTCGTGGTGGCAGAAACGCCTCCACCAGCTCTCGGGTTCCTTTGATGCTTTCCGGATCGATCATATCCTGGGCTTTTTCAGGATCTGGGAGATTCCGGCCGATCAAGTGGAAGGCCTCATGGGTTATTTTAATCCCAGCATTCCTTTTTACCGCGATGAGCTGCAATACCGCGGACTTTGGTTTGATGAGCAGAGGCTTTGCCAGCCATATATCCGGGAACATTTTCTGTATGACCGTTTTGGCGATCTCACAGGTTTTGTCAAGCAGCACTATCTCGAAGAATATTCACCCGGTTGTTACTACGTCAAGGCTGAATATGATACGCAAAGCAAGGTTGAACGCAAGCTGACCGTTGAGCCCGATGCTGGCCGCGAAGCCAGGAACCGCAGTGAGCGGATTATCCAGGGATTGAACTCCCTGATCAGCGAGGTAATTTTCCTGGAAGCCCCGGGTACCGGCGGTGATGCTTTCTTCCCGCGCAATGCCCTGCACTTCACCCGATCATACCAGGAACTGGATAACCACAGTCAGCAGGTGATCGACCAGGTCTATCTTGATTATTTCTACAAGCGAAATGAGGATTTCTGGAGGGAAAAGGCCATGAGAAAGCTGCCGGTGATCAAGAAGGCCACCAAAATGCTCCTTTGCGGCGAAGACCTGGGAATGGTTCCGGCCTGTGTGCCCAGCGTCATGAATGAGCTGGGCATTTTGAGCCTGGAAGTGCAGCGCATGCCCAAAAATCCGAAGATGGTTTTCGGTCATCCGGCAGATTATCCTTACCTGTCCGTAGCTACCCCGTCGTCGCATGATACCTCCACCATCCGTGGCTGGTGGGAGGAGGATTCCAGACGTTCGCAGCGTTTCTACAATGAGAATCTCGGTAACCAGGGAGCCTCCCCGTTTGAATGTACTGCCGAAATTGTTCGTCAGATCATCACCCAGCACCTGTATTCACCCAGTATGTGGGCCATTTTCCCGATTCAGGATTTGCTTGGGATGGATGAGAAGTTGCGGTATCCCAATCCGCATGCCGAAAGGATCAATAACCCCGGAAATCCCAACCATTACTGGCGTTACCGTATGCACCTGAACCTTGAGGACCTGCCGGGCGAGTCGGAGTTTAACCGGCAGCTCAGACAGCTGATCGGGGAATCCGGACGGTTGGAGGTTTATTAAGAAAATATCAGGATTAAATCTCCTGCTTGAACCAGGGCATGGCAGCCGCCACAGCATTTGAAAAGAAATCAATCTTTCCACTGCTTGGGTATCTCAATGGTGAACTGGGTACCGTCGGCTTCATCCGAAGTAAAAGAAACCCGGCCTTTCAGGTATTTTTCTCCGAGAAGCTTCATGCTATAGGTACCCAAACCACGATCCAGGCCTTTTGTGGAGAAGGATCGCTGGAAAACCTGAGCCTTGACCTCATGACTCATAACAGTATCATTGTGAACGGAAAAACAAAGGTGCGTGCCATTCTCAAAAAGGAGTACGATCACCCGGCCTCCGTCGCAGGTTGCCTCCAATGCGTTTTTTATCATGTTGGTGAGTATCCTGTTTAATAATACCCGATCGGTTAAAACGGGTAATGGCGAACAGGTAATCACCGTTTCGATCTGGCGTTTTCTCGTTACCGGGTGAGACCTCATTTGTTCTACCACATCCAGGATGAGTTTAGCAGGATCCGTTACTTCGGGATGCAACGCAATCTCCCCCTTTTCCGCGCGCAACAGATCCCGCTGACTGAGTATCTCTTCCACCAGGTCGGATGAAACAGATTTAAGTGTCCTGACCGCTGCCTTGATATCTTTTACATCTTCCAGATCATCAATAATTTCCAGCAATCCATCCAAACTCCCGGCCTTATTTATCACATCATGAAAAAAGATACGTTCCATCGCATGGCGGCGTTTTTCGTCACTGATGTCACTGGCAACAAACAGGGTGAATTTTTCGCCCTGGATATCCAGCGGGCTTGCCGTAATGCTAAGGTCGAAGCTGACCAGCTCCTCCTTTATATGTGAGGTAATCCGGCATTCCTTCGTTACGGATGCGTAGAGTTGCTGGCTTTCTACAATACTCATCACCGCCCCGCAATACTGGCAGCTCTCGCTGGTTCCGCAACCGGCTTCCATATCTTTGCCATGGATGCAGTTCAGGATTTCACCGGGACGGTTGCCAATAGCCAAAGCCGTTGAATCAAAACCCATGGAATCCATTAATGTCTTATTAATAAATACCGCCTGCCTGTCGGGATTTAAAATGGCCACAACATGGGTCAGGCTGTCCAAGGTCTTGGTCAGAATTTCAGAGGTCCTTAACAATGCTGATTTTTCCTCTATGGTTTGCTGATCTGTTCTGTCCGGCGAGGCAAAATAAGTTTCCATGGCGATTTTATTAATTACCCAAACTTACACCAAAAGTTGACAAAATAATTCACCATTTTAGTTGCATATGCCAACCGGCGAAAGACCAGGACAGCTTTTTGACCGGATTCGCCTCTTTCTTCTCTTTTACCGTACCTTTAACAAATAAGACAAACAGCTCAAATCACCCAATGAGAAAAACAAATATAACAGTTGTCATCATCCTGGTGCTGGTCCTTTTCAGCATCCGGAATATAAACGGACAAAACAGCCCGGAAGCGAAGATTGAGTTTTTAAATGCCCCCGTGCTATTCAAGGACTCCGGCAAATCCTACCAACAGGTTGTAGCCAGCTATAATTCGGAGAATACCGGTACCATTATTTTTTCAAAGGATGGTAAAGAACTGGTAAAAGGAACCGTTGAAAAAGGGGATAATAAGTACCTGTTAACCTTTCCTGCGGTGACCAAGTCAAAGAAAATGGTTATTACGGCAAAAATCAATGCGGGTCCTGCCGAAGGGTACCCCTTCACCCTGGTTCCTCCCAAAAAATGGGGCGTTGATTTTGTTCAGCATTCGCACACCGATATTGGGTATACACGCCCGCAATCTGAGATACTTGCAGAGCATTTGCGTTTCATCGACTATGCACTGGATTATTGTGACCAGACCGATCAAATGCCTGATGATGCCAAGTTCAGGTGGTCGTGTGAATCCTCCTGGGTAACACGGGAATTCCTCCGGACCCGGCCGAAATTCCAAATTGACAGGTTTCTGAAAAGAATTGCCGAGGGGCGCATTGAAGTCACCGGGATGTATGCAAACATGGCTGAAATTTTGGATGAGAATATCATGTATGATTTCCTTCAGCCATTGAAGGAGTTTGATAAGCTGGGTATTCCGGTTAAAATGGCCATGCAGAATGATATCAATGGCCTTGCGTGGTGTCTGCCTGATTATTACAAAAATACGGGTGTGAAATATGTGAGCATGGGCAGCAACTACACAAGGGCCGTGGTGCCCTTCGACCAACCTACGTGTTTCTGGTGGGAGTCTCCCTCCGGAGCGAGGCTGCTCAGTTTCAGGGCCGATATCTACATGACACCGAATGACTATGGACTCATTAATAAGTCGCCAAAATTCGCGGCTAATATGTTATGGCATCTGGCCAATCTTGATAAAAACAACTACCCGTTCGACCGGATTGCTTTGGAATTTTGCGGTTACCGCACCGATAATGCCCCGCCCTCAACATTGGCCTGTGAGGTGGTTAAACAGTGGAATGCCAGGTATGAATATCCGAAATTCAGGCTGGCGCTGATCAGTGAGTTTCTGGAATATGTTGAGAAGAATTACGCTGATGAATTGCCCGTTTACCGAAATGCCTGGCTTGACTGGTGGACCGACGGTTGCGGTACCTCGTCGCGGGAGACGGCAGAAGTAAGGAGAACGCAGAACCTGAAACAGGTTGATGACGGACTTTTCGCCATGGTATCGATGATGGGCGGCGAGCTGGGACCTGAATTGGAGAGCAAGATGGATCACATCAGCGAAAATGCACTTTTATTCGATGAGCATACCTCCGGAGCTTCCGAAAGCATTAACCTTCCATTTTCAGAGAATTCAACTAAACAGTGGTTGCAAAAAGGAGCCTATGCATGGGAAGCGCTTAAGAAAGTCACCCTCCTGAATGAAGAGGGCCTGGCACGCATGCAGGAGTTTCTTAAAAAAGCAGATTTCCCGGTCATCTATGTTATTAACTCCATGGGATGGGCCCGGTCGGGCGACATTAGTTTATTCGTTGATTACGAGGTTCTCCCGGTCAATACTAAAACCAGGATCATCGACCTCGAAACGGGCAGGGAAGTGCCTGCGCAGGTGATGACCAAACGTGCTGAAGGGGCTTACTGGGTTATCGAGGTCAGCGATGTTCCCGCACTGGGTGTTAAAGCACTGAAGATCGAGCTTGAGAATCAGAAACCTGCGGCCGTTACCGGGGTGTACACCGAAGTCCTGGAAAACCGGTTCTATAAGATTTCCATCAACAAAAAAACAGGGGCAGTCAGCAGCCTGTTCGACAAGGAATTGAACCAGGAGCTTGCCGACGGTCAGAATCCCTATCATATCGGGCAACCGGTCAAGGAAACAGCGAAAGAACGTGATGTGCCTCCATTCATACGGACATCAGCCTTCAATGTAAAGATTGACAAAGGGATCAATGGCGCCATCTGGGAAAGTGCCAGGATCGCCATGGACATGGAAGGTTTTGAAAAAGGGACAGAAGGTTCGCCCCAGGGTATTGAGATGGAAATACGTCTGTATAAGAATGTGAAGAAAGTTGAGTTCCGGTACCTGGCCCGCAAGCTGATCATTACCGATCCTGAAGCGCTCTATGTAGCTTTCCCATTTTCTATGCCTGACTCCAGGATCGTGTTTGAAACTATCGGGGGCACGCTGACCCAGGGGCAGCAGCTTCCCGGATCCTCCTCCGACTGGAATGCCGCCCAAAACTTTGTCTCCGTTCGAGGCAAGAAAGGTCAGATCGTGGTCGTCAGCAATGAAATTCCCCTATGGCAATTCAGTGATTTCAACATGGGCAAGTGGGAACGAAATCCGAAACAAGGAAAGACGTGGCTTTATTCATGGGTTATGAATAATTATTGGACCACCAATTTCCGTGCATACCAGGAAGGAGGATTCAGCTGGGGCTATCAGATCACTTCAACGGCTGATACCACCAACACCTTTGCCACAAAATATGCCTGGAGCGAGCGGAATCCTTTCCCCACCCGCGCTTTCCCCATCGGAGTCAATGATCTGAAATCTCCTGTCATGGAGACTCTCAAAATATCAGGACCGGCCAATGCCATGCTGGTGAACAGCCGTCCCGCGTTTAAGAAAAAGGGAACCATTTTGCTCCACTTTCGCGAACTGGAAGGGTTAACGGCCGAGGTAAAATTATCCTCATCGGTTCCCGGCCAGACCATCAAGAGGATGGTGGAAGTGAACACGATCGGAAAACAGATCGGGCAGCCATTATCCAGTATCAGGTTGAAACCTTATGAAGTGCGGTTTATCGAGGTGGAATTTTAGTGCAATTTTTTATCAGATGAAAAGAATTAACACAAGAATTTTGATCGGAAGTGCGATTATTTCCGGTTTGTTTATGGGATTAACGGCTTATGCTCAAACAAATTCTGGAATAAATGATCATTCGGGAATTGAATATATCGACATCATTCATTGTTCCCATACCGATTACGGGTACACTGACCATCCCTATATTGTGGAAGACTTTCAGCAAAGGTTCCTGGATATTGCCATTGATGCGGCCAGCGCCACCAGCGGACTTCCGGCTGATCAACGTTTTTACTGGACCGCCGAAGCCCTGGATATCGTCTGGCGGTGGTGGCAGAATGCCTCGCCCGACAGACGATCGGAATTGAAAAAACTGATCGACAATGGTCAAATAGAGATTTCAGCCCTGCCGTTTAATGTCCATCCATTTTTGAATGACCGGCAATGGGACCAGGCTTTTAACTGGATCCCGGATGATTTGTGGAAGACATTCAAGCCAAAAACCGGTATCCAGCATGATGTTAACGGTTTCTCGCGTGCGTCGGCAGTGCGGCTGGCCGACAAAGGAATAAAATACATCTGGAACGGGATCAACACCTATTGGGGAGGGACGCCATTCCCCCAGCCCATGGGATTCTGGTGGATCATGCCCGATAACCGGAAAATGCTGGTATGGCAATCGTACCCTTACTGGTACGGTTACAATCTCCTGACCAGACGCGACTGGCGGCGTGTTCAAACCCAGGCAAACAATACCCAGTTCAGGACCCCAAGAACAGGAGACATCCTCCAGTCCGATGAAGCATCCGTCCGCGAGGCGCATGCCGTTTGTCTGGAGAAGATAAAAAAGATGAGGGCCGACGGATATCAGTATGACTTCATTGCCGTATCGATCACCAACCAATGGAGGATCGATAATGACGGACCGTTCCCTTCGCTGGTGGAATTTGTTAAAAAGTGGAATGAATTAAAGCTGATACCCATGCTCAGGCTGACCACGGCCACGGATGCGATGGACCGGATTGAGCAGAGGGTTGGGAAGGACCTTCCTTCCTATTCAGGCGAATGGCCTGACTGGTGGGCTTTTGGCGTAGCTGCAACACCCCGCGACCTGGCAGCATCGAGGCAGGCCGGATACTATGCGCAGGCAGCTTTATCCCCGGTTTGGGGCGGCAACAGTGAACCGGTGATAAAAAAAGTGCAGGAAATCGACCGGTCGCTTTGCCGGTATTATGAGCATACCTTTGGATCAAACGAAGCATCCTCTTATCCTTATGGTTTTTTTAATCTGGGGCATTTAGCCGAAAAGAGCATTTATGCCTACCGTCCGTATGAAGAAGGCCAATGGCTGGTTTCGCAAAGGATGCGGCAACTGATCACCAACCGGCCTGAAGGGTTGTATGTTGTCAATACCGGAGACTCGGATTATACCGGCTGGATCGGGCTCGACCGGATCAGTTTCCGGGAGGTGAATTACCGTTCGGTGAAAGATCCCCTGACCGGGCAGGCGAAAAAAATCTATCCCGGCAACCGGATGGTCAGATTCTGGGTCGACAAGCTCAAAGCCAATTCAGTCAGCACCTACCAGCTGTCGGAGGATTCCGTCGCAACGGAAAGCACCCTTGCAAGACCTGAGATTATCGTCGATGCCAATGGCTGGCCTGTGTCGGTACGCTGGGAAGGGATGAAGCTACCCCTGTTCACCGGGGCAATCGGGAAATTCCTGTCGCTGGAATCGCTGGCCGGGCGCCGGATCGAACCGGCCATCTGGGACGAACAAGAGAGTAATAAAAGGATGGAAAATGTGGCGAAATCAACCAGGCAAATCCTTGCGACCATCAATGAAACAGCAAAAAAGACCGAAACAGCCTTCACCATAATTTATACGCAGAATTTTAATCATCCAAGATTAAAACAGGGACAGCGGATCCTGGAAATCATGAAAAATGAACCCCGGATTTCCATCAATATCCGTTTCAACCGTTTGACGTCCGCCAATCCCGAAATATTTTATATTGAATTTCCCTTACCCGAGGAAGGTGTATTTCCGGTAACCAGCAACGGAGGCATAGAGTTTCGTCCTTACCGGGATCAGATTCCCGGAACCTGTACCGATTTCTTCACGATCGATGGCTGGGTGAACTATTCGTCACAAGCCGGTTCGAGGCTCTGGTCGAGCCGCGATGCGGCCCTGATCTCTTTCTCGGCGCCCCAGCTCGCGGCCAAGCGGTTATCACCGCCCGAGAACATGAATAAGATTCTGGCGATGGTTTATAATAACATGTGGGAAGAAAATTTCCTCGATGACTGTCCCGGCGACATGCAATTCCGGTTCGACCTGATCTGGTCGCCCGGGCTCATGAGTTCAAAGCAGGCTTTTCAGATCACCCGGACCTTCGGCTTGCCCCCGTTTGTCATGTTAAATCCAAAAACCCGCGAAGATCCGTTCACATTTAAAAGGATGAATGAAATAAAATAGATGACCAAATAATTGAAGCGGAAAGCAGTCTCCCTTTTAAAGGGTGCTGACTTCAAAAATTGCAAACTTATTGTCGCCTGTATCGATGGCCATGAGACGGACTTCAAACAGGGAGTCATCCTTACCCTTGTACATCAGGACATCTCCTATTCTCATCGATTCAATACGCTCAATTTCGCAACCCCGCTGACCTACGGTAACACAGATAGAGAGCCCCCACTCAGCATATCGGATATTTTCTGGCGAAATACCATCACAGGCTGAAATAAAAAAATCGACTTCCCCGATGATTTCAGTGGTATTTCTTTCAACCTTAACGCTGGATATCCTGGTTTCTTTTTCCATATATGATGATAATTATCCTAACCCAAATATACGAATTTCATCAGGATCCGTTTGAAAGAAATACCTTTCCGGACAAATCGTAATCAAGCGACATGACATCAGGAAGAACGATTAACAGGAAGCTGAATATCTCCGGATTAGTGCTTTTTATGGTTGTGCCATTGTTATTTACAACGCTGGAATCCTGTCAGATATCCTATCTCACACAGGCCATGGCCGGGCATTTTCGCATCATACATGCCAGACATCCGATCGAAAAAGTATTAAAAGAAAATAAGGTCGATCAGAAGACCAGGGATAAGCTGAAGCTGGTGTTGGAAATTCATGATTTTGCCATCAGGGAGTTGGGTTTGCCCGGCAACAAAAGCTATACGCTGTATGCGGAAATCAAGGGAGAATATCCGGGATGGAATGTTTATTGTGCCCCTAAATTCTCCGTTGAACCTAAAACATGGTGTTATCCGATCGCCGGATGTGTGGTTTACCACGGATATTTTAACAAGGACAAGGCGTTTGAATTTGCCGATCAGATGAGGAAAGACGGGTACGATGTTTATACGTCCCCTTTCAGCGCTTATTCCACCTTAGGCTGGTATAATGATCCCATCCTGAGCACCCATTTGCGATACGACTCCGTGCAACTGGCCGGTCTGATCATTCACGAGCTGGCGCATCAGGAATTCTATAAAGCCGGCGACTCCCGGTATAGTGAAGGATTTGCGGTGACCGTGGAGAGGGCCGGGGTGCTGCACTGGTTAAAATCACTGGGCAGGGACGATCAGATGGCGGAAGCCGAAAGAAAATGGAAAGAAAACGACCGGGTGGTGGACCGGATGCTCCGGGCCAGGAGTGATCTGAATGAACAGTATGCAATGAACCGGGATACCATTATCCTGTTAAAACAGAAAGATTCCATCCTGGCCGGACTGGAAAGCGACCTTAAGATCACCAACCGGAAGATGAACAACGCCTGGCTGATCCCGGTCAGCACTTACCATTCACTGTTGCCTTATTTTCAAGGCATATTGGATTCGTGCGGAGGAGACTTTCGAAAATTTTATAAAGCAGTGAAAATCTGAATCAAATTCTCCTCCTTGTGTGCCGCTTCTATAGCGTGTAAATGATTTTCCAGGACTTGTCATGCATCTTGAGGGTCTTCCAGTAGGCTGTTTTGTCTACCGGATTGGTGGTTCCTGTGGCGTAATAAGAATAGTTCACCTCCCCCGATTCGGCCCCGGCAATCGTCCTGCAGGCCGTTTGAAAATTATTGAATTTCGAAAAGGAATCATCCTGGAAGACATTCTTCCCGACTGTTCCGGAATCCTGCTGGTAAATCACCGTGCCATCCTGATCCATCACCCAGATTTCATTGGGTGCGGTGACCAGGGTAATCCGGACGTTATGGATCAGGTCGTGGGGTGTAAACACCGATTCAATGGCACCCACTACAGTCGAACCGCTGACCACCGGGTACACATCCCCGACTGTCGGCAATCCGTCCGGCGCTTTAAATAATCCGGAGAATACCGGCTGCTTCGACTGCATGGCTTCCTTCATTCGGGACTCCTGGTTCAGGCCGGTACCTTTGTATTCCATTGCAGACGGCAGTTTGATGATCTGCTTATTGCCTCCTGGGGTGATGAACGCCACCTCTTTGGTCAGCAGCGAACCCGAACAGACCTGCTTCAGTCTGGCCCGGACGGCCTCCGGATCGGCAACCACTTTGGCCAGCGACTCGGCAGCTGAAGCCAACACGCCATTCAACGAATCTATCGAATTTTGAATTTTTCCGCTTGCTATATCCAAAGCAGTCAACGCATCCTTCTTGTCGTTTCTGCAGGAGCCCAAAGCTCCGGCGATCAACAATGCCAATACAACAATCCTGATTTTCATAATTTCCTGTTTATAAATCCGCATTTCCATTTTTAAAACTGAACATTTCTGCGGTTCGGACGGTGAAGGTACACTGTGTAGAAACCAATCCCGCAGTCAATTACAGATTATTTGACAAGTTCCATTTTTCTCAGGGTAAACGAACCGCTGGTTGTTCATAACCTTTTGACCAACGGCCTATGCGACCGGATGAACGGATGTATGTCCGTGAATGGAAATAGGATGGATAGTATGCGGGCAGACCAGGGTGATTTTCTTGTTGACAACAAATACACTATTGAAATTGGTAGTAAAAACAAAACCCGCAAGCAAATCGTTGATCGGATATCACAAGTCCCACTCTTTATCCGAATCCACCATCAGGTTAAATTATCTAACCTCTTGTCCAATCGCGGTAGTCGCCGGTAAGCCGAGCAGGGTTGCCGGTGCCGCCCGCAAAGCAGAGTTTGGCCGGATCCCACCTGATCGTCTCTTTGTGGTAATAGAGCTGATTCAGCAGG
>Ga0172379_10006475_pt1 | contig 15653 bp, 10 predicted proteins | sample GrowelOW334metaG_FD_119756 | JGI IMG/M metagenome (GOLD analysis project Ga0172379, IMG submission 119756) | Groundwater microbial communities from an aquifer near a municipal landfill in Southern Ontario, Canada - Groundwater well OW334 metaG | ecosystem: Environmental > Aquatic > Deep... | reverse complement strand
TTCGTAACCGGTGAAGCTGACCCACTTAAAGAATTACGGGCAAGATACATTACGACCCCATCGGTAGTAAGCTGGATGGTGTCTCCCTCAGAATTCAGATATTTACCAGGAGTCATGCCTGCATACCGGTCGACATCAGAAGTTATGATCGTTTTCAGTGGACCTTTGACTTTATAAAATACCCTGATTTCATTTGGAAGAAGATGGAAACCATCACCGATTATACTGATCATCAAACGATCGTCAGAAAGCTGCGACCAAAGGGGATTTTCATGCCGATTGATGTTATTAGCTATAGCATTCCCGATATGGGTAGCGATCTGTGCGCCCAAGTCAATCGCTTCCGTAACTACTCCGGCAGGTGCATTGTGATGTCCTAAACCGACAACAATCCCTTTTCCCCGGCTCTTCTTAATAAAATCCATCGCTCCTTCTGTTTCAGGGGCAAGTGTGACCTGCAGGATATTTCTTCCCGATGCTTCGTAAAGTTCCATAAATGCATCCCAGTCAGGTTTCCTTACATAAGCCAATGCATGAGCCCCCCTGTAACCATCAACTTTTGAGACAAATGGGCCCTCAAGGTGGAAGCCGGCGATAGATCCTCGAGATTTAGCGTCTGCCTTTGCCTTTGCCAAAATAGCAAAGTTCCTTAGCAAATTTTCATGACTGTTGGTTCGCAAAGTGGGTAAATAAGTGGTAACACCTGCTTTCCATAAGTCTCTGGTAACTTTTAAAGCATCTTCCACATTAAATTTAATATCACCGGTAGAGAAAGTAACTCCGCTGTAACCATTCACTTGGTTATCAATAAGTCCTGGGGCAATGTATATGTTTTTATTCTTTGCCGACAACTCCTTTATCCTTGTAATGCCAGCGATCTTTCCATTAACAACGTCAATACGCACCGGAGATTGATCAAGATAAAAAAGACCTTCAAATTGCTTTACGTTTCCCTTTTTTGATGTCATTCCAAAAGAAACCACAACTATTGTCAACATAAAAAAATACCCTGCCCATTTCATATTCTTTTTTTAAGGTCTTTCAATTTTTCCTGATTTTTTACCGCTGCCAATATCCCTCTGAAGTGCCCCATACTCTCTGCCAAAGCCACGGTCGGGTCTTTTTGTCTGTTTTCCAAGCCACTTATACCCGAATACCTGACCTTTGGTTGACATTTTGATGGAGTTAAAGTGTTATTGGAAATACTGTTTGTTATACTATAGGTTCCCAACCAGGTTCATACTGTCGGCTCCATAATTTCATGGCTTCATTGTCATTTACAATATGTCCGTTTTCAGGATTAATATTTAAAGTACGGCCGGCACGTAAGGCAATATTACCCAATTGTACAAGTAAAGTGCTCTTATGGCCACTCAGTATTTGCTGGTTTAATACCTTTGAGCCATTACGGATCCCTTCAAAAAAGTTTTTTACATGAAAAGCATCCATTTGTTGAGAGGGACTGGAAAGGCTTTTGGGGTCATTCATTAATACTTCATTCTTAACCTCTTTTACCAGGTTCCCTTTAATGTCAAAAATCTTATAGGAATTGCGGTCGCTCATATACAGGGATCCTGAATCGCCGTAAAATATAACCCCTGAGCCACTTCCTTCCACAGGTTGGTCATTGCAGCTACGGCCCTCCCAACTTATTAAAGTATTGTTGTTAAATTCCATGTTGATCACCTGCGTATCAAATGTTTGCCAATCATCCTGAAAGCGGTAACGGCCACCGGCTGAGCTCACGCGTACCGGGTAATCGACACCTAGTCCCCACCTGGCCAGATCCACCACATGTATTGCATTATTGCCAGCTTCTCCTGTTCCCCAATTCCAGAACCAGTGCCAGTTGTAATGAATAATATTATCTCTGAAAGCCTGGCGTGGCGCGGGTCCTTGCCACAGGTCATAATTTAACCATGAAGGTACTTCCACTTCTTTACCTTTTCCAATTGAAGCCCTGTTATTTGTGTACCAAGTTTTAGCAAAATAAGGCCTTCCAATTACTCCACCATGCAATTCATTGATTGCTGCTATAAAATTGGGTAAAGAGCGGCGTTGAGATCCCATTTGTACTACGCGGTCATACTTTTTTGCAGCCGCTACAAGCATTTCACCCTCATGGGGATTATGACTGCAGGGTTTTTCCACATAAACGTGTTTACCGGCCTTGCAGGCCAGGATAGCAGCGGGGGCGTGCCAATGATCCGGTGCAGTTACTATCAAGGCATCCAGCTGCTTATCCTCCAGCGCTTTTCTGAAATCCGGCTGAGCTTTAGGACGACTTCCCGTTATTTTTTCCACTGCGGCAATAAACTTATCTGCTGCACGTGTATCCACATCACAGGCATATATTACCTCGCAATCAGTCTGCTGGGTGGCAAAATTAGTTCCTACTGCCAGGCCGCGGCTATTCAAACCCATACTCGCTACCCGGATGCGATCATTTGCGCCAATAATGCGGGAATAACTTTTAGCGCTGAATGCAGGAAAAATGCCACCAGAAGCAACAACTGTTGCTCCTGTTATGGCTTTTTTTACAAAATCTCTGCGTGAATCTTCCATCATTTTTTTCTTTTCTCTGTATTGATGTTTTTAGAATTAGTTCCATAAGTAAATAAGACCGGGCCAAAATCACCAATACTTAAACTTCATTAGGGACAACATAAGGTTTTCGGTATACTCTTGTCAATAGCGTGTCAGCTTCAGGATCGTTTGCAAACTTTTCATAATCACCCATAAATTTCAACGGCCGGCCAAGACGATAAGAGATATTGGCAAGGTGAGGAAGTGCAGTTGAATAGAAGCCAACATTAATATCACTGTGAAGATCCTGGTCATTGCCAGAGCGTACTGCATCAATAAAATTGCCCCAATGGTTACCATCTTTGTTTGTTTTGCTATCCTTTGATGAGCCGGCAAAAGCAACTTTTTCCCGTCCACGGAATGCTTTCCAGGTAGATCCGCTAATTTCAAGCCACCCTTCAGTGCCATAGAAAATGTTCCCAACTTCCTGCCCAGTACTTCCTTCATCATTGGTAAATCTGCCCCGGACTTCAAATTCAAGCATTTTCCCATCATGATATTTAAATACAACGTTTTGTGTATTTGGAGTTTCCTGTGTAGTCATATCACGGCCATAGGTTTCTACGCCGCCATAGGACATAACCCCGGGAGTATGGGGTAGGATTTCCTCCTTACGTAAGCCGTAAAGGCCACCATCTGAATACACTGAAACCGGATGTTCGTTTTTATTCATTCCCCAACGTGCAAGATCGAGTTGGTGGGGCCCTGTGTTACCGGTATCCCCATTCCCGGTATCCCAATACCAGTGCCAACAATAATGACTCCGTTTTTCGCTATATGGGCGATAGGGGGCAGGTCCTAACCAACGGTCATAATGGAAGGTGGAAGGTGGTATGCCTTCTTTAGCAACTCCATACGAATTACGTGCTTTGAAACAAAGGGCGCGGGCCATGAAAACCTCTCCGATACCGCCATCGTGCAGAAATTTAATCGCGTCTATTACATTGGTAGACGAACGGTTATTTAATCCTACCTGAACTCTTAAATTGTACTTACGAGCTGCTTCAACCATTTTCCGCCCTTCCCAAATATTGTGCGAGGCCGGTTTTTCTACATAAACATGTTTCCCTGACTGACAAGCCCAGATGGTTGCCAGTGCATGCCAATGATTCGGTGTAACGATTGATACAGCATGAATATCCTTGTCATCAAATACTTTACGCATATCCCATTCGGTCGAAGGTTTTACCCCGGTTTTTTGAGATATGATTTTCAAAGCGGGTTCATACAGCAGTTCATCGGTATCGCAAATGGTTTTTATCACTACGTTATGGCTGTCTTTCAGTCCGCAATAGTTATTGATATGGACAGTACCCTGATTACGAATACCAATAACGGCCAGATTGATGCGTTCATTTGCGCCGATAATTGAAGCATAAGATTTTGAACTGAATCCCATGCCACCAATGGCTACTCCAGCAGTACCTATTACGCTTTTCTTGATGAAATCCCTTCGTTCTGTCATGTTGATTGTTTTTAAATAGTTAATCATTATCAAATAGCATCCTGTAAGGCCAGAAATAATGCACGATAATACTTCATAAACCGGATTGGATCTTCATTGCTTGCGGGAATCTCAGCATCCAGGTATCCCTTATAACCTGATTTACTCAGAAGGCTGAAAAATAAACGCCATGGATATTCATTATGCAGATCACGCAGATGAACATTCCTTATGAGGTTTTTCACAGAATTGAAATTGGCTTCAAATCCGTCACCCTCCATATCTGACATAGGACAATTCCAGTTTAAGTAGACATAAGGGCTTTTCGAAGCCTCAATATTTCTTTTGATCATGGCAACAGTAGGTCCATCGTCACATACCCTGATATCCACTCCGTTATTATGGCCAAATTCGCCTACTTCGGCAAGTGCATCACCAATCTGTTTCATCATTTTATCATCTTTGGCGTTATCTCCAAAAACCCTGACTCCAATGGCCCCGACATCCCTGGCAAGCAAGGTATACTCTTTTGTTCCATCAATATTTTTTCTCAAAACAGCCGGATCGGGAGAGTTATATCGAAATCCACTCGCAAGGCTGATAGCTATTCCTGCATCAACAAAACGCTTTTTCACGGCTGCACGTTCGGCAGCCGATAATGTAACCTCAACACCATGCGCATGTGTAGTACGCAGTTCCACATGCTCAAATTTTGTTTCAGTACAGTTTTTGATAATAGTATCAATGTCCCATTTCATTCCAAGTTGATACGTCATCAACCCGAGCTTGAGAGGATTTTTGTTCAGGGTAATGACCGTGTTTTTCTTTTGCTTTGCCTCAGTCAGGGCAAAAGAAGGAAGCACAACTGCTGAAGCTGACAAAGCAGTTGTCTGAAGAAATGTTCTTCTTGAAAAATGATTTTTCATAATGTAGTCTTCTTAATATGATTTGTTAAATTAATCCATGGATCACAAATTACTTCACAGGAACCTTAATTCCGAGAAGGCGGGCCATGGTAAGACCGTAGCATTTTGCCCTGATTGAATCAGGAACACCACATGCATCAAGGGCCTTGTTGAACCGTCTGATATTTTCTTCAAACTGGTCTGGACCTTCATCGGAGCCGAAAACAATCTTTTCCCAGGCAGGTACTGCATTCTTAGGCATATGAGCTTTACCGATGGCATCAGTCCACCAGAGCCACTGTGCCCAGTAACCGGGATCTTTCTCCTTCTTGACCAGAGATGACCCTGACAAATCGAAATAGAGGTTCGAGTTCCTTCGTGCTGCCTCAGCTGCCTCTTCATACCAGGGATTTCCGAAATGAGCGGCATGGACGATCAGTTTGGGGTGCATCGCCGTTATGTCTGCCAGACCGGCTGGACGAAGATGGGCCATAAGGCCGTTTGACAGATTACCGGTATGGGGTGCAATAGGCATACCAAGTTTCTCTACCAATGTCCAAAGTGGTTCATATTTGGGATCGTTGTAATCAAAATGCCGGGCAAATAACTCACCCAATCCTTTGAATCCCATGTCATATACCTTTTGAACATCCTCAAGTACAGTCGGGCTGTCAATATTGATCGCGGCATAAGGGATTACCCTGTCGGGATGGGCCTTGGCGAATGCTATGCCCCTATCCAGGTCGTCCATCGACATAAGGAGACAGGCCATGGCGTTGTGTCGGGTATAGACTACCAGAAATGATCTTTCAAAGTCATCAGTTGCCCGGTAATGGACATGGTCGTCGATAATGAATGTCGGTGTCGAATAGTTTGGTTTTGATGTACCGATGTTCGGTTTTGAACTGTTCGTATTACATCCTGCGAGGAGGATGAATGCAAGAATAGATAAAAGGGAATGTTTTGTTTTCATAATCTTACCTTGCTTATTTTGTATAAATAATTCAGGATAAAAGTCTGTATTATGCAGTAACAGGGGTTACAGGTTAACCTTTAAAATGCTAATATGTAGTAATCATTTTAAAAAGTAACAAGTGTCGCTACATAATACAAACTCAAAAAATAATTATAAACCTTTGTTGATAAAGAACCTATCTTAATTATCTTCTTCAGGTGGAATCGCAGTCAATGCAGGTTTATTGCCAGAATAACCATCATAACCAAAGTTTTGGTTTATTACACCCTTGCTATTTGCGTTAATTGAAACCTGTGAAATCGGCCACAAAACATGGAATGCGCTCATTTTATATTCCAGTCCATTAACAGCAACTACATGTTTGTTATAAAAGTCGTTCTTTTCATTGATCCTGTCTATGAAAAAATTGCTGGTACCAAAATTTGCAACTGAATAAGTTTTGCCGGTGTAGGAAGCTTTACCTGTAAGAGCAAAGATGTACGAAATACGAGTTAATTCAGTCTTTCGCATCTCCTCCCAGAACAATTCACGAGCTCTTTCATCCAGAATCGTTCCAATATTTACTTTACTTGCATCGGTATAAGGAGCACATTTTGCACGCGTACGAACTGAGTTTACATCGGCCATAGCTTTTGAATTGTCACCTTTCCACCAATAAGCTTCTGCACGCAACAAATAAGTTTCCGCCAAACGGAATACGTACCAATCACCCGCTCCACCTCGAGGCTGAACAGCCCTTGGATCTGGAACGTACATCTTGTAATGCGGCCAACCAAACCAGTTGCGAATTGTATCAGCAGTCAAAAGCTTTCCTTTAGCATCTCTTAGTTGTAAATGTTTACCGTAATAAGCACCACCTTTAGTATAAGGATGATTATAAACTAAATCTTCCATATTTATCCAATTGCCCTTTTGGTGGCGAAGGTCATTTGGGTCATCCCAAATAGCTTTTGTATGATAGCTGGTACTGCGAATCATAGCCATGCCTCTGCCAAAAGTTTCAAGGAGAGGGATCTCCAGTTGATCCTTGTCGTAGGTTCCAGGACCAAAACCGTCAGGAGTGTATAACATGTTCTGATTTCCACAACTCCAAAAAGGCATAGTTCTGTACATGGAAGTAATATTTAGCCTGGAATCAATTAGGTCTTCTCTTGAAAGTACCATGTACAATACTTCTTTATTCGCCGCGAGAGCCTTATTTGGTGGCCAGTGCAAGGACGAAATTACATCGGTTCTAATTATACCCAAGCTTCTTAAATAACCTCCAAGTTCTGTTGGGACAGTGCCGAAAGGAGTTTTCATCAAACTGTATACTCCGCCATCAATGACACTACTAGCAGAAGCAATGGCAGCATCAAATTCCCCCAATGCAAGATTAATCTTGGTTAAAAGATGTGCAGCTGCGCCTTTGCTAACCCGACCTCTGTCAACATTATCGGAGCACCACTTCGCAGCAAATTCCATGTCCTTCTTTAATTTTCTTAGAATAACATCTCGTTTCGTAGAATAGAAGTCTAATTTGGGCCCACTGATTTCCTTTCCAATGAAAGGAACATCACCGAATTGGTGGGTCAATCTATAATACTGGTAAGCTCTGTGAAAATAGGCAGATCCCAGGACGGCATTGCGTTCGGCTTCATTTGCGTATTTAGCTTCATCTATTCGGGTAATAACGAGGTTAGCATACTTGATAGCTTTATATGCATTTTCCCAATACAAATTAATATAGAGCATTTGCTGAGCACCACTTGGCGTAACAACCAAGTCCATATTAAACGGAGAGTAAGTCTGATCAGTACTTCCGTCTACACTAACCTCAGAAAATACACACTCAGTATTAATTGGCGTTCTATTCCCTGTTGTAAACCATTCGTCACGGATAATTGCATCGCAGGCAGTTAATGAGGCGTACATTCCGCGAGAATCAACAAATGCATTTTCAGGAGTAAAGATTGATAATGGTTTTGGCGTTAACCATTCGTCAGAACAACTGCTACTTACAATTCCAAAAGAAATTAAAAGTTGAGCAATATACAATATTTTTATAATTTTTGCTTTCATTTCAGATGTTATTAAAAATTATATAGTTAAGTTGATTCCGAATGTAAAATATCTAGGATTTGGTCCACTAAATTCAGGATCCCAGAATTTCCATTTAGGAGCCCAAACTCCCAAATTACGAACGGTACCGATTACTTTTAGATTACTGACCTTCACCCTACTAAGTATGCTATTAGGCAAAGTATATGTCAAGGTAAGATTGTCGAGACGAATAAATGATTTTTCTCTCCAAACATCAAAAAGTGCCCCACCATTACCTGAAAAGTTACGGGCATAATCGTTAATTGGATTTTCAGGAGTCCAATAAGGAAGTATATAGGAGTTATTGCGATCAGGATAAGTGCCAACCCCGGTAATTCTACTGTTAGCTGCCTGATTAAACATACCATAATTGCCCCAATAGGAATACATCGTAAATGATACATCGAAGTTGTTGTAGATTTTAAAATCCTGACGCATATTCCACCTGAAACGAGGCTGAAGATAACCTTGGAATTCATTGTCAAGAATAGTGATTTTACCATCCTTGTTCACATCCTCTACTCTAAAATCGCCAGGGAGATTACCATATCTGGCAGCTTCTGCTTCTTGGCCAATCTGCCAAACTCCTATAATACGAGGCTCCCATATTTGATCGATCGCGTGACCAATAAACCATTTATTTGTAATATCATCGCTCTCTTTTGTGCCGATTATATTACCTGAAGCATCAAGAACATTAACAATATCACCATACAAATGCACAATTTTATTCCGGTTCAAAGAGAAATTAAAGTTAGAACGCCATATAAAATTTTTCCTCTTCATTATGTTGGCATTCAATGTAACCTCAAATCCACTATTTTGTACTTCTCCCATGTTGGAAGTAACACTTGCAAAACCGATTACATTGGGCAATGCTCTGTCAATCAGGAGGTCAAGGGTATTCATTTTATAAACTTCAACAGAACCACTTAGAATATTATTCTTTATACCAAAGTCAAAACCAACATTAGTAGATCTTGTTCTCTCCCACTTCAAATTATAATTAGCCATATGGTTAACATACAGTTTGTTAATCTCATAAACTGAACCAGCTAAAGATTGATAAGGATATTTTCCCGTTCCCATATCAGAAAGTGCCGAATAGCGACCTACTTCTCGGTTGCCATTTTCACCCCATGATAACCGAAGTTTACCATAAGTTAAAAAGTTATTTTTAAAGAGTGATTCGTCAGAAAAAACCCAGCCGAGAGCAGCTGATGGAAAAATACCCCGTGGATTACCCATACCGAATGCAGAATAACCATCACGTCGAACGGACAAAGTTAACATATATTTATCCCGAAGAGAATAAAATACCCGAGCCATAAGCGCATCACCAGTACTATAAGTATCATTACTAGTGAGAACGTAGGATGAGCTTTTGCCGGCGCTCATATTATGAAAACCTAAAGCATCAGTCGGTGAGAAACCTTGTGCTGACATTGTGTTATCCCAACTTTGGTATTTTTCGGCATTAGCCAATAAAGTAACGTCGAACTTGTGAATTAATTTAATGGTTTTATTCCATTTTATCAGGTTATCTATCTGCCAGCTGAAAACTGAGCTTTGTTCACGATTTGCCTGTCCGCCAAATTTTGCCCACTCAACGTGCAGGGCTGATTGGTGGTTCATATAATCATACCATTCAAAACGGGGTGCGTAGTTAAGTTGGTAAGTAATTCCAAATGGTAATTTCAAATTAGCATAAAGATTACTGATAAGGGTATTGTAAATCTTACGGCGTGTAGTGAAACTTTGATCATACAAAGGATGCCTTACGCCAACAGGTAAATCGTCGCCGATAAATAAAGATCCATCAGCATTTGTTGCAGTTTTCCATGGATCGTTATTTTCTATTGCCTGCCATGTAGCAGGAATACTACTTTCGTCACGGTTGGCAAATTGAGTATTAAAGCCAACACTTAACCAATCGGAAATCTTACCATCAAGATTGATACGGCTACGAACCGTTTTAAACTGATCGCCGACAATTATGCCGTTGTTATTATTATAGCCCAACGACCAAAAATAAGTTATATCATCTTTTTTACCTGAAAGTGAAACATTATGATCCTGACGCAGACCGTTTTGGAAAACTAGATCACCCCAATTTGTATATTTTCCATCTTTGTAATTTTGGATTTCTGAAGTGTTCATTCCTAAACGGCTTAACCAAATTTGGGTTTCATCCCCAGTTTTGCCATTCAGCCACATTGTCTTTGTAACACCTGCAGGAAGATTATTAGGATCATCAAATGTATATAGTTTATCTTTTAGTGAAGCATTGTACATGAAGCTTGCTTTCATAACATCTCCTCTCCATTTGATAAAATCGTATGGACCATATACATCAGCCATTTTTGCCATTGTTGCCACTCCAATGCTGGAATTAAAGTTAATCACTGCCTTTCCTGCTTTACCCTTTTTTGTTGTAATAAGGATAACACCATTTGCGGCCCGCGCGCCAAACACTGCTGATGAAGAAGCATCTTTCAAAACATCGATTGTTTCAATGTCGCTTGGATTAATATCCTCCATAGCTCCTGGATAAATAACACCATCGAGAACAATCAAAGGGTATGAAGAAGTTTTCAAAGAGTTAACACCACGAATTTCAAGATTACCACCACCCTTTGCAGAATTAGAGAAACCAACTTCCAAACCGGCGACAGTACCACGAAGAATGTCCTGAACATTCGAAGGCTTTTCATTTTCTATAAGCTCCGCTTTAACAGATGAAACAGAACCGGTTAGGTCCTTTTTCTTCAGCGTACCATAACCTATAGCCACAACTTCTTCAATTCCAATCGTTTCATCTTCTAGCTTAACATTGATAGTTGTTTTTCCTTCAATAGCAAACTCCTGCATTTTCATCCCTACAAACGAAAACTGCAAAGTTGCATTTGCGGGGAGATTGACTAGTGAATAACTTCCATTGTTATCAGTTATTACACCTGAGGTGGTTCCTTTTACTACAACAGTAACACCGGGCAGTGAGGCACCGGACCGATCAGTTACTATACCGGTGACTTTCTTTGTAGGTTGCTGTTCGCCGATAAAAACCGGAGCCAATACAATCTTGCGATCAATCACTGTTATCTCAACATTTTCACCGTCAAAGAGTTTGCTGAGTATATCACTGATTTTTTGGTCTTTAACTGTAATATCAATTTTCCGATCCACATCAATCAGTTCGTTGTTGTAGATAAAGTAGAATTCGCTCGTGTTTTCAATGGCCTTGAGGGCCTCTTTGACCGTAATACTTTTCAGATCGAGTGTTACCCTCGTATTTTGCGAGTAGCTCCCAGTAGCAAATAAGCCAAGAGCTGAGGTAATTAGAAAAAATAAGGTTAGTTTCATGATAAAAAACAGTTGTTTCAGGAAATTCCCTGATAGAACTTCGCTGTCTTTGAATTTTTTTTTCATAAATTTGGTTGATTTTTATTAATAAATTTTTGTTTGCCTGTTATTCAGGCATTCTGAAAATTCAAACAGGGGAGTGCTTCCAACACTTTCCTGTTTTTTTTTATTCTTACTCCATAGGCGCGCTGATTTTAATGTTTAGTTAACTGTCTCTTTTGATTTTAAAATGATCTTGCGTTTTGAAAAAGAGTTATCTCCCAGTTTTCTAGCCGGAATAACCTTGTACTGCATTTGTGAGGTGAGATTGAGGATACTTAAGACCTGTTCGAGTGGTTCGTCGATAAAGGTGCCGGTAAAGCGGTAATTTTCCAATTTTTTGTCGGAAAGTTCTATGTCAACATTGTACCAATTTTGCAGTTTTTGAATAACCGTATTGACCGGATCATTAGAGAAAATGATCTTCCCTTCGGTCCAGGCAGTATATTTGGCTAAATCTCTTTCGGCTATCCACTCTATTTTGTTTTCCAATTTTCTAAAACACGCAACTTGGTTAGGTTTCATCTCCATCAGGTCAGAAATCTTTTCGTTGCACATTTGTTGAAGTAAAACCTTGCCTTCTATTAAAGCTACTGTAATTGTGGCATTTCCAGGATAAGCCTCCACATTAAAGGTAGTTCCAAGAACCCTGACCTGAAGCTTATTTATATCGACAATAAATGGCTGTTGAGCATTCTTAGCCACTTTAAAATTCCCTTCACCCGACAGATAAACAAGACGGGTTTTGCTGTTGCCAAAAGTGGTTGGAAATTTTAGGGTACTTCCCGAATTCAGGCTAACCATGGTTCCATCCGGTAGTTCCAGGCGTGTTTGTGTACCAAACGCTGCCCTTACCTCCTGGAATACCACAACTTCCTTTTTCATTAAGGTCACCGGCTTTTTCACTAGATTGTAGGTCGTTGCAAAAATTACGGACAGAACAAATACCGCCGCGATCTGGCGCATCAGGCTCATCCATTTGATCTCACGATTCTTAATTCCTGCTTTATGACGGGTAATTTTGAGCGATCCCGAAAGATCGATCTGAGAGGGAAGCGCCAAACGATTGGAATGATTCCAAATCTCCTTATAATCGTTGTAAGCTGCAAGATTCGATTTTTCAGCTGCTTTCCAGCTATTTAAATGAACCAACTCATCTTCTGTTAATTCACCTGCAAATGACTTGGCAATCAGATCGTATATTTCGTCTTGTTCGAGATTCATTTATCTAATTCTTTAAATGAATGACAAATTAAGACGGGGGATACCCTACATTTGAAAATGAGAAAATATTAGAAACGGAGAAAGGTTACAATGGTAGCTTTGAATTGATGAAAAAATACAATTTTATTCGATGCCATCAAACAATATTGTATTTTTCAAACTACACTAAGCTATATTTTACGACGGCTCTCTTTAAAACCAGCCAACGTTGCTTTGGCGATCCTAATCAGCGCAAAGAGTATTGTATTCTGAGATCTGCCTTTCCTCGCCGAAGGTAAATACTCGGCCAGTGAAATTCGCAACGATTTTAGAGCTCTGCCTATCAAAGCTTCAACACCTTTTAAGGAAATCTCCATTTTAGATGCGATCTCCTTGTTGGTGAAATTTTCGAAACGGCTGTACTCAAAGGCCATTTTGCATCTTTCGGGTAGCAAAGAGAGTGCAATAATCAGTTGCTCTTCAAAGGCATCTGCATCAATCTGATTTTCAGTTGTATTACTGGCTTGGGCACCTACCGGGATATCCTCAAGTTGGATGTTTCTTTTTTCCCGCTTGACAAAATTTAGTGAATGGTTCCTGGTCATGGCTGTCAGGTAAGGTGTCAAATGCTCAATATGATCCAACGCCGCACGATTTACCCACAGTTTAACGAAAACCTGTTGAACAAGACTATGGGCAGTATCCTCATCATGCACAATAGAATAGGCAAAACGACATAGATTCGGATAATGATCGTTGAAAATCTTATCAAATGCACGTGTATTGCCAGCTTTTAACTCCTCGAAAAGATAACCGTCCAAACGGACCCGCTCGTTCATAAGTTTAACAAATTGGTGTGGAGTATTATTCAAAAGTAGTGTTATGATTGCAATTGCAAAAAAAAATCGTGAAATTTAGAAAAAGAGGTTATTCCCCCTTTTAAAATTTTCTCTCAATCCATTTCTATTCCTATCTTTGGGGCTATCAATTTTCTTCCAAAAATTGAATACTCCCATTTTCATTGTTGTGTTTAAACTTTTGAATCATCTGGGAGTCAAACCTGGGAACCAAGTAGCCTGTTATGAACAAAAAGAAGTTACTAATCATCATTTCTTCCGCAGTTTTACTGTTAATTATACTTTTTTTTAGCTTGAGAAGTAATTCAAGTGAAGAGTTGATCACCTGTAAAGTCCAAAAGGGATCCATTGAAGTAAAGGTTCATACATCAGGTCAACTTGAGTCTGAAAACTCCGAAAATATTGTACTTCCGTCAGTACTGTCAACCCAAAACGTAAGGGTTTATGAGATCAAAATCACAGACTTGATTGAAGAGGGATCAGTGGTTGATTCAGGACAGTATATTGCCACACTCGATCATAAAGTGATTGAGGAGGTTTTAACACAAGCCCGTCTTGATCTGGAGGCTGCAATGGTTATCATTGAAGACGCCAAACTGGATTCCAACCTGAATCTCAGCAACTACCGTGATCTTATCACCAACTCACAATCGGATGTTGAGGAGCGAAAAATTGTCCTGGCGGAATCGGTCTACGAATCGCCCTCAGTCATAAAGAAGGCGGAAATGGATCTCAGCAAAGCGCAAAGGAAGCTGGAACAGGACATCAAAGGTCTTGCCATGCGGCAACGACAGCTCAATTCCCAGATGGAACGCCGAAACATTGATTTCAAATTGAAGCAAAAAAGGGTGGATGATCTGTTGAAACTTTACGATGCCCTCATCATCAAAGCACCAAAGCCTGGAATGGTGATCTACGCCCGCGATAGGTTTGGGATAAAAATACAGATAGGTTCGGTGCTGACGCCATGGAGTCCCATCATTGCCACCTTACCCGATATGACCAAAATGATTTCAGAAACCTACATCAACGAAATTGATATTGCCAAAATAAAAGTAGGCCAGAAAGTTACGCTTAGCATAGATGCATTTCCCGATAAGGTGTTGAATGGTGAAGTCATTTCTGTGGCTAACATTGGTCAGCCAATGCCCAAGAGCGACTCGAAGGTATTCCTTGTCAATATCAGGGTTTTTGGCAGTGATCCGGACCTAAAACCTGCCATGACGACCGGGAACTTAATTCAGACAGGTGTCTACTCAAATAAATTGTTTGTTCCATCGGAGGCAGTCTTCGAAACTGACTCAACCCGGTTCGTCTATTTGAACATGAAAAAAATTGTCAGGCAACTGGTAGATACAGGTGAGGAAAACGAAGATTATATCATTATCAACAAAGGCGTTGCTGAAGGTGATGTGCTGCTGTTGAGCGAACCTGAAAAACCGGAAGATATTGAAACTGTTGGCTGGGATATTTACGAGGAACAACTTGCCAGAAAAAAAGAGCAAAAAACCGCACTGGATCAGGCAGTGAGGGTTGATACATCCGGGAAAGGAAATAACATTGTCAAATTGTAAATATCTCATTGTTGAACCAGTTACATCATTGATTTCCAAGCACTGAATAGACCGCTAATGAAGCTACGAGCCTTTTATACCAGATACTCCTATAATGTTCAGATTGCCATTGAGGCAATCATCGCCAACAAGGTAAAATCCCTGCTGACAGCCTTGGGTATTATTTTTGGGGTAGCAGCTGTCATCAGCATGCTGGCTATCGGAAACGGCGCCGAGCAGGAGATTCTGGAACAGATAAAAATGGTGGGGGTAAACAACATCATTGTTACACCAATTTTGGAGGCAGATCAGGCCGGAACCAACGATGCCAAAGCAGGAAGTGCAAGCGAAAGCAATCAACTGAGTGGTGGCAAGAAGAAATTTTCGAAAGGTCTAACCTTGAACGACGCTACTTCCATCAAGCAAATAATTCCCACTGTTCAGGATGTTTGTCCGATCATAACATTCAATTACACAGCTATTTTACACGACATCAGTAGTCCTGTAAAACTGGATGGCACCGACAACACCTATTTCCACCTTTTTGATATAAAACTTGAAAGTGGGACCCTCTTTCACGACCAACATACCAGGGAGGGATATCCCGTTTGCATCATTGGCTACAATGTGAAGAACATCTTTTTT
>Ga0172379_10006474_pt1 | contig 15657 bp, 18 predicted proteins | sample GrowelOW334metaG_FD_119756 | JGI IMG/M metagenome (GOLD analysis project Ga0172379, IMG submission 119756) | Groundwater microbial communities from an aquifer near a municipal landfill in Southern Ontario, Canada - Groundwater well OW334 metaG | ecosystem: Environmental > Aquatic > Deep... | reverse complement strand
TGGCATCATAACAATCTCTATTGAATAATTCAAGCTAGGCGTGTTATACTTGGGGTCATGAATAATTATGAATTGACCTTGGTTTTAGAAGGTAAAACAACGGCTGCAAAAAAGAAATCTTTATTAGAATCTTTAGAAAAGACAGTCAACCTTTTAAAAGGAAAGATCGGAAAAGTTGAAGATTGGGGAGTTAAGGAACTTTTTCATAAAATAAAGAAAAATAGCGAAGGATTATTTTTGAATTGTGATTTAGAACTTCCAGCCTCTGCTGTAAAACAACTGGACTTAAAGTTAAAAACAGAAGATAATATAATTCGGTTTTTGATAGTTAAAAAATAAAATGGCAAAAAGTTTAAACAAAGTACAATTAATAGGTAATTTAACAAAAGACCCAGAACTAAAATTTACCCCAAATGGTGCCGCAGTTTGTACAATAGGAATTGCAACAAATAGAAGTTGGACTACTGATTCAGGTGAGAAAAAAGATGAAGCAGATTTTCATAGGTTAGTTGCATGGAATAAACTTGCTGAAATTTGTGGACAACTTCTTAAAAAAGGACGAAAGGTCTATGTTGAAGGTAGGCTTCAAACTAGAAATTGGCAGGATAAAGATGGTCAGACAAAATACATGACTGAGATCGTTCTTTCCGACATGATTTTACTTGATTCAAGAAGAGAGGGAGAAACTACTACACAGGCAACAGATGAATTTAACGTTCCTGAAAATCTAGATGAAAGTCAGATTCCTGCTTTCGAAGAACCAGCAAAATCAAAAGGGAAATCAAAAAAAGAAGAAGTAAAAAAAGAAGCTTCTGATGATATTCCATTTTAAGATTTAATAATTTTTTTTATTATTAATGTTTAATTAGAAAATAATATGCCAGCAAAGAAAAAATTTAAAAAACAAATTAAAAAATTAAGACCAGTTTCAACAAAATGTGTTTATTGTGAGACAAAGGCCATTCCAAGTTATAAAAATTATGATCTTTTAAGTAGATATCTTTCAGATAGAGGAAGAATATTTTCAAGGGATAGAAGTGGAATTTGTGCTAAACATCAAAGAAAGATGGCTGATGAGATTCAAAGGGCTAGATTTTTAGGACTTCTTCCTTTCTAAAATTTAAGGTACTATTATTTATGTCAAAAATTAATATGAATTTTTCATATGTCAGAAAAGTAATTTTGGGAGTTATTGCTGTTGGAATTATTTTTGCCGCTGGATATGTCTTAGGTTCTAATGGGTTTAAGTTAGAAACAGCATCTTTTCCTAAAATAAAAATTTCAAGAGAAGTTCCTCAAGATAAACGCGATGTCGACTTTTCTCTTTTTTGGAGAGTTTGGGATACCTTAAATACTTCATACTACGATAAAAGTAAAATAAGTCCACAAAAAATGGTCTATGGTGCAATTAGTGGAATGGTAGCTTCTTTGGGAGATCCCTATACTGCTTTTCTTCCTCCCGAAGAAAATAAAGTTATAGAAGAAGATTTATCTGGATCATTTGAAGGTGTCGGGATTCAAATAGGGTATAAGGGTAAAAATTTAGCAGTTATAGCCCCACTTCCAGGATCTCCAGCATACGAAGCAGGAGTTAAAGCAGGGGATTTAATAATTGAGATTAAAGATGAGGAAAAGAAAATTGATGTTGGAACAAATGGAATGACCTTAACCGATGCAGTAAAATTAATTAGAGGTAAAGCTGGGACCAAAATAATTCTTTTTCTTTTAAGAGAAGGGGTTAATGAACCAATCAAAACGGAAATTACAAGAAAAAATATTGATGTTCCTTCAGTAATTCTTTCCTTTATAGACACTAATGGAATAGTTTCTGAAAATGGAACAATTGCTCATATTAAACTTTTGAAATTTGGTGCCGATACTATGGCTGAATGGACAAAAATAGTAAATGAGGTTGTAGGAAGAAAAGGAGTTAAATCAATTGTATTAGATTTAAGAAATAACCCAGGTGGGTATATGCAAGGAGCGGTTGATATCGCTGGTGAATTTGTAAAAACAGGTTCCGTAGTTGTTATTGAAGATAAAGGTGGAATTAATAAACAAGAATATAAAACTAGTAAAATTGGTGCATTTAATGATTATAAATTAGTAATTTTAGTTAACGGAGGGAGTGCATCAGCTTCAGAGATTTTATCAGGAGCTTTAAGAGAAATTAAAGGGGTAAAACTTGTTGGAGATCTAACTTTTGGAAAGGGAACTATTCAAGAACCATTACAACTTGAACAAGGATCTGGGCTTCATATCACAATTGCAAAATGGTTAACACCAAAAGGAGTTTGGGTTAATGAAAAAGGACTTGAACCTGATGTTAAAATAGAAGATAAAGTAGATACTCAGGTTGATGAACAACTTTTAGAAGCTATTAAAGTTTTAAGCAAAAAGTAAGGAAGTATCTATATAAAGAAAAAATATATAGAAAACATGTTAAAGAAATCAATCAAAAATTCAGCAAAAATATTATTAAAGTCTTTTATATTTATTATTCTAGTTTCGGTTCTACTTTTTGCAGGCATAATAATTGACAGAAAGTTCTTTCTAGGTAGTGGAGTTTTAGAACAAAAAATTGTTCGAGAGGAATCAGTTGTTATTGATGTTGCCGAAAAAACTTCAAATTCAGTAGTTACTGTTTCAATGACAACCCCAGCAAGAAATGTAATACAATTTTCTCCATTTGGCGGAATTAGTTCAACAACAGAAGGTGGAACACCAACTGATATTGGAACAGGGTTTATAGTTTCAAAAGATGGATTAATTATTACCAATAAACATGTCGTATCAACTGCTAATGCTAAATATAAAGTAATTACAAAAGATGGCAAAGAATATGATGCCTTATCAATTAGTAAGGATCCATCAAATGATATTGCAATTATTAAAATCGATGCTAATAATTTAGTCCCATTAGAATTAGGAGATTCAAGTAATTTGAAAGTTGGTCAGTATGTTATTGCTATTGGAACTGCACTTGGAGAATTTAGACATACTGTAACAACTGGTGTTGTATCAGGTCTTGGTAGGGGAATCACTGCTGGAAATGCTTATGAAGGATTTGTGGAAAAACTAGATGATGTTATTCAAACAGATGCTGCCATAAATCCAGGAAATTCTGGAGGGCCACTCTTAAATTCAAGTGGACAGGTTATTGGAATTAATGTAGCAGTTGCTCAAGGAGCACAAAATATTGGTTTTGCAATTCCAATAAACACAATTAAAGAATCTCTAAGTCAATTTAATGCCAATGGAAAATTTGCATCTAAGCCTTATTTGGGAGTTAGATATCAAATGGTTTCACTTCAAACCGCGGTTTTAAATAATATTCCACAGGGAGCTTTTGTTGTTGAAATAGTAGCTGGTTCTCCTGCAGAAAAATCAGGTGTAAAGGTAAATGACATAATTACTAAAATTGATGGTAAAGAATTAAAGGAAAAAGATGATTTAACCTCAATTATTAGTACGAAAAAAACAGGAGATAAAATTGATCTTGAAATTTATAGAAACAAAGAAATAATCAAAATTTCAACAAATCTCTCTGAATTTAGTGAGTAAGAATATTAATTTACAATAGTCTTAGTGAGGGCAATTACTTTTTCTAAGTTTCCTTCAACAATAACTTCCAAATTTCCCCAAGATTTGCCCAGTCTATGATCAGTAACCCTATCTTGTGGGAAATTATAAGTTCTAATTTTTTCAGATCTCATACCACGACCAATTACTGATCTATAACCTGCAATTGTTTTTAATTTCTCTTCTTCTTCCTTCTCCCAAAGTTTAGAACGAAGTAGGGAAAGAGCTATAACTCTATTTTGTTCTTGAAACCTTTCTTCTCTAGCTTGAACTACAATTCCTGTTGGAATATGTGTAAGTCTTACTGCTGTTGATACTTTATTTACATTTTGTCCGCCATGTCCACCAGCCCTTGTAAATTGCCACTCCAAGTCACCAGGGTTAATATTAACGTCTGTTTCGGCAACTTCAGGTAGAACTACTACTGTTGCAGTTGAAGTGTGAATTCTACCTCTTTTTTCAGTTGAAGGAACCCTTTGAACTCTATGAACTCCTGATTCATTTTTGAGATCATCAAATACAGAAATTCCAACAAATTTTAAGGTTAAATCATCAATTTGAAATTGTTTCCAGTTTTTCTTGGTTGCGTAACGTGAGTACATTCGGAGAAGATCTTGTCCCCAGTTTTTTGCTTCATCTCCACCTGTGGCGCCTCTTACCTCAAGGTAACAAGTTTGATTAGTAGGATTCATTTTACTTTACTTTTTTAGCACGAAGTACTTCTAGGTTTTCAGGTCTACTCATTTCATCTTTAATCTTTTTCTCTTTTTTAATTCTTCTTTTTTCAGTTTTTGATACAACATTTTTAGCAACATGAGATAGCTTTGTTTTAAAAGCCTCAACTCTTCCTGCTGCATCTAGGTATTTCATTTGTCCGGTGTAGAAAGGATGGCAAACAGAACAAACCTCAACGTTTATTTCAGGTAGTGTTGCTCCAACAACAAAAGTGTTACCACAAGCACAAGTCACTTTTGCTTCTTTAAACCATTTTGGATGAATGTTTGCTTTCATATATTTTATTTATTATTTTTACTTACAGTGAGTTATTATATCGCGATCTTTTAATTTCAGCAATGGCTACACCAATGGTGATAATAATTGCACCAACAATGAAGGTGGAGGTGATTTTTTCTCCCAACCAAAGAACAGCAATAGGAAGAGATAAAACAGGGTAGAGGTAAGCAAAAAGTGATTGTTCTCCAATTTCAATCGTCTTTTGAGCTTTATTAGAGAGAAAATAAGCAAGACTACCGGATATTATGGCCATATAGAAAACCCCTAAATGATAGCTAAAACTAGCAGAAAGCAGTGATTTCTGTGAATTAATAAAGACAAATGGTAGAAATGAAATAAATCCTATTATGAATGAAAAATTTGTTAATGTTAGAGGATTAACACCACTCCTTAATAATCTTTTAGTAATAACTGCAACTATTACTGTTGCTACAACGTACCCTAAAATTAAAAGATTGCCTGAAAACTTTAAATATTCATGCCCTCTTTGAATTATTGGCTCAATTACAGTTAATATTGTTCCAATAACAGCAATTCCCATCCCAATTTTTTCTCTTTTTGTTACTTTTTCGTGTAAAAATACAACTCCTGCCATAGATATAATTAAAGGACTTGCTAGTGAAATTAAACTTGAATCAAGAACTGTGGTGTCATTAAGACCAAAAAATAAAAGACCTAAAGATACAGTTGAGGTCAAAAAACCACAGAAAAGCATGAGCCAAAAAGTTTTTTTATCAGTTGGAAGATGTAATCCGAAAACTGCAAAAGATATTAGTGCAATAATTGTTGATATCCCAAATCTATAAGTTAGAAAAACTATTGGAGAAAAACCACCTAGGGTATATTTAATAATAGGACTGGCAACGCCCCAAATAATAGCAACAATAAGAAGCATTAAATAGGCACGGGTTCTGGCAGAGTTCATTGTTGTAATTCAATTATCCTATCAATACCAAACGAAAAACCAACGGCAGGAATTTTTCTTCCTGCAAACATTCCGATTAAATTATCATATCTTCCTCCGCCACCAATTGATAAATCATTAGGATTTCCATTTAATTTCATTTCAAAAACTGTTGATGTGTAGTAATCCAAGCCTCTTGCTAGTGTAGGATCGAAGTAAAAATCAACATTTTCCTTTAATTTATATTCACTTTCCAATATTTTAAATATTTTAAGTAAATTTTCTGTAGGCTTTGTTTTTTCAATAAAATTTAATAAATTTTGAGGCATTTTATCTTTTCCGATTTTATGCATTTTGTCTATTAATCTAATATCTTCAACTTTTAATCCTTTAAAATTATTTCTATCATTTATTGCAAGTTTAGATTTAGAAAAACCTATTGCACGTATTCCATCAACAGCTGCTGCAGCAACTCTGGCATCTTCTCTAATATCTTCACTTCCAACAATATCATAATCAAATTGTGTAAATTCTCTCGATCTTCCTTTTTGAGGCTTTTCACCTCTAAAGACTTGACCTATTTGATATCTTGAAAAAGTAGGGGATAAAAGTCCTAGATTATTTGCTACAAACCTTGCTAGTGGAACAGTTAAATCATATCTTAAAGCTAGCTTTCTTCCCCCCTTGTCTTCAAATTGATAAACCAATTTTTCTTCTTCTCCATATTTACCTAGAAGTGTTTCTGCGAATTCAACAATTGGAGTTTCTAATGGTTTAAAATCAAATTTTTCTAATACCGTACTTATCTTGTTAATAAATGTACGTCTTTTAGCTGCTATCTCTGGCAACATATCTACAAAGCCTTTTGGTGTTACCGGACCTTTCTGCATAGTTTTATTCTACAGGAGTAAAGATACTTCTTAAAGAGTATGTTTCACCTACTATATTCCCAGCAACAATTATTGTTTGATCTTCGTTTAAATCAGAAACATCAGGTCCATTCCAAGTTTTAGGTAAAATAATCTCTAAAGTTTCTCCGTTATTTTTAATTAAAGTCAATTTCTTTTTTGTAATTTCTGAAATTTTTCCCCATACGATTTCTTTTTTATCATCCATTAATTCACTTGTAATCAATATTCTTTTAGCAGATAGAACTTTATTGCCATTAAGAAGTCCCATTGCAACAATATAATCTCCAATTGCAAGGTCAGTTGCTTTAACTACAGCTGATTTTTTTAAAACGTTTATATAAGTTGTGTCATCGGCAGTTCCTGCTTGAAGAATTTCACCGTTTATTGCCTTTATTTGAATAGTTCCACTTGAAATATCAGTAACTGTTCCAACATATGCTTTGGATTTTTTGGTTGGATCTATATATTTTTCAAATTCTTCTGAATAAATTATTTTAACTTTAGTTTCAGCCAAATCTCCTTTGGAATCAAAACTAACAGCTTTTATTTCAGAAAATCCAACTGGAAGTTCAATTTCCAATTCAAACGATCCATCTTCCTTTGCTTTTCCTAAAAAATCTTTGTCGGCTGTTGAGATAACAATATTCGAAAGCGATTTTGTCATTCCATTAACGATCTTTGGACTTTCGGTAACTACGTCAAAATCAGACATGTTTGCGATTGTAAGTATTAAATTTTGTTTAGGGGTAGTGGTTGGAGTTTCAAAAGTTTCGGTTTCCTGGGTATTTCTCTTAATAGAAGAAGTTGCTTTCCATATACCAAAAGCAGTAATTAAACCAATAGAAATCCCCGCAAATATAGCTAAAGCTGTTTCTTTTCTCATTTTATTTAAAATAAAAATACTTAGAGAGCTAATATAAGCGTAAAAGTGCCCCCTTGTCAAGCCAGCATAAAATATATAGAATGGCATTACCTATGGACATATCTTTTATTTCAGACCAAACATTTAAAATTAAAGGTAGAACTGGTATTACTTTAACAGATCCAAATGGTCCAACAATAGAATCTTTAAATGGAGAAAAAAAGACATTTACAGGACCGGGGGAATATGAAGTTTCTGGAATTTCAATAATTGGAATTCCAACAGATGACGGAACTTTATTTATTTATGAAGTAGATGGTTTAAGAATTTGTCATGTTGGAAAATTAAAGAAAAAACTTCCAGAAAACAAATTATCACTCATTGGTGATATTGATATATTGTTAACTTCCTTAGGACCTGAAACTATTGAAATAATTCAACAAATAGAAAGTTATTACGTAATTCCGTTTGATTATGAATCACAAGAACAACTTGATAAATTCTTAAAAGATAGTGGATTAACTGTAGAAAAAATGCCTAAATTTAGTCTTAAAAAAGAAGAAATAATTGAAGAGTCCTCTGCTCAAGTTATCGTCCTAGAGAAAAATTAATGGCAGACATAAATCAAGTTAGAGTACCTCCGCACTCTGCCGAAGCCGAAGGAAGCGTCCTCGGAGCTCTTCTATTGGATAAAGATGCAGTTATAGCTGTAGCTGAATTTTTACTTCCTGAGGATTTTTATGATGAACGAAATAAGGAAATATATGAAGCAATGCTTACTTTATATGAAGAAAGGGTTCCAGTTGATGTTTTAACAGTAACTGAAAAATTAAAAAAGAATAAGAATTTAAAAAAAATTGGTGGTGCATCATATTTAACAGACATTGCCAATAAAGTTCCAACAGCAGCTCATGTTGAGCATTATGGAAAAATAGTTAAAGACTCTTCAGTTAAAAGGGCTTTAATGAAAGCTGCAAGTAGACTAGTTGATTTTTCAATGGATGAAGCAATTTCATCTGGAGATCTTTTGGATAGGGCAGAATCAGAAGTTTTTTCTTTAACTCAAAAACATTTAACTAAAGCCTTTACATCAGTAAGGGATACTTTGGCTGAAAGTTTTGATAGATTAGATGAACTTCATAAACAAGGAGAAGGTTTAAGAGGAGTATCAACTGGTTTTGAAGATCTTGATAATGCTTTGGCAGGAATGCAAAAATCAAACCTTTTAATTTTAGCAGCTAGGCCGTCAGTTGGTAAAACTTCATTGGCTTTAAACATTGCTCAACATGCTGCTGTTAATGATAAAAGATCGGTTGGATTCTTTTCGCTTGAAATGAGCAAAGAAGAATTGGTAGATAGACTTTTAGTTGCTCAAGCTGATATTGATGCTTGGAGATTAAAAACAGGAAAATTAACAGAAGAAGATTTTACTAAACTATCAAATGCAATGGGGGAGTTAGCTGAAGCACCTCTTTACATTGATGATACTCCAGCACTTTCTATCTTAGAAATGAGAACAAAAGCAAGAAGACTTCAAGTTGAACACGGGCTTGATCTTTTGGTTGTTGATTATCTTCAACTTGCAAGAAGTAGAAACTTGGAGAACAGGGTTCAGGAAGTTTCTGAAATTTCACAAGGTCTTAAGAACTTAGCAAGGGAACTTAAAGTTCCAGTTTTAGCCCTATCTCAACTTTCAAGAGGAGTTGAATCAAGAGGAGTGAAAAAACCCCAACTTTCGGACCTTAGAGAATCAGGTTCAATTGAACAAGATTCTGACGTCGTTATGTTTTTATGGAGAGAAGATGATGAAAAGGTTGAAAATATAAGACTTGATGTTGCAAAACACAGAAATGGTCCATTAGCTTCAGTTCCACTATTCTTTAAGGGAGATAGAATCAAATTTTATGCAAGAGATGTAAAGAGTGGAAAATAAATAAAAAATTGTAATTTAAATGGATAAAGAGACTCAAAACAATAATCAGACAGAGCCTAAAGTATCAAAAGAGGTTAACAGAAAAATTCACCAGACTCACTTTCCAGTAACAAAAGTACAGTTACGAAATGATGATTATGATAGTGGTTACGAATGGATAAAATCAGGTATTGGGCGTTTGAAAAGGGTTCTCAAGAAAACGGAAAATATGTAAATCTGGGTGCCGAGGGCGGGACTATACTCGCACCTCGTTAACTATTTCAATGATACCACAAATGAGGCTAAAATACTCGCAGGACAACTTGAACTTTTAAAGAGTCACCTTGGAGGCAGCTTTGCTTTTACCCAATAAGATTATTTATCTCCAACCTCTAAAACAACGATTGAGCCAACAGTTGAAACCCTTGTTGCTATACAACCTTTTGTAATTAGCGCACCCTCTTTTTCTGTCCAAAGCATTAGTTCACGATGCGGAGGACTATTCTCCCATATGTACATTGTGCGAGCCGTACTAACTACATTAGCAGCTAAATTCTCACCAATACCCATACCTGAATATTGCATGTCTCTAAACCCCGTGTGAGCCCCTACACCGCTTGTTTTAAAGGCGGACATCCCGTTAGCCATCATATAGTCAGCCCTATTTTCCGCTATTTTACATAGTTCATCTGAAACCGATAGAAACGGCTTCCCGTTTTTAGCTCTGTAGGAATTAACAGCATTAAAAATATCTGCACCAGAGAGAACTGGTAATGGTTGTTTTGTTGCAACAGACTGGGGAGTTTCCTGTGATGTAATCGCTGGAGCAAGACTAGCCGTTGGTGTTGCATTTATACTTTGCCTTGCAATTAGGTAGTTACGTAATAAAAACGACATTCCACCCAAAGAAACAAAAAACAAAATTAACAGAGATACTACAAATGTTCTTAAGCCAAACTTCCTAAAGAAGAAAACGAAAATTGAAATTGTAAACACTAAAAGTGAAAGCAGACCCACCACAATAGGAGAGATGACAAATATTGTTGCAATAATACTGTTTGGAATATCGCCGAAACGTATAACAATTACAAAAAATACAACAAGGGATAATACACCTGATATCACGGACCAAAAAAAGACCTTATTTAAGGTATTTTTTGTATTTAATTTTTTCATAAAAAAGCTCCCAGCCAGCGATAATCCTTTCGGACTACCCATATTCTTTCGAATATGACCGTTCAAGGTTGCTCTGACTAGGAGCTTACTTCCCTTGAACGGATTTTTATGCCATGCCCTTTGCAAGGTTTAGGCTACTTTCTAATCCGTATTATATAACAAAAATTTAAAAATACTTATCACAAAGATGTATAATCAGCCAGGTTGAGCATATGGAAGAAGAAAACACATCCTACAGCATTTATATAAACAGGAGACCTCTTCGTACTCTTTATATTTTTAGTAAAAAACAGATAACATTTGAACATTTAGACCAAATCATTGAATATAACCAGGGGAAATGGGGCGGAAGATATAATTTTATTCTACCAGTTTCAAACAAAACAATAGTTGATACACAGTGGCAATTTTTGAAAAGATATGACCCCGATTTTGTTCAATTGTATACACCTATTACCAAATCTTTAGCACTTAATTTAGATACAAGAATTACTCCATTGCAAGTTACAGGGAAGTCATTGAATGACCATCTTTTTCTAGGTGCAGAAAATAGCGGTATCAGTATTCTCCCAACAAATAGGAACATTCATCAAATTAGTAATCCATTAAGTGGAGACCCACCATTTGTACTTTTTAATGTAGATAATTGCCAAGATGCGACCATTAAGTCATTTATAACAAGAAATTTTGGCACTCTTGATTTAAGAGAAATATCTAATCTAAGTCTCAATCAATATCCTAACAAGATTATTCTTGAAATAACTGATAAACAATCATTCATAAAAGCTATAACTTCGTTTAATGATTTCAAACCATATATTTTTCCAATCCAACTATGTTCAATTGGGGACTTTATTGACGACGACAGGTCAATTGATAACGAAAACAATTTTTACATTTTTATAGGAGAGTCTCCATTAGACCTTTTAGACTTTTGGAATAACCCATTCTATTTAATGTCATGGACACGGAGCCAACTAAGACAATTATGGATACCAAAATCAATGATTGAAGACCCTGATTTAATAGAACCTATAAAAAAGCTTATTCACGGGAGAGCCGACCCATATGGAAATGGTCAAAAAAATGTAATTTTTTCCAGTAGAACAATTTCTCAAAAACAACTTGACTCCATAGCAACTGAATTAACTACTGGGATTTGGGTGAGCAAAAAAACTTTAACAAAAAAGAAAGAGTTTTATCCAAGCTATTCTGATTGGTTCTCTTTTGACAATATAAAAACCGATATGCTTCATGTACGGGGTAGTGGAAAGAAAGAAAAAATAATCGTTCCCGCACCAGATGTTGAGAGAGGTATCATGGGCGGTGAATATTGGATGAACGACTTATATGTTCAGGTGCCTGAGAGAAAAGTTATACCAGTTAATTTTGAAACCTGGTTGCAACTACCAAGAAACAACAGCGTAGCACATACTACAATCGAAGGTTTGGCTAGAATTACCAATAATGGTGTTCCGTGTGTTTTAACCTCACGCTCAAGCCAATTTCAACCCCAATCACAAGAATTCACTTTTAAATTTCCTACAACATGGGACACTTTCGCTTCTATTATTATGAATGCAGGGAAACCATGTTTTACTAATGATGCAAGGAAAAAATATATAAAACCATACGAATACACAATAAACGTCTCTGAAGCTGGTAGGCACATACATGGATTCATAGAAGTCTTCGGAAATTTGGAAAATGCTTACCATATCCTAGAAGGAAGCCATTGGAGAAAGTTTTTTGATTTGATGGCCAATGTATCTGAAGAAAAGGAAAACCAAAGATTAGATGAAATTAAAAATAGATTACAAAAAAAGATAACTTCCTATAAAAGTAACCCTACCGTTTTTACTTCAAATGAGTTTGTTGAATGGCTCGCTTCAGACTTGCAAAAGACCGCCAAAATGTACGTGGCAGCAAATCCAAAATCTGTTTCTTTTTCTTCTCTCGAAAAAATAGCCAAAGATAATATTTCAGAATTCAATACAAGGAATCCCTCTAACAAATATAGATATTCCAGAAAACAGTTGGTGGACGCTCTCTCTGGATTAACCAACTCAGGTGTGGTGTTAATTGGTTACGAGGTTGTCTGCCCTTCCTGCTTAAACAGAGAGTGGCGAAGCCTTGGAGATATAGAACAAACTATCATATGCCGAGGGTGTGGTTACCAATATAATTTCAAGCCAGAAAAAGAGGTCAGATATAAACTCAACACCATTACGGAGAACGCAATTCGTATTAAAGGTGTAGTCCCTGTTGTTCTTGCCTTGGGAACGTTATTTAGTGACGCTCGTCATTATTTTGACTTTTTGCCCCCAGTAGATATTCATAAAAAGAAGCATCTAACTGATTTAGATATATGTTGCACAGTCGATGGTGAATTTGTAATTGGAGAAGTGAAAAAAAGCCATAAATTATTCCATCCTGACGACTTTGATACGATGGTCAAAATTGCCAAAGATATCCGTCCTAATAGACTCATATTCAGTTCGCTTGATGAGAAAATTCCGCAGACCAAAAAGGATATTGTAGAGAAACTAAACAAAGAATTGTCTGACTATGGTATAAAGGTTGAGTGGTTGAATTTGGACACTTTTGTATTTGAAATCTCACCTTTCTTTTACTAGACCAGATATTTGACTATCTTTTTTGTGTAAGACCTAAAATTGTTTTGTATCTGACACTCCCAAATTGTTAAAATCTTCCATTTCATTGTTTTAATCTTACAAATATTGATAGCATCCCTGACTCGGTTATTGGCAATCTTCTTTTCCCAATAATTTATATTAGATTTGGGCTTGTGGTCAACTTTACAATTATGACCATGCCAAAAACAACCGTTTATAAATATGGCAATTTTATTTCTTGGAAAGACAATATCGGGTTTACCTGGAAGTTTATAGTGAATTCTATATCTGTAACCTAATGAAAAAAGTTTTCTTCTGACCAAGAGTTCAGGTGAAGTGTTCTTACTCTTTATATGGGCCATGTTCCTACTGCGGATTTTTCTGTCTATCTTGTCCATACAATATGGCCATTGATGTTATTTCTCTCAAAAACTTCCAATATTTCTGCACAAAATTTCATTAAAGGCTCATCATTTGAAGCCTTGGCTAATTCGTATAGATGAATAAACATCTTTTTGCCTGTCTCTGTTTGTTTAAAATTTTTCTTCATAAAATTGTGGTGGCCACAAAGTGTTTGTCCGTTCTCAAGAGTCGCCATTCCTCCAAAATCCTTAGCCTTTATGTGGTCTGCGTAGATATCTACGCCGTCCTTTGGACCGAGGCCACAAATTACACACTTGTAATCGTCCCTCTTAAAAATAGCTTCTCTTTGGATTGGAGAAAAGTCTTGGAGCTCACGTTTATTAACAAGTGATGGGTCATACCTGTAGACACCTTTACTAACCTTAACCAAATACCCGTCTTGATGCAGTTTTCTAATACCTCTGTCTGGGTCTCTAAAAATCCTACCAGTACGCTTAAGAAACTCTTTTGTAGCCCAATCCACAACCTCTGGATGAGAAATATCTCTTTTGGGGTTTTGTTGGAAAAACTCCAAGATTAGAGCCCTTTGACTAACTTCCTCTTTTATTTTTTCGTCTGCCATTTTCTGTATTATACAATTTTTAAGTCCTCAAGTGTTTTAACTAATTGTTTAGCAACAGCTTCAACTGCTGGAATTGCTACAGAATTTCCCAATTGCCTATACATTTGTGTTCTCGAAACCGGAATTTTAAAATCATTATCAAAACCCATCATGGCTTTACACTCGTTAACTGTTAAAAGTCTAAGACCAGTCTTACCATCTTTTACAAATGTTCCAGTAAGCCTTTGAATCTTATGATACGTAGAGGTCAGTGTTTTTACATGTTTTTTGGAATCTTTATTAACAATTTCTGGCAAACCATCGTCCTTTTTAAACATATACACCTTTTGTAAGTATTCAGAAATTCCATATCCTTCAACATTTTCCTCGATAAATTTACCTATATATACATTTTTTCTTGTACCTTTCGGGTGCTCGAACTTTAAGTCCTTAGGGGTTTTCTTCTTATCAAAACCCACTATGTAAATACGTTTCCTCCTTTGTGGAACGCCAAAATCCGATGCGTTAAGAACTTTATAAAAGACGTTATAATCTAAGTCATTTAATGTGTCTAATATAACCTGTAAAGTTTTGCCACCATCGTGAGTCACTAGGCCTTGAACGTTTTCTAGTAAAAATGCCTTGGGTCTTTTAGCTTTGATAATTCTCGCTACATCAAAAAACAATGTTCCTCGGGTATCATTAAATCCTCCACGTTTCCCTGCCATAGAAAATGCTTGACAAGGGAAGCCTCCAACTAAGATATCGAAATTGGGAATTTCAGAGGCCTGGATTTTCGTTATATCACCAGCAGGGATTTCTCCAAAATTAGCTTCATAAGTTTTTTGGCAATACTTGTCCCATTCAGAAGAAAATACACATTCACCACCCGCCCTTTCAAACGCAATCCTAGTACCACCAATTCCAGCAAACAAATCAATGAATGTAAACTTTCCCTTTTTTTGTTTCTTTTTTTCCAACAAGGAGTGCTGAACTCCTGCCAATGACATAGAAAAATTATAACTTCAAAATATCAAATTGTAATGGGGTATTCAAAATAACCACTAATTCCACGTCAACAAGAAAGCTGGTAGTACAACTCTATAACTATAGATTTTAACTTCAAGGTTAATGCTTAATCTTTTAACAAGTAAAGTTAATAACTTGGAGTTTCTGTTACTTGTTGCCCGGTCTTGCCTTACAGTTTTAAGGAATAGCCCGCCGGCTTAGAACCTAAATTTAGGCTCAGCAATCGATAGTTTTGATTCGTCAACGGTACATTTCGGGTTTGTGCTATGGTCTGCTAGATTTCGTAAGATTATGCCCAGTGGGGATAAGACAGAATTCACAAAATTTCTTTTATGTACTCTGTCCTAAGCCCACGGGACGAAACTAAGATAGAAAGGTGTTTATGTAAGCGTTCGGGTCCCAGTTTTGATGAACGACGCTGATACCTCATTGCTAGCTGTGTCTTCCACAGCCTTGCTCAGTATCTCCTTTCTACCACCCGCCCAGGACTCATTCCTGAACCCTGCCTGGGGACGGCGGCTTATGCTTTTCTCCGAAATTGAAATGTGCCTAGACTACTTTGACTTTAGAGGCGCCTCCGTCTAAGACTGGAAAGGAACGGTGACTTATTCCGTTACCACGACCTCAAGGTTGGTTTATGTGTTCTTTCAACCTATGTTTGCTCCCT
>Ga0172379_10006473_pt1 | contig 15658 bp, 21 predicted proteins | sample GrowelOW334metaG_FD_119756 | JGI IMG/M metagenome (GOLD analysis project Ga0172379, IMG submission 119756) | Groundwater microbial communities from an aquifer near a municipal landfill in Southern Ontario, Canada - Groundwater well OW334 metaG | ecosystem: Environmental > Aquatic > Deep... | reverse complement strand
GAGGGTAAATTCTAATTCATTAAAATAACTAACTAATTAAAATTGGGTAATTGGACAAGATCGCCCTCTGGGCGACCCCACTTATCAAGCCACCAGCTTTGCTGGGGGTATTCTGACTAATTTTATTTTCTCACTTGAAGATGGCAGGAATAAAATAGGTTCGCCGGAGGAAATGGTAGAGAATATTAAGAAGTTGGAAGAGCTCCTTGCAGAATATGAAAATAAATAGCACAGAAAATCCTCGAAGCGAAATACTTCGGGGATCTTTAAATTAAACAAGATCAGTTATTTGCAAGATAAAAAAAGAGCTGCCCGCGAAGGTAGCTCTTATTAGAATGTTCAAAAAAGTTGTTCACTTGGCATCTTTGGCGATGGCGCGGCAGAAATCAGCCGTGGCTTTGTCGATCGCTTCGATGTCTTGGCCAAGTTCTTCAACTCTTTCCCGCATGCGGCGGATATTATAGTCAATCTCAGATTCCATATAATCAAAGTTAGCCGATTCTAAAGCTTCGTCCCAAGCCAAGAAGCCGCTTTTGGGTTGAGTGGAGCTTAGACGTACACTCCAATCGAGAGATTGTTTCATTTCCGCCTGGAGCCTCTTCAAACGAATAATGCGATCTTTGCAAATCGCCGCTATTGAGTCCTTCAGTTGGCGGCGGTAACGTCGAAGACCCCTGCGGTTTTCAGGCAAAGGCAACAAATAGTTATCTCCAAAGTCATCGTCGCCATCGCCTTGCCGCAGTATGCCGCATTTTTCTCCCAGCCAAATGATGTCCGGCGCCGTCAATTCCAGTACGCCGTTATAATGATAATCGGGATCCATTTCCGTAATCAAAAACATTTTGATCATGTTGGCTACGAAAAGCGGTTCCGCTTCCTGCACTATTCCCAGCACTCCCGGATCGGAAAATGTTTTCAACTTGATGGCGCCGCTTTTTACGTCCCCATCTTTTTTTATTAAGACGCCGATCTGAATCCAGTAATCGCTGAAGGCCTCGTAGAAATTGTCGAATGGTTTTGATTCCCATTTGATTATTCCGACTTCGTATCTCATTTTTCCTCTCCTTTTTCTTGTTTTGAGGTATTTATTGTGAACGTACTGCCACTTCTGTATATCATATAAAATACAATATGTCAATTAAAAAATCTCCCAAGCGTTAAGCCTGAGAGATTTTCTAAATATAGTTTATTGCGTTACTCTTTCTACATATTCCCCGGTTTCGGTATTGATCCTGATGACGTCGCCTTCCTTGACGAAGAGCGGCACGTTAATCTTGAGTCCGGTTTCCATTTCCGCGACTTTGGTGACTCGCCCCTGGGCGCTGTCGCCGCGTACGCCTTCCGGCGAGGAAACGACCTTCAGTTCTACTTTAGGCTGGACGGAAATCGAAACGGGATTATCGTTAAAGTATAGGGCATCGACTTTATCGCCGTCCCGCAGGTAGCCGGAACTGTCACCGAGAGTGTCTTTATTGATTTCGAATTGCTCAAAATCATTCTGCGACATGAAATAATACTTGTCGCCGTCGTTATAAAGATAGTCGACTTTCTTCCTAGCCATGTCTGCCACTTCGACGCGGTCGCCTTGGTGGAAGGTGGTTTCTACGGTTTTGCCGTTAAGCAGATTCTTCAATTTGGTCTGCATCACCGGTTTTCTCATCTGCATCTTGACAAAGTTGGCAGACATCACGACATAGGGCTCGCCATTATAAAGCACGTTGATGCTTTTTTTGATATCATTGAGCGTTGATAATATTGCCATGGCCGTGATTTATTACTTAGTGACGAAAGGCAGAAGCGCCATGATCCTGGCGCGCTTGATGGCGTTAGCCAATTTGCGCTGGTGGAACGAGCAGACGCCGCTTCTTTTGCGGGAAACGATCTTGGAATAGGAAGAAATGAAGCGCCTTAAAAGATTGATATTCTTGTAATCGATATCATTGATGTTATTGACGCAGAAGTGGCAATATTTTTTCTCCTGTTTAACGGAAGAATTAGTTGTTATTTTATTATTGAAAGCCATAAGTTTTATTTTTCCACTTCTTTAGAAGAAGTGGAGCAAGAATCGCGACCGGTCGAAATCATGGCCAAATTTATTTATCCGTCTCGCCAAATTTTCTGACGTCGGACCCGCCCGAATCGCTACGCTCATCGTTGCGGGCGGGTTACCTCCTTGCAAAAAATTTGTTGCTCGCTCCCTATAAATAAATTGGCACAATATTTCTCAATGGTCGCAACTTCAAATTCGAATTAATTAATAAAGTTTTAGAATGGGATGTCTTCGATCTTGATTTCCTCTTCATTATCGGAGCTGGAAACGATCGGTTCTGTCTCATAAGCCTGGGAGTCGGATGAGCCTTGATTGCCGTTATAGCCGCTGTTATTATTCTGGCTGTAACCGCCCGCGCTAGGCGCTGTCTTCGGTCCCAATTGGATGTTCTCGGCAATAATTTCTGTTTTCCAATGTTTGACGCCGGCATTGTCGACCCAGTTCCTGGTTTGGATCCTTCCCTCAACCATGCATAATCTTCCTTTGGCTAGGTATTGGCCGACGATATCGGCTAAGCGGCCGAAAGCGACGATGTTGTGGAATTCCACTTGCTCTTGCTTGGCGCCCTGCTGATTGGTCCAGACGCGGTTGGTAGCTACGCCGAAGTTGGCGACGGATGATCCGGCAGGGGTTTTCCTGACTTCCGGATTCTGCGTTAAGTTGCCGATGATAATGGCTTTGTTGAAGTTCATACGTTCGTGTTAGTTTATAAAGTTAATTACATCTTACACTAAATCGTCGCTTTTTAAAATTTCTTCCAACTTCTCATCTAGGTTTTTAATGTTCACCTTCTTGTCTTCGGTTTTGGCAGTATGTGTCGCAGTCTCTTGCGCTGCCTGCTTTGTTCCTTCTTTTTCCGCGGCTTCTTTCATCATTTTATTCCTGGCAGCTTCGTGCTTCTTGGCCTTCTCGATCTGTTCCGGAGTCAATTTCTGTTTGACGATGATCTGCGCGCGCAGGATTTCCTTGTCTAATCTGAGATTGTTGTTGATCTCAGCCAGTTTCGTGCCGTCTTCCAATTCGAATTCATTCAGGAAGTAATAGCCGTGAGCGACTTGGCCGATCGGATAGGCTAGTTTTTTCTTGCCCATGTCTTCTTCGATTCCCAACGCCGCGCCAAAGCTTTTCAGTATCGCATCGACTTTCTCTTTGATTTTTTTCGCCTCATCATCGGTGTATTGGTTCGGGATGATGTAAAGCAATTCGTAATTTTGCATAGAATAATTTACTTTAATATTTTAAATTTATATTGATGGTTTTATTTGATACTAATATACGAATGGTACGAATGATACTAATGGCTGCGAATTTTTTCTGAAATTATTCGTACCTATTCGTATAATTCGTAAATTAGTATATTCGTATCTTTCGATTATTATTAAAAAAATCCCTCGGCTAAACCGGGGATCAATAAGATCTTGGTCAAAGCCTTTTCTTGAATCCTATCGGCTCAAGATAATCTCCCAGGGGGGAGCGGGAAAGGATTTAATTTTCTGGTTTAATTATAGCAATTAGCCGAAAAAAGTCAAGGGGTGAATTAACAGGGGTGAATTAATTATTCATAAATATTCCCTGAATTTTTCAACCAATTCATCTCCGCCGATTTTTTTTATTTCTTTTATAATTTCTTCTTGGCAATGGATATTTTTATGCCTCGGGATCATAATAAAGGGAGGATTTGCAGCGGGGAATGGCGCCTTATACTTGTCGTGTTTTCCGCGACGCTTTGTGTTAAAAATAAATCCTAATTTAATTAATGCCCGTGCGCATTGCCTGCCGTTGAAATTATTTTCCCCCATAATAATTAAGCTAATTGGCGCCGTTCTCCCAATGACACGGTTCCATATCCGTCTATTGTCATATGGTCATGAACGACATCGCCAGCGCGCCGCGGGACATCAAAATAAGTTAAGATGCCATCATTAATCATTTCAAATAGCTCTTTAGTATCTTTAGCCTCAGTCACAAATCCAGGCAAATCATCTGATGTAGTTATAATTACCCCATTTTTTGTTTTAAAATTAAAACGCATCTGATGAGGAATATTATAATCACGAGCTAAGTCCATAGGATGTTGCGCCGGATAAATCAGACGCAATAATTTATAAAACATAGATTTTTATAGTGAATTTAACTATACATGCATATTAGCACATTTCAATTGATTTTGTAATAGAAGATAAATTAAACCCTAATTTTCTCAACGATCTTGGCAAAAGCCTTGGGCTCTTTGCGAGCCAAGTCAGATAAGACCTTGCGATCTAATTCTATATTGGCTGTCTTGAGGCCATTGATAAATTTGCTGTAAGTCAGGCCATGCTCGCGGACGGCGGCATTAAGCTGGACTAGCCACAGTGCGCGGGCAGTGCGCTTCTTGGCGCGGCGGTCGCGGAAGGCGTTGGCGCCGGCTTTCATGGCGGCAGTCTTGGCCAGTTTGATCAATTTTTTCGGTCCGCGTTCGAATCCTTTGGTAGTTTTAAGGATGTTCCGGCGTCTTTTGGAGTGCATTACCCCGCGTTTTACTCTAGGCATATATTGGTGAAATTTTTAATTTTGTAATTTTTAATTTTTGAATTAAGTCCCGTAATAGTTAATGTTTAAAAATTAAATCATTAAAAATTATTTACAAAATTACAAAATTAAAAATTTAATAATTATTATTAGTTATATGGTAACAATTTCTTGATCGTTTTGGCGTCTTCGCCGGCCATGGAGCGGTCGGATTTCTTATTCCGCTTCTGCTTGCCGGATTCGCGGGCGTTGAAATGATCTTGGCCGGTCGAGCGCTTGATGACCTTTTTCTTCTTGGTGATTTTGAATCTCTTAGATAGTGATTTCCTGGTTTTTACTTTAGGCATATGTGGTGTAATTTATAAAGTTATATTCAACGCTAATTTTCCTCCTTGGCGGGTGATATCGCCTTCGGCTTTGGGGACTTCCGTTCCGCCGGCTGCAGCGACTTTTTCTTTTATAAGCTGGACTGTTTTCTTGATGTTATCTTTGGCCATATCAGCATGTTGGTTCTCTCTTCCTCTTAGCTGTGTTTCTATCCTGACCTTATCGCCATCCAAAAGGAATTCTGCTGCTTGAGCGGCTCTGATTTCCAAGTCATGCTGGCCGATGCGGAAAGTGATTTTAACTGTTTTTGTTTCGACCGTCTTCTGCTTGGCCTTGGCTTTTCTTTCCTGTTTTTCTTTCTGGTACTTGAAAGAGCCATAGTCCATGAATTTGGCGATGGGCGGGACGGCCTTAGGCGAGACTTCGACTAAATCCAATTCGCGCGCTCTGGCTTCTGCGAGAGCTGCGTCGCGGCTCATGACGCCGAGATTATCGTTGTTCTCGTCGATGATCATGAGTTCCGGCGACATGACCCGCTCATTGATGCGGAATTCTTTCGGGCCTTCGGCTTTTTTATTGTGTCCTCTGAATGACTTTCTCATTTGAGTAATTATTATGATACTAATATACGAATGGTACGAATGATACTAATGAATACGAATTCTTTCTGAAATTATTCGTACCTATTCGTATAATTCGTAAATTAGTATATTCGTATCTTTATTGGTGGAGATGAGGGGTATTGAGCCCCTGTCTAAAAATAAATGATTTTGAGCGGTTTACAAATGTTCGCCGTTTTAGGTTTGTTGACTGTAAGCCGATAAAACGGCAAAAAACTTCCAGCCAATCCTGCTGATTTAACCGTTAAGCCCGCAAGTGTAGCTTAATGGCGAACCTGAAAATATAACACCGCGTGACGCCTATCAGGTATTGGCGGCGCGATGGTCGCTGCGATTAAGCTGCGACTGGAGCAAAAGACAAGCCGCTGAAAGCGGATCGCACTTTAGCTAAAATATTGTTGGCATTTCTACCTTTGAAGATCGGATTACGAGCGGATCTTCAGCCTCGACTTGCCGGCACAAAAATTTATTCTTATCAAAGCAAGGCATCCCCAAGTCAATTAAGAATTACGAATTAAATTTCAAGCTGGATTTTATTGATTTTGTATTCAATTCGTAATTCGTAATTTGAAATTTGTAATTATGTTTTTAACGTTCTGCGGATTTCCCTGGTAATTTCCCTTTTCTTGATAGACTCTCTTTTGTCTACTTTGGTCTTTCCTCTAGCCAGGCCGATTTCAACTTTGACCAGTCTCCTATTAGTATATACTGAAATAGGGATAATTGTCAAGCCTTTTTGGGCTTTTTTACCGATAATAGAGTCAATCTCCCTCTTATTTAACAATAATTTACGTCTTTTGTAGGGATCATAGCCCGCTTGGACGCCTTTTGCCGGCTTATACGGCGCGATATAGGCATTTACCAGCCAGAGCTCCTGCTTAGAATCGAATTGGACGAAAGACCCCTTTAAACTGATTTGGCTGAGTTTGACCGATTTGACTTCCGGACCCGATAAAACTATTCCTGCTTGCCAAGTATCGATAATCTCATAACTGTATAAGCCCTCTTTATTTTTAATGATAATTGTCATGATTTTGTAATTCCGTAATATTTGTAGTATAATATAATCATAAAGAAAAACAATGCATATGTCCACTATAAGAAAAGCAAATTCAAAAACGACCATTGAGATCTCATCGGCGACTTTATTCAAGATTTTAGCCGTTGTCTTGGCGGTAGCATTCTTATATTTCATACGCGATATCGTGCTGATGGCTTTCATCGCGCTTATCCTGGCTTCGGCAATCGGCCCTTGGGTGAATTGGCTGCAGAAATGGAAGATACCGCGCACATTAGGAACGATATTCATTTATGTCTTGGCGTTCGGCCTTCTTTTCTTCTCGTTATTGCTGTTAATAAATCCCATTAGCACGGAAGTAAAGAATCTGTCGGATGATTTCCCTATTTACTATCAGCAGTTGTCATTCGGCTGGCAGAACTTCACGTCATTTTCTGAAAGCCATGGCTTGCAGCAGGAAGTGATGGATGCCATTAAATCGATCCAGTCGGCTATGACTGCGGTCGCCACCAATGTATTCGGCGTGGCCCTGTCGTTTATCGGCGGCGCATTTTCTGTCGTCGTGGTGATGGTTGTCACTTTTTATCTGGCTGTTTATGACAAGCAGATGAAGCGCAAGATCCGCTCCGTCCTGCCGGAAAAATACCAGGCATATTCCACCCACCTGATCGAAAGAATGCAAGAAAAAATCGGCTTATGGCTGCGCGGGCAGATAATCTTATCGCTGATAATCGGCTTATTGGTTTTCATCGGCCTGAGCCTGTTGGGAGTGAAGTATGTCTGGGTCTTGGCATTATTATCCGCAGTAACGGAAATCATACCATATTTCGGCCCATTGATCGGCGGAATCCCGGCCGTGTTCATAGCGTTCACTCAATCTCCGATATTGGGGCTTATGGTTTTGGGATTATTCATCTTGATTCATCAGACAGAGAATTATCTTATCACGCCACAAGTGATGCGCAAGGCAGTCGGGCTTAATCCGGTGATTGTCATAGTGGCGATGCTTGTTGGCGTAAAAGTCGCCGGCATACCGGGTATAATTCTTGCCATTCCTGTCACGACTGCTCTCAACGTCTTAGTGAATGATATTATAGCCCATAGGAAATCCGGTTTTTCCACAGCCGCCAAGAATCTTGAAGACTAATTGCGGTTGTGATATAATAATAGAGCTTAAAAGATAAAAAAGTAAGAAAATAAGAAATTTAAAATTAATCCCTTAATTTCTAAATTTATTAATTTATTAATTTATTAGTTTATGGCAATCAACAAAATGCAAAATCCTATGGATTCGATGGGTGAAGAAATGAGCTCGATGCCGATGCAAAGAGGCAATAGCATGAAAATAGTAAAATTGGCATTGGCTGTGATTATCGTTTTAATCATAGTTTTAGGCGCAGCTAAGATCTGCTGGGTCGGCTATCAGGCGTTTGCCGGCGATCCGATCGCTGCTGTGTCTTCTTCCCAGTGGCAGGCTATTTTCCTCGTCAACGGCCAAGTCTATTTCGGCAAGGTCAATGCTGTCAGCAATAAGACTCTGTCTTTGAATGACATCTATTATTTGCAGGTCGTGACTAAGCCATTGCAGACTACCCAGCAAGGCACTGCGGCGGCAGCTGATGTAGCCGGCCAGCAGGAATTGACTTTAATCAAACTGGGCAATGAGATCCATGGTCCTTCCGATCGCATGGTAATCAATCGCGATCAGATTATCCTGACAGAAAAATTGAAGGCTGATTCCCGCGTCGTGCAGGCGATTTCCAAGTATGTCAGCGACCAGAAGAAAGCCGCTGCTACTCCTGCCGCCACAGCTACGAAGTAATTTATATTTTCAAACAGAGTCTGCCGCGGCGGACTCTGTTTTTTTATGGCGATTATGTTATAATATCCTCATATGGAAATGTCGGAATCATTAAGGGAATTTAAGGACTCACTGGCCAAATATTCAGCCGGTACTCTGCTTCATATTGCCGAAGCGGCGGAAATCCTAAAGGTGACGGAAAAATATCTGACGGATCAGGCAATACATGGAAAAATCAAAGCCTACAAGGCCGGAGAGCATTGGTTTTTGGAAGAAAAATGGCTGCATGATTTCCGAAGTTCGATGAAGGAGATATTGGATGTAGAAATAGCTGATCATCATTTTAATCGCAATCATCATCATGGCTGGTCCAGACAATTGGCTCCGCGGCGTTTCCGTGTTCCCCAGATTCGTGTCCCGCAGATCAGTATCCCACAGATTAATTTTAAGCCCTTTGTTATTTTGTCTTTTCAGACTGTTGCGGCGGCTGTAGCCTTGACTTTTCTTACAGCCGGCTTCAGCTTCTTATGTCTGCCATTGGCGCAAGTCGGATTGAATCGCGTCGCTCTGGCTGATAATTTTTTAAACGCGACTTTCAATATTTACAGTTTACCGCTAGCTTACGCCAGTAATATGTCTTGGCAAGGGCCGATTGATGATGAAAAGCTTACTCATGCGATTTACCGCTTGGCCGGCAAGAATCCGCCAGGGCAAGTGGCAGGGGCATACGAAAAAGTCGAGATAAGATAATGCCCGTCAATATGGCGGGTATTTTTTTTGACTAAATTAACGATTTTCTGTATGATAAATGCATTAATAAATTCAAATTTTAGCCATTTTTCTCTCTCGTCATTCCAGAATTTTGATGTAATCGTCAAAATATCTGGAATCCAGGTTCAATTAGAATTTTAATTATGATTAACCTGGATCCCGGATATCCCAATGATTACATTGTGATTCCGGGATGACGATGTAAAATAAATATAATTTGTGTTAATAATTCAAGTGAAATATATCATTATTTAAAATGTATGGCAAAAAATGACTCGAATCTGATGGAAAAAATCGTTTCTTTCTGCAAACGAAAGGGCTTCGTCTTTCCGGCTTGTGAGATTTACGGCGGTTTTGCTAATGCCTATTCATATGGCCCATATGGCGCCGAACTTAAAAATAATATCAAGAAACTGTGGTGGAATAAATTCATCGACAGTCGCGAGGATATGGTAGGAATGGACGGCCCGATATTATTGCATCCGAAATTATGGGAAGCTTCCGGCCACTTAAGCGGTTTCAATGACGCCATGATCGATTGCAAAGAATGCAAGATGCGTTATCGCGCTGATAATCTGATTCAAGAAACATTAGGACTGGATTTGGAAGGCAAACTCGATGAAATGAGCAAAACGATTCAAGAGCAGATCAAATGCCCGAATTGCGGCAAGAAGAATTGGACCGAGGCCAGATTCTTCAATATGATGTTTAAGACTGAGATGAACGGCATCGATGAACCGGTTTATTTGCGGCCGGAAACCGCCGGTGCGATCTTCGTCGACTACAAGAATGTGGTCGATTCCTGCCGAGTGAAGGTACCGTTCGGCATCGGGCAGATCGGCAAGGCTTTTAGGAATGAGATCGTGGCGCGCAACTTCATTTTCCGGGTGCGCGAATTCGAGCAGATGGAAATCGAATATTTCATTTCTCCGGAAACTGAGTGGGAGCCGCTATTTGATAAGTGGCTGGAGCTGCAGGAAGAATTCGCACGCGAACTCGGCGCGAAGCCGGAAGATCTGAAGCGCTATGAGCATCCCAAAGAAAAACTATCCCATTATTCCAGAAAGACCGTCGATATCGAATATAATTTCCCGTTCGGCTTCTCTGAATTGTTCGGATTGGCTCATCGCGGCGATTTCGATCTGGCTCAGCACCAGAAGTTTTCCGGCACTGATTTGACATATCTTGACCAGGCTTCCGGCCAAAGGTACTTGCCGCATGTCTTGGAGCCGACTTTCGGCGTGGATCGAGCTATTCTGGTGGCGCTATCCGCTGCCTATACCGAAGAGGATTTGGGCGAGGGCGATACTCGCATAGTTATGAAGTTTTCGGCTAAGTTGGCTCCGACTAAGGTGGCGGTTTTCCCCTTGCTTAAGAATAAGCCGGAATTGGTCGCTAAGGCGCGAGAGATTTTCACTGGTTTGAAAAATGAATTCAAATGCGAGTTCGATGATAATGGCAATGTCGGCAAGCGTTACCGCCGGCAGGACGAAGTCGGCACGCCATATTGCGTGACTGTCGACTTCGAGTCGTTGGAAGACAATGCTGTTACCGTCCGCGACCGCGATACGATGCAGCAGGAGAGAGTGAAGATTGATGAGCTTAAATCTTGGCTGAAAAATAAGTTGAATTAAAATTTTTTATGAGCCATCCGCCTTGTGGGTGGCTTTTTTTATCGATATTTGATAAGATTAGCTTAATAAAATAATTGCAAAATATGTTCAAGAAACAGACATTGAAAAACGGCATAAGATTGATTACCGCTCCGCTCAAGGAGACTCAGACCGCTTCTCTATTGGTGCTGTTCAAAGTCGGCTCGAGGCAAGAGGCGAAGAGAATTGAAGGTGTATCGCATTTCATCGAACATATGATGTTCAAAGGAACGAAGCGCCGTCCGACGACTTTGGATCTGTCCAAGGAGTTGGACGGCATTGGCGCCGAGTATAACGCCTTCACGGGCAAGGATGTGACCGGTTATTACATCAAGACTGATTCGCGGCACTTATCACTCGCCATCGATATGCTTTCAGATATGCTGGGAGATTCGCTTTTCTCCGCTGAGGAATTAGAAAAGGAGAAGGGTGTCATCGTGGAAGAGATAAATATGTACGAGGATAATCCGCTGATGTACGTAGAGGAAATGCTCGAGGAGATGCTATTCGATGGTGGGGAACTCGGCCATATGATCGCCGGTTCTCGCGAGACTGTCCGCAGCCTGGACAGGAAGAAAATATTGGAGTACAAAAATAATTATTATTCCGGCGCCAATGTCGTCATTGGCCTGGCCGGAAAATTCAATCAAACGCAATTGAAAGAACTGCGAACAAAATTTGTGTTCAGCAAGGGTAGAAAATCAAAAATAAAAAAATCAACGATCAAGCAAGTCGCTCCGCGGGTTAATTTGAAGCATAAAGAGACGGAACAGGTGCAGGTGGCCCTAGGTTTTCCGGCTTTCTCGCATCATGACAAGCGTTCTTACGCTTTGCAGCTGATGTCGGTCATTTTGGGCGGCAATATGAGTTCTAGATTATTTATCAATGTGCGGGAAAAGAAGGGTTTGGCGTATTTTGTCCGCGCTTGGCCTAATCTATATGAGGATGCTGGCGCCATGGTCATTCAAGCCGGCTTGGATAAAGCCCGTATCGAAGAGGCGATTGTGACGATTTTGGGCGAATTGAATAGCATGAAGGCCGGCGTAACGGGGGAGGAACTGAAGCGTGCCAAGGATTTCATTGCCGGCAAGATGGCTCTGGACTTGGAAGACTCGATGTCGATCGCTCAATGGTATGCTAACTTGGAACTGTCAGATAAGAAACTGATGACGCCGCAGGAAAAATTGAAGAAGTTAATGGCGGTTACCTCTGGCGATGTTAAGAAAGTCGCCAATGATATTTTTGATTTGAAACGGTCAAATCTGGCTGTCATTGGCCCGTTCAAGGATGGAAAAAGATTCAAAAAATTATTGAAATAGTATTTATTAAATTCGTAATTCGTAATTTGAAATTCGTAATTATGCGTATTGGTATCGATTGCCGCACTATCAGCGATCCGGCTGGCGTCGGCACTTACACTAGAGAATTGGTCAGGCACTTGTTGGAAATTGACGGGCATAATCATTATGTCCTGTTTTTTGATAATGCTTTTTCCGGAATACGGGAATATGAAAAGAATAATGTTACTATAAAATTTTTGCCGAGTAGGAAATTAAAACGATATTTGCCGATAATTTACTCGCATTTTATTATTGCCCACGCGATGAATCAAGAGAGATTGGATGTTTGTCTGTTTCCGGCTAATGCGATTCCGCTGGGTTATAAAGGCAGAACTATGTTGACGATCCATGATTTGGCGGTTTATAAGATGCCGGAATTATTTCCCAACAAGCTTATCAATTTTGATCGCAAGATCGTCGTGCCGACTTCCATTAGTCGGGCAGATAAGATAATCGCGGTTTCTCAAAGCACAAAAAAAGACGCCATGGAGTTATTCAAGGCGTCTGCGGAAAAGATCGAGGTTGTTTATGAGGGGATTTAACGGACAAGCCCGATAATATTCACTTCATGTAAGAGTAAAAGCAAGACGCCAAAGACGGCGATCTGCATGATTATGCCGACCTTGAGCGGGATGTCATTTTGCATATGTCCGATCAAAAGATGATGAACCCAATGGTGGAAATCGAAGAACCATTTTAGGTATTTTGTCTTTGTCAGCACATACAGAGCCACCAACAGATCGGGGATGATGCTGCCGACGATTGCCCAGACTACGCCGTCGTCCTTGGCGAAGTAGAAATTCTTTATGATATAAAGCAGGAAAAAGACCAGAATCATATAATCGATCAAGCCGTAAGCGGCCAGAGACTTGATTTTTTCTTCTTCGCTAACCTTCTTATTCATCAGGCCGAAGAATCTTTTGCCTAATTCGCGATCGCCGTGAGGAATGACATCCATCACAAAATGCAAGAGAACGCCGGCAATAAACGAAAAGTAAGGATTAGAAATTTCCGAGCCGACTAAGGCGCCGGCCGCAGCGTGGACAGTTATGAACATATGATTACATTATATCATGGCCGGTTTTATTTGACAATTTGGCTAAAATGATGTACACTCTATTAAGAGATATAGTATGGAATTGCCCGAGTGGCGGAACTGGTAGACGCGCACGACTCAAAATCGTGTATAGCGATATGTGAGAGTTCGAGTCTCTCCTCGGGCACATATTACATTTTGATTAGTCTATAATATATTTATTGCCGCGGGGTAGAGCAGTCCGGCAGCTCGCTTGGCTCATAACCAAGAGGTCGTTGGTTCGAATCCAACCCCCGCAACATGTGATAATTACGAATTACGAATTTCAAATTACGAATTAAATTCATGAAATTTTTATTAAATTCGTAATTCGTAATTTGAAATTCGTAATTGATTTGGCAGGGTAGCTCAGTGGTAGAGCAGAGGACTCATAAGCCTTTGGTCGGCGGTTCAATTCCGCCTCCTGCTACTACGTATGAAGTTCCGCCGTCGGCAGAAATGAGACGAGCCTAATGGCGAAGTCGAATGTCGATGGACGCGACCGTAAGGAGCGTTCAGCGCTGCCGGGGAACGTCGGGTTCAATTCCCTCCCCTGCTACTGATAAAATTCGGCTTACAAAAAAAATCGTCCAGCTTCAGTTTTCATAAACTGGGGCTGGATTTTTTTGTTGCGCCGAAAGTTTAATTGTGTTATAATTTATGCATTATGGGACGAGTGATATCGATTGTAAATCAAAAAGGGGGAGTGGGTAAAACCACGACCTCAATTAATTTGGCTGCCTACTTATCGAAGCTGGGCAAGTCTGTTTTGCTGATCGATCTTGATCCGCAATCGAATGCCACTTCCGGCCTGGGCATTTCCAAGAATCTTGATTTGGGAGTTTATGAAGTCTTGACCGGCCCGCATTCCTTCAGTGATGTCCGCGTGGAAACCGGGCATGATAATTATCATCTGGCTCCCTCGACTTCGTCTTTAGCTGGAGCGAATGTCGAGTTCGTCAATTTGGATCGTCGCGAATTCCGCTTATATGACAATTTACTCGACATTAAAAAAGATTATGATTATATCCTGATCGATAATCCGCCATCGCTGGGGCTTCTGACTTTGAACGGCTTGACGGCCGCTGACCAGGTCTTGATTCCGGTGCAAGCGGAATATTTCGCTTTGGAAGGGCTGAGCCAGCTGACGGAAACCATCAATCTGATCAAAGATAATCTCAAGCCGGAACTTGATGTCTTAGGCGTGGTGCTGACGATGTATGACAGCCGCAACCGCTTGGCCAATGATGTCTTGCGAGAATTATACAACTATTTTCCTAATAAGATTTTCCGCTCGGTCATTCCTAGGAGCGTCAGATTATCGGAAGCGCCCAGCCACGGCCAATCGATCCTACATTATGATCCGTCCTCCAAGGGCGCGAAAGCTTATGAAAGATTGGCAAGAGAATTTATTTATTTGACTGAATAATTTGAGGCAGGAAACTGGAAATGTAATTCGTAATTTTTAATTCTTAATTGATTCATATATGCCACATCCATCAGGTTTAGGCCGGGGATTAAATTCCCTCATACCATCGAGAAAGCCGGCCGCCGCATTCGTCACTGATCCGAAGCTTCAAGAAGCCATGGAAACCAATGAGCGGATTAGCCAGTTGCCGGTAGAATATATCGTACCTAGCCCGCATCAGCCGAGGCAGGTTTTTGATGTCGAGGCGCTTCAAGGCTTGGCCGAATCGATCAAGGAGCATGGCGTCATCCAGCCGATTATCGTGACAAAAAAAACCGACGGCAATTACGAGATTATCGCCGGTGAAAGGCGCCTGAAGGCATCGAAGCTGGCTGGGTTGAAGACTATACCTGCCATTATCCGCGATTTGTCGGAGCAGAAGAAGATGGAATATGCGCTGATCGAGAATCTGCAGCGCGAGGATCTTAATGCTCTGGAAGTCGCCATCGCTTATCAGAAGCTGGAAGACGAGTTCAATCTGAGTCATGCGGACGTGGCGAAGAAAGTCGGCAAGAGCGTTTCTGTCATTATCAATCATCTGCGCATGCTTAATCTGCGCGATGAGGTCAAGGAAGCGATTCTGGCCGGCAAATTGACGGAAGGCCATGCCCGCACTCTCGCCGGTTTGCCGTATGAAGATCAATTGATCGGCATGGAGCGGATAATCGAAGGCAAGATGACAGTGCGCGAAGCGGAAAAGGCCGCCAAGGATGTCGTGGTGCGGAAAAAAATCAGGACGGTCAGCTTCGATGCCGAGGCGCGCGATATGGAACAGCGCTTGGCCGCGGCTTTGGGAACGAAGGTGGAAGTCAGTCGCCATGGCCATACCGGAACGGTCATCATTAAATTTTTCTCTAATGAAGAGCTTAACGCGTTCGTCGATAAATTGACTTAATCTCTTTAATACTTTTCTTTAGAAGAAAAGTATTGCAAAAGAATCGCGCCGAAATAAATCATGGCTAGATTTTAAGCTTCACTCATTAAACCGTCAGCTCGTCCGCATTAACGGACTCGGTTGACGGTTT
>Ga0172379_10006472_pt1 | contig 15660 bp, 15 predicted proteins | sample GrowelOW334metaG_FD_119756 | JGI IMG/M metagenome (GOLD analysis project Ga0172379, IMG submission 119756) | Groundwater microbial communities from an aquifer near a municipal landfill in Southern Ontario, Canada - Groundwater well OW334 metaG | ecosystem: Environmental > Aquatic > Deep... | reverse complement strand
CCGGTTATACGCGCGACATCATCCATCTCGTCCACCGTCGGAGGATTCACGACGAAGGCCCTACCCCCGAATTCACGGGCGAAATCGGAGGCGAGGATCGAGCCGAAACTCGCGGGGTGCTTGGCGTAACGGCCCGAGCGCGCGTCGGAGAGCATTATGTCGTTCACCGCATACGTTCCGCCCGCGCAGCCGGTCAAGCCGCCGCCCCGCCCCGCGTACGCGTCGATGCCGCCGTTCCCAACGCCGTCCAAAGGTAAGCCCGCCTCGGCCATCGCGCGGATAACCGTATCCCGACGCAAAGGGAATTGATCGGCGATCTCGGCGCATTTCCTCAATTCGGCGGCTTCGTGGGCGACCTCCGACCCGAAAAGCTTTTGGCTGCCCTCGAAAAGGGCGATCTTCGTCGAGGTTGATCCGGGGTTGATCGCCAGTACCCGGTATTCTTTTGCGGCGCTCATCGATTCACCCCCGCCAAGTACACCGCCAGAGCGATCGTATGCAGTTTCGTCTCGGCCGTATCGGAGCGGGACGTGAAGATAACCGGGGACCGCGTTCCCGCCACGACGCCGCCTGAAGCTATATGCGCGAAGTAGGTCATCGACTTGTACAGAGCGTTCCCCACTTCGATGGTGGGGACCAGTAAAAGGTCGGCTTTCCCTGCGACCGCGTGTAAGTACTTCTTGTGGGCGGCCGACTTTTCGGAGATCGCCAGATCCAGGGATATCGGTCCGGCGACTACGCAGCCGGATATCTTCCCGGCCTCGTTCATCTCCTGGAGACTGCGGGCTTCAACCGTGGCGATCATTTTCTGGGAAACCGTTTCAACCGCGCTCAGGACGGCGACCTTTGGCGTCTCTATCCCGAGTTTCTTCATGACGCCCACCGCGTTTTCGATAAGCCGTTTTTTCGTCTCCAGGTCCGGCGCCGGTACGAAACCGGGATCGGTGATGAACATGAGCCGGTCGTATTCGCGCATGTCCATGACCGCGATCGCGCTGAAAACGCTTCCTTCCACGCGCAAGCCCGTATCCGGGTCCAGCAGCGCCTTTATGAATACGCTCGATTCGACCAATCCCTTCATGACGATATCCGCTTTCCCGCCGGACACCAGTCCGACGGCGACCTTCGCTGATTCGGCGGGGTCCTTCACGTCGAGAATTTCGCATGAAGAAACATCGACGCCGTGATCGGCCGCCATTTTCAAAATGAGATCACGGTCGCCGACGAGTATGAAATCGGCGATTCCGCGATTTTTCGCGGCGCCGACAGCACCAAGAATATCTTCGTCCGCCGCCGCCGAAACCGCTATCTTCCGGGGCGGCGCGCTTTTTACGGCGTCCATGACGTCGCGAAGGCTTTTCATCACTTTCATCTTCTTTCCTTATCAGCGTTCCACGAATTCAACGATATTGCCGTCGGGATCCTTCGCCATCGCAATCCGGACGCCGGGACGCAGCTCGGTCTCCGGCACGGCGAAGGGCACGCCGTGCCCTTTCAGCGCGGCGCACAGCTGCGACAGATTCGCCACGGCGAAGGTCAGGTAGCGGTAGCCGAGCTGGGCGTCCAGCCCTTCCGGGCCGGCTGAAGGCACGGTCTTCGGATCGACCAATTTAATGTCGCTCGTCCCGAAGCGCAGCCGGTGCAGTGTTCCTGCCGGGATCGGATTCTGGCCTGCATACTCCAATCCGAGCTCGTCCCGATAGAATCGAAGACTGGCTCCAATATCCTTCACGACGATCCCGATATCGATCGAATCTTTTGCGGCTTTCATTTTCACGGTCGGTCCTCCCTAGAAATTCACCTTGTCGGCGCCTTTGAGCCCAAGCATCTGCCGAGCTTCGTCGGGAGACGCGATATCCTTGGTAGCCTCTTTGACGACCCGGACGGCGCGTTCCACCAAGCGGGCGTTAGTCGCCAGGTCGCCCTTGGCGTAGTACAGGTTGTCCTCAAGGCCGACGCGGACGTTTCCGCCGAGCGCGATGACGGCGTACATGATAGGAATGTGGGCCCGGCCGATGCCGAACGCGGTCCAGGCGGCGTCGGCGGGAATTTGGCGGCGGAAATACAGCAGGTTGTCCACGGTCGCCTCCGCGGCGCCCTGCGCTCCGAGCACGAACTGGTACTGGGGAATCTTCGTCGGAAGGAAACCCTTTTCCATGAAGTATTTCATGGCCCCGATATGGCCGAGGTCGAAGCATTCCATTTCCGGTTTGACGCCGTACTGCTGCATGGTCTTGCCGAGCTTTTCCATGAACTCGGGCCGATTGGTGAAAACGGCGGCCGGCAACCAATTGAAGGTTCCCGCATTAAAGGAAGCGATTTCCGGCTGCAATTCGATGATGTGCGCCATCCGGACTTCGTCGCTGGCCTTGAGGTCCCCGGAAGTCGTCAGGTTGATGACGACATTCGGCGCCTTCGCCTTGATGATCTTCACGGTTTCGGCGAAACGCTCTTTGCTGAGGGAGCCGTTTCCCTGTTCGTCGCGCATGTGCAGGTGCACGATGGCCGCGCCCGCGTTCCAGCACGCGATCGCGTCCGCGGCGATTTCCTGCGGCGTTTGGGGCACATTCGGGTTGAGCGATTTCGGGGACAGGGCGCCGTTGAGCGCCGCGGTGATGATAACCTTATCCATGATTCTCTCCTTGGACCCGCTCTTTTATAAATTTGTCGGGGGCCTGGCGGATAAAAATCGAGCATCACTAGTCCTTTGGCCTACAGCCAAATCCGATTGGAATCGATTGACGCGCGGCCATTCGGCCGCACACCGGAATCGACCCTGCGGGTCTGCGGGTTCGTTCTGCCCGATTTTTATCCGCCACCCCTCCGCCGTTTTGCAAATGTGCGGGCCCTATTCGGTTTGGGGTAAAGAGCGTTATTAACGCTCTTTGGGTACAGTTCTCTACTTCTTCTGCTTGCGTTCCAAAAGGCGTTTGCCGGTTTCGGAGCGGGTGGGGTCGATGTCGACGGCGCCGTTGGGGTACTTGTAGCGTTTGATGCCCTGGTCTTTGGGGAAGTCGAAGCGGCCGCCGTGGTGCATGATCACGGTTTTGATCTCCGGTGTATTCTCCCGGACGATCCGTTCGAATTGTTCGACAAGCGTGTAGGGCTCGCCGGCGCAATGCGCCAGATTGTCGTAGTGGTCCGGGATGAGGACTTTGGCCTTCAGCGCCTCTCCCAGCCGGGCTCCATCGTAGGGCGTCATCTTGTCGAAAGCGCCGGGGTAGTTGTACCCGATATCAAAAATCGCCACGTCGATGTCGAACTCACGGGCGACATGAACATAGCCGTCGTTGTACCAGGTGTCGCCCATAAAGAGGATGTTGCCGCCCGAGGTTTCAAAGAGGAAGGACACGCAGCAGTCTTCGTAGGGCAGGACTTGGCCGCCGCCGGTACGTATCGCCGTATCGTCGTAGTTGATGATGAAATGGACCGTCGCTCCGGGCACTTTCACCGATTCGCCGATGATCGCGGTATGGATGCGGTTTTCCGGCACCTCGAATTCCTTGAGCTTTGAGGCAACTGTCTTCGGGCCGTAGAACATGCAGTCGGTAGATTGGGAAGCCGCTTTTACGCTGTAGATGTCGCAGTGGTCCTGGTGGACGTGGCTGATGAAGTTGCCGTCCAGCTTCTTGAACTGCCAAGGGTCGATGACTTGCGGGTTCAGACGCAGCCAGTTGTGGCTCGCCGCTCCATCCTGCTTGCAGACTCCGCAGTATTCCTTGGAGGTATAGCCGGAACCGCCCGCGAACTGGTCCACCCAGAAGATGCCGCCCGCGTCCGTCTTGACGACCCAGGAACAACCGCCGCACCACCACAGGCTTACCTGTCCCTTGGGGACAATAGCGTTCTCTATCTGCTGATTGAGAAAAGTTCCCCATTCCGGGAACGCTTCCCGCAGCCAGTCATCCCGTGTGACCGTTCGATTGAAATTGTTGTAGCCGCCTGAAAGCAAGCCCCTTCCGTCCGTCTTGTCCGGCATGTTAACCTCCATATGGTAACATCATCTTACCAATAAAAACGTAAAAAACCTCACTCCTATTAACTCTTCAAGGTTCCCGATATCTGTTGTTGCTATTTGCGCGCGAGTTCTTTACGGCGTCCGGCGATAAGAGCCAAGGCTTTTTTCCAGGCATCCTCGAACTGGTTGCGGAAAAGCACTACGGGTCCGAAATCGGCGAATTCTTCCAGTTTCAGGGACCCTGGGCAATACGCTTTACGGAAGACTTCAAGTTTGTCGGAAAGCTCGTCTATGACGGAGAAGGGCGTCGCGGCCTGGAAGCGCTGGACAACGGGCGGGTCATTCTCTATGAGCGTTTCCGCCGCTCCCTTCCAGTTGATGGTGACCGAGCCGCGATACCCGACCAATTCGGTGAAATGGTGCAGGCCGCGCGCGCCTCCGTTCATCATCTCTATCGGGTAGCGTTTTTCGACGACGCGCTGGTGTATCTTCTTCGCGACGGCGATGCCAGCCTGCCATAAAGCATCCTTGTCCACGGCAATGTTCTTCGCGGCGACTGTATTGCCCAAATGCTCGTCGAAAATGCCGGCGATATGCGCGAACTTGAGCGGGGCGGGATTCTTCATTCCGGCGATGCATTCAACGTAGGTCTCGCCGACGGCGTCCGCCTGATCTATCGACATGACCTCCGTGGCCAGAACGGGAACGCCTTCGCGGATAAGGACGCGCATCGCCTCCAGGCCGCTTTGGGTCGCGGGTATCTTCGCGATGACATTGGGCGCGGCTTCCCGGTGGAAACGGGCGAACTCGGTCAAATGCTTCGCGTCTTCTTTATAGGGACTATTTTGGATGCTGACCCAGCCGTAGCGGCCGCCCGAAGCGTCGAACAAGGGCTTGAAGTAGGAACAGATATTTCCTACCAGCCGCTGCTGCAGCTTAGTCTGAGCCATGTCGTCGTCGGGCTCGGAAATGAGAATCTTGTCCAAAAGAGCCTTCGAATATTCCCCGTCGCCCTCGCTGTTCAGCATCTTCCACGGATAGGAAGGATTCTGCGTGCAGCCGAGGGCCCCCGCCGCGACGGCGAGTTCAGCCTCTTTTCTCGTGACGTTATTGATCCAAAATTCGGTCGGAGTCGACCGCGCCACCCGGTGAAAATAATCGCCCTTCATCCTAACTCCCCTTCACGTTTAGTCGGCGGGTCGCCTCTTGAACGGACTCGATATGCTTGTACATCACTTCGTAGGCCTCCGCCGCGTTTCCGGACGATATCGCGTCGTAGATGCGGTGATGAAAATCCGAAGCGGTTTCATAGGCGCTCAAGTCGTGCTTGTTGAACCCGCTTTGATGCTGTTCCCTCGCGGACTGGCGAATGGCGTCCAAAAACTGGACGCAGAAACGGTTATGAGTCGCTTCGGCGATCGCGTGATGGAAATGGCTGTCGTGCTCGTAGACCAATTCCCCATTGCCGTCGAAGCGCTTGTACAGCTCAAGCTCCTTATCCCTCTGCTCCATGGCAACGCGTATCTCGCGCAGATCTTCCTCGCTGGCGTTTTCGCTCGCCAACTTCGCCGCGTCGGCTTCCATCATCTTCCTGACTTCCAGGATTTCATCCATGGAAGTGTTGTCCAGTATCGTGTAGGTATAGATCACCTTGCCTAAAATGGCGCTGTCGTATTTATTTACGAAGGTCCCCTCTCCTTGCCGCGCGTCCAGGATTCCCAAGAGCGACAGGGCGCTGATCGCCTCGCGCAGCGGTACCCGGCTGACGCCCAGCATTTCGGAAAACTCGCGTTCGTTCGGCAGCTTGTCGCCGGATTTCAATTCCCTTTTCTGGACCCGGTCCAGAATGTATTCAATGATCTGCTTGCTGGAACTCTGCTTTTTTACGATGGCCATATGCCCTCCATGATTTCGATGGTAATATCATCTTACTCGAAATCACGGGTACTTGGGCTATCCTCCTATTTCTTGACCACGGCGGCGGCCTTCGCTTTTATCAAGGCGTCTCCGACGAACGCGTACACCAAACCGAAAGCGCAGATGATCAATACGGGATAGAGCACTTCTTTAGGATAGGTGGAGAAATTGAAGTACACCATCGCCAAAGTCGCCGCGGTGGGGATGAGCGTGACGGCGTAGAGCATGAAGGTATTCATCTTGAACTTTGATTTCGCCCACTGGTCCGGGTACAGTCTCGGCAAAGCGAGCAGACCGAGATTCGGAATCACGTTGCAGAGTATCTGGAGTCCGGCGGCTATTTTGAGCAGATTCATGTTCAAGACGCCGATATCGGATACCAAGAAAATCGGAAGGGCGCCGAATAGGACGAATACGAATTGGATCAGATACGGCGTACCGTACTTGTTCTCTTTCGCCATGAATTTGGGGAACCAGCCGTCTTCCGCTGCCCTGATGCATGCCTGGGAATACCAAGAAAAAGCTGAGTTGATGGTTGTCGTAACGGCAAGGCACGCGCCGCCGAAGATGAAGAAGTAAAGAAGCGCCTTATTCGTGAATATCGCGCCCGCCGCGTTGATGACGGCTTGGGTCGGCCCTTTGAAGAACAGGGTTCCGGGAATCTTCGCGCCGCCTTTCGCCAGCGGCGCGATGGCGAGCGCGCCTCCGGTTGCGAGCGCTATTCCCGCAAAGAGGACGGCGACCGTCGCCGCGACGGCAAGGCAAGCCTTCGGCAGATTCTTTTCAGGGTTTTCAACTTTTCCGCCGAGTTCCAAGACGGACATGCCGCCGCCCAGAGTAAAAATAAGAAGAGATAGAGCGTTGAAGAACCCGACCGGTCCCCCTGAAAGGAACTTATCCTCGTTGAATATAAAGCCGGTGTTCATTTTGACTACGCCCATAATGATAAAAAGTATTATCGCGGCAAAAAGCGTATAGTTCATGAACTTCTGGACTTTGACCGCGCCTTTCAACCCGAAGTAGTTGGCTATATAGAAGACGACGACGACCACTGCTCCGACTATTTTCGGATCAATGCTGGTGAACACCGATGTGAAGAACATCGCGAAGGATGTCGCGTTCGCGGCCATCATGATGCGGCCGATAAAGAAAATCCAAAAATAGAAGCCCGCCGCCTTGCTCGAGAACGCTTCTTTGCTGAGGGAATACGAGACACCGCTGCGCGGGACGATGGATCCCGCGATGATGGTCGGAAGCATGCAGAACACGATGGTTGCGGCGCCGAGAAGGTATACAAGGAAGGTACTCCCTCCTGTAAAATTCATAGCGACGCCGGTCAGCGTGAAAACGCCCGCGCCGATGGTAAAACCAATTCCCAATGCGTACAGATCCGAAAACGTCAGTTTCTTATCCATGTGAACCTCCTTGATATCAGCCAGATCAGTCATTTATATTGGTAATACCATATTATCACCTTACCAATAAGATTTTGTCAATAAAAATCTGAAGGCTTGGGTGCGAATCTTTTCCTTGACTTTCCCTAAATTCATCATATAATCAAATCACCGAATATATTCACCTAATACATTATGTCTAATGGAGTATAGCATGCGAGAAGCGGTAATCGTCTCGGCGGCGCGAACGCCGGTCGGAAAAGTCAGAGGGAGTTTAGCGTCGGTCCCCGCGCATAAACTTGGAGCGCTCGTCGTCAAGGAAGCGGTAAGGCGAGCCAAGATCGATCCCGCCGAAATTGAGGAAGTTATTTTCGGCAACCTCATGAACCATGAAGTGAACAACATGGCGCGGGTGGTGGCTCTGGAAGCGGGCCTGCCGGTGGAAGTCCCGGGAGTGACCCTTGACCGGCAATGCGGGACTTCCTTGAACAGCGTCGCGTACGCCGCGATGTACATCGAAGCCGGATACGCAGACGTGATCGTCGCGGGGGGCGTGGAAAGCGATTCCCGGCGGCCGTACATCTTGGATAAGCCGACCATGGCGTACCAGATGATGCCGCCGCAATTTTCGGAAATCCTCCTGGCGCCGCCCCAGTGCGGCAATATGCCGATGGGGATCACCGCGGAAAACCTTGCGGTCAAGTACAAGCTGACCAGGCAGGAATGCGATGAGTTTTCCTTGGCCAGCCACCGGAAGGGGGCCGCCGCTTGGGAAAGCGGCTATTTCGCCGACCAGATCGTCCCGGTGACGGTGGACCTCGGCAAGGGAAAAACCTTCACCCTGGATTTCGATGAGCCGCTCCGCAAGGACGCGAATATGGAAGCCCTTTCCAAGCTCCAGCCGGCTTTCAAGAGCGACGGTATCGTGACCGCGGGCAATAGTTCCCCGCAGAGCGACGGCGCCGGAGCCGTCGTCGTCATGGAGCGGAAAAAAGCCGAGGCGATGGGCGCGGAAATTCTGGCGGTTTTCAAGGGATTCACCGCGGTGGGCGTGGACCCGAGCATCATGGGCATAGGGCCGGTCCCGGCCACCCGGAAATTACTCAAGCGCGCGGGATTGACTATCGACCAGATCGATCTAATCGAACTCAACGAAGCGTTCGCCGCCCAATCGATTCCGTGCGTACGCGAATTGGGCATCGACATGAATAAGCTCAACGTCAACGGCGGAGCGATAGCGTTGGGGCATCCGCTCGCGGGCAGCGGCGCGATCCTGACCACGAAATTGCTGTACGAGATGCGAAGGCGGGACGTCCGCAGGGGAATCGTCACGTTCTGCTGCGGAGGCGGACAAGGCGTCGCTGCGTTATTCGAACGGATCTAGCATAAAGGAGAAAAGATGGAAAAGCTTATCATCACCGTCGCCACGACCGGCGGAGTCACCACCAGGGAAAAGACCCCCTACATCCCTCTCGACCCGAAAGAGATAGCCGACGAGGTCTACGCTTGCTGGAAAGCGGGCGCGGCGATCGCGCACATCCACGTGCGGGACAAGAACGGGAAGCCGAGCCTTGACTTCGATACATATAAGGAGACCGTCCAGCGGATCAAGGACAAGTGCGATATCGTCCTCAACCTGACCACTTCCGGCGGGCTGGACGCGCCGGACGAAGTCCGCATCAAACCGGTGGAATTGCTGCCCGAATTGGCGTCCTTCGACGCGGGTTCGGTAAACTTCGGTCCTGCCGTTTTCCAGAACAGCATGCCCTTCCTGGAGAAGCTCGCGAAAGCCATGCAAGAAAAAGGGGTGAAGCCCGAAGTAGAGGTTTTCGAAGCGGGCATGATCAACAACGCGCTCATGATCGCCGATAAGGGACTTATCAAGAAGCCGATGCATTTCCAGTTCGTTCTGGGGGTGCCGGGCGCCATGCCGGGGAATCCGAAAAATCTCCTGCACTTGGTGGAAACCATTCCCGCCGACTCAACTTGGTCGGTGATCGGCGTCGGAAAATCGCATCTGCCCCTTTCGGTCATGGCCATTCACATGGGCGGCCATGTCAGGGTAGGTATGGAAGACAACGTATACCTCAAGCGCGGAGTGCTGGCGAAATCTAATACCGAGTTCGTGGAGCGTGTCGTACGCATCGCCGATGAGTTTGAACGCCCGATAGCGACGCCGGCGGAAGCTCGGGGCATCTTGGGACTGCGGACCTAAGTCCGCGGCAATAAAGGAGAGAATATGCGTTTTATCGACCTAAGCGTAGCTATCGAACATAAACTTCCCAGCGACCCGCCGCAAACGCAGCAGGAAATTATATATCAGGATCACGCATTCGGAGCCGACCTGATGACCAAGCTCATTCCCGGCGTCAGAGTGTCCGATCTTCCCGGGGAAAAGGGCTGGGCGGTCGAGGATCTGAAACTGAACTCCCACAGCGGCACGCACGTGGACGCGCCTTGGCACTACGCGCCGGTAATGAACGGGACGGAGAAAGCGCGGACGATCGATCAGATGCCGCTTGAGTATTGTTTCTCCGACGGCGTCGTCGTCGATTTCAGAGACAAGGGCGACGGGTACCTGGTGACGCCGAAGGATTTTGAGAAAGCGTTCGCCAAGATGGGATACGCTCTCAAGCCGCTGGATATCGTGCTGGTCTTGACCGGCGCCATGTCCCTGTGGGGGAAACCGGCATATCTGGGAAAAGGCTGCGGCATGGGCCGCGATTCCACGCTCTGGCTTCTGGACCGGGGCGTCAAGGTTACCGGAACCGACGCGTGGAGCTGGGACCGCCCCCTTCCCGTTATGGCGAAAGAGTTCTCGGAAAAGGGAGACAAAAGCGTCATATGGGAAGCGCACTATGCCGGCAGAGACAAGGAATTCTACCATATGGAAAAAATGGCGAACCTGGATCAGCTTCCGCCCTTCGGCTTCAAGGTCGCCTGCTTCCCCGTAAAAATCAAGGACGCGGGCGCGGGCTGGACAAGGGCTGTCGCCATTCTCGATTGACGGCGGAGAACGCATGATAGAGGAAGTCTCTCCGGGGATACTGCGGATTGAAACTCCGCTCCCCGGCAATCCGCTCAAAGCGGTCAATTCGTATTTGGTGCGGGGAGAGAAACGAAGCCTATTGATCGATTCATGCTTCGATTTTGAGGATTCCCGCGCGTTTTTGGCGGCGGCGCTCGTGGAAGCAGGAGTCGCCCCGGACAAGGTGGATTTTTTCGGCACCCACTCCCACCCTGATCATATCGGGCTCTTTCACCGCTTTTACGGTGAGGGCTCCGGCGCTTATATGGGAAGGGCGGACATCGAACTATGCAACAGGCAGAAGACAGAATCGTACTGGGTCCGCCTGCGCGATTATATTCTCTCCCACGGATTTCCCGCCGGAGATATCGATATCCTGATAGCGGGCAATCAAACGTATAAAGACCGCGTCAGCCCTGCCGTTCCCTTCATTCCCGCCGAAGACGGGACGGTGATCGCCGTCGGCGGCTATCGGCTGGAATGCCTCTGGACTCCAGGACATACCCCGGGCCAAACCTGCCTGTACGATCGGGAAAAGAAACTGCTGTTTTCCGGCGACCATATCCTCGAAGGGATCAGCCCGAGTGTGGTGCAATGGGTGGATATGGAAGATTCATTGGGGTCCTATTTCCGCAGCCTGGAGAAGATAGAGGCGCTGGAGGTCTCTCTGATGCTCCCGGGGCATCGGGAACCATCGCTCAGGTGCCGGCAGCGGATCCTGGAACTGCGGGAATACCACAAATCGCGGCTGGACGAAACAATGGAGATTCTCGGGGCGAACCGGGAAGAATCGGCCTACGCCATCGCATCGCGAATGAAGTGGGGCAGATCCGGCGACGCCTGGACGAGATATCCGGGGCTTCAGAGGTGGTTCGCCGCCGGAGCTGTGGTCGCCTATCTCGAAAACCTCCGACTGAACGGCGCCGTAAAACGCCGGAACGTCGACGGCATTTTCTTGTACTCAATCTAGGAGCAACGCATGAAAACGGAAAAGAGCCGCTGGCTGATACTGGCCCTCTCGGTCTTGGTGAACCTGTGCAACGGGGTCGGATACGCGTGGAGCGTTTTCGCCGAGCCGCTCAGGGCGCAGTTCGGATGGAGCCCGGAACAGCTGGCTCTGGCCTTCACCATCAATATGGGCTTCGTCGCGCCGTTCGCCATGATCGCGAGCGCGCGCATTCAAAAATGGAAGGGCGCGCGTTTCTCCATCATACTGGGGTCCATCCTCACCGCGGCCGGATTGATCCTTACCAGCTTCGCGAACAGCTTGGCGACGCTGTACCTCTTTTACGGCGTCGTATCCGGCTTCGGCTTCAACATTTCCTTCGGAGCCGTCATTTCCAACACGGTCAAATTCTTTCCGGACCGCAAGGGTCTGTCCCTCGGTTTGGTGATCGCCGGTTTCGGATCGGGGGCCATCGTGATGGCGCCGGTCGTGTCCCTGCTCATAGCGGCTCCCGGTATCGGCGTCATGGGAGCTTTCCGCTACCTCGGCGTTTCGCTGATGCTGATCGTGATCGCGGCCGGATTCCTGATAGAAAACGCGCCGTCCCAGCCGGCGGCCACCGCCGGGAACGTCGCCGGAAAACCGGCTTCCTCCGCGCTTGAAGGGAAGACCTGGAAGCAGCTTCCCGCGACTCCGACGTTTTACTTGATTGTGCTCTTATTCATCACGGCCAGCTTCACCGGACTGACGGTCATATCGAGCGTTTCGCCCATGGCGCAGAAAATGTTTTTCCTTACGCCCCAAACGGCGGCGCTGATCGTCGGCATCGTCTCCGTATCCAACGCGCTCGGCAGGATCGGCGGCGGCGCGTTGAACGACCGCATAGGCAACGCCAACGTGCTCGCCGCCATTTACGGAGTTTCGATCCTCGCCCTACTCATCCTGGTAACTTTCAAAACGGTATCCGCGTTCGTCCCCGCCATGGTGCTCATCGGGGCGGCGTACGGCGCCTGCATGGTTACCTTTCCCGCCATAGTAAGCACCCGCTTCGGCACGGAAGGCTTCACCGCCAACTACGGCGTAACTTTTTTCGCCTACGCGCTGTCCTCGTTCCTAGCGCCCCGGATCGCCGCGATGATACGAACGGCGAACAACGGCGACTATTCGGCCGCCTTCATAGTCGCTTCTTTCGTCGCGGCCGCCGGCTTGGCGCTCAGTTTCATGTTCAAGAAAATCGAAGCGGGAAAACGGTAAGCCGAAGATCCCCGCAAGCCGTAGAATAGGAAGGCCCCGTCCGGATATTACCGGACGGGGCCTTTTCGTTTCCAACCAGCCGCCGTTCGCGCGGCTCAAGAGCTCAGCGTCCGATCAGCGCGGATAAAGCTATCGTCAGGATTTTATTCTCTATCGATTCGGCGCGGGACGTGAAGACCACCGGGACGCCGACGCCCATCATTGCCGCCGCGACGCGCTTCTTGGCGATATAGGTCAGCGCCTTGGTGAGCATATTGCCGGAAAGGAGATCGGGGACCAAAAGAATGTCGGCGTTTCCCGCGACGCTTCCGCCGATGCCCTTATGCTTGGCCGCGGCCGCGTCAACGGCGTTGTCCAGCGCGAGCGGTCCGTCGACTATCGCGTTTTTGATCTGGCCGCGCTCCGCCATCTTGCTCAGCGCCGCCGCGTCCAAGGTCTCCGGCATATCAGGATTGACCGTTTCCACGGCGGCGAGCACCGCGACTTTGGGAATATCGTACCCCAAGCGCCGCGCCAAGTCGACCGCGTTCTCTATGATCTGCCGCTTCTCGTCGAGCGTCGGCTTCACGGCGATGGCGCAGTCGGTGAGGAAAAAGAAACCGCCGCTGTCCTTCTCGAATACCGAAACCTGGCTGATGAGCTTGCCTTCGTTCAGCCCTTTCTCCTTGTTCAGGATGGCCTTGAGGAAGGTTCCCGATTGGACGAGTCCCTTCATCAGGGTCTGGACCTTTTTTTCCTTCACCAGCTGAACCGCACGTTCGGCTGCCTTGCGGTTATCGCTTTCATCGATGATCTCCCCGGCGAACGCCGGTCCGCTTTCGGAAAAGAGCTTTAGTATCTTCTGTTTGTCCCCGACCAGGATGAAATCGGCGAAGCTTTCGCAGCGGCGCACTACCTCGACTATCTCCATATCTTCGGCGCACGCGACGCCTATCGTCTTGCGTTCACCCTCGGCCACTTTCTTCAGCAATTCATCGAAGTTCTTGATCATATCCCTGACTCCGGCTCAGTATTCGCGGGCGGCTTCGGCCCCCGTCAGATATCGATGCGCCCCGTCGGCGAGCGCCTGCATTTCGTTCTCGCCCGGATCAAGGATCACGCGGGCGATGAAGGAGACGCGCTTGGTAATTTCAGCGACCAGTGTTTTCGAGTACGCCAGGCTGCCGGTCATGATCACCGCGTCCACCTTGCCTTCAAGATTCGCGGCAGCGGCGCCTATTTCCTTGGAAATCCGGTAGGCCATCGCCTCGTACACTTCCCTAGCCAGGGTGTCGCCCTCCGCTATCCTCCGTTCAACCTCGATGCCGCTGTTGGTACCGAGATAGGACATGAGGCCGCCCTCGCCCTTCAGCTTCTTGATGATTTCCTTTTCGGTGTATTTTCCGGAGAAGCACATCCGCACGAGATCCCCCGCGGGGACGGTTCCCGCCCGTTCCGGGGAAAAAGGCCCCTCCCCGTCCAGCGCGTTGTTCACGTCCACGATGCGTCCCTTGAAGTGGGTACCGACCGATATCCCGCCGCCCAAGTGCGCGACGATGAGGTTCGCTTCCTCGTACGCCTTTCCCAGGACATTCGCGCACGCTTTCTTCGCGGTCGCCTTCTGGCTGAGCGCGTGGAAGCTGCTCACGCGGGGCAACTCCTTTATTCCCGAGTACCGCGATAATTCCCAGAACTCGTCCGTCACCGGCGGATCGCGCGTAAGGGCGGGGATGCCGAGCTCTTTTCCAAGCTCGAACGCGATAGTCACGCCCAGCCCCGTCGGATGCACCCCATACTTCCCGCCGCGGATATCCGCGAGCATTTTGATATCGATCACGTAGATGCCGCCGGGGACCGGCCTGATGTTCCCGCCCCGGCTGACCACCGCGGAAAGATCCTTTTTCTGAATTCCGTGCGCGCTCATCTCGTGCATGATCTTGCGCTTCCGGAAATCCTGTTGGGCCCAAATATCGGAAAACGCGGACAACTCCGCTTGATCGTGCGGTACCGATGTTTTGAACACTTCCTTCCCGGCGTCGTACACCCCCACTTTAGAGGAGGTGGAGCCGAGATTGATGACCATCGCCAATTCCTTTTCCATACGTCCTTCCTATACGGTCATGATCTTCGGCTCGACGGGAACAAGCAGCTCCGCGTCGGTCGCCTTGCGCAGGTCCTCGAGCGTCACGCCTTCCGCTATCTCACGTACGACTAAGCCTTCGGCGGTACGTTCGATCACCGCCATATCGGTCACGATGAGGTCCACCTCTCCGGCGGCCGTCAGGGGGAGGCCGCAGCGTTTCATAATTTTCGGATTCCCTTCCTTGGTGACATGCTCCATCGCGACGATGACGCGCGACGCGCCGACCACGAGATCCATGGCGCCGCCCATGCCGCTCACCATTTTCCCCGGCACGATCCAGCTGGCCAAATTTCCTTCCTGGTCCACCTGCAGCGCGCCGAGCACCGTCGTGTGCACGTGGCCTCCTCGGATGATGCCGAAGGAAGTAAAGCTGTCGAAAAAGCAGCCCCCCGGCACGATCGATACCTGATTGCCGCCGGCGTCAAGGCAGCGGCAATCCGCGTCCCCGCAGCCCCGAGGCCCCATACCGATCATGCCGTTCTCAGCCTGGAACAGTACGCTTACGCCTTGCGGGAGGTATTGAGCACAGAGCGTCGGAAGGCCGATGCCCAGATTGGCTACCGTCCCGTCCACCAGTTCCCGCGATACCCGCCGCGCGATGAACGTTCTTTTGTTGTCGTCCTTTGCCATGATTCAGCCCTCCGCCCGCACGAGCGCGTCGATGAAGACGCCCGGCGTATGCACGGCGTCCGGGTCTATCTCCCCGTTCTCCACGATCTCGTCCACCAGGGCGATCACGTAGTCGGCAGCCGTCGCCATCACCGGATTGAAATTGCGGGCCGTCCCCGCGTACACGAGGTTCCCGTTCTTGTCGGCCTTGCGCGCCCGTATCAGCGCGACGTCCGCGTGGAGGGCGGGCTCCAGCAGGTACTGTTTCCCGTTCATCTCGATAAGCTGCTTACCTTCCGCGACCGGCGTTCCGACGCCTGTGGGCGTAAGTACGCCGCCGATGCCGGCGCCTCCCGCGCGGATCTTCTCCGCCAGGCTTCCCTGCGGAACAAGAACCACCTCCAAAAAGCCTTCGTACATCTGCTTGGCTGT
>Ga0172379_10006471_pt1 | contig 15662 bp, 14 predicted proteins | sample GrowelOW334metaG_FD_119756 | JGI IMG/M metagenome (GOLD analysis project Ga0172379, IMG submission 119756) | Groundwater microbial communities from an aquifer near a municipal landfill in Southern Ontario, Canada - Groundwater well OW334 metaG | ecosystem: Environmental > Aquatic > Deep... | reverse complement strand
TTGTTTCCGCTGGGGGATGCCGGCGTGTACCGCCCGATCTATGTTTCGAACACGAATTCTGCTTATCATCTCCTGACGGCAGAACTTGTCGAGGGGGATGCGAACACCGGATCAAGCATGTTGACCGGCGGGATCAGCGCCGTTTCCGGATTACGATATTACAAAGCGACGGTCGGAGTCGTTCCGGGCAAAACGCCGGCGGCATTTATCTTGACCGGAAGCGGCATCGGTTACTATGCCGATGACGGGGTTTCTGACGGGAATACGGATCTCCGTATTGCGTTGTCGTTTGACGATCGGGCATCGTGGACATCATTCGGGCCGACAGGGCACACCACATCGACCGGTTCGTCCCCGACGCAGCTGCTCAGCAGTGCGCTGTCACAGAGTGTCGATCAAGGGGGATCGTTCTATCTTTCCCTTGCGAACGCAACGGGAGGCGGAAATACGCTTCCCGTTGAGATCTCCGAATTCAATGCCAATATCCGATCATCGTATGCGATGCTGGTGTGGAGAACAGCGGTGGAAACGAACAGCGTCGGTTTTGAGATCGAACGTCTTCGGGTCATCGAAGGAAAGAATTCGCCATGGAAGAAGATCGGATTCGTTGAGAGTCACGGTTCATCGAACACGCCGCAGGAATACAAATTTATCGATCATCGATCGGTCGCCGGTGTCGTCCAATACCGGTTGAAGATGATCGACCGTGACGGCAGATGGAAATATTCTGCGGAACTGACCGTTGAGGTCGGTCAAGCTCCCAAAGCATTATTGCTGAGTGATAATTACCCAAATCCGTTCAATCCGACGACCGCTATTGAGTTCTCTGTTCCCGATAACGGCACTGCGGTCATTGCAGTATATAATCCTCTCGGCCAGAAGATCGCGGAGATCTTCAATGGCCCGGCGGAGGCGGGGAAAGTGTACTACACGGTCTTCGATGCATCGACCGTCAGTTCCGGGTTGTACTACTACGAATTGGAATCCGGCGTGAATCGTGCCGTCAAAAAAATGATCCTGCTCAAATGAAAAAACTGATGTTTACCATAGCGTGCGTTGCGTTTGCCGTGGCCCTTGAAGCAAAGGAATATACCGTCTCTTCCGCATCGCAGATCACCGCCGCGCTGAATTCCATTCAGCCTGGTGATACGATCACGATGAATGGCGGGATATGGAACTCGCAGTCGATCGTTTTTGCCGCCAACGGAACGGCAGCCAAACCGATCCTTCTTCGTGCCTCAAGCTACGGGTCCGTTATTCTTTCGGGAACATCGTCTCTCAAGATCGGCGGAACATATCTCATCGTTGACTGGTTGAAATTCGAGAACGGATACAGCCCTTCCGGCAGCGCTGTGATTGAGTTCAGGGACAATAACGGGAATGGAAGCAGGTATTGCCGGTTGACACGCACGTCGATCACGAGCTATAATCCCGTCGATAAAACGAAAGATTATAAATGGGTTTCGCTCTATGGTCAATATAATAGAGTGGATCATTGCTCGTTTGAGAATAAAACCAATATCGGGACGACGCTTGTCGTCTGGCTTGAGAACAAACCGAATTACCATACGATCGATCATAATTATTTCGGGCCGCGTCCGGTCTACGGCGACAACGGCGCGGAAACGATCAGGGTCGGAACCAGCGATTGGTCGATGTACGATTCCTACACGACGGTTGAATACAATTATTTCGATCGCTGTGACGGTGAGATCGAAATTATTTCGAACAAATCGTGCGAAAATATCTACCGCTATAATGTATTCGTCAGCTGCCAGGGAATGCTTACGCTTCGCCACGGCAACCGCTGCTCTGTGTACGGAAATTATTTTTTCGCGAACAACGCGGAGAACTCCGGAGGGATCAGGATCATCGGAGAGGATCACAAAGTGTACAACAACTACATCGAAAAGACGGCCGGTTCGAGCATGAAGACCGGGATCACGATGACGAATGGGGTCCCGAATTCACCCCTCAACAGATATTTTCAGGTCAAGCGGGCACTCGTCGTATTCAATACGTTGATCGAAAACCGTTATTCCTTCAACATCGGCGCCGGAAAGGACAGTGAATTGTCTCTTCCCCCGCTTGATTGTGTGATCGCGAATAATCTTGTCTGGAGCACGCACAGCCCGTTGATGACCTACACGGACACGCCGGTCAGCATGGCATACGAAGGAAATATTTTTTACGGAGCGGCCCTCGGAATCACCAAGCCCGCCGGGATCACCGCCGTCGATCCGAAAATGATTTACGCTGCGGACAGTCTTTGGAGGATCGGTGCAAACAGTCCTGCAGTTAACGCTTCTGCGGGAAACTACGATTTCGTGAGCGTTGATATCGACGGGCAGCCTCGATCCGGTATTTTCGATACCGGCGCGGATGAATTCTCATCTGACCCGGTTACTCAAAAGCCGATTCGGCGAAGCGATGTCGGACCAACAGCCATCGTTACATCGGTCACGAGAAAATCTAAGGATGCTTTGCCGGAACGGTTTCAACTGGTCCAAAGTTATCCGAATCCGTTCAATCCGGCGACATCGATTCTCTTTTCCGTTCCCGAACGATCCGAATCACGTCTTGTTATCGTGAACAGTCTCGGAGAAGAGATAGTGGTACTCTTCAGCGGAGTTATGGAATCTGAAAAAATCTACACCGCCCGTTTTGACGGTTCCCGGTTCGCATCAGGACTGTATTTTGCAGAATTACAATTCAACGAACACACATTCACTCATAAAATGTTATTGCTGAAATAATCGTATGGAAAAAATTCTTAACAAACTTTCACTCGCCGGAATCGTTCCGGTGATCGCTATAGACGATGCCGGGGATGCTGAACCGCTGGCACAGGCACTGATTGACGGCGGCCTTCCCTGCGCCGAGATCACGTTCCGAACCGCAGCCGCGAAAGAAGCAATGACCCGGATTTCGAAAAAATTTCCCTCAATGCTGATGGGGGCGGGAACAGTGCTGACGGTCGATCAGGTCAATACCGCGGTCGATTGCGGCGCGGCATTCATCGTTTCTCCGGGATTGAATCCGAAGGTGGCGGAATACTGCGTCTCGAAAGGCATTCCGGTAACGCCGGGAGTCGCAACGCCCTCCGATATCGAACGGGCGATCGAACTCGGACTGACGACGGTAAAATTCTTTCCGGCGGAAGCGAACGGAGGACTCCCCTTCCTGAAAGCGATCAGCGCGCCGTATAAGCAGATGAAGTTCATTCCGACGGGAGGAATCGACGAATCGAATCTTCTGTCCTATTTGAAATTTCCTCCTATCCGTGCATGCGGAGGAAGCTGGATGGTGAAATCGGAGATGATCGCGAACAAACAGTTCGATGAGATCAAAAAACTGACGGAACGTGCCGTGCAGCTGATGCTCGGATTCGAACTAAAGCATGTCGGAATGAATACCGGTTCCCCCGGCCAATCAATGGATGCCGCAAGGGAATTGTCGATGCTTCTGAGCCTTCCGATCAAAGAGGGAAATTCATCCAATGTTGTCGGGACGCAGTTCGAAGTGATGAAAAAACAGTATCTCGGAACCAACGGCCATCTTGCCGTCGGAACGAATTTCATTCACCGGGCAATCGCTCATTTGGAATCCCGCGGCTATTCGGTGAAACATGAAACGGCGGTAGAAAAGAATAACGATCTCATCGCGGTGTACCTTGATAAAGAAATCGCGGGATTTGCCATTCACTTATTACAGAAATAATACTATGAAACGACAACGTATCGCAACGGTATATATTGTTTTGTTCTTTGCGTCGCTTCCTGTGTTCAGCCAGCCGTCCCTGTCTCTCTATGATCTATCCACCCTCCGGCAGGTACAACAGGCATATCAGGAAAAAGATCCGGCATTCCGTGATATCGTTAAAAAATTAGAACGGGATGCAGACAAAGTCCTCGATCTCGATCCTCCGTCCGTAACGGAAAAGGAGTTGACGGCACCGAGCGGAAACACGCATGACTACACAAGCATGTCCCGGTACTGGTGGCCGAATCCCGACACGAAGGACGGGCTTCCCTATATCCGGAGAGACGGCGAGACAAATCCGGAAGTGAAGAAGTATGAAGATCATGAAAAGCTCGAACGGATGGCAAAGGGGGTAACGACGCTGTCGCTCGCATATTATTTTTCAGGAAAGGAAAAATATGCGGAGAAGGCGGTCGAGTTCATCAGGGTGTGGTTCATCGATACGACGACGATGATGAATCCGAACATGAAGTACGCACAGTTCGTGAAAGGACGGAACGAAGGGAAAGGGGGAGGAATCCTTGATGCACGGGAGTTTTCCATGATGCTCGACATGCTCGGTATTCTCAAAACCTCGGCATCGTGGACGGCGGCCGATCATGCGTCGCTGCAGTCGTGGTTTGAGCAGTACCTCGATTGGCTGAGAACGTCGAAGAACGGAACCGATGAAATGAACGCAAAGAACAATCACGGCACATGGTACGATGTGCAGACTATCTCGATCGCTCTCTTTCTCGGAAAAACCGATCTCGCCAAACAGATTGCATCGGAGGCAAAAGTGAAACGGATCGACAACGGATTTCTTCCGTCCGGCGAACAGCCGGAAGAACTGGCGCGGACTCGGTCTCTCCATTACAGTCTTTTCAATCTTGAAGCGCTGATGCGCCTCGCCCGCTTTGGCACTGCCGCCGGAGTGAATCTGTGGCAGTACAAGGGAGCGCAGGGAGCCGGGATTCGCCGCGGAGTTGATTATCTGCTTCCGTTCGTGGCCGGAGAACAAGAATGGAGTCACGAACAGATCGATCCGGTCAGCGACCAGCTCAAATTCCTGATCCTGGCGCAGGCCTATACGGTCTACGGCGACGATCGATATCTGCGTGCCGCGTCGGCGCTTTCCGGACTCGACAGGAGGAAAGAACGGAACATTGCGTTGTACGGCATCCGCCTGCCGTAAAAATATTTTGGGAATACATCGGTATTTTCTTTCACCTATAAAGGAGGAGCTATGAGATCCATTGTATCTTTTTTATTATTCTTGTCCTTCGCTGCCGGCCTTCAGGCACAGTCGATCGCCTTCGACCTTTTACCGAAGTATGTCGGCGGACCGTTGACCTCAGCCTCGACGCTCGAACAGCCGATCGCCGTTCGTTTTACGATCAGCGGTCTCGAAGCGAACACGGATTACGATCAGCTTCACATGGGATTCCTGGGAAAAGGGACGACATCGGTCCGCGGAAGCAAATGGACGGTCAACGGATGGATATCTCCCAGCACGCAATTGTTCTACAAAAAAAGCGACGGGAACGGAACTCTGTCGGGCTGGGCATTTCTTCGGACACCAAGCAGTTTTTATACCGGGATCGATACATCGCAGATCAGGATCCGCGTTCGAAAGACTGGAGACGCAGTCAATATTACATTCGACAGCGATCCATTGACATCGTTGAATATCGCCGATACGGCAACCGGGCAAACGACCGGATCGATCATTTATGGCTATCTTGACTCATTGCAGTACGGCGGATTGATCGCCGTTGCGTACGGCGACAACAACACCCGTCCGCTCTCATCATGGTTCGTTCTTCCCGGTCAGGAACAATGGACGAACGATTTCTTTAAAACGAGAATGGACACGGTGCTCAGGAAAGGGGGATATTTCCAGATGGTTGTTCCGACCAATACCGTGATCGGAAAGATCGAACTTCGCGATACGATGAATACCGTCGTCAAGACCTGGACGAGCACGCAATGGACATCCGGTGCTGCGGGAAGTAAAACCGAAATTAATTTCTCCCTTGCAGGTGTTGCCGAGCAGATCGATGGAACCATTCCTGAATCGTTTACCCTCGAGCAGAATTATCCGAATCCGTTCAACCCCGAAACAATGATACGGTTTGCCGTGCCGCAGCGTTCCGCCGTCCGGCTGACGGTGTACAACGCTCTTGGACAGAAGATCATAACACTGTATGAAGGGATCGTTGAAACCGGCACGAACGAAGTACGCTGGAACGGAACGGACCGGTCCGGGAATCCGGTCTCCTCGGGAGTGTATCTGTATCGCCTCGAAACGGATCGAAGCGTGCAGTCGAAACAGATGCTGCTGATCAAGTAATTCATCATGCAGTCCGGCGTGAGCCCGGCTGCATGTCAACTACCGATTCCTCTCAACATATATTTATAGGATGCAAATAGACAGTATGGAAAAGAAAAAAATAGTCACATTCGGCGAGATCATGCTTCGCCTTTCGACGCCGGGATATTCCCGGTTTGTCCAATCACAATCGTTCGACGCCGGCTACGGCGGAGGGGAAGCGAATGTTGCCGCTTCGCTGTCGCAATTCGGAATGGACGCCGCATTCGTCACCCGGCTTCCGAAGCATGAGATCGGGCAATCGGCAGTCAACGCCGTGAGAAAATTCGGCGTCGATACGCAATATATCGTTCGTGGAGGAGACCGCGTCGGTATTTACTTCCTCGAAACCGGCGCCAGCCAGCGTGCATCGAAAGTGATTTATGACAGGAGCGATTCGGCGGTCTCCCAGCTTCAACCGGGGGAGGTCGATTGGGAAAAGGTGTTCGACGGGGCATCGTGGTTTCACTGGACAGGCATTACTCCGGCGATCGGAAAAAATTTACAGGAGTGTTTAAAGGATGCGTGCGTTACCGCAAAGAAGAAGGGGATCACTATCAGTTCCGACCTGAACTACAGGAAGAAACTGTGGAGCGAAAAGGAAGCACAGGCGGTGATGGTCCCGCTGATGGAGTATGTCGATGTCTGCATTTCGAACGAAGAGGATGCCGAAAAGAGTCTCGGATTCAAACCGGAAAATACCAATGTCGAATCCGGCCATCTGGACGAAAGCGGTTATCGTCAACTCGCACTGCAATTGAAAAAGCGGTTCAAATTCAAAACCGTAGCAATCACCCTTCGCGAGAGTTTTTCGGCAACCCGGAACGGATGGAGTGCCATGATCCACGATGACAACGATTGTGCGACGCCGTATCGTTCCCGGATCTATGATATTACGATCGTCGACAGGGTCGGCGGCGGCGATTCCTTCGCCGCGGGTCTGATCTACGGCTTATTGAACAAACCGGGTTCAAAGGAAGCTCTGGAATTTGCCGTTGCGGCCTCCTGTTTGAAACATACCGTGCCGGGTGATTTCAATTACTGTTCCGTTGCCGAAGTCGAAGAGCTGATCAAAGGGGGCGGTTCCGGCAGAGTGCAACGCTAGCAATTACAATACTATCAGATGATACATACAATACGAAAAAAACAATGCCGCGTCTATGCGGCGTTGCTGCTTGTTTCGACACTCACAGTAGCTCAGTGGAAGTCATCGCTGCTTACGAAGGATGAGACCGGACGACTTGTCTATTCGACGGACCAATTGGGAAATAGGATTCCGGATTTTAGCTATGCCGGTTTTAAAAACGGCGAAGTGCCGCTTCCGGCTGCTGCCGTGGTGAAGACGATTGGCCCGGCAGCAGGAGATAATACCGGTCATATTCAGCAGGCCATCGATGAAATTGCAGCGATGCCGAAAGGCTCCGATGGTCTTCGCGGTGCGCTGCTTCTTTTGCCCGGTATGTACCGGGTATCGGGAACGGTCAGGGTAAATGAATCCGGAATTGTACTCCGCGGGAGCGGCGACGGGAGCGATTCGACGAACAATACGGTGATATTCGCAACGGGAGATAATCCTCATCAAAGGTCGGTGATCATCGCCGGAGGCGGTACCTCCACGAAATGGAGCAACAAAGTTTCCGGAACGGAGCAGAATATCACCAGCGATACGATCGCCGCAGGGTCGCGCACATTCACCGTGCAGAATCCATCGCTCTATTCAACGGGAGATAATATCATCATTTATTACCCCTGCACGGATGCGTGGCTGAAAACGATCGACTACGGCGGTTCGCATTCAGGGGAACCGGGGGCCGATTCCGTTGATGTCCCGTGGAAAGTGAACAGTTATCCGATTGTGTACAACAGGAATATCACGGCAATTCACGGCGATACGGTTGTTGTCGACGTTCCGTTCTTCTATACGATGATCCGATCGCTCTCGCCGTATTATCTCTACACGTACGCGCGGACAGGATTGAAAACGATGATCGGCATCGAAAATCTTCGCGTGGACATCGAAGCGGTTGGTAGCACTGCCGATGCCGACGGCGATGAAGACCATGCCTGGAACGCCGTCGAAATGAAACAGATCGAGGATTCCTGGGTCAGGAATTGCACCATGCTCCATTTCGGCCATGCGGGAGTAATCACCAGCACAGCGGCACGATTGACCATCGAGGATTGTTCGGCGATCGATCCGATCAGTATCATCACCGGCGAACGGCGGTACAATTTCAATGTCTACGTCGCATCGCAGCAGATTCTTTTCAACCGGTGTCATGCCGTTAACGGGCGTCATCATTTTGTCTCGAACGGAACGAGCTGGACTTCGGGTTGTGTTTTTCTGGACTGCACATCATCCGGGGCGTATGCCAGCAGCGAAGGACACCGGTCATGGAGCCAGGGATTGCTGTGGGATTCCATGAAAGAACTCGACGGTCCGCGGAACGGATTGAAGATTACGCTCGGCCTCTACAACCGGGGGTATTACGGAACGAGCCACGGCTGGGCGGTCGTCAATTCGGCGGCATGGAATTGCGATGAACGGACCGGTGCGCTCATTGTCCAGCGCCCTCCGACCGGTCAAAATTACGGGATCGGCTGCAAAGGAATTGTTACCGGTGCAAAACCCCCGGCACCGTTCGATCATCCAGGCGGATTCATTGAAGGGACGGGGGAAAGTACGCTTGAAATTCCTTCCCTGTACAAAGCGCAGCTCGAAGAGCGGATGACGGATCTTCTGTCGGTAAAAAAAAACGGTGATCAGACCGCAGTTCCGAAAGATTTTTTTATGCTGAAGAACTATCCTAATCCGTTCAACCCGGGAACGACGATCGAATTTTCGTGTGACCGCGGCGGACCGGCGACAGTAAAGGTATTCGACAGCACCGGACGACTGGTGACGACTCTCTTCACCGGAGACGTTACCGGGAAGAAAAAATATTTTTTGAAGTTTAACGCATCCGGTTTCAGTTCGGGAGGATATTTTGTACGAGCCTCTTCCGACGGTTTTTCATCGACGCTGCCGATTCAATTCATTAAATGAACTTTCTTTCCCGGAATTGCTTTGCAGGAAATCAGAAATGAATTGAGACGGTAAATCCTTTTGACGGCGAAGTGACCAGAGGAGAAATGCTCATTGAACTCGATCCGACGGAGCCTGTCCGGTGAATATACGGAATGAAATACCCCACGGCACTTCCAACAACTGCTCCGACAACAACATCGGAAATGAAATGCGATCCCGATGTAACACGCAATACGGCAATTGACGATGCAAGTCCAAGCGATCCTATCCACACGTACGTCTTATATTTTGAATCCGGGAAATAGTCGCCGTACACCACCGATGTCAGCACCGCCATCGAAAAAGCGAATGACGAATGGCGGGAAAAGAATGACCGCTGGGCGTCGCTTTCCAGCCGGAGATCGAGCGGTACCGATGTATTATACACATACGGACGAAGCCGTTTTGCGGTTCCCTTCCCGAGCGACGGAAAAATTGCCGCCAGCATTGCCGTTTCGGTGTACATCGTTCCGAGCGTGAAAAAATCATCCCGAATCCGTTTGTCGGCGAGAAAGATCGCCGGCGAGGCGATCGAGATTCCCACAAGCACATCGCTCAGTGTCGATTGCGGTGCATTGTAGTATCCTGCACTGAACCGATCGACAGCATTAATATTGCTTTTCTGCGGTGAAGCGATCTCCGCCGGCGACAGCGGCTTCAGGTTTGTTTCGATCGAATAGGCGCCGATGCCGGCAGCGACAGAGGAACCGATGATCCAGCTGTCGGTCTTCATTGAAAGCGAATAAGGAGATGCTGTTTGTCCCTGCAGCGATGTGAATACGAAAATTACCGCCAAAAAGATTTTCATGCGTGAGATCCAATAGGTAAATGATACCGATGACACGGCCGTAACCATCATTTTCAGTGCGAGAAAAGATTTTTGCAGAATTCTTCAGTATAATAATTCTGCGTAAACTTCGACGGCGTTCAGTCTTGTTAATAGTTAACTGAAAAAATATTATTTTGCAAGTTTTTGCGTCTCTGATTCAGACAAAAAATGTTCCACTATTAGCTCACTATCGTTTCAAATGGTTACATCCTTTGAAAAGGGTACACCTTTAAATCTGAATCGGGCTGGAATTTACCTCAAAACTACCACACATGAACCAGCGATTGACATACTTTGCAATCAAAGTGTTGCAATTGAATTTGCTAAAGGTTATGTGACAAATGAAAGGGAGCCACTTAATTCCCTGGTTTTCGGATTTAGTTTAAAGCTCAGTTCCTTGACAATAATGGCTAGTTGATCAGATTCATAGAGCACAGTGAGAATGTCTCTGTTGAGATTCCATTGTGCCATGCCGGAAGGGCGCATCAACGCAACTGCCTCGCCACTGGGATATGAATACTTCTTGAAAGACCATCTCGGCAATACAAAGCAAGTCTTTAAGGTAGTATATGATGCAGGTCTTGCAACATATGTTCCTTCTATTACGGAAGAAAACCACTACTACCCCTTTGGTACACGCGTGCCGTTAACGCAAAGCGGACTTGGCAACAAATATTTGTATAACAGCAAAGAGCTTGTTGATAAGAACAACTTAAATTGGTACCATTATGGTGCGCGATGGTACGACCCCGCCCTTGGCAGATGGACAACCATGGACCCAAAAGATATAGAAAATAGTCCTTACAATTATGCGTATAATAATCCCATTATATTCATAGATCCTGACGGAACGGATCCTGATATTCAGGTTTTTGATGAGAATAGATATTATCAAGAAACAATTCCCCAGGCAGGTCCTGATCAAATTGCAATTAGAAATAGTAAAACTGGTAATTTGAATATACATGATCTTAACGATCCAATACACGATTCTCCCATCCTTAGAGATTTGATTAAGAATGTAGGTAACACGGCGCCTATAGTTACTATGATTGGCAATAATCAATTTGAGAGCATGATGGATATATCTGGGGCTAATTCTGTAATGAATAAGTTATTTTTTAATAGATATATTTATGCTTTGAAGGAATCTCCAGGAAGAGGAAAACTTGATTTTACAATGTATTTGAGAGGTTATATTGATGATAAAACATTTGGTATGACATCAAGTGATATTACAGGCATGTTTTTCCTTTTTGCGGGGAGCAATACAGCGTATAACCCTAATGATGCTGGAAATTATATGTGGAGCGCAGCAATGCAGCGGATGGGATTTTCATTGGAAGCATCTTTAATTGATGCTCACGCATTTACAGCATATGACTATTATTTTAATAACCATGGTACAACGCCATTTGATTCATGGTATGATCAAAAATCTATAATCAAAGGCCATTTCCACTGACTTGAGTGAGATGAATATGTATTGGATAAACAGATATTTGATTTTATTATTTTTTGTTTCTAATGTTGGTTGTCACAAAAATGAGGAAATCGGAGTACTCATAAATTTCCAAAAGTATTTTGAATCATTTAAGAACGAAAAACTTCATGAAAAATTAAAAGACATTAAATTCTTCCCTATTAGAGGGGTATATGAAATAGAGATGAAAGATTGTGGATATTATAACATAAAATTAAATAAGGACTATTCTTTTCCTGATGATTATAAAGGGGAAAGGCCAAAATGCTTGAATGATTTATTGTTGTTGCTAAAAAAATACCATTTGATTATTGTTCAAACCAAAACCGATTTTAAGACAGTTGAGTTTACATTTGATACCAAATTGTTTTTTCAGAACAGTTTACCTCACTACATAAAAGGCGATAGTCTCGTTATAGAAAAAAACCAATTAAAAGCCGGCGTTTTAGTCTATTACTTTGGAGATAAATCAGTTCAACCAAAACTATTTCAGGAAAATAGTCCATTCCAAATTGATAGTAGTTGGTATTACTATGAAAGAATTTTTTAATCTCGTTCCCAATCTCAATTCCCAAGGATTCCGTTTTCACCATATACTTTTTCACCTCGTTACCAACATACTGTTGGTAACGAAAGGAGCAAGAAGCTCTGCTTCAATATTAAAATTTAGAAAACCCACATGCTAAAAGTGAATATACTCTTTTTATTCCTCATGTTGTTTACGTTTCTACACGCCCAACAAGCCGATTCATCATTTCTCCATCTCAGCACAGGAGAGAAGAAATTCAGCAAAGTTGAGTTTAATGACCCGTTCTTATCCCGTTCGTATATTTTATTTAACGACAGCACGAGATATGAACTGAAAGAGGTGAAAGCATATCAGAACAGCGACGGCTATTTTGCAAAATATCCTGGCCGCTCTGCAAAAATGGTCAAGCGCGTTATTGCCCAAAAGAAAGATGTATGGTGGTGAACCTTCTGATTATATCATCAAAACAAGTACAGCCTATACAGCTTCAGATGCAACAAAATTTCAAATTCATTGGTTTGAGAATAAGAATACTGGAGAAATGATACAGCCTAAAACTAACATTATTAGTCCAAAACCACAATCAGATGGACAACAATGGACCCGGCGGATGAGTTTCACTCGCCGTATCTGTATGTGGGAAATAATCCTGTGATGTTTAGAGATCCAGATGGAATGGTGATGACTGATTTTGTAGACGAAAATGGTAAACTTATTCAACACTATGAAGATGGATTAAACACGGTATTTAAAATTACTGGCGAAGGCGCATTTAAATATTATGTAGATGTTTTTGACGATGTCAGTGGAAATATCAATTTTACGGCATTGTTCACTGAACAACAACGATTAAATGAGAATAATCCAAATTTGCAGCCAATTACATTGACCAATGGGAAAAAAGAAACATATTGTAATTTTGCTGTGCAAAATTTTTTAAGTGCACTCCATACTGTAGATCCTAATCTTTCTGTATTTCGAGGGAATGCAAATTCAATGCAAGGGAAATTTGAATCTTCAGTGGATTTTCAAACTACTTTATCTCGTGATGTTGCTAGTCTTAAAGCTTTTGAAGGGAATTTGGTTATTGCGAGTTGGAAAAATCCGAATGGCCACGGCCATGTTGCAGCATTTTCTACATATACAAATATGTTTAACGGAGAAATTGCAAATATCGGTAATAGTAATGGCTTTAAGTCATTGGATGCTTCTTTTGGTTTAAAAAATCATCCAGAAAGAACTCTGAAGTATTTTATATTTAATAAATAAATTGCGGAGGAGAGAATGAAGAAAATATTTTTCACTTTGCTTTCTTTATTAGTTTGTGATGCCCAAGTATTTGCACAAAACAACAGGGCTTTACAGATAACAAATAGAAACATTGTAGGTATATGGCAACTTGAAAGCTCAAAGGAAGCATCTGGATGGGGAACAACGTATAGATTTTATAGTGATGGAAGATTTATATTTCAAGAAAGTCAAATGATGGCATATTATATAAATCCGATCATTAACTTCGGCGGACGTTACAATGTAAAAGGAGATAGTTTATTTACCCGAGTTGAATATTATCACGAAAAAACAAACGCAAAAATTATTAGAGGTGATGAATTAAGTGGTGAATGGGAATTATCTGGAGGCAAAATAATAAAAAACGTACAATTATCAGTCGAAGAATCAGCAAAGCTAGAAAATATTTCTCTTAAGGATGGAATTATGACGTTTTCGATTTATGGAAACAAATATTATAAAGTGAGTAATAGTCCAGAAGGGTATGATAAATAATTCCTCTCATTACCAACGTCCACGTTGGTAATGTTACAGCACAGAAGCTTTGCTTATAGATTATGATTAGAATACCAGCATGATAAAAATAATTACGGTGATAACTACCATTATTGTATTTCCTTTCCTTTACGCCCAACAACCCGACTCTACCTTTCTCCATCTCAACACAGGAGAAAAGAAATTTGGCAAGGTTGAGTTTAAAGATCCATTCTTATCCCGCTCATACATTTTATTTAACGACAGCACGAGATACGAACTGAAAGAAGTAAAGGCATTTCAGAACAGTGACGGTTATTTTGCAAAACTTCCGGGCCGTTCTGCAAGAGTGGTCAAACGTGTTATTGCAGGGAAGGTTGATTTCTTCTCTGAAACACAAAGTTATTATCATGTAGGGAATTCTTTCTCATACAACACTCCCATGGGAACAATGACCAGCACAACGCCCGGTTCATTTAGCACAACGACAATAGAATATTTCTGCAAAGATGGTTCCGAACTGCAGGATGCATCATACAGCAATTTGCGCACTGCCCTTGCCGATAATACAAAGAGCATGCAATTATTGGATGAATACCGAACGATGAATTATTTTAAGTATGGTATCGGTACAGTCGGCCTCGCAATTATTGTAGCGGGCATTACAGCAAAAGATGGTCCTTCCAAAAACACCGTCATCGCCGGTGCAATTGTCGTTAACCTTGCATGGATACCGTCGTTAATGCAGGGAGGAAAAATTGACCAGGCAATACGGGTTTATAATCAGTAAATCCCCAAATCCCCCGTCCCGATTGCAAAACAATCGGGACACCCCCTTGTAAAGGGAGGTTAAAAACGGACGCAAACAATACGCAAGGGGGTGACCTGCATCGAAGTGAATCCTTTCAGTGAATCCAGCATCATATTAAGAGTGAAATACCATTCAAATATTCAGTAAAAACAGAAATTCATCGAAATGTCAAAAAGTGAGCCTAAAAAAATAGTCATTGTCGGCGGTGTTGCAGGGGGAGCGACGGCTGCGGCCCGTGTCCGCAGATTGGACGAAACGGCGGAGATCACGCTCCTGGAAAAAGGCCCCTATGTCAGTTTTGCGAACTGCGGATTGCCGTATTTTATCAGTAAAGATATTCAACGACGATCGAACTTATTGCTTCAAACACCGGAGGGATTTTTCAGCCGCTATCGGGTGAATGTCCGGACGAATACCGAGGCGGTCGAGATACAAAAGGATAAAAAAAGCGTCATCGTCCGTACCCCGGTCGGCGATGAAACTATTGTTTACGATAAGCTGATCCTTGCACAGGGGGGATCTCCCGTTGTTCCTCCGCTTCACGGCGTTACAAGCGACCACGTCTTCAAACTCTGGACGATTCCGGATATGGACAGGATCCACAAATACATTGAAGAGAAGAGACCGGAAAAGGCCGTTGTTGCCGGCGGCGGGTTCATCGGGTTGGAAATGGCCGAAGCGCTTCATGCACGGGGGATCCAGGTGACACTGGTTGAACTCGCTCCTCAGGTGATGATTCAAATGGATCCCGAATTCGGGGCGATGATTAAAAGCACGCTGGAAGAAAAAGGAATTGTGGTAAAGACCGGTGTTGGTCTGTCCGAGATTCAACAAGAGACGGTCAAAGTAACCGACGGATCATCAATTGAAGCGGACATGGTGCTTCTTTCGATCGGCGTTCGCCCCGAATTGACGCTTGCGAAAGCAGCCGGACTTGAAATCGGCGCAAGCGGCGGCCTTATCGTTGATGAACATTTGCGGACAAGCGATCCGAATATCTATGCCGCCGGCGATATGGTGGAGATCGTCAATAAGATTCATGGGAAGAAAGTACGTATTCCGTTAGC
>Ga0172379_10006470_pt1 | contig 15664 bp, 11 predicted proteins | sample GrowelOW334metaG_FD_119756 | JGI IMG/M metagenome (GOLD analysis project Ga0172379, IMG submission 119756) | Groundwater microbial communities from an aquifer near a municipal landfill in Southern Ontario, Canada - Groundwater well OW334 metaG | ecosystem: Environmental > Aquatic > Deep... | reverse complement strand
GGAATCTTGAGGAGAGCTGGGGACAGTACGAGAGGACCTCCCTGGAGGAATCCCTGGTGTGCCGGTTATTGCGTCAGCAGTAACGCCGGGTAGCTATATTCCTAACGGATAACCGCTGAAAGCATCTAAGTGGGAAGCCAACTCCGAGATTAGGATTCCGTATTAAATCCCAAGTAGAATACTTGGTTAATCGGCAGGCGCTGGAAGACCCGTAAGGGTTTAAGGCTACCTGTGCGAATAGATTGATTTCTTGCGATCCCACACATTTGGGTCGCGACCTTTCTTTTCTAACATTGATATTTCAAGACATTTTTCTGGTGATTAGTGCGCCCTGGTCCCACCTGATCCCTTTCCGAACTCAGAAGTGAAACGGGGTAGCGGAGACGATAGTTCTCGGGCAACTGAGCGCGAAAATATCTCATCGCCAGAACAATGTCTTGAAAAACAAATTACCCCGGTTTGATAATCGGGGTTTTTTGTGGGAAAATTGCCTCAATCGAATTGCAAAACGAGGTTCTTTTTAATCTTTGAGAGGAAGGAGGAGAGATGGATGTATTGATTACTGTCATAGTAGGTATGGCCATTTCCTTGGCCATAACAATTAAGGTTGCCCGCAGCGAGAAATGCAGGCAGTTTCTTGATCGGGTCAAGAATTTCCGAAGGGAAGGAGGAGATTATGTCTGACAGTCGGATGAAAATCCATCCATTACCTGTAGTAGTAGCGATTCTATTTTTTGCGGGAGCTATCCTGCTAACATTCGACAGTCTCGAGTGGATTGGAATTGCCCTACTAGTTGTAGGTTTTCTGATAGCCTTGGCGGTGGCCAGTGGACTGTCTACCCGGGTCCGAAATTTGTGGCGGGCAATTATTCACGGCTATCCGTAGACTACAACCCCCACAACATCAAGACCATCCTGGATAAATCCAGTTTCAGGATGGTCTTGAGATCTTTAAACTCTCGCGGTATAATTCACATACTTAGAAACAGAAAGGTGGTAATGATTAGTGAGCATAAAATCGACTTCATCTAAAGAAATAACCATGGCGGAGCTCCTCGCTCGTGCTAAAAATAAAGTTCAGACATTTACAAAAGGACAAAGAGTTGTGGCTAGGGTTCTATCCAAAACAGATTCTGTGGTTCTTTTTGATATTGGTGGCAAGTCTGAGGGAATTGTTAAAGAAAAGGGCTACACGGATGCAAGGGAATATATCGAAGGGTTGAAAGTGGGGGATTCGGTGCTGGTTACGATTTTGGTTCCTGAGACTCGAGAAGGAACTACAATTTTAGGTCTCAAAGATGCAATGAAAGACCTGAGCTGGGAAAAACTCGAAGTCGCCAAGAACTCCGGTGAGGAAGTTCCAGTTTTTGGTAAGGGAGTCAGTACAGCAGGGTTTGTTGTCGATGTTATGGGGATTGAAGGGTTTATTCCGACCTCTCAACTTGGTAAGGAAATTACCGGGAATCCTCAAAATTTAGTTGGAAAGTACTTTAAAGCCCGGGTTATGGAAGTTGATAAAATGAATAAGAAAGTTGTCCTTTCTGAGAAGGAAGTGTCAGAAGCAGGGAATATTGCTTTAGTCAAAGAAGCACTCAAGAAGATTAAAGAGGGGGAAATTTATGACGGAGTCGTTACCACAGTGGCACCATTTGGAGCTTTTGTGAAGATAGAGGTTCCCGTCAAGAAGGAAAAGGCTGAGGTGGAAGGCTTGGTCCATGTTTCTGAACTTTCCTTTAGTAGGGTAAATCTTCCATCAGATGTCATTCATGAGGGTGATACAGTTCAGGTGAAAGTTTTGGCGGCACACGAGGGGAAATTAGCGCTTTCCATAAAACAGGCCAAAAAGGATCCGTGGGAAGAGGTTTCGAAGAAGTATAAATCGGAAGATAAAGTTATGGGTAAGGTGGTCAGAATCAGTGATTTTGGAGCGTTTGTTGAACTAGAACCTGGAGTTGAGGGTCTAATCCACATTACTCAGATTCCTCCGGCGTATAAAATCGCTGTTGGCCAGGAAGTTAAATGTACAGTTGAGGAGGTCAACCTGAAAGATAAAAGAATTGCCTTAGGACTTGTCCTGACTTCAGTCCCGGTGGGATACAAATAATTTTTTGTGGTATTATTTCCTCAATGTCGCTTCATTCCAAATATGTTTGCCAACAGTGCGGGTATGAGTCTACAGGGTGGTTGGGTAAATGCCCCGAGTGTGGAACCTGGAATAGCCTGGTGGAAACAGTTATCGAGACTAATACTAAACCAGGTAAAACCTCACATCGCCAAGTTCCTGCGGGGCAAGCAAAACCCCTGATGCTTTCGGATATTAAACAAATAACCACCAAGCGAATCTCGACCAAGATCTCCGAGTTGGATAGAGTACTTGGGGGTGGTTTGGTACCTGGGCAGGTTGTTCTTATTGCCGGGGAACCTGGAATAGGTAAATCTACTCTTCTCACACAGATTTCGGCGACCCTGGGGAACGTTCTGTATGTATGTGGCGAGGAGTCAGCTACGCAGGTTAAAGTCCGTGCAGATAGGCTGGGAATAAAAAAAAGCAATATTGGCCTTTTGGAAGAAACGGATGTTGACTCAATAATCAATATTTTAGATTCGCAAGGGGAAGGCCTACAAGCAATAATTATCGATTCGATCCAGACAATGACAACATCTGACCTTTCCGGTATGGCTGGAAGTGTAGGGCAAGTCAGAGAGTGCGCTTTTAGGCTCTTAAGGGCCACTAAGGAGCGTAATATTCCATTATTTCTTGTAGGACATGTTACCAAGGAAGGCACAGTTGCCGGGCCTGCGGTTCTTGCCCATATAGTCGATACGGTGTTGTGGTTTGAAGGCGATAAAACGCTCACGACAAGGGTTCTTAGGGCTGTTAAGAACCGTTTTGGCCCTACCGATGAGGTTGGAGTATTTGAGATGCAGGATGCGGGTCTTCAGCCAATAACTGATCTCGAGAAAGCCTTTCTGGAAAAAGGGGTTAAGAGTGTGTCAGGAAACGTTGTAACTTCAGTTATGCAGGGAACAAGGCCACTTTTGGTAGAAATTCAAGCCTTGGTTGTGCCCACAAAATTGGTCATACCCAGGCGTGTTGCACAAGGAATTGACTCAAGACGACTTGAGCTACTTCTTGCGGTATTAACTAGGCGATGTGGTCTTCCAGTTTATGATTATGACGTCTTTGTAAACGTTGCGGGTGGACTTAAGATTACCGAACCGGCAAGCGATCTGGCAATTTGTCTGGCAGTTGCTTCATCATATTTTGATAAGCCAATAAGCGGTAAAACTATTGCAGTGGGAGAAGTTGGACTTCTTGGGGAAATCCGCGAGGTTGTGGCACAAGATAAAAGGGTAAAGGAGTCAAAAAGACTTGGGTTTACAATTTCCATTACTTCGAAAGAGGTTAAGTTCCTGGGACAGGCCATCAAACAGCTCTTCAAATAATTGTCCACCAGTTATCCACAAATTTTGAGTACAAATAATAGTGTCGTAAATACGGTAATTTCTTCTGTTTATCGACTATAGGAGGCTAATTTTTTACGCGTTATAATGTTATGGGGTTTGACAGAGTTGACAGGGAGTGTTACACTTTTTCTTGAACATTGAAATTGGTTAGCGGAAGTCAAAAAAAGAGCATCGCCATCGTTGGGTTCTCCTCTAATTTCTAGTGGGACTCGCCACGAATAGAGATGCTCTTTCAAAACTATAACGAAGTAGATTTTCAAATACTTCGTACACAAGATTTGTCTTGCGGACAGGTTAACTTAGGAACTAACTAGATCAAGACAAATCGTAATCAGACTAAAACGATTAAGATGGGTTGTCAAGCCCCTTTGAGAATTAGGGGGAAATGCACTTTATATACCAGGTTTGAGGGACGGGTGGATTCTAGGGCAGGGGATCTACCCGTTCCTCAAGTTCGGTACAGAGTGCATTTTTTTGTGGGAAAAGTTTGCTATTTTCCTCGAATCAGCCTATAATACTGACTCAAATATGGCAGAAGTTATAATCTATCATCACTTATACAATAAGAAATTCGGTACTTTCGTCATTTCCCCACAGCCAGCCGGGAGCGAAGGCTGTGTAAAATTGCCCCACACAGCGGCTTCTATCTTTTCCAAGCTTTCCAAATTCTCGGCTTTGGTTGGAATAGCCTTAATTCTATTTTTCTACGCTCCAAGAGTCTTAGCCTTTGGGGAAAGCCTTGTTAACACAACTTTCGAAAATTTTAGGATGTCCAATACTGAAGTTCAGACTTTGAAAAGTGATCTAAATATATCAAAACCGGTCTATATTCCGCCTTTTGATCCGAGATTGCCGACAACAAATCACCTTTTGATCCCGACAATCGGGGTAACCACTGATATTCAGGAGGCTACTTTCATCGATTATGAAGACGCTCTGAGGAAGGGAGTTTGGAGAGTTTCCGATTTTGGAGCCCCGGATGTACAAAAGGAACCGATTATTCTTGCCGCGCACAGATTCGGATACTTGGCCTGGACAGACTCTTACAGGCGCAAAAACTCATTTTATAATTTACCTAAAGTTGAGGTTGGGGATATTGTAGAAATTGATTGGAGTCAGAGGAAATATTTGTATGAAGTTTACGCGACCAGTAAGGGCATCCAAATATTGGATTATTCGGCTGACTTGATCCTTTATACGTGTGAAACACTAACTGGGGATACAAAGATATTTGTCTACGCAAGCCTAATAGAAGTTTAAGCCTGAATATTTCCATCCTGTAATATTGACAAATGGTCTTTTTCAGAGTAAACTTCGCGCACCAATATGAAGAAGCTAATTTTCGTAATTTTAGCCTTGATTTTTGCCTCTAACCCGGTGAGGGTTTTGGCGGAGGAAATTCAAATTATTTGCCCTCAGGCTTATGGGGGGGGAGTCGTTTGTGGGGTCCATACACCAGTTGAGACTGGTTTGGGAGACAACCTGGCCATTATTGGAGGAGTGCTTCTTATTTCTTCACTGATCTTTTTGGTTCTTTCAAAAAGATTTAAAAAAGTTACTGCCTAATAACTGACCAATTCAGGTCGCAACAATTGCGTTACGGCTTGATAGGTTAGTTAGCTCTTTAAAATTCGAGGCAAATAAAAAATAACGCCGGTCCGAGGCGATCAAGCGGCTCAAGTTAAATTGAAGGCCGTAAGGGCATCGTATTCTTCCAATATTTTTGTTTTCTGGCCAGAAAACAAACAAATCTAATGCACACAAAAAGGAGGTGCAGCGATGGAAAACAAATGGAAAGTAAGATTTTGGCTATTGGTTGCTGTGGTGGTACTCTTGGCTATGGGTGTGGCACTGCTATACGGTGCCTACTTTGCTTACCCAGAAAGACTTGTCGGTCCGCAAGGCCCCGCTGGTGAAAGCATAACTGGTCCGGTTGGCCCTCCAGGTCCAGCTGGTCAAGACGCCGATCCCGCAGTACTTCTGCAGGACCCGGAGTTTTTGGCAGCAGTGAAGACAGCTCTAGAGGCACCAGATATATCAAATCCATACATGACTGCTTATCAAAGTAGTTTGGAATACACGGTGCCTGATGATCTGCGCGTACCCTTTGATTTACTTACTGGGTTTGAACCTGTGCAGAGTTTGGTGAAGACGGATTTTGTTTTACCAAGCGGTTATCAAGTCCAGGTCCCAGCCGCGCCGAGCGATATCACTCCGTGGAGCTGCTTCCCGCAAGATTATTCTCTAGGAGATGAGTACAACCCCGGGTGCAAGGTGCTACAACTAGAAGGGAGACTCCCTTGGTTGAAGCCGATTGCGGGCTACAACGACGGTGAAAACTGGTCGTGCGATTCACCTGATGGCTGGTGTGCTGACGACATTCAGGCAGAAAACTGGCGGGTGATCGACGGCTATGAAGTTTGTCATCCTGCCGTTGGTTGTGTTAAGGATCCTGATGGTGGCGCCGCCATGATTTTGATAATCAATTTCCATGACAGTGATGAAGTCTGGGGCCCACGTAACAATTCAGCGATCTACGTCGACAACGGCTTTATCGGCTACGGTCCCATGTGGGATCTTAGTGGCGGGTCTTATGATCTAGGTAGTGGGATTGCTGATATACGCAATCACGTCTTGTACAACCTAGGCTATCCCGTGTCCACGTCGGACAATCACCTTCGCGGCCAGTGCGGAGACAGCGATCTCTGCGAGACGGTCACGTACGTTGTTGTGGCACGGGTCTGGGATCGCCCGGAATTAGGAATTGATTATTCCCATTTCGAGCTGCTCAGCTACGGCCAGTGGATTCGACCATAACAATCATTGCCTCGATTCGGCTCTACCAGCTTCTCACCTTTGGGTGAAAAAGTTGGTAGGGCCGTTCGACTAAGAGAATAATTTTATATATCATTAATTTAGTCGAACGAATGTACAAAAAACTCTCCAAGTTTGTTTTTCCATCGATCTTAATTCTTCTTTCAGCTTTCCTTTGTTTTAAAAATTACTCTCCGGGAACTTATCTCGTGGGTTGGGATTCACTTCACCCTGAGTTCAATTTTCCAGAAGCTTTTAGACGTGCCTGGGAGGGGGTTTGGAGGGCTGAGCAGGGGATTGGGACTGTTGCAGCCCATTCACACATAGCTGATCTTCCAAGGATTGTGTTTTTGTGGATTGAGTCGTTCATTCTTCCGGCTTCGATTCTTCGTTATTCATATATTTTCCTTTGCTTGATTTTGGGTCCTCTGGGGGTATATTTTTTTCTTAGACATATCTTTCGTAAAGGAAGGGATAGTACCTGGATTTATCCGGTAGCTTTTCTGGGTGCGGCTTTCTATCTTCTAAACCTTAGTTCTTTGCAGAATTTTTATGTTCCCTTTGAGATGTTTACCACTGCGTTTGCTTTCATACCTTGGATAGCTCTATCGGGAATTAGATGTTTAGAGGAAGGTGGTAAATCGAGCCTTATATTTTGGGTTGTAATTTTGATTTTATCCTCACCGATGGCTTATGCGTCTACACTTTGGTACGTATCTTACAGCGGGCTTTTTATTTTTTTTGTCTTTTACTCTCTAATTTCTTCAGAGAAAGGGCTCAAATTTAAGAGACTTTTGATAATGGGGCTAACCGCGGTGCTAATGAACTTATATTGGATGCTGCCCAACATCTATTCAATTATTAATCAATCTGGCGTGATTTCAAACTCAAATATTAACCGTCTTTTTAGCCAGGAAGCGTTTTTAAGGAATCGGGATTACGGAGATCTTGCTGATACTTTATTACAGAAGAACTTTCTTTTTGGATGGCGCAATTTTGACTTTGCCAGTAATCAGTTTATTGATTTAATGAACGTTTGGGTAAAGTATCTGGCTAATCCTGTTGTTTCTGGCGTGGGTTATGTATTGGCCAGTTTTTCGCTTCTTGGGCTGCTAATGGGAGTTATAAAACGTGCGAAGGTTGCCATTGCCCTTATTCCGACCCTTATTTTTTGCCTGTTTTTCTTGATTAACATAAACCCCCCTACCGGTACTTTATATTCTTACCTATATAACAACTTTGGGGTTTTTGCTGAGGGGTTTCGAATGCCTTTTACAAAATTTTCGGTTTTGTATACATTTTTGACCTCATTTTATTTCGCTTATTTTACATTTATCCTCCTTACTTTGAGAGACTTACCTTTAAAGCCGCTTGTGGTTTTGGTTAAAGCATTATTCTTCCTAATGATCTCTGCTGGCTTGGTGTATTTCACTTTGCCTGCTTTTGACGGCTGGCTAATTGGGCATAACATTAGAAAGAGTTTTCCGAGTGAGTACCAACAACTGTATAATTGGTTTAATTCCAATCCCGAGGGTCGCGTTGCACTTTTTCCTATTAATTCCAAGTATGGTTGGGAATATAGGAACTGGGGGTACGAGGGATCGGGGTTCTTGACGTTTGGAATAGCGAATCCGATTTTGTACCGCGATTTTGACCGCTGGAGTGTTGGTAATGAGGATTTTTACACCCAGAGTGCTTTTGCGCTTTACTCAAACAATTCTCAAGCATTTGTTAATACCCTTAAAAAATATCAGGTAAAATACCTACTTTTGGATGAATCAATCATTAATCCTGGGGGAACCCCTGATATTCTCAAAATTCCGGAGATCAAGAATATTTTTATTGAAAATGGGTTCAGGGAAGCTATAAGATTTGACTTTTTGACGGTTTACGAGACAGATTATGGAGCAGAAATATCTGCTCCTATCAAGTTTACTCAAATTGCCTCTGACTTATCATATTTGCCAGTCGACCCCGAGTTTGCAACGAACGGAGATTATATAAGTAGCAACAACATGGTTCCCGTCAGAAAGACTTCCAGTCCGCCTTCTGGAAGCCCAGTAATATTGGAGGACTTTTCGGTAAATAGAGGTTTCTCTAATGCTTTTAACTGTGATTTGAAAAAAAGCGGCAATGTTTTTAAAGCGAATTCGTCACAGGGAATCTTATACCGAGCTGAAGGCGGAGGAGCGTCCTGCGACTATCTTGATTATCCGGGACTCAAATATAATCAGGCGTATGTTTTAAGAATAGCAGGGGAAAACAGAGAAGGAAGGAGCCTTAAGATATATTTATTTAATCAAGGATTCCAAGTACCGGATCTTGAAGAGATACTTCCTTCTAGCAATTTTGATAAGACGTATTTTATCTATCCAAAAAATGATGAAGGTGCGGGATATATTTTAAATCTCGAAACGAGGTCTTTTGGACGAATTTCCTCTGAAAATCTTTTAACGAAAGTTGAATTTTACCCCGTTGATGATGACTATCTCCGGCCTTTTGAAAGTGGATATACTATTCGAAACAATCTGCGAATCTTGAATGTTAAGAAATTTGGCACCTGGGCTTACAAAGTTGAGACTGGTGGCGGGGGACTACTTGAGTCGGGACAAGGATTCGATAGTGGTTGGATAGCTTTCCAGATCCCGGGTTTCAAATTCCAAATTCTAAACCACGTCAAGGTAAACTCTTGGGCAAATGGCTGGATTGTTCCAGCAAATCACGAGACTATTTTTATTATCTTCTGGCCTCAACTTTTAGAGTGGGGAGGGATGCTTGCGGGCGTTGTAACACTTCTTTTGCTGATTTTTAAGGCTCAAAGACGGTGAAAGTGGAAGCCCGTTGACACGTCCCGATTTTGGGCTATACTAGTACTTGTAACTTCGAGTTTGCCCGGATTTCCGTGAGTTCCAATTACCACTAATTTAATGCCGAAAAAAGCAGTAGAGAAGACAGTCATAAAGGAAGAGGGGGCTAGTGACGTGCAGTCATTGGTCGGGGCTCCAGTGGATGCTGGAAGTCTTCCTCCGGCTCCTGTAGCCATCGAAGAGCGTCCTATTAATCCCTTGGTGGTTGATGAGAGGATGATTCCTGATGCAGGCCTTCCTACCGAGTTTGTAGAGGGGGTACTTGATATTGCCAATGAGGGAAGCGGACTTCTTAGGCCCCAAAGGTTTGCTCCTAGTGATCACGATATTTACATTTCAGCTTCTCAGATAAGAAGGTTTAATCTTAGGGTTGGGGATATGGTTGGCGGGCAAGCCAGGCGTCCTAAAGAGAACGAAAGATATTGGGGACTTCTTAAAGTTGAAAAAGTGAATGGAGAACCCGTAGAGAAGCTTGGTCAGAGGGTGGACTTTGATGCAATGACGGCTGTTTACCCTGATGCACAAATAACTCTTTCGACAGACAAAGATACATTAACGAATAGAATGATAGACTTGGTTGCCCCGATTGGTTTTGGTCAAAGAGCTCTTATCGTTTCTCCTCCAAAAGCCGGAAAAACCTGGCTGGTAAAAGACATTATTAAAGGAATTGCGAGCAATTATCCGGAAAAAGGAAAAGGAAAAGCCAGAAAAGTTCACGTAATGGCTGTTCTTATTGGGGAACGGCCTGAGGAAGTAACTGACATTATTAGAACCATGGATACTGTCACTGAGAAAATGGGAGAGGTGGCAGCTTCTAATTTCGACGAGGCCCCACAGGACCAAACCAGGGTGGGAGAGTTGGCACTCGAAAGAGCTAGAAGGTTAGTTGAAGGCGGACGCGACGTTGTTATAGTTCTTGACTCCATTACCAGAATGGCCAGGGCTTATAACCTAGCGCTTCCCACATCCGGTAGAACCCTTTCGGGAGGTTTTGACCCCATGGCACTTTTCCCGGCCAAGAAATTCTTCGGAGCCGCCAGAAAGATTGAAGGAGCTGGGTCCCTCACTATTATTGGAACATGCTTGGTTGACACGGGTTCGCGTATGGATGATCTGATTTATGAAGAATTCAAAGGTACCGGTAATATGGAACTTCATCTGGACAGAAAACTTTCGGACAGAAGAATATTTCCGGCAATTGATATAAACCGCTCAGGAACCCGCCAGGATGAGCTACTTTTTGGAATGGAAAAGCTTAAGAAAGTTAACACTCTTCGAAGGATGATTGATTTGATGAATGACGACGAAAAAACCTTAACCTTAATTGATAGGCTCTCCAAGACCGAAAATAACGACGAGTTCCTCGACAGCCTAAAAACCGCCTGAGTCAATTTTGTACCCTTCTAGAAAGTTTGCTTCACAACGTTTCATGAGATATTATCTATGACACATGGACGAAACTCTTGAGGCGTTATTTGAAATTTGGAAAGATATAAAGATTTTTTTGAATGAACTTGCAAACTTCATTTTCAAAAGTCTTCATATAAGTTTTTTGCGTTTTGAGGAGAAGAAGGGAGTTGTTGTTACCGCCCTATATAGAAAGAGGGGGAAACTCTCAAGAACACTTTCCCATTCCGGTATGGTGGCAATTGCGGCTCTGGGGGTTATGATGGCCCCGATTATTGCCCAGGAATTTCCGGGTAAAAGTGTCAATCCTTGGAATATATCAGTAGCCCCGGCAGTCCTTTCCGCATCAACTGATGATCCAACCATTGATACACAAATATCTAATAAAGTAAGGGATAGTATCATTGATTACAAAGTTCAAAGCGGTGATACAGTTGCATCTATTGCCAATAAGTTTGGTGTTTCAGCTGACACAATCCGTTGGGAGAATGATCTTACCAGAGACAAAATTAAAGTGGGACAGACTCTTAAAATTATGCCAGTTACGGGGATAGCCCATACCGTTGCCAAGGGTGATACTGTTTACTCCATCGCGAAAAAATATGATTCGGATTCCCAGGCGATAGTCGATTTTCCTTTTAATACTTTTACTGACGATGAAACCTTTGAGTTGGCCATTGGGCAGACTGTAATAGTTCCAGATGGTATCATGCCGGCTGCCGCTGTGGCTCCAAGGGCAAGACAAATTACCCCCGATGCTGGAACAGTTACCGCCTTGGGGCAATTTGTCTGGCCGACCTCAGGCACCATTACTCAAAGATACTCCTGGTACCACCCGGGACTAGATGTTGCCAACTCGACCGGAACTCCGGATATTGCTGCCGATAGCGGGCGAGTTATCTATGCAGGCTGGGATACGGCGGGTTATGGGAATATGGTACTTATTGATCATGGAAACGGATTTAAGACCCGTTATGCTCATTTAAGCCAGATTATGGTGATTTCGGGGCAGAGTATCGGCAGAGGCCAGGCAATTGGTAAAATGGGCTCTACAGGCCGCTCATCTGGTCCACATACACACTTTGAGATAATCCTCAATGGAGTACATGTTAACCCCCTGAACTATCTTCGCTAGGACTTATTTTGTTATAATTCAAGTTATACTCGGGCCGTTAGTATATCGGTCGTACACCGCATTCGCATTGCGGAGAGGGCGGTTCAATTCCGCCACGGTCCACTCGTTTCACAGCTCCTGAGAAAAAATATGATTTGTCCCCAAGAATAGACGTTATCGACTAAAAGGCCCTTGACTTCTTTTCACAATACCTTTTTACTATAGTAGTAACTGGTAAGAACTTGTGAAAACCCGTCTTGATAAACTGGTAAGAACTTGTGAAAACCTGCCCAAATGCCCAAAAAAACATACACAGTTAGAGAAGTTGCCGACCTCCTCGGTTTTTCTACCAATACTGTCTACAAATATCTTGATGAAGGGAGAATAAAATCGACCAGGTTGGGTAAGGAGGGGAGATTCAGGATACCGAGTTCAGAGCTTTCAACTCTGCTCCAGGCGAGTAAGACCGAATCTGTTCAAGTCCAACCGCAACCGGCTTCTTTGACACCCGAATTGGCTGAAGTAGAAATTTCTGAGAGTAAAATCCGTGGTGCGCCCAGTCTTTTTGACTGGTTCATTGCCTTTTTATCGATATTTTTGGGTTTTTCCCAGTTTATTTTCCCGAGCTACTACACCGCTTCGGCGACCCGAAACCTCCTGGGAATTATTCTTTTTTTGCAGACCCTTTTATTCATTGGGGGATTCGTTCTGATTGGCTTCGATATTGTGAGATATAAAAAGAGATACCTACACACATTGACTCATTTTGTAATTGGATTTGTCTACCTAGCTCTAACGGTTCTTTTTGTAGTAATTGGAGCAATCCCGAATGCAGTTGGGTATTTGGCAGTCTCAATAGTGGTTTTTATAACTGTTTTTCTAAAATTATCCCAACATGCCAGATTCATAATTTTCACCAATTTGTTGATGCTATTTTTGGGAGTTGGGGTATTGATTCGGCCGGACAGTTTTTTTCTGGCTAATATCATCGGTGTAAACACTACAAACGTTATAATTTTCTTATTTGCTTGGTTATTAGTAGGATCTGTAAATCTCTATTTGAGTTTTTTGGCTATCAGGAAGAGCAGAAAATATATTTGGGTTATTGCGGTACCGACTGCATTTTCTGCACTCCTTTATGCTACTTTTACATTTACCAATGGATTTTGGGCAAGGGCTATTTATTGTGTAGTTTTGGCCTCTTTTGCCCTAATATTTCCCTTCGCGGATCAATTTGAATCCTTTACTTTAAGGTCGAAAAAGGAACTTACCGGAAGTTTTGCCTGGCTTTTGGGGCTATTTTTTATAGGGTCTGCCATGCTTTTCTTCGTTTACCGGTCATTTCAGAATTATGCTCTTGGTGAATTAACAAACAGGGTGGCAACGGCGAGTGATATCGTAAGTAATTTTATGAATGGGAATGTGGCGAAGGTCTCATCCTTCGCCGTCGACGAGGAGATTATCGGTTTAATGAGGAACCAAGGTGCTCAGAATACTGCAATTGCTGATCAAAATTTGAAACAGCTTTATCAATCTTCAAACGGAACTCTCAGACGAGCCGTTCTTACTGATCGAAATGGAATAATAGTTGATACATATCTCCTTAATCTTTCAAGCCTGGGGGTGGATATTAGTAACCGTGATTACTATATAGCTGCAAAATCTGGATTGGGAACATCTGTTTCCGGGATTATTCAACCTTCCTCTCCCGGCATTTCTCCTGCAGTTCTTATTTTGGTCCCTATAACCGACAGCACGGGACTATTTTTGGGTGCTCTAAGTGGCTCTGTTGATTTAGACGAATTGGCTCGGAGGATCGGACAAATTAAGTTTGGTGCTAACGGGGCGTTTTTACTTGCAGACTCAAACGGGGATTATATTATTCCTCCCACTCCGGAAGAAATTTTAACCAGGGCCACTTCGGGTAGTCCGGTTTTAAGGGCGGTTGGTGGAGAAAGCGGAACTACACAAGGATATGATGCCGGCGGCAGTCTTTCTCTGGTGGCCTTTAAACACATAGATGACTACAATTGGGGGATAGTTGCCCAACAACCGTTTGGCGACGTATTTGCCCCGTATAGCCTTGCCGGGTTCATCATCTTTTTAGTTTTTATCATTTCCGGCGTTGGAAGTTTGGTACTGGTCATTTATTTAAGGAAAAAAGGATCAGACAAATTATTGTAGTAACTTGTATAAACAGGTAGGAAAATTGGTAAGAACTTGTAGAAACTATGAAGCAGGTATAACCCCGCTTTTGGTTTTGGTGGCTGTGGCAGTTTCGTCAATTTTAGTAGTTGGGGGAAGTTTTGTTGCGGGTAGCTTGAGGGATAAAGGCTTAATTAATTTTGTTTCCCCGACCATTAAGGGTCTTCTTCATCGACAAACTGGATTTTTGGATGCAAATAAAGTTAATGGTTCCATCATTTCAGGGAGTGTTGTCGGTACCGTAATGTTGCCTGATGGTTCCTTTTCTGCCTATAAACTGGTTAAAGGAAGTGTTAAAGATGATGGAAATAGCTTTGAGGGCGAGGCAAAAATTCAATTTTTATCGGGAGATAACGGTCTAGGTTCATACGAAGGGGGTGTGGTAGCCCCGTTCTATTTAAAGAATGGGACTAAGACCGTGGGGGTCATCATGGACAGAATGCTAGCCAATTTGAAGGATCAAAGTACATCTTATGCTATCAAAGTATTACAAGGGACAGTCGAGAATGGCAAACTGATTGGGGATTTTGTAGCCCAGACACTCGATACAGGTTACATTATCGGTGGGGAGGTTGATGAAAGAGGCAACATTTCCAGATCTTATGTAACTGGGGGAGCTGTCAAGGTAACAGAAGCCCAGGTATCAATTGCGGTCAATGCTTTATCATTATTCAAAGAGGTTTCGTCCGTTTTTGACACCCATAATATCAAGGTGCTGGCTGCAAGTACGGCTCCGTCATCCACATATCAGGTAATCGGGTTTAATAAGCCAGTTTTTGACTCAACAACCGGAACGTGGCTTTTTTTATCGCCTACAGCAACAACAACGGGGGTTGTTTCAACCTCAGTAACTCAGAATATTGTTAATTACCTTCAAAACCTTAGCCAAGAGGCTACGACCGTTTATCAGAACCTGCCGTCGTATCTACAGCCATCCACACAGGTTATTCAGGGGATAACTGATATAGAGAGTACTAATTCAAAGCTGACAGTCTCTACCTTAGATAATATCGCCACACTTTCACTTGACCTTACAGGGATTACAGCGGCGGGTGTTTCTGATGGGTCGATAAATGAAGCCGACTTGGTGTCTTCAAATGATGCATCAAACGGCCAGTGCTTGACTTACAACAACTCAACGGGGGGATTTACCTGGGGTTCTTGTGGAACCTCAGGGGGAAGCGGAACCATAACAGGAGTAACCGCGGGGGACGGCTTAACTGGCGGAGGAACCTCGGGAACAGTCACGCTAAGTATTTTAGCTTTAACCGGAGGGGGACTTGAGGCCACTCCAAGTGGTATTTCTCTTTTGACGACTTGTGGATCTGGACAACTTCTTAAGTGGAATGGTTCTGCTTGGGCTTGTGGAAACGATACGGGAGGAGGCGGAGGGGGAGTTGCGAAAGTTGAGTCTAATAACGTCGATGCTGTAAATACAGCTGTCTCGCTAGATTTTAGTACAGACTTCGATGTTACTTTGGATACTGGTGAGGGAGAAAACGAGGCGGATATCACAATTGCGGCAGGAGCCGTTTCCCTTTCCGACATGGCCAATCTTGCCGCCAACTCAATAATTGGAAATAATACCGGAAGTGCTGCTACCCCGATTGCTCTTACAGCCTCCCAGGTTAAAACCTTGCTTGGCATCTCAACCTCTGATATTACAGGCCTTGGAACTATTGCAACCCAATCTGCCAGTAATGTATTCATTACCGGAGGAAATCTTTCAGGACTTTACCGGATCAATGGAGCCACCATTAGTGGTGGAGCCTTATCAGGTGGAACAGTC
>Ga0172379_10006469_pt1 | contig 15667 bp, 14 predicted proteins | sample GrowelOW334metaG_FD_119756 | JGI IMG/M metagenome (GOLD analysis project Ga0172379, IMG submission 119756) | Groundwater microbial communities from an aquifer near a municipal landfill in Southern Ontario, Canada - Groundwater well OW334 metaG | ecosystem: Environmental > Aquatic > Deep... | reverse complement strand
TTTGAAAAGTATATAGGAATATACGACGGAACCGATGGCTGAAAAAACGATCGGCACGAGAAGGAACCAAAACATAAGGTATGAGGGAAGAAAGAATCCCACAAGCGCAACAAGTGCCGAGCACCGAAAAATTTTGCCACTCCATATATGCGTTTCGTTCCATACGCGAACATTCGCGAGCGTCCACGGCGTGCGGATTCCCATGAACCAGTTTTGTTTGATGTTCGGAAGTGCGACTCCGAGCAAATACCACATGAGTGCAAGGGGCGGTACGATCATTTTTCCCATATCGAAACGGTACCCGATATTCCAAAAGATAGTGAGAAGATGAATATAAAAAAGAAAGAGAATGATACCCACGATAACGCCGTCATAATATTTTCGGAAGGCGGCAACATTTTCTTTCAGCGGATCGATCTTTGGAAGCCAAAATAAAAGAAGAGAGAGAACGATCATAATGATTGGCATAAGGAACAGTCCCCAGAATTTTGACATATAACCGTTCACTTCGCCGTTTAGTCCCCAATGAGAGGCGACTTCCGCCGGAAAGACAGGGTAGAAATAGAAGCCGATGGCAAATGATGCTAGGGTAATAAGTGCTATTATGATATACGAAGTTTTTGTATTCATACTTTCAGTATATACGTTTTATAAAAAAGAAAAAGCCCTAGCAAACGAAATCAATCGCTGTTAATCTCCGCGTACGCGGAGATTAACAGCGATTGATTTTTGTGTAAAAAAATATCGTTTGAGAAAAAAACAAAGGCGGCCCATCTCAATGATGCCCGCCTTTTTTACTTGCCCTGATGAGTTGAAGGGTTTACTGCCCATTCGGTTCTCCTGTCGGAGCGCTCCCCGGACCCCCGAACCCTTGTCCCTCTGGTCTGATTTGTACGGTTGTTGCCGTAATGCTTCCGTCGGAGTTTGCTGTTCCGTTGGTGATGACATTGGTGCCGATTGCAAGGTCATCTATCGTTCCGGCGGCAGATTTCATTACTTCTGTAGACGCTCCCAGGAAGACGATCTTTGAACCGCCGGTGCGATCTTTGATGGTAATGCTCTTTGCATCTTTTGAAAGTATTTCTCCTGATACCATACCTACTCCCGCACCGCGCATTCCCGTGCGTTGACCATTTGTTTCGGTTTGCCCCATACGATTAAACTGTCCGGCAAATTGTACTCTCTGTGTCGTATTTTTACTAACGGAATATTGCATGCCGGCGTAGAAAGAAAGACTGCACAATATTATAGTGATTAAGGTAAAAGGAAGTACTATTTTTTTGTTTAGTTTCATGTTTTTTATTAATTAATTTCTAATATCCAATTTCTAATTTCTAATAAAATGTCTAATGTAAAAATTTCAAAATGGCACCGTCGTTCATTAGAAATTAGATATTAGTAATTAGAAATTTTATGATTATTCATATCTCAACGCATCTATCGGATTCAATGCCGCCGCTCTTCTTGCCGGATAGTATCCGAAGACAATTCCAATTCCTGCTGAAACTCCAAAGGCGAGCAAGACGGAAGAAAGTGAAATGCTGGTTTGCAGAAGCCCCGAATAGGAAATGCCGAATGCTATAAGCCAGCCGAGGAGAACGCCGATAACTCCGCCGAAGAATGTGAGCATAACGGCTTCGGCGAGGAATTGAAGGCTGATGTCGCGTCTCTTTGCTCCGACCGATTTGCGCAGACCGATTTCTTTTGTACGCTCAGTTACCGTGGTGAGCATCATGTTCATAATGCCGATACCGCCGACAATAAGGGAGATGCCGGCGATGGCGGCAAGGAGTGTTGTGAAAGTTCCTGTAACGCTAGAAACCGTAGAGGCGAGATCCGCAAGGTTCATAGTGTTAAAATCCGCAAGCGTTGAATCCGAAATATGGTGGCGTGTTAAGAGAAGATCTGTTACCGCTTGTTGCGCGTCTTTCATTGAGTTTGAATCTATCGCCTGAACATTAATGGTGGTAACATATTGGTCTCCCGAGAAATATCGTCCAGCAGTAGTGAGAGGAATGAATATCATGTCATCTTCGCTTCCAAATCCCGAACTGCCTTTTACTTTGGTGATGCCAATTACCTTGAATTCAATATTTTTGATCCGAATGGTTTTTCCGATAGCGCTTACTCCTTCGCCAAAAAGATCGGTCTGCACGGTTGGTCCCAAAACGGCGACTTTTGAAAAACTTTTTGTGTTTTGATCGGTAATAAAGGAACCTTCATCTATTTGGACATTTTTTACAACAGGATAACTTGAGGTTACGCCGTCTACTGTGGTATTGGTGTTCTTTCCCTTGGTGGTGACCTGCGCGCGCGAAGAAATTTCCGGAGCAACGGCTTTTACAAGTGAGATCTCTTTGGCAATGGCTGTCGCATCCTCTTGAGTGAGTGTTTTTGCGCCGCCTCTCGCTTCGCGTACTCCCGCGCCTTGGGTCCTCGGTGCTCCGGGTTGGACGACGATGAGATCCGAGCCCATGGATTGAATATTTGATTCTATGGAAGACTGTGCGCCTTGTCCGATGGAAACCATGGCGATTACCGAACCGATGCCGATAATGATACCGAGCATGGTTAAGGCGGTGCGGACTTTGTTCGCGGTGAGGGAAAAGTATGTTTCTTCTAAGATATCAATTGTGGTCATATAAGTTTTTTGTTTTCCGTCGTGCCCCTCCACCTCTTTAGAGGGGGGGAGGTTGGGAGGGGGTGTGATTTCGAGATAATCTCAAAAAACGCACCCCACCTCAGTCCTCCCCTCTAAAAAGGGGAGGAGGCGCGACGAAGGATTATTTTTTGTGGTGTTTAATTCGTTTTTCATGCTCCTTTGAATCGCTCACAATCACCCCGTCTTTAATATGTATAATTCTGTCTGCGTGTTCGGCGACGTCGGGTTCGTGGGTAATGAGGACTATCGTGCGACCGAGTTCCTGATTGAGTCTTTGAAAAGTACCGAGAACGATATCTCCGGTTTTGGTATCAAGATTTCCCGTTGGTTCGTCGGCAAGGATAAGTGCCGGATTATTTACGAGCGATCTGGCGATAGCAACACGCTGTATCTGGCCTCCTGAAAGCTGATTTGATTTATGGAAAAAGTGTCCTTCATCGAGCCCGGCGGCGATAAGCGATTCTCTCGCTTTTGCTTCACGGTCGGCTCTGCTTACTCCTTCGTCATACATGAGAGGAAGCATGACGTTGCGAAGAACAGTCGTTCGCGGAAGAAGATTGAACGCTTGAAAAACAAAACCGATTTTGTTTTTTCTGATATCAGCCAGTTCATCGTCGGAGAGTTTGGAAACATCCTGTCCGTCAAGAAAATAGGTGCCGGAAGTGGGTGTATCAAGTGCGCCCAAAATGTGCATGAGTGTGGATTTTCCGGAACCGGATGGTCCCATGATCGCCACGAATTCTCCGTCTTGTATCGTGAACGAGACCCCGCCGAGAGCATTGAACGCCACTTCGCCCGTAAGGAATGTTTTAGTAATGTTTTTAATTTCGATCATAAATATTTAAGAAAATAGAGAATAGAAAATTGAAAGTAGATTTCGTTGCCGGAGTTGGTTTGTATCTTCGTCCGGCGGAGTGCTTCGACTTTACTTTTGTCGTTCGTGTTCTATTTTCTATTCTCAATTTTCTATTTTCGTCTTATCTTTTATCCTCCTCGTCCGCCGCCCCCAAAGAGACTTCCCGCCGATACGTTCTTTGTTTGTGTCGCCGATTGAGCCCCTGTGGTGGTTCTGGTAACGACCATATCGCCCTCTTTGAGACCGGTCAATATTTCCGTCTCAGTATCGTTGGAAATGCCGACGGTAACGGTTACTTGTTTCGGCGGAATGGCGGATGGCGCTCCGGTCGTTCCTGTCGCTCCCGCGGGAACCGTATCGAACATTTCAACATAGGTTCCGCCGGATGCGGATGTTTTTATCGAGCTGTTCGCCGCCATGAGAGTGTCCGTTTTAACATCAGTAACGATCGTGGCGCTTACTGTCATTCCGGGTTTGATACGGTCATCTTGCGTGTCGAAAACGATCTTTACATTATAGGTGGCAACACCTTGCGTGACCGTTCCGATCGTATCAACATCTGAAACTTGTCCGGTAATGGTCAAACCCTCCACCGCGTCAAATGTCATTGTCGCTTTCTGTCCGGTTTTAATCTTCGCTACATCCACTTCGTTCATGGAAAGCGTGGCGATTTGCTGCTGCGTGACGAGCGTTGCGATTGATGTTCCATTCGAAACGGAATCGCCTTTTTCCACGCTGACTTTCGCGATCATTCCGTCAAACGGGGCGCGAAGGTAGTAATCCGCGAGCGTGGTGCGTGCGTCCGCAAGAGCATTTTCTTTTTGTGTTATGGTGATCTGCGCATTGCGTATATCGAGAGAGTCGGCACCGGCTTGAAACTTCTGAAATGAAAGCTGGTTTTCGGCAATGGTGCGACCGGCATTTACGATAGCGCTCCGGTTGGAAGTGATGGTATTGGTTGAACCAAGCAAGCTTGTGAGAAATGAATTCGTCTGCGAGGTGTAGGAGGAAAGAGTCGTTAGATGAGTGTCGGCTATCGGTTTCGGAGTGATGTTTCTCAGGGTTGATTGATCTTTATAAAGTTGAATAAGGTTGTTCGCGCTTTTGACCGTGTCGGCAATTTTTTTTGTCGTTTCGTATGTCTGCGAGATCAAAGCTTCGATCACCGCAGTATCGGAAGATCGGCTGGCCGCTTTATACGCAAGGAATGCCGCATCATAACTTGCGCGTGCCTCGGCATAATCGGCGTTTACTTCATCTTTGTACTCATCGGCTTTTCCGGATACTGTTTCGTTCATTTTTGCATAGGAGGTATAATATTCGATATTTTGTTGACCGACGTCTCCTCCGAGGGACCGATCGGTTCCATACAACAGATCGTTCATTCCGGTCATGATGTCCGGTAATTGCAAAAAGGCGTTTGATACATCGTTAAATCCGTCATCATACGCTTTCTTCAAATTTTCTTCGGCGGTCTGTTTTGATTCTTTTGCTTTTGCGAGCGTGTTTTGCCACTGCAATTCCGAAAGAGCATCATTGGGTGCGACCAATTTTTCATACGAAAGTTTGGCGGTCTCAAGATTTACCTCCGCATCGCGCACCGCTTTGAGAGCGTCTGTCGCGTCAAAACTTGCGATCCGATCACCTGCTTTTACGGTTTGTCCGCTTTTGACATTGATGGATGTGACATCGCCTGAGATTTTTGGTTTGATATCAATTTGATTTTCCGCGGACACTTGCCCCGAACCTGAAACGGAGGATATGAGCGTTCCTTTGGTAACCGCCGCCATTACATAGCGCGTTTCCATGCTGGTATCGGTCAGTTTTTTATATCCGTAATATCCGCCGTATGCAAGAACCATAAGAACAAATATGGTTGTCTTCTTATGTGTTTTTACGTACGTTCGTATTTTTTGAAACATGTTTTTCATATTAACTAATGAGAATACTAATATACTAATGGATACCAATATACGAATGGCTACGAATACGACGACAATACCACTCTATATTTTATCTGGGGGATTGGGCATTATGCGGAGAAGTCGCGCTTCTATTTGACCGGCATCATTCGGTTCTCCGATCACGGTGACGAAATCTCCTGCGGTAAGTTCTTCCGGTTTTATCGAATCGCGGAAACGGCGAATATCGGTTTTGTTATCGATGAGAACCGTTTTTTCCACACCATCTCGATCCGCTATGATAATTTTCGGGAGAGCGATGCTTGCGATTTTTCCGATGGTTCCGTGTGCATTCGTAGGATCCATCATATTCAATCCCATGCCGCCGCGGATAGGATCGGGAAAACCGCGATCACGTTCGCCGAAAGTCCGGTAAAAATTATCGCCTGAACGGAAGGAAAATGCCGCTTTTTTGTATCCGACAAAAATGCCCGCTTGAAAAATAAAGAGTGCGATAACGGCGATGCCAATACCTGCGAGAATATGTTTCGCCTTGCTTGATTGAAGAAAATTTTTAAATTCCATATATTTTTTTAATTAATTTTTAAATGAAAGGCTACAGAAGTATTGCGAACGGCGAGTTTGATCGATTCAAGAAGAACGTAAACAACAGCGAGAACGAGAGCGATTTCAAACACCGGCATCGACTCGATTATTGTGAAGAAAAATTCTTTCCAGTAGGGAAGAAGCGCCGTTCCATCGGAAAATACGAGCGAAAGATACTCGTAAGAACCGGATTGGTAAAATCCTTGCGCGGCGTATTGGAGCGCGGGGAAAAGCGCGGCGAGCGAAGCGAAAGAGAGAGCGCCAAAAAGAGCGAGACGCATCCGCGCCGCCCGCATCCGCGCCGTTTCTACGCGGAGAAGAATATGATCATAGACATTTCTCGGAGCTTCCAGAGAAGCTAATCCGAGAAATTTTTGGTGTTCTTTTCTCATACGTGATAGTACGAGAGAACATTTTATTTTGGTGCAAATAGCAGTATATTACAACACATCTTTCAAATTTTGTTTGGAGGTCGAACCTCCAAGGATGTTTCGTAACAGGATAAGAGCTCGGCGATGCTGGCTTTTTACGGTGTGAAGCGGTTTTTTGAGGATTTGTCCGATTTCTTCAAAGGTAAAATTATTTTGGTAGTGGAGAATAAGGACTTCGCGATAGAGCGGGGGCAATTCGGCGAACATTTTTTCCATATGCTTTTCTTTTTCGGCGCGGGCGAATATTTCATCCGCGAGAGGTTCCGTATCGGCGAGCGTTTCTTCCAGAAAATTTTCTCCTTCTTCGTTTTCAAATTTAGAAAATGTTATGTCGCGTTTTTTGCGCATGTGGTCTATGGTCGTATTCCGCGCGATCTGAAACATCCATGTTTTGAAATTTTCTTCCGGTCTGAATTTTTTCAAATTTTTCCATATTTTGAAAAAAGTTTCTTGTGCGATATCATCCGCCTCCTCCCGCCCGCCGAAACGGTACGCGAAATTGTACACGGCGGAAAGATGCCGGTGTACGAGAAAAGCGAAAGCATCGTCATTGCCGTTCAATGTGTCCGCAATAAGCTGTCGGTCGTCGCGTTCCATAAAGTTGTTGTATATAGCATAACACGATTTTTGGCAATTGACGCTGTGCATAAAAAATGGTTATATAGTTGCAGATATTTGAAAATTGAATAAAACCCGCCTTCGCTCTCTACGAGCTATGGCGAGGCAAAGAAGGAGTCAATAAATGAAACGTATTGCGATACCACTATTCGCCCTCTGCGTCACGCTCATTATATTCGGAAGCACAAGTTGTTTTTCGAATACATCGACGCATACGCAACCAAAAACCGAACTCGTTCTCTATCAATGGGATAAAGTCGATGTTCTCACAGCCGAACCGAAACTTGACGCCATGCTCGCCGAACAGCGCGTGTGGATCAAAGAAAGATTGTCGCTCGGCGCTCCGTATACTTGGGAAAATTTTGTTCTTCCGTTAAGTGATATGGACGAATCTTTGCGGCAATTCTGGTTTCCAATCGCTCACTTGAGCAAAGTTTTGAAACCGGAAGATAACGCTCTCCGGGAACGGCAAGAGATTGCTTACGCAAAATGTGAAGAAAAAATTACCCGCTTCGGAGTGGAAGTCGGGCAAAACAAAGACTTGTATAAGGCATATAAAGTCGTCAGCGACGGCGCTCAAAAGGCGAGTCTTTCATCGGAACAAAAAATGTCTCTCGAAAATACTCTGCGTGATTATCGCCTCTCCGGCATTGACCTTCCCGATCAAAAGAAACAGGAACTGAAACAAATTGCCATCGAACTCGCATCGCTCAGCAAGAAATTTTCCAATAATATAGTAAATTCTACAGATTCATGGAAAAAACCTATCACAAAAGAAAGCGCGCTTGATGGAATTCCCGATTCGGTAAAAGTCACAACAAAAGAAGCAGCAGTCAAACTCGGATCAGATGGCTACGTTTTAGATATTCAAGACAGTACGGTAGGTTCAGTGCTCGGGTTCGCAAAGGATCGCGAATTGCGCAAAGAAATATTGAAAACGGTATTATCCGTCGCATCCGCGAATGGTCCCGGTGGCGACAAATTTGATAATACGCCGGTCGTCGAAAGGATCCTTGAGCTTCGGTACAGGGAAGCTAAATTGCTCGGCTTCAATAATTATGCCGAAATGGCGCTCTCGACCAGAATGGCGGAAAACACGAATCAAGTGATGGACTTTTTGAACGATCTGAAAGTTCGTTCGCGTCCGTTCGCGGAAAAAGAATTCGCTGAATTAAGCGAATTCGCGCGAATAAGAGACGGCCTCTCTAAGCTTGAACAGTGGGATATGAGCTACTATTCGCAACTGTTAAAAAAAGAGAAATTTTCTTTTTCTGAAAAAGACATGCGGCCATATTTCCCTCTGACGAAAGTTGTCGGGGGATTGGATAAAATATCGAACAAACTGTATGGCATTTCGCTTAAAGAACGTTCCGATGTCTCGGTATGGCACCCGAGCGTGAAATTCTACGAGGTGTACAAAAACGACTCATTGATCGGCGGTGTCTATATGGATTTGTTCCAACGCTCCGGAAAATCCGGCGGCGGATGGGCGAATTTCATGGCCATACGTTATCAAAAGGGCGATGGTTCTCTGCAACTGCCGGTCAGCGTCATCGTGTTGAATTTTCGTTCGCCTGAACCAGGAGGAGATGCGCTTCTCAATATGCAGGAAGTACTCGAACTCTTTCATGAATTCGGGCACAATACGCAACATTTTTTGACGCAAGTTACTACTCGCGATGTTTCCGGTACGAGTGGTGTCCCATGGGATGGTGTTGAAGTCGCCAGCCAATTTATGGAAAATTTCGCATGGCAGCCGGAAGCGCTTAACCTGTTTGCCTCGCATTATCAAACCGGAGAAAAATTGCCGGCGGTGCTGCTTGAAAAAGCACGTGAGATGAGAATGTTTGGAAAAGGTTTGTCCCTTTCTCGGCAACTGATACTCGGTATGTTTGATTTCCGTTTGCACATGAACTATGTTCCCGAAAAAAAAGGACAAGCGGGTCAGGTGTTCGAAGATACCTCTCGCGAACTTTCGATGACCGAGTTTTATCCATCGTCAAGGACGTATCCGAACAGCTTCGAACACATATTTGCCGGAGGATATTCTGCCGGATATTACAGTTATCTTTGGGCGGAAGTTCTCTCTGCTGATGATTTCTCGCCGTTCATGAAGAACGAGAAGATTGACTGGTCGGTCGGAAAGAAATTTGAAGACGAACTTTTGTCCCGCGGAGGTTCGCGCTCGTTCATGGAAAGCAACACCGCATTCCTCGGACGCAAACCATCGGTTGATTCACTTATGAAGCAGTATGGGTTTGTGAAGTAATTAAGTGAAAATAAAAGGCGCCCCGAGCAATCGGAGCGCCTTGTTTTTTATGTATCCTGAGCAACGTCGAAGGGTTACACCTTCTGTTTCATCCCAACCGTAAACCAATCTTTCAAAAAGAGCATGATGATCGGACCGACAATTGCAGGAATCGCGAGGATAAGCCACATCGCTTCTGGCGTTTGCCAGTAGGGCAATGACTGAGTAATCAATACCTTTTGTATCGGCACATTTTGAGCGATAAACTCAGGACACCATTTTGCAAGCATTATGCCTGAATAAAATCCGGTAGCTGTTTTTGCAAGGAACATTGGAAGAGACGCGAAACCGGAATAAATAGCGAGCTGTCCTCTTGGTGCTACGGAAGTAATGTACTGCTCTAATCGCGGAGACCAAAACATCTCGCCGAGCGCAAGAAATAACATAAAAGTGCCATTCATTATATAGTATGCCGTTACTATGTCGCTGCTATAATAGTACCAGGGAATCACGAGGGGGATAAGTGAACATCCGCCAAAAAGAGAACCCCACCCAAGTGTTTTGAATGTATCCCAGTTTTCTGTGATAGGTATAAGCAGGAGAACTCCGACGATAATGAGGAATGGGTTAATGGAATTTATAGTACCAAGCCATGCGTCTTGACCGATGACCCGATAAATATATTTCGGTGTCAAATAAGCAGTATAGATAAATATCATTCTTACGCCGAGAAGCAATGTTAGGGCGGCAAGCATCCGTTTAAAAGCGGGGGCGCAAATGACTTCATCGTAATAATGCTTGAGACTGGAACACACATTTAGCACTATCTCTGATAGCCTTGCCATATTCCACTTGGACTTCGCATTCTCGCGCGGTGCAGTCGATATGCTTTCAGAATGGGTTTTTATCGCAGCGATAGAGTTTTCCTCATCGTAGAAACCGCAAGGGATAATCATTAGAAGCGCTGCCGCCAAACTGAGTAATGTGGTCGCTACGCCGAATACTAGAATCCAATGTTCCGGCAAATGAAGACCTTTATGAACGAAATCGACAAGAAGACTTCCGAATACCGCGCCAAAATTCATAATGACATACCACCCGCTAAAAGAAGCTTTTTGTGATTTCTCGTCACCTCGTACAAATCTTTGATTCCCGATCCGATAGCAAATGTTGATCATGGAAATCGGAACACCTGAAAGAAAATAAACCGTAAGGAGTATAAGAACACGGAACGGAAAGACTGGCGTAAAAGCGAGTATTGCCAAAAGCGTCCGAAAGACAAGCATTCCCCCAAGTCCGAAGAGAAGCGTTTTCTTCATACCAAGTTTATCGATTGCAGGTCCAATTAAAAGGAATGTAATCATACTGATCACACCGATAATTGCGATAGCATAACCTACTTGCTCGTCGGTCAGCCCGAGATTGACAGTAAGGAAGATAGTAAAAATAGTACCGAAGGCGAATTCAAATGTCCCGTCCAATACGTTGACTACCTGCATTCCCCAGTATCCCTTCTTCGCGCTCCGAAGTGGTTCGTATTTGCTGAAAAACTCTTTTCTATTCATATACGCACCTCCGCGCGATAATTAAACGAATTTCAAGTTTCTGTGTTTATATAATCACATTGCACCGTGTGTGTCAATGGCGGTTTCCAATTTAAAAACAACCCCGGCGATGCGGGGTTGTTGTGTAAATACTTTTTTATTTTTTAATCAATGCGATTTCTTGCGTATAGAAATCCACAGCTTCTTTTTGGTTGGTAAACTCGCATGTTCTGCGTACTGTCGTTTCTCCCCTTTGGGAATATATCTTTACGCTATAATAAGGAACAATTTCGTTAGGTTGGTCCAAAGTAACTTTTGTAATAGCGTTCTCAAGAATAAAGCCCTGCGGATACGTCCAACACTCAAACGCGCTAGCCGATGTGCTTAAAAGCAGCATAATGATTAAAGCATATATTTTTTTCATGGTACCTCTCCTTTGCTGAGACCGAAAATACTATATATTTCTTATGTGGGTTTGTCAAGACTTGTTTTGTTTTCTTGTTGTCTGATGACATACGTAAAAATATTCATATTTGTCAGAGAGAGACGGTTTACAATCCTGCTACGGTCGTATAATATACATAGCATAATGTCAAACGAGAACGAAATTGAAACTGGCCTTTCCGAAACGCTCGTTCGGCGTATTTCGACTGATAAAAAAGAGCCGAAGTGGATGCTTGAAAAACGGCTTACGGCGCTCAAACTCTATAACGAAAAACCTCTGCCGGATTGGGGTCCGTCCCTCGAAGGACTGGATCTGGAAAACATGCTCTATTATGTTTCTCCTGAAGTTGCCGAAAAAACGGAATGGAAAGAATTGCCGAAAGAAATTTCAGATACATTTGATCGGCTCGGAATTCCTGCGGCGGAACGCGATTATTTGGGTGGCGTTGGCGCGCAGTATGATTCTGGCGTGGTGTATCATCGCATCAAAAAAGAACTTTCCGACAAAGGCGTTATTTTTGAGAACATGGATGTCGCGCTAGAGAAATATCCCGACCTCGTGAAAAAATATTTTATGACGCAGTGTGTTTCGGCGGCGGAACATAAATTCGTCATGCTTCACGGTGCGGTCTGGAGCGGAGGCACCTTTATTTACGTTCCGAAAGGCGTCAAAGTCGCGCTTCCTCTGCAAGCGTATTTCCGCATGAACCGCGAAGGTTCCGCGCAATTTGAGCACACACTCATTATCGCCGACGAAGGTTCTTCGGTGGAATATATTGAAGGCTGTTCGGCGCCGCGCTACAATTCTTCGTCGCTTCATGCCGGATGCGTGGAACTTTTTGTCCACAAAGGCGCGAAGATAAAATACCTGAGCATTGAGAATTGGTCCAAAAATACTTATAATCTGAACACCAAAAAAGCGCTCGTGTACGAAGACGGAGAAGTGCAGTGGGTAAATGGCAATCTCGGCTCGGCAGTCACGATGCTGTATCCGTCGTCGGTACTCTTGGGCGAGCGCGCGAAGTCCGATAATCTCGGGATCGTATTCGCCGGAGCGGGGCAATTGCAAGACACCGGTTCAAAAGCGATACATCTCGCGCCTCATACAACTTCAACCATTCGTTCAAAAAGCATTTCCAAAGACGGCGGAGTTTCCAATTATCGCGGATTGGTAAAAATTTCAAAACGAGCAACCGGCAGCCGCTCCTCGGTGGTATGCGATGCGCTAATCTTGGACGAAACCTCGCACTCCAATACGTATCCCTCCATAAAAAACGAAAACAATCAGGTAGAAATCTCCCACGAAGCAAAAGTAGGGAAGATAAGCCAAGCCGAAATTTTTTATTTGCAAAGCCGCGGCATTTCCGAGAACGAAGCCGAAAGAATGATTATCTCCGGTTTCGTAGATCCGATTGTGAAAGCATTGCCGTTTGAATATGCGATTGAACTCAACAAACTTATTGAGCTTGAAATGGAAGGACAAGGATAAAGCGAGTATATTTTGTGAAAAAAAATTACGGTCAAAACGCTCATATGGGCGTTTTGACCGTAATAAAAACCCCGCGCATTGCGGGGTTTTGTGTTAATTATTACTGAAACCAGATGATTGCTTTTGCGAAAAGATCCGCCATGCTGACGCTCCCTGAATCAACGCCTTTTTCAGTCAATTCGTAATACGCCGTATTTTTGATAGTGACTTTTGATATATGACCGATCTCCGTAAGGAAAAGAACGGCTTTCGCAATCTCTTCTTCTGACGCTTGTATGGATTTGTAGAGGAATGTTTCTTCGGTAGAAACACCGAGCATTCTCCTGACGATGAGTAATAAAAGAACTTTGTGGTAAACGAGTACGTCGCGCTTCATGAAATAACCCCTTCTGTGAGTTTACAATCTGACGGAAATCGTATAATATTGCTGTACAAATGTCAAACAACTGTCGCCGGACTGGGGTTGTACCCCCGTTCATGATGTTTGAGAAAAAGAAGAACGTAATGAATCCAAACATTTCGGACAGGGGTATAACCCCAGTCCGGCGACGAGGACGACGAATGTAAAATGATAAACGACGTAACAACAACCGAAGAAGCGAAAAAACTCCCGTATGGTCTCGGGATTTTTGCGACGGCTCCGAAAATGGAACAAACATTTAGCGAAAATTCGGTTCGGTATGAATATGAAAACGTCGCAGGGATTCGTATTTCGCCGTGGATTGCGGGTCAAGCCCGCAATGACGATATTATTTCGGAACAATTAATCGGTTTGAAATTTGCCGACGAATATTTTGCGAAATCATTTGCGAATGTTGGCGGGGGATTGGTTATCATCGCCGAGCAGGGAAGCGAAACATCTTTTGAACTTTCTACCATTATTGAAAAAAGCGGTTCCGATATTATTTTTATCATTGCTGAAGAAAATTCCGTTCTGCGCGTTTTTGAAACGCTTAAAACAGAGAATGTGATGATCTCAAACGTTCCGGACGGGGGTACAACCCCCGTCCGGCGCCCGGTCTTTTTCGGGCGGAATATTTTTGTTTCTGTCGGGCGCGGCGCAAGCGTTACGTTTGCGGGAACGGCGGAAATTCCGACGGGAAGTTCTTATTTTTCTTACAAATCATCGCGCGTTTTGGAGAATGGAAAAATGGAATGGTACGGACTTCATTCGGGCGCAGACATGATTCGGTCCGTGACGGAAGACATTCTTGCAGGAAAAGGTGCGGAATCATACGTTCATGATCTGTCGCTTTGCTCTGGAGAAAATTTTGATATGTATAATACGACTCGCCATGAAGCCGACAATACCGCATCGCACATTTTTGCGCGAGGAATTGCCGGAGGTGGTGGAAAGATTGTGTATCGCGCACTCTCTGATATTAAAGAGGGAATTGTTGGCGCAACCGGCAGACAAGACGGACGTTTTCTTATCGGCAGTTCCGGCGCAGAAATTGACGCCATTCCATCGCTTGATATCGGAAGTTCAGAATCCAATTCCTCCCACGCGCTTTCGATAAGTCATCTGCGCGATAGCGATTATTTTTATCCCGCACTCCGGGGTATCGCCCCCTATCACGCCCAAGCCATGCTCCTTTCCGGCTTCCTCTCAAAACTCTTAGAAAATCTTCCGCCAAAACGGCAAACGGCATTTCTTGAACCAATCAACAAAAAACTTTCCTCGCCGATGTATCGGTTTGATTAAGATAAAGCCCCGGATTTCTCCGGGGCTTTGAACATTCTATAGTTTTTTTATTCCTCTCCGAATGAGCTTATCATTAAGCCAAGACCGCCAGCACCAAAAATCACCGCGAGCAAGTAGAGTGCCAAAAAGACTTCTCCATGTCCTATTGAGAGGATCGCTTTGCCATACAGTATTACCGCCCAGGGGCTTAGCATCCAAATGCCAAATAAGAACATGATGAGTCCAATAACGAAAGTAACTACAGGTTTTTTCAGAAAATTTAACATCGGAAAACCTCCATTTGATTTAATCCTTTTTTAACTTAGCATACTCTTGTCTATACGTCAACATCGTGTCAAAAATTCATTTCACTTTTTTGCTTTAATTTGGTACAATGTTTTGACTATGTTAGACACCGAAACCATTAAAGAAACCATTAAAAAAGATTTTCCGCAATTTAAAGGCGCGAGTGGAAAAAAGCTTGTATATTTGGACAATTCTGCGACGTCGCAAACGCCGCTTGCTGTCGTGAATGCGGAAACGGAATACTACAAAAAATATCGGGCGAATGTGGCGCGTGGGTTGTATCCGCTTTCGGTAAAGGCAAGCGAAGCGTATGACGAGGCGCGGGCGAAGGTGGCGACATTCATTGGTGCCGACATGCGCGAAGTTATTTTTACCGCAAGCGCGACGGCGGCTTCAAACATGCTGGTGTACGCGTTGGAAAATTCCGGTATTTTTCATGAGGGCGATGAAATTGTTACCACGATCATGGAACATCATTCTGTGCTTGTTCCGGTTCAGGAATTGGTAAAACGCAAAAAACTGAAACTGAAAATCATCGGCATGACGGCGGAAAAGGAACTTGATTATGTTGAAGCGGAAAAACTTATTACAAAAAAAACAAAGCTGGTCGCTTTTACCGGAGTTTCCAATGTGACGGGAACAATCAACGACATGAAGCGGTTAGTTGATCTCGCGAAAAAATCCGGTGCGTATTCTCTCGTTGATGCGACGCAGGCGGCGGGGCATATTCCTTTGGATGTGAAAAAGATCGGCTGTGATTTCCTCTTTTTCTCGGGACACAAAATGTGCGGACCGACGGGAATCGGCGTACTCTACGGAAAGAAAGAAATTTTAGACACGCTGACGCCGGGCGCGTTCGGCGGCGGCATGGTGGAAGA
>Ga0172379_10006467_pt1 | contig 15671 bp, 11 predicted proteins | sample GrowelOW334metaG_FD_119756 | JGI IMG/M metagenome (GOLD analysis project Ga0172379, IMG submission 119756) | Groundwater microbial communities from an aquifer near a municipal landfill in Southern Ontario, Canada - Groundwater well OW334 metaG | ecosystem: Environmental > Aquatic > Deep... | reverse complement strand
ATTGATTCGCTCATGGATCGTTTGCAGCAAGAGTCCATATCTGAAATTATCCTAGCCCTGAGCACCACCATGGAAGGCGATACCACCAGTTTCTATATTTACCGAAAATTATCGGGGCAACCCGTGCAATTAAGCACCTTAGCCCGTGGCATTTCGGTGGGCGACGAGTTGGAATATGCCGATGAAATTACTTTAGGGCGCTCACTGCTTAACCGGATTCCCTACCATGGAAAATAGACATGCGGTTTGCATGAAAGCAACTTTTTTCTTACTTATGCACTTTAAAATCAAATTAATATATCCAATTATGAAAAAAACGCTATTTATTTTAATGGTTGCAGTTGGTTTAGGCTCCTGCTGCAATAATACCAAAAACACTTCAACCGCAGCGGTTACCGATTCAATTTCCGTCACAGGTGTTATTTCTGTGGATTCCTTTTTAGTTGTAGCTCCTGAATTTTTAGGGAAAGAATTAACCGTAAGCGGGACCGTTGATCATGTTTGCAAACATGGCGGTAAAAGAGTAAAACTAATGGGCGAATCTCCTTCAAATTTCATTCATGGAGAAGCTACAGAAGGTATGGGTGCTTTTAATGCCGAAATGGAAGGCAGCACTGTTTGCTTGACCGGTATGGTAGCTGAATCGAAAATGGATTTGGCTTACGTGGAAGAATACGAAAAGAGTGTAAAAGAAGCCATGGAATCGTCGAAAAGTGAAGCCGAAATGGAACATGCCAAAGGTATTGACCATCATGCACAATTGGAACAGATTGCCAAATGGAAAGAAGAAATTGCATCCAATGGAAAAGGTTATATATCAAATTATTACCTTGAGGTTTCGAAATTTAATGTATGCAAAACGGATAGCCAAAAACCTTGTTGTAGCCATGCAAAAGCAGATAGCGCTATAGCAGTAAGCGCACCTTGTGGAAAAGCCGATGAAGCACCTTGTAGCGACAAAAAGGAAAACGAAGGTTGCGGAGGAAAACACTAAAACAAAGGCAAATACAGAAGGAGGGTGCCTAGGAAGTTGTGAAATAAGTTTTTTAATCGAAAGCGGTATAATATCAATAGGCTTGAGCCGTTAATGGATTAGAGTATTTGGAATTTTGCTTTTTAGGCGCCCTCATTTTTAAAAATTACATTTATAATTCACGACAATTTAAGATGAAAGTACGGAAGCTCAATAGAATCACCCATCGCGATTTAGGTTACCTGTTTTTCGGGATGTCAATTATTTATGCCCTTTCGGGAATCAGCCTCAATCATATTAAGGATTGGAATCCTAACTATATTGTGGAAACAAGGGTGTACCAGACTAATCTGACCCAACAATCGGGGCTGGAAGAATCAAAAGTAATGGCATTTTTAGACTCCATCGAGAAGAAAGACCATTTTAAAAAATATTATTTTCCGAATGAAAACAGCTTGAAAATTTTCATCGAAGGAGGGAACATCATGGTTAATACCCAATCGGGCGAAGCAACTCTTGAGTTGTTAAAACGCCGCCCCATCTTTCATCAATTCAATTATTTACATTATAACCATTCCAAAAAGCTGTGGACTTGGTTTGCCGATATTTATGCAGTGGGGCTGCTGATTTTAGCCATTACAGGTTTGTTTATGGTAAAGGGGAAACATGGCATCACAAAAAGAGGTGCATGGTTAACTGTTATAGGTCTCATCGTCCCACTAATTTTGTATTTGCTTTACGTGTAATTTTTTTTGCCCCAAAGTTTTCCGATAGAAGTTGTTAGTATTCTGTTTTTAATATAACCTCTGACACGCTAGTGTCAAGTCAAATATAAAAAGTCGGATAATATTCACCCAGTGATTTTTTGATTATGGCATAATGCCTTATTATTCACGACCGGAGTCACCGGGTGAATTGATGCAAACGCATGCTTGACTTGATACTAGTTACATGAATTTACATGCGAAAAATAGGTGACCCCGTATAGGTTTGGTTTAATCTCTTTGTGGTCCCAAAATTGAAACTTTACTAAAACTGCCTGCCGATAAATGCTTTTTTAATGCTATTGTACTGAAATTCAATAAAGAGTTACTTTTTTCTAGTTATGAACGTTTGTCTGTTTAAAAGAAATTTAATTTTATCATTCAAAAATTTCATGCAATAAAAAAATATATGCTATATTTGGGCTGCACTCTTCACTTCATTTTGTTACTTTTTCATGGGTTAATTAATCAAGTGCGAAATTCTTGGGCTGCCTCCCGGCAGCCCACACTTGTTTCTAGGGGTAGCCTTATTTTAAAAAAATGACTGTTATCGTATTTTTAACATTGGTTTGTTGCAAACCCTCAAATACTATTATACTTTTGTTGCAAAAAAAATTAGGGAAATGGTATTTGAACCCACCAGCATTGTAATAGCAAATATCCGTATCGATGAACCGGTTACCGTGCTTACCGACCTTTTGGTTTCAGGAGTTTGTTTTTATGCCTATTTTAAGTTACGGGCTATTTCAGAGAAAATAAAATTGCACTATTATTTGAAGCTTTATTTCCTGACCATGGGGATTGCAACGTTACTAGGGGGGGTAATTGGACATGGATTTTTGTATTTCTTCAATGAAATAACCAATACTTCGTTACCGGTTTCCCCATGGAAACTGCCCGGATGGTATGTGAGTATGTTTTCAATTGCCATGTTGGAACGGGCGGTTATAGAGCGTTCAAAAATCCTGGTTCCAAAACGGGTGGGTTGGTTCTTTTCGAGGCTAAATATTGTTGAATTGCTTACCTTCATGATTATTACCGGATTCAGCCTTAACTTTTTCTTTGTTGAAGTACATTCGGCTTACGGATTGCTTATAGTTACCTCAAGTTTTTCGTTTTTGATTTACACAAAAACCAGGCACTCCGGAAGTAAACGGTTTTTGCTCGCGGTAGGGTTATCAGCCATTTCGGCTTTGGTTTTTATGAATCAATGGGGTTTCGATAAATGGTTCAACCATTTCGACATCAGCCATACCATAATGGCTCTGGGAGCCTGGTTCTTTTATCGCGGAGCCCGGTACATGGTTCTTCACCCCATTGAATCGGAACCGGTTGAGGATTCCTTGATCTAAAAAGATGCTAAAAATACTTTGGATTGGGTTGCTGATGGTAAATCTGGCTTCGTGTACAAGCAAACCGGACACCATCTATTGCAAACTGCTCACCGAGGCCGGGACTATCATTGTGGAACTTTATCACGATAAAGCACCGCTAACAGTGTCCAATTTTATGCGATATGTCGATGACCAACTGTATGATAGTTGCACTTTTTTCAGAGCCTGTACTCCTGAAAACGAAGTAGGAAGAACCATAAAAATTGAAGTCATCCAGGGAGGGGATTTGCCTGAAGTAAAACGGTACGGTCCCATCTGCATCGAAACCACCAGAGAAACAGGATTAATGCATGTAGATGGTGCCATTAGCATGGCCCGCGATACTCCCAATTCCGCGCAAAGTGATTTTTTTATCTGCATCAACGCTCAATCTGAACTTGATTTTGGCGGAAAACGAAACCCCGATGGTAAGGGCTTTGCTGCTTTTGGCCGGGTAATTCAGGGTATGGAAGTGGTAAGGAAAATTCAGCAAATGGCGTGTAACCAGCAATTATTGAGGAACCCTGTGATGATAATTTCTATCAGGAGGATTGAAAAACAATAATTTCATTTGAGTTTATTCCTTATAAAAAGCAAAACTAAGTAACACTTGTATCTTCTTGGCTATACAACCAACCATGTTTTCATTTTCCAAATAAATAATATATTTGCACCTTTAAACAGGAATAAAAGAGCTTTAGGTATGTTATTAATAAATCGTAAAAGCAAAGAACAGCTTATCAGTGAATTAGAAGGCGAATCGTTTAAACGGGTGACCTTGTCGTTTTACCGTTATGTTTACCTGAATCAACCTCAGGAATTTCGCGATCAGCTATATTTAGCCTGGGGGCAATGGCATTGTTTTGGCCGCATTTACGTTGCGCACGAAGGCATCAATGCACAAATGAGTGTTCCTGAGGAGCATCTTCAGCCTTTTCTGAATCATCTGGATTCGGTGCCGGAACTGGCAAATATGCCCATTAAATATGCTGTGGAAGACGATAGCAAGTCGTTTTACAAACTCACCATTAAAGTGAGGCCTAAGATTGTAGCCGATGGTTTGAACGATCATGTTTACGATGTCACCAATGTAGGGACACATCTAGAGCCAATGGAATTCCACCGGTTGGTGGCCGAGGGAAAAGCCACGGTTATTGACATGCGCAACCACTACGAAAGCGAGATTGGCCGTTTTGAAAATGCCTACTGTCCCGATGCCGATACCTTCCGCGAAGCGATTGAAAAAGTGGTGGAGGAATTTAAGGAGCAGAAGGATGAAAAAATATTGCTCTATTGCACCGGAGGAATCCGATGCGAAAAAGCCAGTGCCTATTTAAAACACCACGGGTTTAACGATGTGAACCAATTGCATGGCGGCATTATTGCTTATGCCCACGAAATAAAGCAGCATGGAATTCCTTCAAAGTTTATAGGTAAAAACTTCGTGTTTGATCAACGGTTGGGTGAATCTATCGACGGACAGGTGATTGCCCGATGCCACCAATGCGGTAGCCCAAGCGATACCCACACCAATTGTGTCAACCACGATTGCCACCTTTTATTCATTCAATGCCCTACCTGCTGGCACGAATACCAGGGTTGCTGCTCTAACGACTGTAAATCTATTATTGCACTCCCAATCGAAGAGCAGAGAAAATTGCGGGTTTTAAGGCATGAGAAATATGCTCAAAGTAAAATATTTAAAAGCAGGCTTCGCCCAAACCTGAATCAAGCAGCACTTTCAAAACCCTAGTTGTTTAAGATTTTGTATAAGAGTCAAGGACGTTTAGTTATGGTTAACAAGTGTAAAGTAAGATTAACCGCAAAGAACTTGGAGACCGGAAACCGGAAACCAAAGACGGGAGACCGGAGGTGGAAATTCATGTGCCCATTTGTCATTAGCTCATTAGCACATTATCTTGTGCTTCGTATCTCTCAATCTCATATCTTGATGCTGACTACTTGATACTAAAATTTTCTTTCTGCTAACTAAACGACATTTGTATATGAATTTTTGGCAAACATCGCGGACTCCTTTCTTTATTCTGGCACCCATGGAAGATGTGACCGATACCGTCTTCCGCGAAGTGGTGCTTTCAGTTTCCGACCCTTCGGTTTTGAATGTTTTGTTTACTGAGTTTACTTCGGTAGATGGTCTTTTGGATGAACGGGGGCATGAAAGTGTAGCCCAACGTTTAAAAGTGAGTGCATCGGAACAACAGCTTCTGAGGGACAGAGATACCAAATTGGTGGCACAAATCTGGGGAAACGAGCCGGAAAAATTTTATCGCGTTGCCAAATTCCTGACATCGCTGAACCTGTTCGATGGGGTTGACATCAATATGGGATGCCCGGTAAAAAAGGTGGTCAAGAAAAATACCTGTTCGGCACTCATCCAATTTCCTGATTTGGCTAAAGAGATTATTGCTGCCACCAAAGAGGGGTCTGGGCTTCCGGTTTCGGTGAAAACACGGATCGGGTTCAACACCATTGCTGCAGAATCATGGATTTCGCACCTGCTCACTTGTCAATTGGCCGCAATTACCATTCACGGGCGCACCCAAAAGCAACTATCAGAAGGGTCCGCCAACTGGGACGAAATTGGGAAGGCCATTTTGTTGCGGAACGAACTCTCACCCAGCACCAAAATTATAGGAAATGGTGATATTGAATCCTATATGCAAGGAATGGACAAAATCAATCATCACCAATTGGATGGGGTGATGGTGGGGCGGGGCATCTTTAAAAACCCTTGGCTATTTAATACTTCCGAATCATCTGTTTCCAGAGAGGAGCGGCTCATGTTGCTTCAAAAACACCTTGAACTGTATGCCGATTTTTGGAGGACCGATAAAAATTTCCAAATCCTTAAACGCTTTTTTAAGATTTACCTGAATGGGTTTCCGGGAGCTGGCCAGTTAAGGGCTAAACTCATGGAAACCCATCAATACAAAGAGGCTGTTTTACTGATTGAACAGGAATTATTTATACACGAATTGCCCCAAATAGCTTAACTGTATCTCCCTTTCAAATCCTCTGAAACTTTACTGTTTTAAAACGGTGTTGGTGGCTGGCGATGTACTTTCTCTTACAGTGGCCGGTTTCATTTCAAGTTGCACGAAAGTTGGAGCGGGTGTAAAATCCTGAAAATCCGATGAAACCTGCTTTGGGTATAGGTGCTGTTGACAGTAGTTGTTCTATTCTATTTTGTCAAGGATTTCTTTTATTTTCACTTTTAAGTCAGGTATGTCATTTTTAATGATTTCCCAAACAAGACTTGAATCAACTCCAAAGTATTCGTGCACGAAAACGTTTCTCATTCCAACAATTTGCGACCATTCAACTGTTGAAAAATTTGATTTAGTTTCTTCTGAAATATGGTTACTGGCTTCTCCAATGATTTCCATTTGCTTTATAAGCGAACCTCATCATGGAGTTTTCCATGAAGCCAGCGAAGTCTTTATTTACTAAATATGATTCAATTTCAAGGATAGAATCATAGATATGCTGAAGTCTAACCTTGTCACCCAGTTTACCTCGCATAGATTAATTGTTTTTCATTGTCAACAATTGGTTTGATGTATTGAGACAGGCCATTTGATGAAACCAAATCAACTTTAGAGTTTAAAAGTTTCTCAAGGTCAATTTTCATTTGGATAAATTGTAAACCTATCCGTTGTGAATAATCAAGGTCAACTAAAATATCTATGTCGCTTTGATAATCAGCTTGGTCCCGGACATATGAGCCAAATAAATATGCTTTCAAAACTGGTCTTGTTTCGAAGTACCTTTTGATTGTTTCTATTTTATTGGCATCTAATTTCATAGAGCAAATATATAAATTTTTCGTTGAGATTAATGTTAACAGCACTCACCATTACTGTCAACTAAATTCAGGACGATACAGTGCGGGATTGCGGGCGGTTTCCTGTCAAGTTACACAAAAGTTGGAGCGGGTGCAAAACCCCGAAAACCTCCGGAACACGTTATGGGTATAGCCGATGTTAGTGGTTAGGTGTTTATTCAACTAATCATTATAATTCTGAAAGCTAACTATTTGGTGAAACACTTGCTTAACATTTCTATTATGTTCTATTGCTGGAATCCATTTAGGAGATTTTTTGATTGCATTTTCTGCTATTTTGTCAAATCTTTTATCAAAAGAATTACTCGTAAATACATTTTCAATTTCACCATTTTCATTGACAGTGAAAGTCACTACTACTTTTGCAGTGTCAGCATTAGCAATTTTATAACCATCAGGAAAGTAAATCTGATTTGATAGGTATTTTAACCATTCTTGATCTCCTCCTTTGAATTGTGCTTGTCTATCAGTATTAGTAGTATCACTTACAAATTTCCCTTTTTCGTTGAAATATTGTTTGTTAACCAGTTTTGATTCATCATAAATTTCAATCGAACTAACAACCCCATTTTTATGAAAGTATTTCCATCTTCCATTTTGTTTCATATCAGATGAATATTTTCCTGCAACAGATGGAATCCCATTGTCGAACCATGAAACCTTAACTCCACTTCTATCATCATTTAGAGAAATTGAATCACTCAGATAGCCATTTGGATGCCAGGATAAACTTTTTTCAATTATTTTTCCATTTAAAAAAACAGTTGAATCTTTCATAATGCCATTGTTATAATAACTAATCCATAGACCCTCTTTTTTATTTTGAATATATTTTCCCGAAGAATGAGGAACTCCATTCGCATGATAAAATAAAAAACTGCCATTTTTAACTTCACACAATGAGTCCGAGTAATTTCCCAACATTTGCAACCTTTTTTCTCTTATATAATAATCTCTTCTATAGTATCCAAAGTCAGTTTTGGATATTTGGCTGTAATATCGAGCTAGATTTGGTTCACAGACTTCCCACTTATAATCGCAGAATTTTTCAATGTTTTGCCCGCTAGTTTCAAATAAAATTTGAAAAAGCAGAAATATTACGCCTATCGTTCTCTTTATTAAATACATATATACTTTTCTTGAAATTAGTAGATTATCTATATCTTTTGTTTGGCTTTCATGCATTATTGTTTCAGTATCTCAATCAGTTCTTTATTTATGTACAGTGTCTCTCTACCAACTTTTTGCGATTCTAAAATTCCAATTTCTTCCAATTCCTTTAAGTATCTTGATGCAGCTTTTCTCTCAACATTAAGCCTATTTACCACAAAATCAATTTTTGAATAGGGTTGTTCAAATAGTAATTCGACAAGTTCTTTTCTATAAATTTTTGGTGATTCTTTTTGTACTTTAATAATTGTTTTGTCCAGATGTTCCTTAATGTTTGTAATCCGAAGAATGGTATCTTTCGATGTACTTTCAACGGCCTTTAGCATAAACATAATCCAGTCTTCCCATTTTCCATCGTGATTTGTCCTGTTTAACAATCGGTAATATTCCGGTTTATTCTCAATTATATATGAGCTTAAATATAAAATCGGAACATCAATCAATTTATTCAGAATCAAGTAAAGAATGTTTAGAATTCTACCCGTTCTGCCATTTCCATCATAGAAGGGGTGAATGCTCTCAAATTGATAATGCAATATCGCAAGGTTTATTAATGGGGACAAATCATTATCTGTTTGGTTGTAATGATTTATGAAATTTGTCAATAATCCGAGAATTTCAGCTTTATCCTGCGGAGGGGTATAAACAATTTCTCCGGTTTTTTCATTTTTGAGTACAGTACCTGGTGTGCTCCTGATTCCTGCTGTATTATCAACCAATTCTTGTTGAATGCTTACGATGTCATTAACCCGGATAAATCCTTGTTTTTTAGCGATGTCAAATCCTGAGAATATTGCTTTTCGGTAGTTTACCACTTCTTTTGTCTCAGCAGATATGTTTGAATTATTAACAGTCAATGCTTTGTATAGCTCGTCCTGCGTTGTAATAATATTTTCAATTCCAGAACTATCTTTTGCCTCTTGAAGCACTATTGCATTTATCAACATTGCCTGATTAGGGATTGTCTTAGCAATCCCTTTCAGCTCAGCCAATGCAGCAGTTGATCTGTTTGTCTGTCTTAAAATTTCAATTGTCTCCACTTTTTCTCTTGGTGGAGGAAGTAATTCAAGTTTGAAATGTGGTGCATTTTGTCCCATATTCTATTTATTTGTACCAAAAATACAAAATATGGTACAAATTCCAATTTTAGCAGTGTTTTTTGCATGAAGCCTAACTATTATATAAACCCATCACTACTGACCGGCAAAAATAATTTTTAAACCCGCAATGCCTTATTATATCTCGTCCCTACGGGACTTGCTAAAACCAGGGGTAACTTTTATTTCTACCAATATTTAATCCGCAAGACGGATTGTCCCGGCAGGGACATAATATTGGTAGATAATTAGTTACATTTACAATTTTAAGTCCCGTAGGGACGAAATAAATTTTATCGGTCAACAATGTAAACCTATATAAATGGCACACAACTTCCTAATAGGACTGCAAACATGTGGCAAAATGTCTTTTCTCATCAATAAGTTGTTGTTCGTCGGTTTTGCTGAACCGTTACCAAACTTATAGTATTTTGTGGTAAATGTCAAATTATCTTGCTAAAAGGCTGGTTTGTATCAGGTACCCGTTATAAAACCGTTGCGTAACCCATCAGGGTAGCTAAGATGCGTTTCCTGTTGGTTGAGGAATGGTTCCTTTTAACCGTCTGGTAAAATTAGCTACAAAGAACCTGGAGACCGGAGACAGAAATTCATGTGCCCATTTGGCCATTAGCTCATTAGCATATTGGCTCATTATCTTGTGTCTCGTGTCACACTATCTCATATCTTGCTACTGACTACCTGATACTAAAAATTTATTTTCTGCTATCAAAACGACATTAATTGCTAATCAATGCTTTATAAGTATTTTCAACCCTTCAGAGTGGGCACTGAATCCGGGGGCATACATGCACTGAACGGTTGCCAATCCGCTGCTAACAAGTCCTGAATGGGTAACCATCAGATCATATTCCAGCACATATTTTCCTTTTGGCAGGTAATCCATAAAAAAATCGGTACTGCAATCATGGGTGACCTGATAAAAGCCTAAACCTCCCTGATACCGGTACCCCGAAAGGATGGATGTAGGCTCAAAGGCTGATGCCCGGTTATCTTTCAAATGAACAAACTCCATATCACGATCCGTTTCAATAACTAACCGGACCGTCAGCCGATCGCTTACTTTGAGGTTTTGATTTTCAGAGATAGCCACCAACTGCAACCCTTTTTGAGTTGCCTCCTTTTTGTAATATTCTTTTGAAAGGAATAATCCGCCCGTTGCAGCTTTCACTTTACCGATTTCTTCAAAATATTGCCAATACACGGCTCCCCATGAGATTCCATCACCGCTCCGTTGTACGTTAATTTTCCCCATATCGGCAGTTACCCGCGATGCATCCCAGCTCTTTTTTAAATATCCCGAAAAAGGTTCTGCCTGTTGTTGGTATTGTTGGTTGGTAATGGTTTCTTTACCCAAAACAAAATCCACCCTGGGTGTGCCTGCTACCCATTGACTACCTGTTGTAAGCAAGCTGTAAACGGCGTCGGAGGTAGCTTTGGAAGTATGCCACTGGTGTGTTTGTTTGTTTTTAAGCAGCCATTTTTTCAAATTATTTTCTGTTTCAGCATCAGGTGCAATTTCATGAAACACTTCCAGCATCAAACTCTGGAATTCAATGGGTGCCTGGTACCAGTAATAACCCGGAACATTATCGCTCCAGTACATTCCAAGTTCTTCATTTTGCAGTGAATATTCCCGTAGCGACCTGACAATTGCATTTGCCACCAGCTTATTGCCTTGCCTGTAAAATGCCAATGCAATCATGCCTTGTGGATATTTTCCAAGTTTTGCCCATTGGGTGGAGGCAAGATTTAAAAAATATTGTTGCGCTTGTTGCGATTCTTCCTCTGCTTCAATCCTTGGGAAAAAACTCCGCATGTACAGGTATTGGGCTATGGAAGCATCCAATTGAGGCGTAGTTTTTTCTTTCAGAAATTCATGATACTCCTTTACCATCTCACGGTCTAAGTATTGGATGGCTTTGGTAACCATCCCCATAATTTCAGGATCATTTTCTGCCAGTGCACCTATCTGAATCAGTTTTCCAAATCCGGTAGCCAGGTGTTGTGTTACAAAGCGGCTGTCGGGCATGCCATCGAACCAAGGCCAGGCTCCATTGTCGTGTTGCAGATTTTGCAATTGATAAAGGCTTTCGCGCAGGCGGTTGTTCATCTGGTTCGCATCGAACAGATGGGCGAGTTGCTGCTTTTGCTCCTGCTCATTCAGTGCATCCAGAACCCAGGGGGTTTCGGACAGTATAACCTGTTTAAGTTCCTGGTTTTGTTCCAGAACCGAAGTAAAAGGGCGTTCCAAACCCAGACTCTTCCATTGTTCAAATACTTGCCCTATTTGAGGGTTTTTTTGGACTACAAACGAAGCCAGCTGGTTGGCATACAAGTTGGCAAAAACCTGATCGGTGCATTTGTTTTCGGTTTTCATCAAATAGGGTAGGGCCATGATGGCATACCAGCTAGGATTGGCTGTAAATTCCAACGTCACCTGATGATGGGTTACGTTTTTTTGTTCCAGGCTTTGTAACAAACCTTTCAGTTCAAAACCTTTACTGTCTGTTCCATTAATCCAGAGAGGCTGGGTTTCAGTCACCAAAATTTTATTCGACAGCACGGGTATCCATTTTTGCTCGCCGTCAGAAAACTGCTGGTTTTGGGCAGTTACGGTGTATTGCAATGCCGAAAGGGTATCGGGAATCTGAAGCTCCCAAAACAGCGTTTGACTTTGCTTGGCCGCGACTTTAATTTTACTATCTGGAGTATCTACGCATACTAATTGATAATCGGCACCTGTTATGGGGTTTGACAATTTCAGGCTGACTGTAACCTCCTGCATTTGGTTTGTCAGGTTCTGCACTTTACAGGGGAATAAAATCCGGTCGCCCTGCGTCACAAACCTTGGAGCCTGGGCCTGAACCATCAACTCCTTTTGTGCCACTACCTCTTGCTGGCTCAGCCCAACTTCCAAATCGGTTGTATGCGCCAAGGCCTGAAACTTGTATCTGGTCAGGTTGTCGGGTACCATAAAGTTAAATGTGATAGTACCCGAACTGTCGGAATACAGGTGCGGATAAAAGAAAGCCGTCTCGCTAAAATTGGTGCGCAAGGGTTGGGGAGTTTTTTCTTTTTTGTCTGTCTCATCCCCTTTAAGTTTCATGTCAACCTCATCGTTTTGCACTACAACAACCTCAGCCAATTCCTCCTCTTTCAACATTGATTTTGATGCAACTCCCCGGATCATCATTGGAACCGATTCGGCATCCTCAACCATAAAAAATACTTCATTGGTACCCAAGTCCTGAAACCAATTTAGCCGGTCAAACCCGGGTTGGTAATAGGAATGCTCAAAGTAATTACGTTCAGAGATTTCTTTGGAAGCGTCGGTTCCAAAATCAGGACCGTTCCAGAAAGCACCGTAATAATAGTTTGGGTACAAATCCAGGTTCCATGGGTTTGGAGCAAATTGGTCGAGCGATGCATCATACATTGAGGCCAGCATTTCGGCAGCTACCAGTTCTCCTTTGGGGCCTTCCAGTTTTAGGGTCCAGGTCTCTTTGGTTCCCGGTTGAAGCTTATCGCGGAACGTTTTGTACGAAATCTTTAATTCTTTCACGCTAAAAGGGACTTCTACTTTTTGGGTCTGCTGAAATAGTCTCCCCTGGTAAACAAAAGCCACATGCATGGCAAAACCACCGCGGAGCGAATCGCTCACCGCCCATTTCAGCTTTTTAATGGTCTGTTCCAACGGAAACGACTCCGAATGCAGGATTTTCCCGTTATGCTCCACCTGATAAAGTATCCAGACTTTCTCTGAAGTTCCAATCTCTAACCAGGCTTGTGAGCCGGGTTCCAATCGCTGGTTTTGATGCTGAGTCCAATGAATTTGAGGTACGGCTATTTTTTTGCTTGATGGATCGTACACGGTGACGAACCGTACCTCCGAAATTGGGTTATTAAACGGATCGTTGGTTTGAAACTCCACCCGGTAAATTCCAGGCTCCCATTTTTTAAAATTTTCCGGCACATATTCCATAGAACCGTCCAATTCAAGAGTTTGCCCTTTGGCAGAACCCTTGACTACAGGTAGTAACTGATAATAATTGTTGTTGTTAAAGTTGAAATTCTCAAAAACCTGCTCATAAACTTGGGAATTGTAGATGAGGGTATCCGGTCGATCCCATTTCCGTTCCAGCAGAGGTTTCGTAGGGGTTTCTAATTTTTGAGCCCTGATTTGCACTTTGGAGGGGGCCTTCTTTCCAGAGGCATTGACCGTAGCAATAGACCAGGGTTTTGGATTTTTGGCATCCGTTTTCTCCGGCACATCAAGTATTAATTTGATAGCTCTGCCTCCTAATACCAAGTTTTCGGTAGTTGTTTGGCTTTCGCCGGAAGGATCAGTCACTGTAGCTTCGATGCGGAAGTAAAATTCATCGGCAGGTCTTGGATGGACCTTTCCCGACCAGGCCATAAAATCGAAAGCAAAGGTTCCATCGGGGCTTGTAACAGTTTCGCCAAAAGCGATGGGTTGCTCCTGTTGCATAGGTATCCACCACCAATGGTATTTGGGAAGCCGGGTAACCCGCCATTTCACTTGCGCGCTGGAAATTGCCACTCCATTGTAAGCTGTGGCGTTTCCTGTTACCTGAACTTTTTTATCCAATTTGTAAGCTCCGTTTAACGAATCCAATGCCACCTGAAAACTTGGACGTTTGTATTCTTCCACGCGGATATTTTTGGAACCAAAAGGTGTTTGCAGGTACCATTGGCCATTTAAACTTCCTTTAGGAATGACCAACGAGCCACTGAACGAACCATAATCGTTGGTAATAACGGTCAACTTTTTAATCTCCTGTCCATTGGCATCCCAGATAGTCACTACAAAATCCCTTTTTTTGATGAGCTTGGGAATGGGGGATTTACTGTCGGTCCCGGTAAGGATTCCTTTAAAATATACCACCTGCCCCGGTCGGTAAATAGCCCGGTCGGTAAACCAATCCAACCGGTTTTGGGTAGTTTCTCTGTAAGGTTGATAGGTATAATAGTTGTTGGTACTTAAAGTATCACCTTTCCAATAAAATTGCAGGACAAAACCCTGTTCTTCCTTTTTGGTCTGGTTAGTCACAGTTACCCTTCCTTGCTGATCGGTGGTAAGTTCACTGATTTTCCGTTTGATATCGGTTCCTTTCCGGTAATTATATCCCTTCAGAAAAACATCTACTTTGGCATTTGCTAAAGGTTTGCCATCGGTGCGGTTGCACAGGAAGAATTCCTGGTTTCCCTGATTATCATGTTGAATGTAAGCCAGGTTTGATGCCTGAACTACCTGAAAAACCACGATGCCGGAGTCGGGATCAAAGGTAGGATGGTTGCTCATCGAGATGAGGTAATTCCCTGTTTCCAGTGGTTTAAGCAATAACTCCGTCCGATAGCTTCTGAAATTGGAGATAACCGGAAGTACCATAAATTCGGAATGAACCGGTTTGGCTACCGATGACAGTGATTTATAATGCTCATGGTAATTATTCCTTCGTTCATTCTTTTCTAAATCGGATAAAGAAATCTGTCCGACTTTTACATATACGGTATCCACATTGGCAAAAGTCAAAAGGGCCGGAAACATTTGACTAGGAATGACCGTGGCTTCTGATTCAAAACTAAGCTCAGGCTTCTCAATAGACCCTATTTTTTCTTTGCATACATGGTTCAATCGTCCGTTTTCCGAAAGATTCACCGCCAGTTTATAATTGGTATGTGCCAATTTTAAATAATCGCGATAGTCATGGGTGGAAGGTTCCTGGTGCTTAAAATAAAATTGACTGGTGTTGTAGAATTCAGCTTTCTGGTAATAAATTTCAGCCAGTAACTGCGAATCGGCATATTGGGTTTGCAGGCGGTTTAGGGCAGTTAAGTACAAGGAATCTTTATCGAGACGAGATGAATATTGGTTTACAAAGTTTAATCGCTGCAAATCTGCCCTCAGTAGTGCCTCACGTTGATCTTCATACTTTAGCCGAAAGGCTAGCCACTCCTGATACAATCTCAGCGTCTGGGATTTTAGGTTGGTTTCCGCCACATGAAACTGGATGTTACAAAAGGTGCGGGCCTCCGCAAAAGCCTCCTGTTCATTCAAAATAAAAGCTTCGCCATCTTCCTGAACAAACTCATCGGCTTTTTCAAAATAGATCAGGCACCGGTTCAGCAAAAAGTCATAAACCGTAGGCCGGGCCTCGGGAGAATCTCCCTCTTCGATGATGGACAAATAGGTTTGAATCGGGATTTCTTTCCATGCCTCATTTTGTTCCAGCGAAGCCAAATAATACTGAGCAATGGTTTGATGAAACTCCCGGCCATCCCATTCTTCGATGGGTTTTTCTGTGGTTGATCCGATGGGTGTCCGATCATTGATTTCCCACCGGTGCTGTTCATAATAGGTTTGGTACATCTCGGCCAACATGCTTT
>Ga0172379_10006466_pt1 | contig 15673 bp, 12 predicted proteins | sample GrowelOW334metaG_FD_119756 | JGI IMG/M metagenome (GOLD analysis project Ga0172379, IMG submission 119756) | Groundwater microbial communities from an aquifer near a municipal landfill in Southern Ontario, Canada - Groundwater well OW334 metaG | ecosystem: Environmental > Aquatic > Deep... | reverse complement strand
TCCGGAAAAAGATAAATTCCCTTACACTATTCGCCTTGTCTCTGAAGCTTTGGCTTCCAATGGTTCAACTTCCATGGGTTCCGTTTGCGGCTCGACTTTGGCCTTGATGGACGGCGGAGTTCCTATTAAAGCTCCTGTTGCCGGTATTGCCTCAGGACTGATGATGAAAGAAGTGGGCGAGGGTAAGAATAAAACTTTGAAATACAAAGTCTTAACCGATATTCAAGGTCCGGAAGATCATCATGGCGACATGGACTTCAAAGTAGCCGGTTCAAGAAACGGCGTGACGGCCGTTCAAATGGATGTAAAGGTTGGCGGTATTCCATTGAAGATACTGAGCGAAGCGTTTGAAAAAGCCAAAGCCGCTCGCTTTCAGATTCTTGATGTTATAGAAAAGGAAATCGCGACGCCTCGGGCCAAAATATCGCCCAATGCCCCAGAGATTCTGATGCTCAAGATCAAGCCCGATCAGATCGGCTTGGTTATCGGCACCGGCGGCAAAACCATTAACGAAATCCGCGATGTGACCAAAGTCGACGACATCACCATCGAAGACGACGGCTCAGTCTTCATTACAGGTAAGAATGAGACCGCCCAGAAAGCCAAAGATATTATTTACGGCATGACTCGCGAGTATATGCCGGGAGAGAAGTTCGATGGGGAAGTAGTCAAGTTGATGGACTTCGGGGCCTTCGTCCGGATCGGACCCAATGCCGAAGGTTTGGTTCATGTCTCGGAAATCGCCCCATTCAGAGTAGAGAGAGTCGAGACTTACCTCAAAGAAGGGGACAAAGTACCGGTGGCAGTTAAGGAAAAAGACGACAAGGGCCGTTTGAACCTCTCCATCAAGAATGCTAATCCGACTTTCTTCACTAAGAAAGAGGAGGCTCCGAAGCCGAGGAGTGAGTTTAGGAAGAGGTTTTAGGGGAAAACAGAGAGCTAGGAGCTAAGAGGTAAGAGCTAAGAAGTAAAGCGGGGAACTTGACAGAAGCATTACAGTTATTTTTATAATCTTCCTAGCTCCTAGCTCCTAGCTCCTAGCTCCTAGCTCCTAGCTCCTAGCTCCTAGCTCCTAGCTCCTAGCTCCTAGCTCCAACTTCCTACCTATCCGCCTACCTCATAGGTTATAATAACCACATGGACGAAGATATCGAACTCCAGCCGCAACCTTTGCCCAAGAACCCTGATCCGGCTGCTGGTGATACGGAAACCAAAGGCCAGGATGTAGGAAATTCTGATCGAGTTTTCGACATAACTCCCGATCTCAATATTTCTCCAGTCAAGGAAGAAACTTCGGCTGACATTACCCAGGTTTTTCCGGACAAAATAACTATTCAACGTGCCGCTCCAGCCGCCCCAAATATACCAGTCACGCCAATCTCTGCAGCTACCCCCAGTAGCCCAGTAGCCCCAATCAACCCAATTTTTCCGGCTTCCAACCCTCTCATTCCAAATCAACAAGTACCGGCCCCTAGCCCAATAACAGAGAAAACACCGCTTCCGGAACGCTACGGTCCGGCCAACCCACCAACAAAAACCATTGGCGCCAATTTTGCTTTCACCCCGGAAAAAAGTTCCGATTCCCAGTTTAGCGGCACTTTGAGCAAAGCCGGGCCTACGGAAGGGCCGGATGTTGAGAGATTGCGGACTTACGAGAGTGACTTCGCTCATGCCTTGGCCAAAAGGCATGTTTCTTCAGCTACGATCTCCATTGCCGAAAGTAAGAAGAAAGAGGAGGAGGAAGCCAAAGCAAAAGCAGAAGCCTTGGCGAAAATACAGCCTACCAAGGCTATTCCAGAGATTAAACAAGTAACGACAACTGGAGCCAGTACAACCCCCCGAATGGAAGTGATGGCCAACCCCCAAACTTCCGAAGATCGCAAAGAGGTTATCCGTGTCAACGTCAAAAATTCTCCGCCCAAAGAACCGTCCAATTGGCCGAAGAATATTGCCATAACCCTGATAAGTCTGATCCTCATCGGGGGCGGGTGTTACGCCGCTTACTATCTATATACCAAAAGCCCCTTGGCTGCTTCCAAAGAACCTGTGGCAACGCCACCGGTCCAACAACAGATTCTGTCTTACAATATTATCCCGACGGATTCGCAAGGTGTCATCGTCCTAGGCAATACCGGCTCTGAAGCGATCAAAAAAGTTGTCTTAACTGAAATGTCCAAAGAGCTGCCGGCCAATAGCATTAGGGAAATTATCTTTGCCGAATCCGGCCCCACTGGAAATACAGTTATCCCTGCCAACCAAATGAGCGACTACTTCGATGTCGGAGCTCCGGACATTCTTCGCCGATCCTTAGCCCCCGCTTGGATGCTGGGCATCTATTCCGATCCGGACGCGGTCAAAAGCGTTTTCGTTATTACGACCAATAATTTCTTCCAGAATGCTTTCGCCGGGATGCTTCAATGGGAAAATAATATGCCCAATGACTTGAAACCTTTCATCGGCGTGAACTCAGCTCCCGATGATATGAGCCAAACAAATATTATTCCAGCAAATGCTTCCAATTCATCCGGAACAACAACGACAGCTTCTTCCACTCCAGTCACTCCTCCGCAAATCAATATTCCTATTTACGGCGCCGCGTCTTTAGGCACATTCAAAGACCGGATCGTCAAGAACCGTGATGTTCGCGAATATATCGGCTCAAACGGCAGCACTATTTTCCTTTATTCCTTCGTAGATGAAAAGACCCTAGTTATAGCCAAAAATGAATCGGTTTTGATGGAAATCATCGACCGACTTGAAAAAAAGGCCTTTATTAGATAACATATCACCATGAACAAAAAAGACCTCGAAAGATTCAAGAAGAAATTAATAACGGAAAAGGGTCAATTGGAGGTCGAGCTTGGAGAAGTTGGCCAGAACCATTCAGCCAAAGATCAGGGTTGGGAAGCTACCTCCAGTAAGATTGAAGTTGATGCAGCCGACGAGAATGAAGTCGCCGACAAGTTGGAAGAATACGAGGAAAATAGCGGCATTTTGAAGCGCCTCAAAGAACAGTTAAATGAGGTGGATGCCGCCCTTGATCGAGTTGAGAAAGGCACGTATGGTACATGCGAGACCTGTGGCCAGCCAATAGAGATTGAGCGTCTCGAAGCCAATCCTTCTTCCAGGATTTCTATTAAGCACGCGCACTAGCAAAAATCACAGTTTTTAAGAAATAAAATCCGGATTTTATCCGGATTTTATCGCTATTTGATACGGATTTTATCCCGTTCTGCTAAAGTGGGGTAATGAGCGTCGCCAAAGTTTATAGTGCCCAGCTGGTTGGGCTTAAATCTGAACGCATTACCGTTGAGGTCGACATCTCCAACGGCCTTAACGCCTTTTCTGTTGTTGGACTAGGCGACCGAGCCGTCGAAGAAGCCAAAGACCGGGTGGCCGCTTCGATCAAGAACAGTGGCTTTCCTTCGCCCAAACAAAGGAATCAGAAGGTTGTCATTTCTCTGGCCCCCGCCGATCTTCGCAAAGAGGGACCTTCGTTCGATCTGGCCATGGCTCTGGTTTACCTGCTCGCTACCAACGAGGTCAGGTTTGAATCGGCAGGTAAGCTCTTCCTTGGAGAAATGTCCTTGGAAGGGGATGTCAGAAAAGTCAGCGGCCTTTTACCAATTCTCTGCCAAGCAGCAAATCACGGCTTCAAGGAAGTTTACATTCCCAAAGACAACTCCAATGAGGCCCTTTTGGCTAGAAATATAGAGATATACCCAATCTCTTCTCTAGCCGAAATAGTTAACCACTTCAGAGGTTTAAAACTGATTGAGAGACTAGAGCCAAGGGAGACCCTCGGACCAAATAACGAAAAAAGTGGCCTTAACATGAAAACTATTAGAGGTAACGAATCGGCCAAACGCGGTTTGGAGATCGCCGCCGCCGGCGCTCACAACCTTCTCATGTGCGGACCGCCCGGTACGGGCAAAACTATGCTAGCCAATGCCTTTCCGAGTATTCTTCCCAGCCTTTCTTACGAGCAATCTGTCGAAGTTACCAGTATTCATTCAGCCGCCAAGATTCTGGATGCGAAAATGATCACCGAACCACCCTTCCGGGCGCCCCACCACACTGCCTCTTACCCTTCGATTGTCGGCGGCGGTTCCTTCCCCAAACCGGGCGAAATTACTTTAGCCCACCGCGGTGTTCTTTTCCTCGATGAATTCCCAGAATTCGACCGTAGTGTCATCGAGGCTTTACGCCAACCCCTTGAAGACCGGATTATTACAATCTCGCGAGCTAGAGGAGTGATCGTTTTTCCGGCCCAATGCATCCTGATCGCTTCAATGAACCCTTGTCCTTGTGGCAAAGGCGAGAATGGCTGCACTTGTTCAGCCAAAGCCCTGGAGGCTTATCGTCGCCGCCTCTCCGGACCGATTATGGACCGTTTGGATATCTGGCTCAACGTAAGCAAGATTGACTATGACAAGTTGGCTAACGGCGCGGCAACAGGGGAATCTTCAGAAACCATCCAAGCCAGAGTGAAATCAGCCAGAGTTATCCAAGAAAAAAGATTCGCCCAATTCGGCATAAAAAAATATTTCAATTCAGAAATGAGCGCCGAGGATCTAGAAAAAATAGCCAATCTGGAGATAGAAAGCCGGTCAATACTGACTGATTCCGCCAAAAGACTGGAGCTTTCTGGTCGAGCCTTCCATCGAATCATTAAAGTCTCAAGAACAATTGCCGATCTAGCTGGTGCAGAAAAAATAAAAAAAGAGCATATCCTCGAAGCTCTTCAATACCGCCAAAAGATTGCCGGCTGACTCTAATCGCACGATTGGCTAGTGAAAGGATTTTGGGCGCCGCGGATTTCGAAGTGAATATGAGGGCCGGTAGTCAAACCGGTCATGCCTATATAGCCTATCACCTGGCCTTTACGAACGAGGGCGCCGGCCAAAACAGCGGTCTTAGACATATGCGCATAGAGAGTTTGAGAACCGTTATTGTGGGAAATAACTACAAAATTACCATAGCCGCCGCTCCAAGAGCCTCCCCCACGGCTAATAATAGCCGTTCCGTCAGCCGACGCTCGAATCGGCGTGCCGATCGGCGCGGCCAAGTCTATTGCATTGCGGCCGTGAAGGCTCTGGGTCAGGCGGCCACCCAAAACCGGACAAGCAAAATATCCGGGATAAGAAGGCAAGTTTTTAACATCACCAATAAGCGGTTCATAGGGTGCAACTTTAATCCGGCCATTAACGACAACCGGAGCTGTCATAATAAATTCGGCACTGGGGATGATCAATCTCTGTCCGATAGTCAAAACCGAAGATTCGGAAAGATCGTTATAAGCGTAAATTTCATGAGCATCGGCCCTATATTTCTTGGCGATAGTAGAAACATTTTCCCCTTTACCAACCGTATGGGCAATACCGGTTACCGGCAGTATCACCAGGGTCTGTCCGGCTTGAAGAACCGATTTGCTTGTCAAATTATTAGCCCAAAGAACCGTATTGATCGAAACTTTGAACATCGAGGCCACGCCGCTAATAGTATCGCCACTCCTCACGGTATATGTACTAATTTTGGTAGAAATATCGCCAGCACTTTCACTTGGTATCATGTCCGGGACCAGGGTTTCACCATTAAGAACAGGGATGGTGTCAATAATCTTATCAGGATTGCTGTCGGAGTTAGCAGCGGCGGCCAGAAGAGGCATTGTCTGGGAATTCCACTTTGAGGCTGGTGCGACCGACTTGGCCGAAACCTCCGGACCGGTCACTAGAGAAGCTACAAAAGAAATGAGACCGGCGTGCGCGGTCTCGGATAATCCAAATAGGACAACGACAGCCAGAAAAATGGAAAAATAGCTGGTAAACTTTTTACCCCAGACACGGCTATATTTACTATCTGAGTGAGATTTTAATTTCATAACGGATATTGTCTTCCTGCAAGTCAGCCAAAACTGATTTTCAACTATTCCGCCGAGTTACCCAGTTCGCCTTGTGGCTCAACAGAGCCATATTCATCAAAGGTACTTTAGGGTATCCCTCTAGGTTATCAACCTAGGAATTATTGTCAATGCTAGATATACACAAGCTTATTTTTTGTCATGATGTCAAAGATGGTGGCCATTTATATATAACCTGAAGTGTCCTCAAAAATTGTCATCAGCAAGTTCGCTGCACCCTCAGATTGCTCGCTTGCTTCGGAAAATTTTTGAGGGCACTTAGAGGCAAGCTTTAGCTGCAGCCAATATCTTGAATTACAAAATGCGCGTGCCAAGTCTAACTTCTTCCTGTAGACTAGCGAGATGACCAGCCTTAATCCCGCCCAAGAGCGGGCAGTAGAAACGACAGAGGGACCGGTTTTGATCGTGGCCGGAGCGGGAGCGGGGAAAACCCGGGTTATCACTCATCGGATCCTGAACTTGGTCAAAAAAGGCGTCGCCCCTCAAGCCATCCTAGCCATCACTTTCACCAATAAGTCGGCCAAAGAAATGCGCGAGCGGGTTGTTACACTTCTGACCGAAGATAAAAGCTTAAACATTCCCATTTCCATGAGCGGACAGCCTTTCGTCAGCACCTTTCACGCTTTGGGAGTCAAGATTATCCGGGAAAATGCCAGCTATTTGAATCTGAGCCGACACTTCACCATCTTCGACCGCAACGATTCCAAAAGAGCGATCAAAGAAGCTATGGAAGCCGTCTCCTTAGATCCTAAGAAGTTCGATCCCGGCCAGATCCTCAACATGATCTCCCGAGCCAAAGGGGAAGGGCACAGCCACTTGGAATATCTCGATCAAGCCAAAGGCTTCATGGAAGAAATGGTGTCCCAGGTTTGGGAGAAGTATGAGGGCATCCTGAACAAAGAAAAAGCTCTAGACTTCGACGATTTACTCTTCAAAACCGTCCGACTCCTTAGCCAACACAAAGATGTGCGGGAACACTACACTCGCCTCTGGAAATACGTCCATGTCGACGAGTACCAGGATACCAACCGGGTCCAGTACCAGATGATCCGCTTACTCACCGAACCTAACCGGAACATCTGTGTCGTCGGTGATGCTGACCAGAATATTTACAGCTGGCGCGGAGCGACGATCGAAAATATCCTTAATTTCGAGAAAGACTATCCCGAAGCAGCGGTTATCACCCTTGAACAGAATTACCGTTCGACCAAAAACATCCTGGCGGCCGCTAATAGCGTCATTGAGAAAAATACATTAAGAAAGAAGAAAATTCTCCGAACCGATAATGATCCGGGCGAAAAAATTGCTCTCTCCGTCTCCTACACGGAAGTTGACGAAGCTCGAGTCATTGCCGAAACCGCCCGCGCCTTGATCGAGAATGGCACACCGGAAAAACAAATCGCCGTTCTCTATCGGACAAATTTCCAGTCGCGAATCCTTGAGGAATCTTTCATCAAGAAAAATATTCCTTACCAATTGATCGGTGTCCGTTTCTTCGAAAGAAAAGAAGTTAAAGACGTTCTTTCCTATGTCCGAGCGGCTCTCAATCGGGAGAGATTGAGCGACATCAGCCGAATCATCAATGTGCCGCCCCGCGGTATCGGCAAAGCCACCGTGGCCAAAGTAATGTCTCAAAGAGAAGATCTTCTACCGGAAGGAACTCGGGCCAAAGTTAGAGATTTTTGGAAACTGCTTGACGATATTGGTAAGGAACTCAAGGAGAAGAAACCTTCGGAAGCCCTGCGCTTCATTATTAACGAAAGCGGGATGGAAAAGCTTTTCCGCGAAGGCAAGGGGGAAGACGAAGAAAGACTTCTTAACATCCGTGAATTGGTTACCGTGGCCGCCCAATATGATTATCTGTTCACCGCGCCAGACGTTTCCAAACCAGCCGATGCTGAAAAGACTGAAGAAAAGCCCCTCAGCGGCATTGAAGCCTTTCTCGAAAACGCGGCTCTGGCAAGCGATCAGGATGATTTGCAAAAAGACCAAGAAGCGGTCAAACTAATGACGGTTCATGCCGCCAAAGGTTTGGAATTCGATTATGTCTTCATCGCCGGCCTGGAACAGAATCTTTTTCCTTTCAAACACCTTGACGAGGAAGCCCAGACTCAGTTCGAAGAGGAAGAGGAGCGCCGACTCTTCTATGTGGCCTTAACTCGAGCTCGCAAGAAAGTTTATTTAAGCTATGCTTTACTTCGGACTGTTTACGGAGCCCAAAGAGTCAATCCACCTTCGGAGTTTATCGATGATATAGACAAGGCTTTGCTCGAAGAGCAAGTAGCGGAAAAACCAACAGGTGTCAAAGCAATTTTCATTGATTTTTAACATGCCACTTCAAGCTAAAAAATCCCTCGGCCAGCATTTCCTCAATTCCAAACATGTGTTGGAACAAATTATTTCGGCTGCAGAAATAAAAAAGGGTGAAATAGTCGTTGAGATCGGTCCAGGTACGGGAATACTGACTCGAGCCCTCCTCGAGAGGGAAGCCAAGGTAATTGCTATTGAGAAAGATAGCCGGATCAACCTATCCTTGCTTCAAGAATCAAATAACCTAACCCTGATCAATGAAGACGTTCTTGAAGCTGATTTAAATTTCATCATTTCAGCTTCCATTCCACCCTCTTCGGATAAAAGCCCGGCAAATTACGCTTTGGTTGCCAATATTCCTTATTACATAACCGGGGCGATTCTAGAAAAGTTCCTCGCTCACGAGCCAAGGCCGAATCGAATGGTTCTTCTGGTTCAGAAAGAAGTGGCGGACAGGATCGTGGCCCGCGACCGGAAAGAAAGTATTCTTTCCATCTCCGTCAAAGCTTTCGGCTCCCCGCGGATCATTGCCAAAGTTCCGCCAGGCGCCTTCACGCCGCCGCCATCAGTTGATTCGGCAATTCTAGCCATTGATAATATTTCCGATACGCATTTCCAAACAAATAACCTCGATATTGATGCCTTTTTCGCCATAGTAAAAGCCGGATTTGCTCATAAAAGGAAGTTTACGGTTCGCAATTTGGAATCTGTCTTAAAGCCGGAAAAAATTTCTGAGATCTGGCAGAAATTGGCTCTCGATCCAAAAGTTAGAGCTGAAGATTTAACACTGGATAATTGGCTGGAAATCGCGAAGCACTGTCCACAGAAAAAGCCGTAAACATCGTAGTTCTTTGCTATAATTGGCGTTAGCATGGCCAAAGTCTACCCTCGCCCGCAAACTCTACTTATATTTGTGCTTTGCCTTGTCGTGGTTGGAGCCACGGCTTTCTATATGAACGGCTGGACTTTCAAAAACCGAGTAGCTTTCGACCAGAAAAGCTCTCTAAACCCTATCTCGCTTGGCAATCAGCCTCCGGTAAACACGAGCACTGACTGGCAGAAACAGTTTTATGACAACAATTCCAATTCCCAAGCCTTCAAACCCGTTAAGTCGACCACCAAAGTCGTCCAAAAAGAAGAGCCTTTAACTACGACAGACCAAGTTGGCCGCAATTTTTTCACCAAATACGTCCAGTTGCGCCAAGCCGGTCTAACCAATGACAACACATCCGTCAGTGCAGCCGTCAATCAAGTTATTGCCGATGGTATCGCTTCCGTGCCCACACCGAAAACTTACACTAACAAAGATATCTTAGTTGTGAACGAAAACCCGATCACCTTAAAGACTTACGCCGAGGATTTATTGAACGTCCTCAAGAGTTCTATGCCAGTAACTAACGAGTCAGAAATTGCTTTGAAGGCCTACGAGAAAGGGGATATGAGCGCTCTCAAAGAGATTGATCCCATCATCGCTTCTTACAAATCCGGATTGAATGGCCTGATTTCCACACCGGTACCCCAGCCTTTGGCGATCTATCACCTTGATTTGATCAATGGACTTAGCATGCAGATTTTCAATGCTCAGTCGCTCCGCCGTTCCGATACCGACCCGGTAACCGGCTTGGCGGCCATCAATCTGGAGGTGAAGAGCCTGCAGGCAATTTCGACGGCCGTGGCCAATATGCAAAATTACTTTGGTTCAAACGGAGTCAATTTCGTCCTTCCGGTTTCGGGAAGCTTGCTTCAAAATCCTTAAATGTTCAAATTAAGCTCAAAAATCATTAAACCTTTGACAACCATCCTTATGGTCGCCTTCATTGTTTCGTTCGTCGGTATTAGCATACCTATGCGTGCTCAAGCACTAGTCGCCGAGGCTGTCGTCGTAACAGCCGATGTTAGCTTGCCTTCCATCAGTCGAACGATCGATACTCAGATGCAGAGACTGAAGAGTTTCGTTCTCGACCGCCTGGCCACCCTCATCGCCAAACAGATTCTCCATCAATTGACCGTAAGCGTGGTCAACTGGATCAATACCGGTTTCAAAGGCAGCCCGGCTTTCCTTACCAATCCAGAGGGCTTCTTCCTTGATGTGGCCGACCAGATCACCGGTGCCTTCCTAGCCACCAACGGCCCTCTCTCAACTCTTTGTTCGCCGTTCAGCATCGACATTCGTTTATCTCTGGCTTTGAGTCAAACCAATCTGATTGACCAAAGATATACTTGTACTTTGAGTAAAATTATTTCTGCTCAGAAAAACGGACCGGATGTCACTATTAACGGGAAAGTGGTTCATTCTTCAAGCGGTTCGATTAACGGCTTCATGAACGGCGACTTCAACCAGGGCGGCTGGCCGGCTTTCCTGGCTTTGACAACGGTTCCCCAGAATAATCCTTACGGGGCCATGCTTTACGCCAAAGCCGATCTCTCAGCCAAAATTGCCAACCAGCAGAATAAAATCAAAGCTGACCTCCAATTGGGTAGCGGCTTTATGTCCTGGGAAAGCTGCAAGGACATTCCCGGTTACAGCAACGTTGATGTTTACGATCCGGGAGTCATAGACGAAATGGAGAGTAGCGGCGCTAAGACAGTTGCCAACAAAGACGGCAGCTACACTTTCCAACAATGCGAAACCCAAACACCCGGCTCGGTCATTGCCGGCACTTTACAGACAAACCTGGATGTACCGGTCGTGGAATTGGAATTAGCTAATGACATCAACGCCATCGTCAACGCTTTGGTCACCCAAATGGTGTCCCAGATGCTTTCTTCTGGTCTCCACGCCCTCTCCGGCAGTTCAGGAAGCGGCCAATCATTTACCCAACAGATCATCAATGACTCAAGGTCCAGTGCCGCCGCCCAGAGTTCAGTCAACAATCTCCAGGCTTCAGTCACCCAAGCCATGGACCAGGTCAGCACCTACCAGACCGCTTATGATCAAGCAGTTAGTTTGATGCGTGATAGCAAGAATAGACTAACAGCCAGCCGGGCCTGTTTTGCCGATAAACTTTCGACCTATGCCGGAAGGAATAGTGAAGTCGTAACAGGTCCTATCTCCCATATCGACGATTATATCGCCACCAATTTGGACCCGGTTCTCAAAGACTTGGCTTTCAAACAAGCCTCGGCCATTGATGATTGGAATAAGCTCAAAGATATTTCCATTTCCATTTCAGCTACCGGTTCAGCAGAACAGGTTCAAGCCCAAGCAGAGAACTATTCCAACTTCGTCCAAGCCGGCGGTCTCAACATGGATGTTAAGGTATCGGCCGCTGAAGCCGCGCTCTCAACTGCCCAAACCATGGCTCAAGAATTTAATAACGAAGCGGCGAACTTGATGACACAGTGTCAGAAACTTCAATAAAACATGACCTCCTTCATTAAAAAATTCTTCCCTCGAATAATGATTGGCCTCGTCCTGGCTTTGATTGGATCGGTGATCTTTGCTCATCCTGCCCATGCTCAGCTAGCCTGGGCGGCTGCTCAGGTCTTAGATGTAGTAAACGACGGCTTAGCCTCACTCATGAATGCTCTCATGAGCGTAGCCGCCTTACTTGTTACAATTGCAGGCGCTCTACTAAATGTCTCTATCACCCTAACTCTCCATATCAAGGAATTCGTTAATGCCACGCCAGCCATATATACAATCTGGCAGACGATCCGCGATATGACCGGTCTCTTCTTTATTTTCTTCCTCTTGTACGCTGCCTTCCAAATGATCTTGGGTTCGGGCAATTACGGCGACTTGCTGGTCAAGATCGTTACGGCCGGCGTTCTCATCAACTTCAGTTTCTTCATCGTCAGCCTCGAGATCGACGCCTCCAACATCGTCTCCCAGGCCATATATAATGCCATGTTGCCTAACGCCCCGGCTGTTTCAATATCCACCAACACGGTGGCCAATAATGGCCTGGCCAGCTTGGTCTCGGCCACGACCGGCCTAGAAAACGGAAATGCCGTCCAGGGCCTTTCCAACATCTTCATGAATAGTTTGAAAATCCAAACGGTCTACAATAACCAAGGTAACGCGGCCGGTTCTATCACTAGCGACCCATTCAAAATAATCCTGATCGGCGTTATCGGTGTAGTTATTATGGTTACGGCCGCCGGCAGTTTCGTCTTAGCCGCCGCCGCCTTCATTGCCCGCTTGGTCATCTTGCTTTTCATGCTGGCTTTTTCCCCGATCCTCTTTGCCGCCGAAGTTATTCCTCAGCTCAAACAGAAAGCCGGCACTCTCCACGACACTCTCTGGTCTCAACTTCTTTTCATGCCAGTGTATCTTCTCCTCCTGTATGCCGCCTTACGAATCTTGAACGAAAGCAGTATATTTGGAGCTTTGGCCACCATCAACACTTCCTCGTCGGTCAAAGACTGGGCCTTCGGTTATGTGGTAATCATGGTCAACTTCGCCATGGTTATCATTATGCTCAACTTGCCGCTAGTAGTTGGTTTGGGAATGGGTGGCTGGGCTACCAAATTCATGAGCGGCAAGATGAAGAGTTGGGGTGCCGAGAATATCTGGAAGAATGTTGGCAGCCAGGCCGGCAGTAGGACTTTGGGTAGAACTGCCGCGGCAATTAATGACAGTCGAATCATGAGAAGCTTGACGGCTTCTTCGCCGGCAATTGGAAGATTGGCTTCTAGCACTGTTGGTAAAGTTAGCAGCAGCGGATTCGGCGTTAAAAAGGGAAGCTATAACGACCGCCTCAAAGCCAAGAAAGAAGCTGATATCAAAGCTCATAAGGCCCTAGCAGAAATTGATCGTGGAGACTTTGCTCCGGGCGATGAAGGCAAAGCAGCATTTGAGAAAGCAAAAGAGCGAGCCAAAACTGACCAAGAGAATTATAGAAAGAATTTACCTTGGGCTAGAGGTAGCGTAATGGGATTCATGCTTGAAAACAGAGGTCATTTGCAGGCCCAGGCTAAACTTAAAGATGAGGCGGATAAGGCCGAACAGAAAAAACGCAAGAGTAGTAACAAAAAGAAGCTGAAGGAAATAGATGATCAACTGACCGATCTCAAAAACGAAGAAAAAGAAATAGGAAATGGATCCAAACCCGGACAAGTAGGAGCGGAAGCAGGAAGATTGGCCAGGATAAAAGAGGCTCGTGAAAAACTGGAAGCGGACAGAGAAAAAATACAAAAAGATCAAGATGAGATTGCAGAGATTGAGGAAGCAGATAAAGAGGCGAAGATCACTGGCGTATTAAATGAGACCAAGAGCAAAGTCGATAGGCTTTCAGAAAAGGAAGAAAATAAAACAACATAGTTTTTAAAGCAGTTTAAAGAAATGCAAGACTTTACCCCACAAGAAATCCAGGATCAATTCGACAAACTGCCACCAGCTTTGCAGGAAGCTATTTCTTCGCCGGAAATCAATGAGGAGATTATTGGGATTGGCAAGCGATATGGTTTACCGATAGACCAGATCGGGGAATTGGTAGATCAAGTAGGCTTGGTTATGCTTGGTTTGGCTCGATCTACGAGTTTCGTCCGAGATACGGCTAGACGGCTTTCACTTCGAGAGAAAGATGCTCGAGCTATCGCTGAGGATATTAACAAAGAAGTTTTCTCAGTCATGAAAACTCGAATGCGCGAAGCCACAGAAGCTCCCGTTGCGAAAACTTCACCATACAGAGAGCCGATTCCGGAGGCAGTTTCTTCAAAACCCATTTTTTCTCATACCGACTTGGAAAAAGCTGGGGGATTCACGATCGAAAATGAAAGCACTCGTCGAGAGGAAACTCCGGAGAAAGTTATTCAGAGCGCTCATTTTGGTTCCAATGTGAATCCGGCATCTATCAAAAATCCTTCTGAAGTAGCGACAAAGAAACCTGAAATCATTACCCAGAAGCCGGTTGAGCAAGCATCGGTATCCTCAGGATCAGCAAATAACGGCCAACCCCAAACCAGAGTTGAGGCTTTGGCTGATCATTTATTGAAAATTCTTCAGGCTTCACCAATAAGTCAGGGCATTCAAAAAAACGCGACGAGAGAAGAAGTTCCAGCAAATTTGCCGGTTGAAGAAGAGAGCGGTCACGAAGAGAGCGAAGAGGAAAAGATAGAAGTGACACAAGAACATCAAGGGGAAGAGGCTTCGAAGCCGCCTTTGGCTTTCAGTTTGCCCAAGAAGCCAGTTCAAACAGCAAATGAATCAGCAACTCCTATTAAAAAAGTTTGGGACATTTACCGTGAACCGCTCGAATAGCGGTAAGAGCGGTGAATAGGTTATAATGAAGGAGATGCGTTTCCAAGTTCCCCAATTTATCGAGGTTGAGGACAAGATCTTCGGGCCCCTAACCTTGAAACAGTTCATATATCTGGCCGGCGGTGCAGGCTTATCCTTCATCTGCTACTCCTTACTGGGCAGCCTCGTCCTTTCTTTCATCCCCATGGCTGTCATTGTGGGCATTTCCTTGTCTTTGGCCTTCTACAAGATCAATGGCAAACCTTTCATCAACGTTGTCGAGGCCGCTTCCAAATACTATTTCGGCAACAAGCTCTATATATGGAAGAAAAAAGAGAAAAGCCGGCCCCAGACGGTAGAAAAACTGAATGAAACTACCAAGGCTTACGCTTCAGTCATGGTTCCCAAGATTTCCGACAGCAAACTCAAGGATCTGACTTGGAGTCTGGATATCAAAGAAAGCCTTTATTCCAACAAGAATCAGAAGTAACGACATTTTATTAAGCACAAACAATGGCTCCCACCAATACCAAATCACAAGCGACCCAGGACTTCGTCCCCATCCAAGAAATCCGCGATGGCGTCATTATCCTCAAAAACGGCGGCTTGAGGATGATAATTCTGGCCTCATCTTTGAATTTCGCCTTGAAATCCCAAGACGAGCAGAGCTCCATTCTTCTCCAATTCCAAAATTTCCTCAACTCGCTGGATTTTTCTATCCAGATTTTCATTCAATCCAAAAAACTCGATATCAGGCCTTATATCGCTCTTCTTGAAGACCGCTATAAGAATCAAGCCACCGAACTCATGAAAATCCAGGTTCGGGAATATATTGAATTCATCAAAACTTTCGTCGAGAATACCAATATCATGTCCAAAAGCTTTTTCGTCGTCATTCCTTACGACCCGGCTATCTTGAGCACCGACAAAAACCCTATTTCTAGAATGCTGCCCGGTCACAAACAGAGTAATGAAGAAACCAAGGCCACCAACGAGGAATCTTTCCAAGAATACCGAAGCCAGCTTGAACAGAGAGTAGCAGTGGTCGAGCAAGGCTTGGTTCGCTGCGGAGTCCGAACAGCCGAACTGGGAACGGAAGAAGTGGTAGAATTGTATTATAAGTTATTCAATCCGGGCGAGACGGAGAAACCGATTCAGATCACATAAATTATCATGTCCTTCCTCTCCAAACTACTCGGTAAAAAAGAAGAATCACCCATCGTCTCCATCCTGCCCGACGAGATTTATCAGGCTGGAGT
>Ga0172379_10006465_pt1 | contig 15674 bp, 18 predicted proteins | sample GrowelOW334metaG_FD_119756 | JGI IMG/M metagenome (GOLD analysis project Ga0172379, IMG submission 119756) | Groundwater microbial communities from an aquifer near a municipal landfill in Southern Ontario, Canada - Groundwater well OW334 metaG | ecosystem: Environmental > Aquatic > Deep... | reverse complement strand
TTTCTCGGCGCGCCTCACCGCCGCTTCACCGTGAACAAATTTAGTCACTTCTCTTGCCAAAACTTTCTGAGCCTCCCTTTTTTCGGGCTCGGATGCAACCAGGCCTTCCAATCTCTTAATTTCCTCTAAAGGCAGGAATGTAAAATATTTCAAAAATTTAACAACGCTGGCATCGTCCACATTTATCCAAAATTGGTAAAAATGATACGGCGAAGTCATCTCGGCATCCAGCCACACTGCTCCGCCCTCGCTTTTTCCGAATTTTGTTCCGTCAGACTTGGTCACTAAAGGCATACTGAGCACCAACCCCTCCTTGCCCATTTTTTTTCTGATCAGTTCCACTCCGGCTATCATATTGCCCCACTGGTCGCTTCCTCCGACCTGCATACCGCAGCCATATTTTTGGAACAGATTGAGAAAATCAACAGCCTGCAGGATCATATACGTGAATTCCGTAAATGAAATGCCTGTAGCCATTCTTTTTTGCACCGACTCCTTACTGATCATTTCGTTTATAGTGAAATGCTTTCCTGTGTCTCGAAGAATATCAACAAGGGATATATTTTTTATCCAGTCATAATTATTCACGAACATCACTTTTCCTTTGCGGCAAAAACATCCGAAATCAAAAGATCCGGCAAGCTGTTTTTTCAGTCCACGAACATTTTTTCCGACGGTTTTCAGATCCAAAAGATTTCTTTCCTGAGATTTTCCGCTTGGATCGCCGATCAGCCCGGTCGCTCCGCCCACCAAAACTATCGGCTTTAGTCCAGCTTCTTCCAGCCTTTTAATAAAAACTATCGGCAACAAACTGCCGACATGCAGGCTTTCAGCGGTCGGATCAAAACCAAGATAAAATCTTCCGCCTTTCTTAGACAGATATTCTTTTACGGCTTCTTCATTGGAAGTCTGGAAAATAAGCCCTCTTTCTTTTAGTTCGCTGAATAGATCCATTTTTTATTGTGATAATACTTTTGCCGGAACTCCCGCCGCATTAATTTTCGGATAAAGCGCCGGATCAATAGTCCTCTCAAAACACTGCCTGCCGGCTTCATGGTCCCAATTTTCGTTGTACATTCCAATGGAAGACGACGGCATCCCGGACAAGCTTTTTCCGATAGCCCCAAAGTCTGACGGGAGATTGAAAGTCGCGCAAAGTTCGAACTTTGTCTTTTCTTTTACAGCGTATTCGTAATCACTCAGCGTTTGCGGATCTTTGGCAGCGGCAAATCCGGAAATGCTGTCGGTCAGATCGCTAAGCGTGGCAGGCAAAGCCTCCTTTCTCTGCCAGTAATTCGTTATCTGATACTGGATGGATTGCAGATCGCTCACTTTCCTTTCGTCAAAATTATAAAGCCTAGCTTTCATCGGCGAACCGGCGGTAAAAAATCCCGCCACTATGCTAAGTAAAATAAATATTGAAACTCCGTAAGCCAAAGCTTTTATCTGTTTTTGGGAAAGGGCATTTTTCAGATCTTTTTGGTAATACCAAAAAACCACTGCCGCCACCAATAGCACGACCAGAATTTTCAAGGCAAATCTATTGGTCAGATCTCCGCCCAAAAAGTTATAGATCAAAACCACCAAGTCGGTAATAACAGTTATTCCGGCGATGAACAAAGTGAAATACACAAGCCACTTTCTAAGTCTATATTCTCTTTTTTCCGGCGTAACCGCATATTCGCCATTGAGCATTTTTGAAACAAAGATATAAACAGGAAAAATAATTATAAGCGTAGCCATGGCATAGCGGATGGCTCCGGCAATACCGGTGTAATTCGCGTAGGACAAAGGATCCGGGAACAAAACGTTAATATACTGAAAAAGCAACGTCATTAAACTTGCGGCGCTCATATATAGAGCGATTATCGCCAAAAGGTGCAGGAAAAAATCTTTAGGCGAAGTTTTTGTGTTTTCCATATTTTTATTTTATTAAGTAAATTATATCACAAAAAATTCCACATTACTGTGGAATTTTTCTTAAAATTTAGTCTTGGCCCATCTTCAGCACCGCCCATAAAGCTGAGATCGAAGCTATAAAGAATGCCGGAGCCATAATGCTTTGCGGAACGCTCAGATTGAAAAGATTTATCAGATCATAAAAAACATAAATAGAAAAAGTCAGAGCCATGCCCCAGGCGCAAACTCTCTGTTTCTTAATTGCCGCATACAAAAGAATGAGCACTATCGCCGCCTCAACCATTATTGATAATAATTGTAGTATATCCATATTTTCATTATACATCAGGCATTTTTATACTTAATCCACAGATAAAATATACAGAATTCCCTATTTGACTTATGGCTCTATATTTGGTCTAATATAGAGGTTCGTTAACAAAGCAAAATCAACAGGAGGTGTGCGATATGAAAAATATCGTGAGCCGTTTATGCCAGTTGATAACAGGACGTGCCCCTGCATCCAGAGGGAAATACAGCCCGCCCATCAACCTGATGAGCGAGTTCGCCCAGAAGTTTGTGGCGGCGGGTTGGATCGGCGAGGACTTCCAGCGAGTGATAGAATCGAAAGGGAATGTCTTGGCCGAGGAACTGCTGTATGTGAACCGGAACGGCATATACGTGCCGAGCAAGGCTCAAAAAGCCGCCAAAGAGATAATGGGTAATAACTTCTTTGGCATTGAAGATGCCATAAGGCACTTCAAAGTTCGTCCGTCCAGAAGCCAACTCGCGTCGTTGTCGGAAGTTCCCTACTCGGAAGCAAAGCTCAAGGCCTGCAAAGATACTCACGTCCTCGTAGCCGACTTCCAGTTGTCGATCGTGCAAATGATCGGCAACAAGATGCTTCGCCATCTTTTCGATGACGAGACTCAAAACCGGGAAGACAGCTGGCTTAAGAGACATGGGTTCGCCTGGGACGAAGGAGCTGCTGCGTGCTGGCGACTTGTCCGCATAGAGCCGGAGGAAGATTCATTCAATAAGTCTTGGGTGGATCAGCTGTCGATGTTCGGCAGCGAGAACGATCCCGCGCCCGTGCGCGTGGCGGTCTATGCGGCTCTCGGACATTTCCTGAAAACGGGAGAACGGATGTTCAAAAAAGGAATGTCGCGATGCGCAGAGCTGGACATGAACGGACGCCGCATGACCGTCGGGCCCTTCAAAGAAGACGGGCTCCGGATACAGGCATGGTGGGACGATGTTCGCTACTACGAAACCGGAGCGGCTTCGGTGTGCAGGGCGATCGTCTCCTAAAGGAGAAAAGGTTCTTAAAACCAAAAGAGCCCCAGACAAATGTCGGGGCTCTTTTTTTTATTTAACAAATAGACATTTCGCTTCCGTCTGCTTCAGACCATTATCGGCGATGAGTTTTCTGAGTTCCGCGTAATACTCCGGATATCTTTTGAATATAGGCATATCCAGCCTATGCTCTTTTCCATTTTTTTGATAATAAATTTCTAAACCGCTATTCCTTTGCTTATACCAATAATTCGGCGGCACACTTTTAAGATCTTCGGGATAAACCCTTTCCATTATGGAATAGCCGAAAAATATTACTTTTATATCACTATACGGCACGATCTGTTCTTTATATAAAAAGAAAAGGGTTTGGCGCGGAGTCCTGGTAATGATCTCTTTTTCGGTAAAAGAAACGCTCGTTTTATATGCCGCAAAAAATCCCCACAGGCACATATGCCCGCCATACGAAAACAATATTCCTATAAAAAGACCCATATAGCCCGAGGATGTGGTTAGTAGGTCAGGACTGAATCCCAAAAAACTCGCCACTCCGGCGATCAAAAATGCTATCCCGATCAAATACATCGCAAGCCCAAAACCATAAACGAACAAAATAAGGGCTAGCGCCGATATCGCACCATAATTTTTCCAAAGCTTTATTTTGTATATTCGCGCCATAAACTAATTATAATCCATCCGTAAATAAAAAATCCGCCCCGAAGGGCGGATCTTTCATAAGCAGTATATTATACGCGCTTAACATTCTTGGCAGCTGGGCCTTTTTCTGTATCAACGAGCTCAAAAGTGACTTTATCGCCAACTTTGAGATCATCGAACATAACGCCGCTCAATTCTTTAGAATGAAAGAAAAGATCCTTTGTTTCGCCTTCGCGAGAAATGAATCCAAATCCTTTTTGTGTAAGAGTTTTGATTGTTCCGTCCATGTGATTTTTTATAGTTTTTTGTTTCGAGAAACTCGACTCTGTTTCCTTGGTTTCTAGATTACTGGTAAATAATGACCCATTTGCGCCAATAAAGCAATGGCTATCCCAATTGTCGACACTATAAAACATTAATGTTTTATAGTGTATACATTTTTTAAAGAGATTTTGAAGTTAAAATTAAAGTATTTCTTTGGTCAATTCTTCCACGCCGATGTTCTTTTTCGCCGAATACGGGATCACTTTCACTCCCCCTGCCAGATCTTTTATTTTTTTAAGTTCCTTGGCGTGCTGGGACTTTTTCATTTTGTCTATCTTGTTCGCCACGATCACTACATCCTTTCCGTTCTCTTTCAGATATTTGAGCGTGTTCAGATCGCTCTCCGTCAGGCCGACATTGGCATCCATAATGAGCACCACCTTCCTTTGTTTATATGGCGATTCAAATAAATACCAAAATATCAGCTTTTGGAGCCTTTCTCTGCCCTCCTGCGAATCTTGTGAAAAGCCGTAGCCGGGCAGATCGATCAAATAGACCGACTCATTTATCAAAAATAAATTTAACTGCTGGGTTCTTCCCGGCAGAGAGCTGGTGATAGCGAGGTCTTTTTGATGGACCAAAGAATTAATGACGCTGGACTTGCCCGCATTGGAACGCCCGATAAAAGCGATCTGCGGAATATCTTTTTCCAGAAAATCATCAGGCCCCACCACGCCTCTTATAAATCTTGCCGATCTTATTTCCATTAGTTTTTTAGGTAATAGTCCAAAGTATATATCCAATCTTCATCCTGTCCCCCGTCGGTCATTTTCTGGCTGAGCAACCATTCCAGATATCGCCTGTCGGACTTAACCACCTCTTCCAGTTTTTTATCTTTATATTTTCCGAAATTGAAGATCTTGTAGAGTGAAGGTTTGCTGGATATCTCGATCATTTTGTCGATCAGCTCTTCCTCGCTGAATGCCGGAAATTCCTCCTTCATTCTTTCGAAAAGTTTATCAAAAACAGCGCAAAGAACTTTCACGTCGCCTTGCGCATCGTGCGCCGGAGCGTCCGGCACTTCCAGCTCGTAGTAATAGCGTAAAAACGGCAGATTGTATTCAGGGATCACATTGCTGGGATCCAAATACCTGGCAATACGCAAGGTGCAAATACTCTTAGGCACGCTCATTCCCTCCGCCGTCAGCATAGCGATATCAAATTTGGCGTTATGAGCCACTAATATCCCCTTGAGTAGCAATTCCTGGAGCTTTTTGTTCGTAGTGCTTCCTGAAAATGGCTTTTTGTCTGCCAGCATCTTGTTGGTGATGTTGGTAATGCTCATAGACTTCACGGACATCGGAACGGGCGGCTTAAAATATTCCGCGAAGATTCCCTCCGGAGTTCTGTAGCAAACCTGGCACAAACGGTCTTTCAATACTTCAATGCCCGTGGTTTCAGTGTCTAAAAAAATAAGATGGCTTTTGTTCATTGTTTCCAATTTAACTTTATCTAAAATAATTATACCACCGCCCAAAACAAAGCTATTCGGTTCCGATCACAATATTCCCGCATTTTTCTTCGGCAGACACAGCAATATGAACAACGTCATCTATTTTCGGCTCGATCGTTTTCAACTGAACATCGTTGAAAAGAGTTATGACTACATCTAAGGCGTGGTTCTGAAAAACTTTTTCCACCCGGCACCCCATCACCAATTCCTCCGCTTCCGTCCAGCTTATATCTTGATCTTCAAGATATTCTTTTTCCCTAACAATATTTTTATATCCAAAGCCAATTCCGATCAAAACTATCAAAATGGCGGCACTGATCATTATTATTTTTTTCATTTTAAATTCAATCTATTATTTTTATCATTCGCCCATTCGCGCGAATAAGGGATGAGAGAATTGAAAATTCAGAAGATCAAAGGCCTAAAAGGATGTGTTTAATAGCAGAATTTGGATCGTCTGATATCCTATAAAACATTTGAGAGCTTCTCTGCTCCCTATCTATGACGTCCGCCGCTGTAAGTACGCCTAAGTGTTTAGAAGTTGCCTTGAAAGATAATTTTATTTTTGACGCAATATCACCAACAGCCGCCTCCTTTTTATTTTTTAAGTAAAAAATGATGGCTAAGCGGCGGCGGTTTGCGAATGCTTTGAAAATTTTTTCCAGTTCCTTCATAAAATATATTATACAATATTTTATTTTGGCGCTCTCATCATTCGCTCATTCGCGCGAATGAGGGATATGACAAAGGAGGGTTATTTTTGTTTTGGAAGACCAAAAAGTTCATCAACTTCCGCCTGAGTGAGCGGACGGGTTTTACCCGGCTCCAATTTACCAAGCTTTATGTGCCCGATGCGGATGCGTTTCAGTAAAGTGACCGTATAGCCAAGTTCACTGAGCATTACGCGGATCTGGTGCTTCTTGCCCTCGCGAAGAACGATATTCAGGCGATAGTCGGTCATAAGCCTGGCTTTTGCCGGCAAAAGATCTCCGATATCTGTGTGCATCCCCTTTTCAAAAATTGCCGGAATTCCACCACGGAGTTTTTCCCGGACTTCCACGATATATTCCTTCTCAAACTTATCATCCTGGCTCAAAACTCTTGTAGTTGCCCTGCCGTCGTTAGTCAGGATCAAAAGCCCCTCAGACTCCTTGTCCAGCCTGCCGATAGGAAAAATGCCCTTAGGCTGCCAATTTGTAATAACGCTCGGCTGATTCTTAAGCCCCTGCGTGGCTATGCCCCACGGCTTGTAGTATGCCAAATAGACCATTTCTTTCTTTTTGGATCCCTCATTCACCACCACGGCATCTCCCGCATTTACCACCATTCCTAGCGTGGCTTTCTTTCCGTTAACCAAAACATACCCATTCTCAATGAGCCTATCCGACTCCCTCCTTGAGGCAAGTCCCATATCTCTCAAATATTTATTTATTCTGATTGGGTAGTCCATATATTTAAACCTAAATTAAATGTTTATAAAATCACTATTTGTTGAGATTTTCAAATTTATCTCTAAAATATTTAATTTTTTTTCTTAATTCAATAAAATCATAAGGGGTAAATATGATGGGCTCCGTTGAACCATCTTTTTTAGTTTTTAATATAATTATTTTTTCGGCAGAACTTGATTGTTCCATGCAATGAGCAAGAATATTCCTTTTCTCTATAATCTCTTTGTAATCTTTTATTTCGTTCCAGTCACTTTTAGCAACAAATTCTTGTAGTGAAAAAAAACTAAACATTGAATCAAAGTGTCCACTACAGATTAATGAAGCTAAATTCTCGGGATTAAACGGTAAATGCTCTCCCAACTTACTCTTTCGCTCGTCATAACGTTCTCCAAGTTTTTTATGATGACCCAAAAAATGTTCCTCGGCCCATTTCATTTTTAATAAGATCGATTTCACTAATTGGTCCAATTCGCTTGTTTCGGCCATAACTAGACCTCGCAAATTATTTATTTCCTGAGTTTTTTGGATAGTTGTAGAAATAAGCTTCTCTAATTTTTCTATAGAATCCTCTCGACTCGCACAATACACTCCGTCGATCCTATTATTCTTCATTTCTTCACGCAGTTTCGGTTCGCCATTTTGGGAATAAAAGAGTATTTCTGTATAGATGTCATTTTTTCTAACAACGTCTAATGCCTCAATGCCCTTTTCCCCATTACTCAAATTACAATCAACGGCTATAATATCATATTGCGAAAAATCGATCCCCTTATGACTAGGTTTAATTTCATATTTTAGAACAAAGCCAAAATTTAATAAATATTCTTCAATATTATCAATTTTAGATTCTACCCATTCAGGATTATCGTCTATCCATAAAATTCTATATTCAATTCTCATATATTTTTCTTAAAGACAATAACAAATTTTAAACCTTTCTCTTGCGGACAAACTTTTATAGTTGCCCCTAAAGACTCGAGGGTTTCTTTAACATGAAATAAACCCCAACCAGAACCATCAGTTGTGGAAGTTTTCGCTTCAAATATTTGGGAAGGATCTGATTTAAAAATATTATCTAAACCACCTCCATCATCTTCTACTACCAAATCCAAAGAATTTTTATTACACGTCAGATTAATATCAATTCTTTTTGCCTTCGCCTTCCTAGAATTACTAATTAAATTATCCAAAACCACAGATATATCAAAGGGCCTAAAAGACATAACAAAATCATCACATTTATTCTCGACTCGAATCAAAAGATCGCCCGATGCCACACTCTTATAATCTTTTTCGATATAATCAACAATAAAATTCGACAGGGATCTTTCTTTTTTGGTTGCATTTTCTTTCATACCGCTACCACTGGCAAATCGCGCAATCGAATTAATCTTATCATTCTCTTTTTTTATTTTCTGAAGATATTGCTCAATCTTAGAATAATCATTTGTTTTTATCTGTTTAAATATCTTGGATATGTATTCATCTACAATAAGCGCCGATATGCCTATTTGGTGATGATAACTAACAAGATTTTTAAAATCCTGTCTTGTCACTCGCATCATTGCCGACGCTCTACTTTCAGCTACATCTTTCTGTTTTTCGGTAATTTCCAATTCTCTTTTTTGGCGCCTCTGCACTTCCTCAATTTGCCTAACAGCCCTCAAAAGTTTTTCGTCACCAGTTTTTTTAGCTTCCTCGGTCAATTGTCCAAGCGCACCACGAAATCCTTCATGATTTTTTTTCTCGATCTTCTCTGGAAGTTTATAGCTATATTCAATCTCGATAAAATTGTCAGATTCAGTAAGTTTTTTTATTAGCCGAAGTATTTCTGCCTTTTTCTTTTCTGGAAAAATTTCTGTCTCAGTTTCACGCACATACGTCCAATCCAACGTATCCACAACATAAGTTTCAAGTCTACGTAATATAATCTGAATAAAATAATCCTTTAGGTCTCTATACGCCCGCGTCTCAATAAATCCACCATCCCTACTTGAAGTTTCTCTAAAATTTTTTTCATTAGCATTTTTTATTTCAATAAATCCAATCACATCTCGAGTTCCCAAAAAACGCGCATATCCCTGAGCCTTTCTTCTATCAATACTTAAAGAATCGTCCCCCGCTTCACCAAAAGGAAATACCCTAAAACCATTTTTGTACAAAAAAACCGATCCAAACTTAACAGATTCAACGCCCATTAAATGTTTAAAAGATATTTTTGTTGGCTTACTCAGATAAAACAAGTGCGCTTCAATATCTGACAAAGAGTTTCCCCACTGATTCCTTTCCTTTACTTTATAAATTTTTTCACCACGATCTATAACTTCAGTGGTTACATATTCCCCATCCGCTGAAACATGCGATATAATTTGTGTAGTTTTTAATGCTAATCTATCAAAAACAAAATTTTCAATAATCTTTTTTTCTCCATTAAAAGTGATGGCTATATTAAAAATATCGTCTTTCTGTTTTTGAATCGGATTTATGAGTTTTGCAAGATGACTATTTAATTTATTTATATCATCTTGTGTCCAATTTTCACGCAGGCCCGTTATTTCAAGGATTGTTCCATGTTGAATTTCAGGATATGGATTTTCTTGTAGTATAGTATGCTTAACCTCAATATTAATAAAGTTGTCTTTGGGATTTTTCTCAAAAGATTCCCAAAAAACCTCAATGCTTTCTATTTTTGCGCCTTTTTTTTCTTTTATTGAAATAAATCGAAGTTTGGTTCCGAGCCTATCACATGCAAAACGACCAACACCTTTAGCCCCAGCAAATGATTTTCTTTTGTTTATTTTACTTCGATAATCTTTATAATTTTTGTTTTCAGACGCATCTGATTTTGCTGAATAGGCAACAAAAAGCCATCTATCTTTTATATCGTCATAATCCATTCCCTTGCCATCATCTTTTATAATTATTTTATCGTCATTAAAAATTAATTCTGAATTCTCGGCATATGCGTCAAAAGAATTTTTAACTAACTCAAAAATAGCAATATATTTGTTAGTAATTAAATCTTTACCAATAATATTTTTTAGAGCCGCACTAATCTTAAATTGTAAATTATTTTCTTTTGTTATCTTCATACATTTTTAAAAAAATCCTACCGGCCTGTTCCCCGAATAGGGGCGGTATTGCATTGCCAATCTGGGTATATCTTGGCACCTCCCTTATCCTTCGGACACCACCCGTCGTATAATTCCCCTTGAATTCAAAAGAGTCATCAAAAGATTGAATACGAGCATATTCGCGAACTGTCAATATGCGAGGCTCCGCATAATGAATGTAGTCATCCGGAAGAGTGGTCAGGGTTGGACTTGGTTGATTTCTGTCCAAAACCGTAACAGATCTCTTCTTGGTATTAAACATTAGTTTCGTGCTTTCATCAACAGCTTTATTTCTTTTGGCAGTTTTAAGAATGTATTTAAATTTTTCTATTATTTTTTCACCGTGATTAGTAAATCTATGACTATCTGGTATTAATTTTAGTCCCTCAATATTTCTTCTTAAAAATCTCTGATAGTTACTTTGCGGAGGCACATATATACCCATATTGAAACTGGTAGTCTCTTTACATGGCACCTCTCCATGACCTTTTTCTAAATCAGATATAGCATCTTTAATAGGTGTGTATACAGATAATCCTTTATTTCTCAGAAAGGACTTTTTATGAATCTCTAAATCAGAAAAGAATTTTTTTGCATTACCTTTTTTTACTCCAACCAAAATGAATCTCTTTCTCTTCTGGGGCACACCAAACCTAGAAAAGTCGACAATTTCAAAAGCAATATCATAGCCTAGTACACTCAATTTTTTAATAACATAACTCGAATATGTATCTTCGTCCAACTTTGTTTTTTTCTTCATTGCGGTAGTAAAGCCATAAACATTCTCAAAAAATAAAAACTTTGGCCTAACCAAATCTATAAACTTAATATAAGAGTCAACCATTTTGTTTCTCTTGTCATTGCCCCTCCTCTTGCCAGCCATTGAGAAACCCTGACAAGGAGGTCCTCCCACAACTAAATCGACTTTTCCCCGTAATAAATAAAGTTCTTTTTGATAGAAACTAATCAAATGGTTAATATCAAATTCTTTCACGGGTAACCACTTAGGCCAATGAAAATGATTAATCAAGTTATATTTTAGAGTTTCAAAGGCCATCTTATCTTTTTCAATCGCAAAAAGACCCTCCCAGCCAGCATTACAAAGTCCTAAAGATATACCGCCACACCCCGCGAATATGTCTATATATCTTGGTTTTTTTATATTGTCCTTCATTGTATTTATTGTATATAAAAATAAACTTTCTGTCCAGGAAGTGTCGCTATGTTCCATTTTTTAATTAATACCTTACTTTATTTTCAAAATATATTTTTTACTTTTTGCTATTTTCATTCCAATACTCGATCTAGGATTATCATGAATTAAATCATATGCCCAATATTCAATTCCATTTTTATTTGTTTCGGCTAATAAAACCATCGAATAAACTTTTTTATTTTTTAACAAACCCTCCCATTTAAGCATTGGGAGCAGGGCTTGATTGACATCAAAATTTTTCTGATTAAAAGAGCTTTTCATTTCTACAATAACAACAGTCTTGGGCCATTCAAAGCCACCATCTATCTCTATTTGAGCTTTAGTCATATCAATATCCTTAGCACCAATAACGAGATGTATACCCGCCTTCTGACGTCCGCCCGTAAACAATATGCCTTTTTCGTGTAAATTATAAAAATCTGCGATGACGCCCGAATGATTAGCTATTGCCAAAAGAGTAGTTTCGCCAGGATTACTACTCGACATCATTGTTTCTTCAATACCCGCAAACATTCCTTCTGTTAATTTATTCTCTACCTTAAACTCCCCACTGTTTTTAGGCTCTATAAAATCAATACTTGGAGGACCCTTAATTATTTTCCACGAACCGCGACTTAAGGGAATTTTTACCACTCCTCTTTTTTTAACAGCTCCGACTTTATTAGAACCTGAATGAAATATACGTATTTCGCCCTGTCCAGATTTTGTATATTTCGATAAAATTGGTTCTAAGTCAGACTTGGTATATTCAACCGAATCAGCATTTTTGGGTTTTTTGTCCCAAAACTTTTTTAAAAAAATCTCCCATGCCTCTTCCTTCCATGAATCTTTTTTTGCCATAATTTATTAAATTAGTTCTACTTTAATATTTTCACCCAATTCTCCAAATCTTTTCATCGACACATCTAAAAATTTACTTTCCATATCCATCCCAATGTATTTTCTATTATTCATAAGGGCTGCAACTCCTGTGGTAGAGCTTCCAGAAAATGGATCGAGAACAACATCTCCCACATTCGTACTAGCCAAAACTATTCTATTCAATAAAGATAAGGATTTTTGTGTTGGATGTTTGCCAAATTTTTTTTCAGCAGATTTTGGCGTACCAATTGCCCAAACCGAACGCATTTGTGTATTTGGTTTTTTAATAAAATCTTCTTCGTGCCAATTTCCGTTTTTTACTAAATTATAGTTAAAAGTATGTTTAGCCTTTTTATCCTTTCTCGCCCAAATTAAAGTTTCGTGACTAGCAGTAAAAAAACGACAGCTTAAATTCGGTGCAGCGTTTGGCTTAAACCAAGAAATGTCGTTTAAAATGTGGTAGCCAAGTGCCTGTAAGGCATATCCACATTGATAAATTGAATGATATGTTCCACTTACCCAAAGAGTACCACCTGGCTTCAAAACTCTTTTTGCGGCTTCTAACCACTTATAATGAAACTCATAATCATCTTTAAATCCCCTACTTTTATCCCAATCGCCCTTATGAACTTTAACCCGCTTACCCGCCTGAACACTAAAACCACCATTTGAAAGATTATATGGAGGATCGGCAAAAATCATATCTATAGAATTTTCTGGTAATTGCTTTAAAATTTTTAAACAATCCGCATTGTATAAAACAAAATTATTCCCCTTATGGTGGGGTTTGTCTTTTATGTTAGAAAGTAATTTTTTAGTTTGACTCGCGGTCATATTGAATAAAAATTATTAATCTTTATACCTTATAATTTAAAACAGCAAATTCTTTTACCTTGCCCCGTTTAGAACCTATAGAGTTAATTGGTCTGCCAACAGAAATCTCATGCAAATATATTCCCTTTCCATTATATAGCCTTTTTATGAATGGCGTAAAAGAATTACTAAGCATCACATAGCACCCCCTCTTACCTAGCTCCAAGAAGGTGTCTCTTAAGCGAACTTGGTCTGATTCAAGAAAATCATCTTCTGAATAATTTGTAAAACCCGATGTTTTATTTAACGGATAATACGGGGGATCAAAATATACAAAATCTCCCCTGCCTGCTTTTTCTAACGCTTTTTCGAAACTAACATGAGTCAAAACAACGTTTTTTAAAGCTCTAGCAACTGACTTAAGATTTTCCTCATCTAAAATTCCTGGATTTTTGTATCTTCCCATAGGAATATTAAATTCACCCAAAGAATTTTCTCTATACATTCCGTTGAAACAAGTTTTGTTTAAAAAAATGAGTAGTGTTGTTTTATCAATAGAATCTATAGGCAATCTATTAAATTTATTACGAGTTTCATAATAAAATTCTTTTCTTTGCTCTTCGTTTTTATTTAAATAGGTTGATTGTATTTTTTTTAATGAAGAAATGATTTTTTCGGTATTATCTCGTACATTCTTATACGCCCAAATTAAACCCTCATTAACATCGTTTAGATAGGCTTTTTGGGGACGTGGAATAACATCAAAAAAAACTGCACCACCACCTAGGAATGGTTCAAAGTAGTTTTTATATTTTTTGGGATATAATTTTTCAAAATTAGAAAGGGACTTAGATTTACCACCAACCCATTTTAAAAATGGTTTCGGTTTACGCTCGAGCTTTTTTGTCGTGCTTTTCATAATTATTCAATACTAATATTATACCAAAAAAACCACCGGGAGGTGGTTTTTTGTGTGTAAATTATCTCCTTTTCAAAAACGACTCCACCCACTTCAAAAACACAGTATTCGTTGCCACTATCCTGTCTATTAGTCTTCGGTGGATGTGGAGTTTTTCAGATCTTCTGAAAGCTTGTTTATTTCATTGCTAAGCTCCAATTGTTTTTTTTCATTCTCGCTGTTTATTTCCTCCAGTTTTTTGGCGGTTTCCTGATCGATCTCTTGCTGCTGCTTTTCCGATTCTGCCTGAACTTCCTGATATTTCTTGATCAGCTCCTCGGCTTTCTTATCGCCCTCGGCTTTCTTTTCAGCCGTTTCCTTTGCCCGTTCCAGGGCCTTTTCCGCCTGATGAGCCAATTCCTTGGATGCTTGGAAATTTTCCTTTACAAAAAGATCCTCGGCGCTGGCGATCGCTTTATCTGCCAATGCCAGGTCGGCGGCCGTAAGCTCCGGAATTTCGATCAATAATTCGGCGCGCTCTTTCTTTGCATCATCAATAGCGCTTTGCGCCTGATCTTTCAATTCGAGGACGCTGTCCGCTCTGTCATCTTCTTCGTCGAGATCGCCCAAGCTATCATCTTCGTGCTTTTTCAAAGTTTCTTTTTCCTTGCTCACGACATCAAGTTCCTTCACAAATTCTTTGGCTTTTTCAACATCTCCTGATCCGTCAGCTTCTTTAATTTTTTCTTTTACAGACTTTTCCAATTCGGAAAGCTTGTTGCCCTCTTCATTAAAAACTCCTCTGAGAGCCAGTTTCTGAGAAGTGATCCTATCACTCACCTCTTTGGCCAATTCAGTAACGTCCTTGCCCGAAGTTTTTACTTTTATCACCGCATCGCTCGCCTTGGCGAGATTTTCCGCCAAACGGGCCTTTGCGACTTCAATACCCGGCACAGTCACGCCTTTCGCGCTGAGCATCGCTTTGATCTCGGAAATACGCTCTGCTGCAAATTGGAGCTCTAAGCGAGCCTTCGCCTCGGGATTGAACGTAAAAAATTCCTGCAGAGCCTCGCCTACACGATTTAAGAAATAGAACGGGCTATCCGGCGTTAAACCGGGATCTGGCAATGTCGTAGTTGCGTTTTGGGCAAAAGCCATAATTGGAAGAACCAACATCGACACCGCAATAATTTTGAATGTTTTCATATTTTTAATTTAAATTTTATCCGACAAATTAATTATACCAAAACCTGCGGTTGCTAATTGCGCCTTCTCAGTATTTTTACCAGAACAACCGACAAAAACAACCACGACAGAAAAAACAAATAGTTTGATATTGGATACGAAAAAAGGCTGCCCGGAACGAAATGCCAGCTATCTATAAGGATCTTGTCTATCACATCCTCAAGCTGATGCATATAAAAGAAATGCGGCCAGCCGTGAGACGCATACCTGATCGTTCCGCCATATTTAATCACCGGAACGATCGAAAACAGAGCTGTCAGCAAGATCGGCCCCGCCAAAATAACGATCTTTTCAAAAACGTTCAAAACCAACCCATTCCTTCTGAACAAAAAATAAGCCGGAAAAAGGAGAGTGAAAGAGATCAAAAGTATTTGAATTAAAGTCATAGTGGTATTTTGCCCAAATTTGTCATTCTCATGTTCTCAAGAACGTAAGAATGAGAATGGCT
>Ga0172379_10006464_pt1 | contig 15675 bp, 12 predicted proteins | sample GrowelOW334metaG_FD_119756 | JGI IMG/M metagenome (GOLD analysis project Ga0172379, IMG submission 119756) | Groundwater microbial communities from an aquifer near a municipal landfill in Southern Ontario, Canada - Groundwater well OW334 metaG | ecosystem: Environmental > Aquatic > Deep... | reverse complement strand
ATCATTCGAAAGCAAATGCCTAAGTGTTAACTGATGAAGCTTCCCCCAACTCCATAAGCTGATTTCTTCTGTTTCAAATTTTTCTGATAATATTTTCGAAGCATCTTTAAAACTGCGTATAATTATATTTTCCCTATACTCATATTTTTGAGAACGTACATTATCGAACCAGACAGAACTTGTAGTGTCGGATACTAACTCAAGCATCCGTCGCATTGCAATATTATTAAGAGATGTATATTCTTTCAGTAGGTTATCACCGAGTTCATCTGCAAACGTATGATAGAGCAAACGCTCGATATAGACATTTATAATTGCTGATGACGGAGTATTTGAGGCAACAAGATAATCCCATTTCTTTATTCTTGCCAATACTTTTTTCTCAAAATCATTCAGGGCATAATTGTATTTATCGAGAATGGGAATAGCCTGTTGAAGCAGTTGTTTAGAATAATTCGAATAAATATCCATCTGCATAATTTGTGCATCACGTGAATTATAATCATTTACCTGAATCAGTAATTCTTCAATTCTCTCTGTCCTTGACTGAGGTTCCCAATATGATGACAAATAAGGTTCAGACGCTCTATATAATTTATTGTTTGCCGAAAAAACAAATTTTCTCGGAGGATTCGTAACATAAGGTAAGGTTGAAAAAGATGCTTTACTTTGCCAATCATACCCGGCTATCCATGCAGGATTCGGAAAGTTCGGTTTACATTCTTTCATTCGTACAGGATAAGAGCCTGCAGGTGCTATGCCTATATTTCCCGATTTATCAGAATAAGCGAAAACTAATCCCGGTGTTATCCATGAATCCAAAGCATGCTTGAACTGAGTCCAGTTGGAGGCTTTGTTGATATTAAACAATGCTGTTATTTCATCGGATTTATTTTGTCCGATCCATGAAAAAGTAATGCAATATTTTTTGAAGAATTTCTTTAAGTATGTAGTGTCATTGACTTCAGTTAAAATATCCGTATGAATATTTGCCGAATAATCACTAAGAACAGAAGAATGGTTTGTCTTTTTAATATAATATAAAAAGTCTTGTTCTCCTTTGACTTTAATAGTATCCTGAATAAATCTGAATTTTATTTTTTTACCGTCTGAATTATGATAAAATTTATTATCACTGCTGTCTGTTTTTTCTACGAAATAATCAAAATCATCGAGCATCATATTTGTGAAACCCCATGAAATATTATCATTACGACCAACCCAGAAAACAGGAATTCCAGGAAGAGTAAAGCCGGAGACATTAAGTCCGGAGGCTGAAACATGGAGTTGATACCATTTCGGAGGTAGGCTGATATTGAAATGTAAATCATTGACAAGCACGGTGGAACTTTTAGGGTTTTGTTTATTTTTTTTGATTGCCCAAATACTGCTACCGCCATACGAATTCTGCCATCCGGTATATCTTCCGATATTTTTCAGAAGCATTCCGATTTCAGAAAATCCTGTATTTTTATTATCTGAATTATTAAATGTAACAGTTTGCTTATCGTTTTTCTTAATTATCCTGTTTGCATCACTTGTATCGAAAACATGAGGAGCAAGCACCGGATAAGACGGAATCAATTCGGAAGCCTTCTGTGTCCCTATTCTTTCTGCAATCTCTGCAAAAACAATATCGGAGCGAAATCCGGGACTTGATTCTAATGCGAATAGTCTTTGCAAAATAATACAATCTTCCGGTTGCCACAGTTCAGGCTGGAAGTCAAGGGCACAAAATTCAAAAGGCAATTTTTTTGCATTTGATTTAATATAAGCATTTACACCGTTTGAATAAGATTCAAGAATTTTTTTTGTCGATTTAGGCATAGCTTTGTACGATTCGCTTGCTATTCTTCTTATATCCAGAGCTCGCATAAATTTATCAATCTTAAGGGTTTTTGCTCCGAATATTTCTGATAATTGCCCTCTTCCGGTCATTTTCTGAATTACCATCTGCCAGAGCCTATCCTGTGCATGACAATAACCTACCGCAAAAAAAGCATCAGATTCATTCTTTGCAATAATATGCGGAATGCCGTACTGGTTCTTGTAAACTAAAACAGAATCCGTAAGACTTTGAAACCTGTCTTTTTCAAAATCAGACGGAATGGACCTTGTCGCAAGGTTTTCGAAAAAGATATATACTGCGATGATTATCAATATCATTGTTAAAATAAATGCAGGTATTTTGCGGAAAAAATTCATCCTTACATCCAGTTGTTTTTTTTGTACCAGTCAATAGCATCCTGCATACCATACTCTAATGATACTTTCTGCTCATAGCCGAAATCTTTTTTAGCATTGTCTATTGAGCAAATCCAGTAATCCTGTATAAAGTCGAGTCCTTTTTCATAATTAAAAACAGAAGGCTTCTTAGAAAATTTATTAAAAAATTCCGATACTCCGGCAACAGTCATAATAGTAAAGTGGGGAATTCTCAGTTTTATTGCTCTTTTTTTTGCCAAAGCTGTTTTTATCACATCCATTATTTCATCCCATGAATAAAATTTATCCGATGCAATAAAATATTTCTTTCCTATTGTTTTATCAGATTCTGCGGCTTCGATTATCCCTCTGGTTAAGTCTTCGGAGTGTACTATCGAAACATACTTTTTATTAAATCCCATAAGCGGAAGAAGTCCCTTCGATGCTATTTTAAATATATCGAGAGTTGCTGTATCCCTTGGTCCGTAAACCGCAGGAGGTCTGACAACAGTAATCGGAAGTTTATCGAAATAAGTTTGAACCGCTTCTTCAGCCGCTTTTTTACTCCTACCGTAGCCTGTAATAGGTTTCATCGGAGTAGCTTCATCAACAGGTTTATCAAGAGATTTCGAAGGACCGACAGCCGTTTGACTGCTCACATATAAAAATCTTTTCAAATCAGGAGCGTTCTCCAGAGCGGCATTCAGAAGATTGACAGTACCGTCGCGGTTTGCTTTCAGATATTCTTCATCGTTTTTGGCAACAACAAGTCCTCCTGCATGATAAATATAATCAACCCCTTTTACAGCTTCGGCAAGTCCGTCTTTTGAAGATAAACCCGCTTCAATCAGTTCCACAGGCTTTTCTTTAAGCCATCTCAGGTTGCTTGTGTTTCTGTAAATACACCTTACCGAATATCCTTTTGACAGCAATTTATCAACGATATGACTTCCTATAAATCCTGTTGCTCCTGTTACTAATACTTTCAATTTTTCTCCTGTTCAATTCAAATTTTATTAATAACTATTCTAACTATCAGGTACTGCAATTTTATAAAAATCATTTTTAGTCGGTGCAGGTAGATTTTTTCCCAGAATCCACGGATTAAGCAGTTTTACATATTTATAAGTAGTACCGTTTGCCTTTGCCCATTCAGCTAAATTCGGAATCGCAACTTTACATTCAATCAGTTTAACTTTCGACTCAGTATAAATATCATTTTTGGAAATTTTAAATCCGTATTTCTCGGGATTAGTCATAATCTCTTTTATGATAATTATTCTCAGAATATAACGCGAAGTTTCCTCATTCAGAAATAATTCAAAATAATTATCAGTACCCTGAAAATCAAGATTAGAAATCACCCCTGTATGTCCCATATTGTAGCCTGCCGCCGCAAGAAGCCATGATTTATGAATATTATATCCTTGTTTCAGATAATTTAAAGCGGCAAGTGTACTCTTTTCGGGATGGCGTCTTTCGTCAACAAAAGTGTCAATCCTAAGTCCCATTTTCCTGCCTGTACCTTCTATAAACTGCCACATTCCGACAGCATCCTTCGAAGAGCGTGCCATAAAAAGAGCGCTCTCGGCAACAGCTATAAATTTCAAATCGTCCGGCATATTATTTTCTTTTATTATCCTTTCGAACATAGGGAAATACCTTCCGGCACGCTTCAAATAGAGAATAACCTGACCCGGTTGTTGCAGGGTCAGATAAAATTCCCTCTCTGCCCGTTCTCTAACCTCAGGCACATCCAACGGCACTTTTTCTCCGCAGAAATTGAGTTCGGAAGGCAATTGTAAGGATGATATAAAGTTGAAATAATTTTCTGTAACATTATTCTGAGGATTAGCATATTGTCTCTGCTCTGAGCATGCTAAGCCCAAAACAATAAACAGCAGGGCTAAACCGATTTTTTTCATAATCATAGTGATTTTTTTATTAAAACAATTAATTTTTGTCCTGGTTTCCGAGAGCGATAATTTTACTGCAAATAGCTTTATCTCTTTCTTCGTTGGTTGCAATAACTATTCCGCAGTTTTTATTTTTATGCTCTTCAATTATCTTCATTACGGCATCGCACCCTTCAGAATCAAGATTTGTCATAGGCTCATCTAAAAATAAAAGCTCAAAATCATTCTGCAGGGCAAGTACATATTTGAATCTCTGTTTCATACCTGATGAATAAGTTCTTATAGGGTCATTCCTTTTTCTGAACAAATTAAAATACTTCAGATAAGTTTCCCCTTTTTCGTTATCATATTTTCTTCCTCGAATCATATAAAAAATTTTGAGATGTTCAATAGGTGTGAATTCTTCATATAAATTCAAATAAGGTGCAACGTAACCGATGTGTTCAAAATATAGCTCGGAATCTATTGTTTTTCCCTCAATTTCCAGATTGATTTTTCCTTTAGTCGGTTTGACCACTCCAGCTAGTATTTTCAATAAAGTTGTTTTGCCTGAGCCGTTATGTCCCGTTACAGCTACAACATCTCCATTTGTTACTTCCAAATCAATCTTAGCAAAAATATTTTTCCCGTGTGAAAATGCTTTCGCTACATCTGTTGCTTTAAGTAGAAAATTTTCCATATATATTTAAATTATTCAACAACTGCAAATTTTCCGATTTTTTCTGAGTCTTTATACCGAACAGAAAAAATATACACTCCTTTGCTCAAATCAGACGGTATGTTTCGCCAGACTACCACTCTGTTTCTGTTATCGGATTCTATTGATAAATCAGCCGAATATATAATTACCATTTCAGCATTCGATACAGTCAAAGTAACTTTTTCCTGTAAAAGGGCTCCTTCAGGTACAGGGAAATAAATATATGATTCATCCGATTGTCTGTATGGATTCGGATATACAAAATCTATTTCCTGTGTTTGATGTCCTGAATTAAAAAATTGTGTATCACAAATCAAGTTATTATTGCTCTGAAATAAATAGTAATATTGAGTATTTTCAATTTGACTGAAACCCGGAAGTGCCGATTTCGCAATAGTTACGTTATATGATTTGTCTGACGGTATCTGCATTATAGCCGCATTCAGGTCGGTGTTCATCAGAATCAAATCCAATGTATCGGCTGTAGAGTTTTCACCTTTAGGCAAGATATGCTTACAGACACGTACCTCAAAAGATTTCATAAAACCTGAATACATAATCGAAGGTGAAGTATATTCAAGAGTATCGGAAAAGTTTATCATCGGAAATTCTTCTGCATAAGCAAAGTACTCACCATGCTTAGCACGTGTCCCGGTAAAATAAATCCAGGGTGCATAATTGCACCATTCAGTTGCAAGGCTTGTTCCTGATTCTTTGAAACTGCTGTCAAATGCCCTATAAGCTGTAAATCCGTCGCTTACCATCTCCCACATTCTGCGTAAAATTATATCTCCGAAATTCCTGTTAATATATTGAGTAAAAGCGGCATTTTTATAGCCGGATTCTGGGTCTCCGATTCCTAATGGATACGAAGACGGACTCCTAAAAAATCCCTTTATCTGAGAATAATAATCTTTGGTATCGGGAAAAAGTCTGAACTCCATCCCTGTGCTCGTCAGCTCATTTAAAGAACTGCTTTGAGGAAAAGATATGCCGTAATTATTCTGCAGAACATGATGGAATTCATGGCAGGCTGTAATTTTCATTCCTTTAATTCCGGTTTCATTGAATGTCGGTTTTTTCTTTCCGGAATTGTCAATCAAAGAATCCAGCGGACTGAAATCATTATCTATCACAGTAAAAGAAGCATAGCACGGAAAAGTTCTGGTTAGGTAAATCTGAAAATCCGGATATGTAATTCCATAAGCAGGTTTAGGACTATACTTGTAATCACCGATATTCAAAAGATAAACATCAACAGCATCCGACCCCCCCCGACCATTGTCGGATGCGGGTTTACAGTATCCCATTGAATCCACTTCAACAAGATATGCATAATCGAAGTAATAAGAAACAGAGTCCACATAATCAGGAATACCGTTCCCGTTCGTATCTTCTAAAGGTACTGCATTAATACCTGTCGTATCGTAATGTATCAAAAATTTCCCGGATGACGAAGGAATCTTTGCCTGAAGTTCTGTCCTGCCTGTTGAATCAGGTACCTTGCAAAGCGACTGCAAAATCTGCTTTTTAACCGATTCCTGCCAAAAAGTTCCGCACTTAACATTAGCAGTTAAGTCGGTAAATTCATCTTCACACAATACAATACCCGCTCCTCCAAAAATAATCAGCAGAAGCAGATAAGTAAATAAATATTTATAAATTTTTCTATCCATTCGAAAATTTGTGAATTACAGAATAAAATAACAATAAAAATACCGAAAATTCTTTGGATACAGAAGAAAAGCTAATGAAAATATTTCGGAAAAGCTAAAAGGGACTACTTATATTGCTGTAGTCCCTTTTAAAAAACCTTTTAAATCACCAGATAACTTCTAATAATTATCTATCTGTGCACGCTGAAGTTTTCCGGAATAATCAATATAAACCGTTTTCCATTCAGTAAAGATGTCAAATACAGTCCAGCCGCCTTCGCGGTGTCCGTTGCCTGTACCTTTAACACCACCGAAAGGCATGTGTGCTTCAGCACCGATTGTAGGAGCATTTATATATGTAATACCCGCTTCAATTTCACGGATTGCCACAAATGCTTCGTGAATATCCTCTGTATAAATAGATGAAGACAAACCGAAATCAACAGCATTTGCAAGCTCAATCGCATGCTCTAAAGATTCCGCTTTTGAAACCGAAAGAATTGGACCGAAAATTTCTTCTTTAAATACTCTCATATCTTTTGTAACGTCAATTACTATTGTCGGTTTAAAGAAAAAGCCCTTTGCAAGCTCACCCTCCGTGGCTCTTTCACCGCCCAGAATAATTTTACCGCCGTTTTCTTTAATTATCTGAATATAATTTTCACAATTTTTCAGCGATTGTCCATGCACTAAGGGACCTACATCGGTTCCTTTTTTCAAACCGTCGCCGAGTCTCAGTTTCGATGTTTTTTCAACTAATATTTTTATAAAACTGTCGTAAATATCTTTATGCAATATCAATCTTGAAGTAGCCGTGCAACGCTGTCCCGTCGTTCCGAATGCTCCCCAAAGAACACCTTCTATAGCCATTTCAACATTTGCGGATGGCATAACAATCTGAGGATTTTTGCCGCCCATTTCGAGTGAACATTTTTTATTCATTTTTCCGCAAATTTCACCGATTTTAGATCCCACATCAGTTGAGCCTGTGAAGCCGATTAAATCTACATCCGGATGTTCCACAATCATATTTCCCATACTACCCTTACCGAGAACTACATTGAAAACACCCGGCGGGATACCCGCTTCTTCCAGAACTTCGGCAAAAAATACACCCGATTGCGGTGCATCTTTGGAAGGCTTGTAAACAACGGTGTTCCCTGAGGCAAGTGCAGGTAAAATTTTCCACGAAGGTACTGCTACCGGAAAATTAAAAGCTGTTATTATTCCGCAGACTCCTATCGGTACTCTGAACGAGAGATTCATCTTATCGGGCATTTCGCTCGGAGTATTCTGTCCGAAAAGCCTTCTGGTTTCCGAAGCTGAATAGTAAGCCGTATCAATTGCTTCCTGCAAATCGCCTTCTGTTTCAAAAGTAGGTTTGCCCATTTCACGCGTCATAATGCAGGCAAGTTCCTTTTTCCTTGAGGCAAAAATATCTCCCGCTTTGCGTAGCATATCGCCTCTTTTCGGTGCGGGAATCAGTTTCCATGCTTTAAAAGCCGCTCTTGCCGCCTTGACCGCATCGTCAACATCCTGCACTCCCGACAAAGGGAACTCACCGATTACATCTTCAGTATTTGCGGGATTAATATTTAAAAAATATTCGCCTGTTCTCGGCTCTACCCATTTTCCGTTAATATAATTCTTAAACCTTTCCATCATTTCTCCTATCTAAAATTAAGAAATTCATAATCTTGAATTTTTTCAGGATACTAAAATAATTATTTTTACCTTAATAATTTTTTTAATACTGAATGAATTCTTAAAAAACTATACAGAAAATTTATACAATATTTTGTATATTTATTTTTTATAAAATTAACCGTTTAACTCAGGTTATACCAAAAAATAATTTATGGCAAAAAGACTTACATTATATCTTGTGATTTTATTTTGTTTTTGTCATTATTCAAATGCTCAGGACGAAACTCCCCCTGCTTTAAAAGGCACAAAAAAACAATTAATCGGAGTATTTGCCGGAGCTTCCGCAGTACTTGAAGACAAGTCGGTTGGCTTTACACTTGATTTAAACTACGAGTACAGATTTCTAAAATCGAACTTCGGGTTCGGTTTTATGACCGATATAATTTTCGGCGATTATACTGAAATGCTTTTTGCGGTACCGTTTTACTTCCATAACATTTCGCCTGTTAATCTGAAATTTTGTATCGCTCCCGGAATTGCAATTACCAAAAGAGTCAGATATATGTTCCCAAATGAACAGGTAACAGAGTTCGAGGAAACATACAATACGGCTAACTTCAATCTTCGGCTCGGTATCGGGTGGGAACAGCTCATCTTTCGCGACGGAGTGCCGATTGTTGCAGTTACTCCGCTTCTTCATCTAAACTATGTGAGCAATAACAAAACCTATCTTATATTCGGCGGCACCATCACCTGGATTATCAACTAATTTTAAATTCCTTTTTTTTGAATCAAACATTTGTCTATATTATTTTGAAACTAGCTGTAAAAAGCGTCGTTCATAAATATAATTGTATAAATCAAGGCAATGATTATATAAGCTGATACAATCAGCCCTTTCCAATTAGTCCAGAATTTATTCTCAAATTTATTATTATAAAACATAAGCAGAATTATCGGTACGGCAGGCACAAAATATCTGCCTTGCAAACCCCAGATTGTAGAGCTACCCAAGGGACTTGCCATATACCATCCCGCTATAATCAATGCAACAGTGCCGAGTCCGGTAATTGCAATAATCAGTCTCTGCCACCATTGAAAAACTATATCGGATTTGCTGTCGAAAAATGCAACAGACATCAGCACAATTCCGTGTATAATCATAAAAAACTTGGGCATAAGCGAATAAGAATAACCGAAACGCCCGATTACACCGCCCATCCAGTCCTGTCTCTGGAATAAAGTACTCGATATCATGTTCCCTGTCGCTTCGAACGGGTCAGATAATATTTTCGTTAAATAAGTTGGTGAGCCGTAAATAAAATCTTTTATACCGCCTGCGACAGGAAGCAGTTCTAAGCTGTTTACATATTTCAACCATGTCCAGTTCGGCAGGAAATAAAGGACGATAAAAAATACTGCAAATCCCGCATAATAAGCATAAGATTTTATACCTTCGAATCCTAATTTCTTTGCGGGAACAATTAAAAGCAAAAGCGGAATTAAAGGATAGCCGTCCTTGGAATATCTGTGCAGAACAAGCATAGATACAATCAGAATCCAGTCATTTCTTGAAAGTTTTTCGGTTTGGAAAGCGAATTTCAAACACAAGGCAAGGATTAAAAATGTAAATGCAATGTTTAAAGTATCATAAGTTACTGAAGATGCCTGATAAAGCACCATAGGGGTTAAGCCGTAAAGAAAAAATGCACTTTTAAATATCGGAGTGATTCTGATTGCAAAAAAAAGTATTATCAGAAACATTAAAAGTCCGCCGATTCTGCCTGCATGATTCAGTGCTACGGGATTAGAATCAATTATTTTACCTAGCTTAATTCCTATAGCATGAGGGATATAAGGTATAGGATTAGAAAGCAGAGATGGATTTGCAACAAAAACAGTATCTTTTTCATTTAAGGACATAGTAAGAGTGGGAGCCATTCTTGCCTTGTCTAACTTGGAACCCTGATAATAAGGAATACCCTGATAGCTTTGTACAATTCCTACCAGATTTCTCGGTAACGGAGTACCGCTCATGTTATTTTTGTTTTCAGGAACAAACTGTCCGTCCGAAATAGAATAAGCGGCATAGAAGTGCCTGTCTTCATCATTCGTATGCCAAGGAGGATTGGTAAAGTTAAAAATTGTTCCGAATAATAATCCGAGTATAACAAAAAGGTATTCAATTTTTACCGGTAAAAACCTGGAGCCAATATTTTTTTTCTTCATTTTTTTATCCTGATTCATTCTTTAAATTTTAAATAAATCTATTTTCGGTTTTTCTGAAATTTATTAAAAGACTTTATCAATCAAACTTTTTATATAAAAGAGTCATTCCGGGAAGTCCGAGATTCTGAGAATATATTTTGTATAAGTTATCAGTTCCGCTTAAAAAATCTGATACAGCTTTGTATGGTCCAATATTGTAATTCGATTCTTCAGCTTGATAAAATGTATCATGAATAAGAATCCATGCATCGGGTATAGCAGTAATAATAGCCGACAGTTCACGCTTAACGGATTCATAACTATGGTCACCGTCCAAAAAGAACAAAACACGTTTTTCGATATTATTTTGCTTGAGTAATTCCAGAGATTTGTCTAATCCGTCGCCTTGATGCAGAAAAACACCTTCGAATCCTTTTACGAGCTTACCTCTGTCTTTATGAGGATGTTCCTGATGTTCCACTGTATCGGGTAAATCAATGCTGTGAATTTCGGTTTTTATTTTAAAATGTTTTGTTGTTTCAAAAAATATACGGGCGGAAACACCGATATTTGTACCCCATTCAAAAATATGGGTCGGTTTTAATCTGCATACGGTCGCAGTCATAAGCATCAATTCATTCAGGGGAAAAGGACGAATATCCACAATATCTAAAAGTTTACTAATTATAAAATCGGATAACAACCAGTTATCCACTTCAAACTCGGCACAATCAGGGTTGACTGCCGGGTCTTTGAACATTAAATCAGCTTTTGCTTTAAATTTTTTAATAATTTTCTTCATTCTGTTTTATGTTTCGTTTTGATTATTTATAAAATTTACATTGGAAAAAAAATGTTTTACAAAATACCTTGTATAATTATTAAATTCTCTTTATTCTTCGTTTGTTCTCACTTTAAGCCTTAAAATACTAAAGAAAAAGCTGGAAAAAATTACCTGAAAACCGATAATAAGTAATGTTATTGAGGGTATAATTATTCTCATTGTTTGATTTACATTCTGAACGGTGAATCCTCCGTCTCCGGCTAAAATAACAGAATATATTGTCAATCCGATGCCGCTGAAAATCAGCAGTAATCCCAGAATCAAGCCGTTTTCGAGAGTTGCGAACTTCATCAGTTTATTCAGTTTCATGTGCTCAGGCAAAAGCTTTTCCTGCACAGCAAAAGTTTTTGTTAATACTGCAAATGAAACCGCATGCAAACCTATTATGATACCCGCAGACGCATACAACATTGTATGCACATCTAAAGAAAGTAATGAACCGGGAAGTAACAATATACTGACTATAAAGCCGAATACCATCATAGCCAATCCGGTGTATAAAAAGAGCCAGCGCGGACTATAAAGCAAAAGAAAACGCAAATGCCGCCATCCGTCCTGCAGAGGACGCAGATGAGCTGCCCTTGAACGACCTGAGGGAAGCATTCTTGTAGGTACTTCCGCTACTTTCAGGTCAAACAAAGTTGCTTTGACAATCATCTCCGAAGCGAACTCCATACCTGTTGTCCGCAGGTCTATCTTCTTAAAAGCATCTTTGGTAAAGCCTCGTAAACCGCAATGGAAATCATGTACTTTACTTTTATAGAAAACACGTCCTATTCCCGATAAAATCGGATTTCCGATATAACGGTTTGCAAAAGACATAGCACCTTTTTCAATCCCGCCTGTAAATCTGTTCCCTACGACAAGGTCGAAACCTTCCCTAAGTTTTTCGATAAAAGGAAATAAATGCTCAAGGTCATGACTGTCGTCAGAATCACCCATAATAATAAAATTACTGTTTGCCGCATTTATCCCACCGATTAAAGCACTGCCGTAGCCTTTCCTTTTAACGAAAATTACCTTTGCACCGCTTTCCTCAGCTATACGCGGTGAGCCGTCGGTACTGCCGTTATCAGCAACAATCACTTCTCCGTTTATTTTATACTCAGCCAGAAAGGACATTGCCTTTTTAACGCACAAACCTACTGTTTCAGCCTCGTTCAGACAGGGCATAACGATTGTAAGTTCTAAAGTATTTTCAGTAGTTTCGGACATTTTCTATTATTTTTAAGTGGAAATTCAATTTTCTCAGGAAAAGATTTTTTACAACTAATTTCCGCCGACAGTAAAGTGAAACCTGTCAGATACAGCCGGAGGAGAAACTAATCTGAAATCACCGAATCCGGTATTGTCAACAAACAGGAACTGGCGGTTGTTCGCATAAGTCCAGCGTTCATATTTCTTTGTATCGGACATCGGAGAAGTCCGCTCAATATTATAAGGTTTTCCGTAAATTATATAGACCATTCCTTTGTCTGTCTGCCAGCCTTCTGTGTATGATTTATAATTTTTATTAGCATAATCAATACGCGCAAAATATTCATCATAAGCTTCATTTCTTTCCGTATTGGGAGTAGGGTCGAGATTTTTCCAGTACTCAACATAGCGTTTCAGTTTTTCATCATCGGTTGTAGCGGATTCAATATAATCCATTTCCGAAGATGTTGCTACATATCTCATTTGCCGGATTGCTTTATTAATATCGTTAACAGCATAGCCGGATACAGTTCTGAAAAAGCTGATTGAACGCTCTGCTACAGCCAAATAATCACTTTTTAAAATTTCCGGATTATTCGAAGGTTTCAGTGCTATAATCCTTAATGTAAAGACTCCCGATTTAAAATTATCATTGTAGGGTATTCTGAGATAAAGCTGAGTGGTGCTTTGTCTTACACTTTTTCTGAATCGTTTGCTTCTTTCGATTAACTCGCCTTTTTTGCTTTCTATTTCATAAACTAAATCCACACTGTCAGCACCGGATTTATTATAAGATTCAAAAAATGCAAAGTAGCCGTCATGCAGTTCACCGATATTATCGGATACATGAGGTGTAATAAAATTCCGCCCCTCACGCTCCTCAATCGAGCTTACAATCATGATGTTGCTTAATGACATATTGTAGGCATCGAAATTAATAACAACTAATTTTCTTGAGCGGATGTATGATTCGTTTGAGTACAGGTCTATCAATAGCACTTCGATGTCGAATATTCCTGCGGGCAGGTTTAGTATTGTCTGAGTATAATCAAATTTGCCTGAGCCTCCTCCTGCAACATAATAATCTTTTTCTGATAGGCGGCGGGTTGTTTTTTTCTCTGAAACAAGTTTTCTGTTCGAGTCTAATACTCTTACAGACAGTTCATAACCCGCACCGAAAATATCATCGGACTTAATAAAATCAAGCGTCTGATAAGGCACAAGAACGTAAACATCCATTCTTCCGACATTTGTATCTGCACCCTTAAAGCAAACCGCATCGAAAAAAAATGCCGTTGTGCTTTCTTTCAATTCAGCAAAAGCAGAAACTCCTTCCACAAAAAGTAAAAGAAGAAAAAAAACAGGCAAATATTTAATTTGTTGTCTATACAAGGTTTTCTGCACCTAAAATTTAATCAGGATTTGTCTTTTCCAAGTTTTGCCAAAGCTTCTTCGACAGAATCCGAATAATCGAAAATTTCGTCTAATTGAGAAATTGAAAGCATTTTCATCACTATGTCGTGTGCTCCGACAAGTATAATAGGTGTTTCGTAATCCCTTAGCTGACGATTGGCAAGCAGTAATGCTCCCAGCCCTGTACTGTCCACGTACTCAACTTCGGATAAGTCGAAAATCAATGCTTCTAAATCCGGTTGGCACAAAATTAGAAGCTCTGCCTTTAACTTTGCGGATATTTCCGAATCCAGATTTGGTCGTTTTAGCGTGAAAATCGCTATGTTGTCAACTCTTTCGATTGTAAATCGCATAATACATTTTTTAAATGTTAGAAAAACTATTTAATTTAATCTTACAAATTAATCATAGGTTTTTTAATTTAGAAAATAAATTTTCACAATTTACGATTAAGTATTGAAAAAGATTCTTATTATTCGTTTAAGTTCTATGGGCGATGTATTGCTTACAACCGCATTTGTACGGCAGATTCGCAATAAATTCCCCTCTGCGGAAATTGATTTTCTCGTCTCAAACAACTTTGCAGAAATTTTTCGGGATAATCCATATATCACCGATATTTTAGCTTATGATAAAAATAAGACTCTGAAAGAAATCCTAAAGTTCAAAAAAAATGTCAAAAATAATCTGCCTCAAAAAAAATATGATATAATTTTTGATTTGCAGAATAATCTTCGTTCACGGATTTTTCGTTCCGGATTGGCAAAGAAAATTTATAAAATCCGAAAGAAGAGACTGCACAAACTTCTGCTTGTTAATTTCAAGAAAACATACCAAAATAAACTGATAACTATTCCTGAAATATATCTGGATTGTGCGGCAAAATCAGGCGTCCGCGACGATTCCAAAGGACTCGAATTCCGCTTACCCGAAGAAAGAAACGACACAGATTATCCTCCTGACAACAGGATTTTTGCAATCGGACATCATCCCGTAATTGCAATTGCACCCGGTGCCTTCCATTATACAAAACGCTGGCAGTCCGAAAAATTCGCAGAACTACTCAGGCTTTTCAAGGCAAAATACAATGCAGAATTTTTTATTCTCGGAGGAGTCAAGGACAAAGAGCTTGCAGATACTATACAGAATAGTTTGGATTTTCCGGTCAGCAACATCAGCGGAGCTACAACAATTGCAGAAACTGTAATCGCACTCAATCAATGTCATTTATTAATTACAAACGATACAGGTGTGCTACATCTGGCTTCAGCACGGCACATACCCTGCGTTGCAATTTTCGGCTCAACAGTAAAAGAGTTCGGATTTATCCCATATAAAATACCATACAGAATAGCTGAAACCAATGTCCCCTGCCGTCCCTGCACCCATTATGGACGAGCGGAATGTCCCAAAAAACACTTCAATTGCATGAACAACCTATCCGTTGAACAAGTCTTCAATCTATCCGAAGAACTTCTCTTCGAAGTTTACGGAAAATTCAGTTTTGTGAATTAAAACAGTTTAATCGTTCGGTTGGTTTAATGATTTTCTATCAACTTGATCGTTAAAACGTGTAAAATGCATTGAAAATTTAAACAATAATAAATAATGACCGTAATTACTTAAAGTAAAAATTCTCAATTTTCTAATATCGTTTCTTGAAATATATTTATTATCTACATGATTTACTCTATCAAAAAATACAATTGATTCTTCAAGATAATCATCATATTTTGGCAAATAAAACAATTGAATTATTCTTTGTTTTTTTATATCTAGAATGTGCTTATCAATTTGTTCTAAATTTAATGCCCCTGAATCCAATAATAGTTTTTTATAATTTGACAGGAGTATAATTGGTGAATACACTATTTGTGATGGGAAATTTCT
>Ga0172379_10006463_pt1 | contig 15677 bp, 6 predicted proteins | sample GrowelOW334metaG_FD_119756 | JGI IMG/M metagenome (GOLD analysis project Ga0172379, IMG submission 119756) | Groundwater microbial communities from an aquifer near a municipal landfill in Southern Ontario, Canada - Groundwater well OW334 metaG | ecosystem: Environmental > Aquatic > Deep... | reverse complement strand
GTTTTTCCAACGTACAATTAATGGTTCTCTAAATCCACCTTCCCAATAGGTAACTTTTGCTCCGCGCAGAGGTGCCGGTCCGATTTTTTGTTGCGGTGAGTATTGACCGTTGTCCGAGAATAAAATGATGATGGTATTTTCATCAAGACCTAATTTAGTGATCTCATCTAATAAACGTCCCGTTTCACTATCTAAACGTTCTACCATTGCACCCTGTACCGGATTCCACATTCCTTTCTCCACAGATCCGGGTTTTGAACGATATTTAGCCACCAGGTCATTTTCTTCTCCCTCTGGCGTATGTATTGCGTTATGTGAAAGATATAAGAAGAAGGGTTGATCTTTATGACGGGTGATGAAATCAATAGCTGCAGTAGTATATTCCTGAACGTGGTGACAGTCACTTTCACACTCATCACTGCTTTTTGGTCCGTCGTTACGCAATACTTCGTCGAATGCACCCAAAAATTTACTGACATGCCATTTGCCTATAAGTGATGTTGCATATCCGGCCGATTTCATCATGGCAGGTAACATTAATTCTTCTTCCGCAAGTCCTTTTGTCCAGTTAGGAGCAGACAAGTCAGTTGATGCAGGTTCAGCGTATCCGTTCAACCAATCAGTTAATTTCAGACGGGCAGGATATTTTCCCGACATCAGGGCAGCACGTGTCGGAGAGCTTAATGCTGCCGAAGCATATGCATTGGTAAAACGCATTCCTTCCTGTGCCAACCGGTCCATATTGGGAGTTTCGAAATAGGTGCTGCCATAGCATCCCATCTGATGATAGCCGAAATCATCCAACATAATAAATACGACGTTCGGTTTTTGTTCTTCAGCTGAAAATAACACAGGAGCTAAGGACAATCCGGACAATATGCATAGGGGGACTTTTTTCATGAATAAAGATATTAATTTGTTATCATCAGTTTTTGAGTTTGACTTCCCCTTGTATTTTCTATTGTTATAAAATATAAGCCTTTGTTTAAACTGCTTATGTCAAATGAAATGTCGGACTGATTTAATGATTCAACAAATAGAAGTTTTCCTGAAATGTCTGTTATTTTCAATATGCTATTTGCCTGACTATCGGTTAAAATTATACGTATATTGCTTGTGGCAGGATTTGGATACATACTGAAACCTGACTGATAAATATCAACCTGAGTTCCTGTTTCCTGATTAATAGTGCCTAAGAAGGTTACCACTGATGCTGCGGGAATAATATACCTTTCATTTGCTGAAAATGCAGGATATTTTTTTATATTGTCACCTTCTCTGTCAGTAGTTATGTATGGAGTAAACTCCGATACACTGGTGTTTGGGAGTAAATTTTCAACTGAAAGTTTAATGCCTTTTTCTGATGTTCCCGGGTTAATTACCACATATATAACTTCTTTTTCTGCTTCATTTAAATAAGCTGAGACCATCAGGTTTGTTACCGCATCAACATCATTCATATTATCTGATCGGCTAATCTCTAGTCGCTTTGCTCCAGGTCTGATAAAATGCGAAAAGTTGCCGAGTGTGTAAAGCAATTTTGTTGGTTTATAAATGCCGGCAGTATTTGATGTGTTTAAAGCGACCCTTATCAGTGCAAAACGGTCCTCAGCACTCAGGTTTTTTTCAAATTCAAAAGTTGTCCACCATTGCCAGCCTGTCGCGTTAGCTACAGCCAAATCAGCATGAATTACCCGGGCCAGTGAGATGGCACATTCCATTGGCGTTAACGTACGTCCGGTTGGTTGACCGAACAGGTAACCTGTCCCAAGAAGACAGTATTCAGTTTGCCAAAACTCCAGACCTGAGTTGAGCAATGTCATCCTGTCTTTCAGACTTTGTCGGGTGTTTATTAATCCACTTGCACTTTTGTCATCTCCATAACTATGTGACGAAACAATGTTGGATAATGCAGATGAATTGCCGAGATATAGTGAGGATGAATTATCCCATAGCTGTGCTAATTGATTATAAGCTACACCCGTACCGGAAAGCAAACAACTGATAGCTCCGGCTTCGCCAACAAATAATTTAGAATCAACATTTTTTGTTACGAATTCGGTTCCTATTGCTTTTACCACATCTGATATTTCCTGATTTGTCCATGGCGAACCTTCTTGCTTCACTTCAGCTCCGGCAGCACTTGGCATCCAGTCCCATTGTGGTTCATTTAACGGACTAATATAATTAATATTAATACCTTCATTTTTGAAGTGAAGAATAACATCAGCTAAATATTTCCCGAAATCGCTATAATGTTCAGTTTTCAATATTGACTTTTTAGCGTCTCCGTACTCCCTAAAACCCAAACCACGAACAGTATATTGTACCGGAGGAGAGTTCTGCCATCCAATTAAATCGAGAACATGATAGGTTTTAGCGGCTTTTTCTAAGAACCAACGTTGTCCGGCTTGCTTATTCCAGTTGTAGGTGCCGTTTGAATTTAAGAAACATTCGGATCTTCTCTCCGGAGTAGAAATGCGACTTGCTGTACCTTGTTCGGAAGTGCCGGCTCCAATGTTGAAACGCCACGACGAAAGTCCGATACCTTTAGGTGTACCTTCGCTGTTTTTTTCTTTACTGAAAAGTAATTCGGCTAATTTCTCTTTTTGAGATTCGTTGAAATATAGTCCTACAAATTGTGTGTTCCACCCGTCGGATGCTCCGAAATTCCGGATACTTTGATGTCTGTTTGAAAAATCAGCATTGATATCCAACGTGATAACCTGACTGTTGTTGTAGTTTATCACTTCTGCAGATGCAATTTCACGTTGAAAAATCTTGATTTCATCAAATTTTGCTGATAAATTCTCATTGTCATCGGAACCGATAAACCATCCGTTAAAATTATAGGTGTTCAGGTTTACATTAGTTTTGATAAATGCAGATGTTCCGTTGATATAAAGCCTTATGGCCGGGGTTCCGACGGAACTGTAAGTTTGTACGAAAACAAGACTGTTCCATTTGTCAGCTTGAAGAGTATTAGTAGTGGACGATGAACCCAAAACAGTTAATAAGTTGTTTTGATTGCTTACCAAATCAATCAGAGTTTTGCTATCGGCATACTTAATCCTCAATCCAAAATAATCGCCGTTGGCTGCTGTTGCTTTATAAATGTATTTGCCATTGTCGTATGCGTAGTTTTCTTTTTTCAGCATCAAAGCCATTGAATACTTGAATGTCCCAAAAGGGTTTGTGTTAAAAGCAATCCGGCCATTGGGAGACAATAATCCAACTTTACCTTTTTCAGTGTCAACCTGAAAACTTAGATTTGTTGAGGTAGTAGAGATATTGCCTTCTGAATCCTGACTGTCACTGTCTAATGACAGATTTACAAATTGTCTAACAGCATCAATAGCAGAAGGAATGGTTTTGTTTTCAAAAATTGCTTTTATCTGGTTATCTGCAAGAGAACTATGGAATATCCTTATATCATCCATTTTTCCTGTCATAGCATAATTTAATTCAGGATTACATCCCAAAAACCATTTCGTTGCATGAATATCAGATAGTTTTGCAAGCGTGGGTGTCGACGAAATGAATTCTCCATCCTGATAGATCTTCATTAGATTATCGGCGAATATTATTGCATAATGTGTCCATCTGTTATTTACAACCGGGCTTCCAATAGCAGTTTTGTACATCGAAAAAGGAATATTGTTATAAACTAAATAGGTATTTTCTCCCCAGGAAGTTTTTGGAGTAAAATATACATTGCTACCGTCAGCGGCATAGAAAGCAAACATCATTCTCCAGTTTTCGGCTGGATCTTCAGCTTCCCGTTTGAACCAGAAAGCAATTGTCAAACTGTCGTTCAAAGGGGAATTTATAAATTTAATATTTCCTTTTTGTGAAGCAATGAATTGTACTACTTTTCCACCTCTTTCCGTGTCTTCGACAATAGAAGCATCATTTTGCAATTGACAAGCGGCATTTCCCAACTTATCTCCAACAGTACCATCTTCAAAATCAATAGTGGCATATTGTTTATATGCACCATAATTTTGGGCGCTTAAGCTGACGCTTATGAAGAAAAGTAAAGTGAGAATAACTGTATTTTTCATGCTGATTTGTGATTACAATAACTGGTTAATCCTTAATTAATTTGTTGATAGCATATACTTTTTCAAAACATTTATTGAAAATTGACTGTCACGATTGACTCCTGTAACAATTTTTTATTATCAGAACCTAATAAAAAAGATTTGATTTTATATTCAACTGTTTTACCGGAAGCGTTTATTGCTGAAGTCCCGTTTGTTTGTATCACACCGTTTACAGATACTTCAATGTTGTTGCCTACCAGATTCACATCATTATTCATGATTTCAAATGTGGGCACAACATTACTTAAATCAGTTCCGGCAGGTAAAGTTATGGTCACATTATATTTATTATAATAGGCAATATCTCTTGTAATAGTTCCATTTACCCCGTTGATGGAGAATTTTGTCATTTTAGGTATGATTACGGGAGCTACATGATATTCTGAGATAATTCCGGATGCTGTTTTTACGACAAAGTTCTGAACGGCAAGCTTTCCATCAACCAGAAATTTCACTATACGAGAGGATGTTAATCCTGATTGTATTTCTCTTTCAATGCCATTTTCAATCCAGTAAAATTTTGAGAGTGTCGAAGATAAGCTGAAATTTATCAACTGAGGCGCTTTGATTGAGTTCACTGTGGTAGATGTACGCCATGCATCAAAAAGGATAGGGCACAGGATTGTGTCTTCAGAAATGAATTCCCCATAAGAGCTAAAAAAAACCGAACCTGAATATTCTGTCATTTTGTAAGTGTTGAAGATGACGAATTTCTCAAGGCCGCCATCCTTAGCTACAACATTTATTTGTGTGGAATCAATGGCTTTTATTATCTCTCCGTTTTCATTTATCGATGAAGCAACCCACACTGCGGTATAAACTCCGGGCTCATTATACGCATACGAAAATGTTCCGTTTGAAGCTGTTGAATAACCTGTGTTGAAAGGCTGATTATAGCGATGTAAAGAGTCGCCGGGGTATACAACAAATTTTTGTCCTTGTCCTGTTTTGGTAAAAAAAACAGATTCGTGTACGTCATATTCTGTTTTGTTAATAGTGAATGTAGCATTTGGTTCGATATATATATCACTGATGAACGAGTCTGATGAGCAGCTCGCAAATATGCACGAAAGCAAAACTGATTTTATGAAGAAAATAACTGATTTCATGTACGTATAATTTTAGTAACCAAAGTTTTGTGTAATAACTCCATTTGAAATTAAAACTTCTTTTTGAGGTATTGGGAAAGTCTCGTTAACCCCTTTTTTGAAATATTTACCCCGGATTCTGGTTTGACCAGAAGGTTCAACAGGAGGGTTGTTGGAAATAAAAGCCATTCTTTCAGCTACAATTCCCAAACGACATATTTCAAACCAACGGTCAAATTCTCCTGCCATCTCAATTCGTTTTTCTTTTCGTATAGCATCACGCACAATGTCATAGGGAGCATATTCAAGATCCTTGAAATTTGCACTTGAAACCGAAGCGTTATACTTTGCGTTTGGATTTGTAGGGTCAAGTAATTTTCTGGCTCGCTTGCGTATCATGTTTGTGTAATCAATAGCTTTTCTTGATTCTCCGGCTTCATTTAATGTCTCGGCGTATAAAAGCAATGTCTCGGCAAACCTCATTACCCGGTAATTTCTTACTTTAGGGGTGCCTTCACTTGGAAATACATAGAATTTTGTAAACAGAAGGCTGTTTCCTATCCCGAACCATCCTATTGAAGGAGAAGTGTTCTCCTGTTTGAAATAATCATTGATTGTACGACCGGAAAGGGTATAAATCTCACGAGGGTCGTTAGCAAACTGATCTTTTAAATCCGATGAGGGTGTTATCGCTATTACATCGCCAGCCGAATTGTCAGTGATACAACCATTCAATAACCAACCTTCTTCTCCTGAGATACCTGCTGCCGAATAATTAAAATGATTGATTTCGAAAAGCGATTCTGCCGAAAATTCACCAATAACCCTGAAAATTCTGTCGAACTGATCCAGTTGATGTATATTCACTACTTGTTGCCCAGCTATAACCGTTTCAGGTGTGGTGGTTGATTCGAGAAATAATCTTTTTGATAATTCAGCCCAGGTTTCATCATATCGACTATCAAACTTTAGCAACTGATTAATTGTAATGTCCTTACCCTCAATGAAAAATTTACCGATTTCAAGTGCTTCCTGCCATTTTGCATCATGACTAACCGTTTGCAATTTTATACCAGGAGAAGCCTGATAAACAAGCACTTTCAACAGTAAACCAAGTGCAGCTCCAATTCCAGCCTGACCGGCATCCTCGTATTGATAACGTCCGCGATAGATGATCTGTAAAGATTCGCGTAAATCTTTTTCAATATAAGCATAAGTTTCATCAAGCGTTGAACGAGGTACAATTAATGAGTTTAACGTTTGTTTTTCTGGCATAATGCTTACCCCTCCAAAGGTTTTAACCAGATTGAAATAAAAAAGAGCACGTAAAAACTTGGCTTGACCATACACTTCACGGATTTCTTTTTCGCTGCTTCCATTCTGGCGGTATTTCACGTACGGAATGGAACGTATTATCTGGTTACACTTATTAATACCTTCGTAGTTGACTGCATATCTTGTTAAGATATAAGGATTGTCAGTGTCAAACTGGAAATTCAAAAGCTGACCTACTTCGTTAACTTCAACATCTTCTCCATTCCAGCAATTATCACTGATAGCCTCTCCGAATATCAGTTCACTCAACTGATAATTTTTTGATTGCATAATGTCATACACTGAATTGAGTCCCAATCTTAGATTGTTTAACTCAGTATAAAACACTTCCTCAGGTACATTTCCTTTCTGAACAGGGGTGAAAAAATCCTCGCAGGAAGATAGTAATAGTACTGAAAAAATTATTGGTAATAGTATCTTGTTCATAATCTTGTAATTTTTATAAGTCAATAACTAACCCTGCCAGATAGGTGCGTGCTTGCGGATAACTGCCTTCGTCAATTCCGACAAACAGATTATTACCTTCTGTTCCGACTTTTTTCCCGATTTCAGGGTCTAACCCAGTGTAATTAGTTATTGTCAACAGATTAGTGGCCGAAACAAATATTTTCAGGTTCTTAATTTTTATTTTCTTGCATATTTTCTCAGAAAAAGTATACCCCAGCTGGATATTCTTCAGACGAAGGTATGAACCATCTTCAATATAGAAATCGGAATTAATGAAGTTAATAGCGTTACGCGAGGCATCGGAATTAGGTGCAGGAACCGTTCCCGTTGTATTAGCACCCCAATTATCGCGGTAAGTTAGAGCATTAGTATTTGTTTCAGGACGGTATACTTTTTCAAAATAATCCTTTGCCACATTAGAATAATTGGCTGCTGACGGATTCCATACTCCATTGTAATTGACGGCAGAGTATTGAAAGTATTTCATTACATTATATATCTTATTTCCACTTACTCCCTGAAAGAAACATTGCAAATCGAAACCTTTATATGCCAGATTGAGATTGAAACCGTAATAAAAATCAGGATGGGGACTTCCTAAAAATGTTTTATCGTTTTCGTCTATTTTATTATCATTGTTTATGTCAACAAATTTCATATCGCCTGGTTGAAACTGAGTAGAAGATGAAAAAACAGGTACCAATGGTTTTCCCTCTGTTGTAAAATCATCAGATGTTAATATGCCAGCGGTTTTGTATCCGTAAAAACATCCGATAGGTACTCCAACAACAGTTCGATTAACATATCCCAAAGGATTCGGACCTGTTAAATTTCCACCGATAATAGGTTCGTTTGAACTACCCAAAGAAATAACCGTGTTTTTGAGTCTGGTAATATTTCCACTTATTTCATATTTAAAATCTCCGATCTGATCGCGATACGAGCTTTGTATTTCGAACCCGATGTTTTTTACGCTACCAGCATTTTGAAGTGGAGTGGAAGAATAACCTGCGCTATACACGATTGGAACAGCAACCAACATGTCGTAGGTATATTTCTCGAATAAATCTATACTTGAAGTGAATCGGTTATCAAAAAGATTTAAGTCAAAGCCTAAATTGATTGATTCTGTCCTTTCCCATTTTATATTCTCATTGCCATACTGTGTTATTGACATGGCAGGTGTAATTGATGGAATTCCATTTCCATAGATATAATTTCCTGTTGAATTTACAGTTGTCTGATAAGCATAATTCCCGATCCGGTTATTTCCAAGTTGTCCCCAACCTGCACGTAATTTCATTAACGATATAGCCTGAACATCTTCTAAAAATGGTTCGGCATTTAATTTCCAACCTATTGAAGCACTTGGAAAGAAACCCCAACGGTTGGCTTTTGAGAATCGTGATGATCCGTCGGCCCTGAAATTGGACTGGAAAAGATATTTGTTTTTATAGCTGTAATTGATACGGCCCAAAAAACTCAATGCACTCCACCCAGCGCTATAGCCGCCTACATTTTGCATTCTTGTTGTAAAGTTTAAGGCATCATAATACTCTTCATACCCTCCATAACCTGTTCCTGAAGCAATGGTTGTGTTGTAAACGGAGGTTTCGAGTGTTTGACCTCCCATGATTGTTAATTCATGATCCTTCAATTTTTTTGAGAAAGTTAAGATGTTATCGAAACTTAAATTTTCACTTGTCGTTGGGTTTCTTGTCACGTCATAGCGGATAGTACCGACAATTTCAGGATTTGTATTATAAATATTAAATTGATCTTTGTCGGAATAATAATTTGTGTAACTGGCTCTGGATGAGAAACGAAGATCTTTCGTTATGTCCCAGTCCAGATTTATTTGTCCGATTAAACTATTTGCTGGAGCATTGTAACTTGTACGACGTAGATTTTCAACAGGCGTTGTCCATGTATAACTACCATTTATATCATACAAGGGTGTTAGTGGATTGTAATTAATGGCGGTTTTAATAATACCCCAGGTGCCTTCATTGACAACTTGTCTTCTTTCCTGAGCATATGTTATTGCAGTTCCTAAAGTAAGATTAGGAAAAAGGTTTGTGTTTATTTTGGCATTTAATGCCTTTTTATCGTAACCCGATTGTAAAACTATACCTTCTGTTTTTTGATAGTTTCCACTAACATAATAGTTTAGATTTTTGTCTCCTCCCGAAACGGCTAAATTATATTTTTGCATTAACGCAGTACGTGTTGTCATGTCCCACCAATTGTTTCCATTTTCCAACATGCCCTGAAATTCATTTTTGACAAATAGTTTCCCTTCGGTGTCAATATCTGTTTTTACATATTGGTTTAAAACATAGTCGCTGAAATAAATAAATTCATCTTTATCCATGACGTTGGGTTGTTTCCATACTTCTTGAGCACCGAAACTGGTACTTATGTTGATGTTCATGGTTTTCTTTGAATTTTTCCCGCTCTTGGTCGTGATAAGAACAACCCCATTTGCAGCTCTGGAACCATATATGGCAGCTGAAGTAGCATCTTTCAGAATTTCGATGGAAGCAATATCTTCTGATGACAGATAATTGATATCATCCATAGAAATTCCATCAACAACATATAGAGGGTCTGAATTGTTTATGGTTCCCATTCCCCTGATTCTTATTGATGTCGAAGCTCCCGGGGCACCGGAATTCTGGACTACTTCCACTCCTGAAGCCTTTCCCTGAAGGGCTTGTGCAACATTTGTCGTTGCCATCTTAGAAATGTCATCGGATTTTATGGATGAAACTGCCCCTGTTAAGTCACTCTTTTTTTGAGTACCATACCCAATAACAATAACCTGATCTAATACTTTAATGTCTTCAGAAAGCAATATCTGAATGAATTCCTGGTTGTCAATTTTTACTGACTGTTTTTTATAGCCAATATAGGTAATGTTAATTTCAACAGGTCTTTTTGTTGATTCCAACTTGAAATTGCCATTGAAGTCTGTTGTTGTACCTGTTGATGTGCCGTTTATTACAACGGAAGCACCAATAATAGGCTCTTTACTATATTCATCTATAACAGTTCCTGAAATGGATTGAGCCATAGAAAATGTAACATTCAATAAGAGAAAGAAAATCCAGAGGATAATCATATTAGATTTAATATTCATATACAATATTTTTATATAGCCAAAAGTATATTCCTTTTAAAAGTTTATTAAATAACCTGCACTGTAACACTTACAGTGCAGGTTAACACAACCTAAAAACTAATTAACCGAGAATTTAGAATAATGAATATTGCCGTCATTGAAACTTATTTTCAATATATAAATCCCTTTAGCAAATCCAGCTACGCTTATTTCAGATGTAGAATATTCCGATTTTAATAGATTTCCGTTTAAACTATATGCATCAAGCTGTTTAATCGATTTATCGGTTAAAACTCTGACCAAATCGATTGTAGGATTGGGATAAATTTTTACCAGTTCATTGTTCATGCCGGTTTCTTTTACTCCAGTAATCTGAGTATTGTATTTGTACAATACTTTTGAGCCAGCAGAAACAAAACATAAATCAGTTTCAACGCTTTTTAACTGACATGGTAATCCGTTTGCTGGTAAATCTACAATAAGTCTGGGTGCGGTTTCAGTTGATTCTATGACCCACAATTCCTTATTGTTTGCCATATTTAATGCAGCAAAGAAAAGTTTGTCGTTGACTACGGTTAACCAATCGCATCGGTCATGATTATTGCCGGGAAATATCTCCATGTTCCATATTTGTGCCTGATATAAGCATGTGTCCAATGTTAAGGGAGCACGCCATAGGCTATAACCGGTACCACGTTCCTGCGTAGGTGCCTCGCTGTTTGGTAAAAAATAACCTCCATTAGCCTGCATGTATAGATGGCCTTTATAAATGGTATATTGTGATGGCCATGAATGAAGAAGAGGGTTTTTTCCCCAATGATTAATATCGAAAAACTGGCGGGGATTAACACCATCAACCACGGGTTTTGACAAATCGAAGATACAAGGTTCAGTTCCATGAACACCGTCGTTTGCCCTAAAGAAAAGTGTATCGCCATATGCTTTTGTTATTGCAAAACCTGTAGATAGGGGAACGCCATTTGCTTCTCCTTTTGCAAAATCAATTCCAATCCATTTTGTTCCGGCATCGGTACCGTCACTAACCCATATTTCGCTGCCAATTCCTGTTGTACCAGTTATTTCACTCACTGTTTCAGCCCTGAAAACAACCCATTTGTCATTTACGTTAGTTAACCAGTCGATCGCCGCAGAGCCGGTTGCAAAAGTACCTGTTGTGCTCGTTGGGTTAATATTCTTAATTACTTTTGTTCCGGTTTTTGTTCCATCTGTAATCCATAAACTTTCATTGTTTACTAAGTCGTAACCTGCAAAAAATACTTTGTTGCCTGATTTTACAAGTTGTCCTTCCATACCATCTATATTAGTTTCCTTTGCAGGTGTATCGCCAATTCGAATTGTACCGGCTTCAGTACCGTCAGTAACCCACAACCATTTTTCAGCTTTAGTTGGATCGATGACTGGCAGGAATTCACTTTCTTCATCCATAGCAAAAAATAAAAGATTAGTTCCGAATGCAGTAAGACCAAAAGGTGCCGCACCAGTTACTCCGGGATAAATATCTTTGATCATTTTTGTTCCTGCTTCAGTTCCGTCAGTTACCCAGAGCTCTTCTCCTGCAGCATCTGTTGTAGCAACAAAGTAAACCAAATCACCAACAACAGTCAACCATTTCGGATTGGCGCTTAATGTTCCTTCATTGATGTCTTTGATCATTTTTGTTCCGGCAAGGCTTAAGTCGCTGATCCAGATTTCTTCTCCATGAGCAGTAGTAGTTGCGGTAAAAAATAGTTTATTTGAACTGGTTTTAACCATCGGCTTCTCCGATTTTGTTCTGTTCATGTTGTCGGTTGATGTAACTTGCACATCACTACCTGTTAATGCCATCATTCCTGTTGGTAGTACGACTTCGTCGGCAAAGAGCAATGAAGTCATTAATGAGAATGATAATAGTAAAGCTGTAATTTTACGTTTCATAATACATGATTTTTTTATTTATACTGATTTTTCTTGAGAATTTTATCAAACTGGTAAAACAAAATTAAAATTGTTTTTTGTTTATGAATCTTAGTAATTAATCTTTAGATTCTTAAATCAAAATGAAAGTTTTTTATAAAATTGGATGTTGATCTGTCTTTATAATCTGTCAAGAACAATTTTAAATATTTCATATTTGCCGGGTTCATTGATTGTAAAAATGATTTCGTTATTTTGATTTACAGTCACAGAGCTGTTTTCATTAATCCAGGGAGCAGCAAGTTTAGTATTAGAGTAATCTGCCGGTCTGAGTTTCCTTACTTTTCGAACTGAACCGATAGTAAATCCGTTTACCTTAATTTTAACGTTTTTAGCGTCACTATCACCACCAGTAACATATAATGTCAAAACATCCGGACTATATAAAGCTCCCGTAATATGAATTTGCTCTCCTGAAGCCGTATTAACAACATGTTGCTGAAAATCGTTAGAAAGTCCTTCGAATATCTGTGCAGTTGGAAAGGCGGTATTAAAATCTGAACTAATAAGTCCAAGACCAGGAACAGTAGTGTTAATTGGCGGCCAGTATGCAGCTGCATCCACTCCGGCTCTGCAAAAAATATGTATCATTTGAGGAATGATATTGGCAGCTTCCATATAGACTTTGTTATTATTATAAGCTTTGGATGGCATCCATTCCGAAATATAGATGTACATATCTTTACTGGAATTAAAGTTTGATGCGCAAGTCTCTATACGCAACTTAAGGTCACTTATATTATGAGTGTCGGTATCATAACCTGCGTACCCATGTAATGCAACACCATCAATTTCATCATATGCTTTTGTAAAAGCATTTTTCATTGTTCCGAACTCTGCAGGAATTGTATAATCACCATTAACCAGTAGTTTGAATGTCCGGTTAGGGAATTGTTGTCCGATATACTCTGCAATATTCATTGCTATCTTTGCATATTTTAATAATTTATCATTACGACTTACACCTCCACCCCAATGAAGCCACCACTCGTTACCAATTTCGACAACTTTTACTACACCAGAATCTGCAAGATTTATTGCCTCTACAGCTTTTATTCTTAATGAAGCAACTTCATCCCACCATGCCTGACTCCATAGTACTTCATTCATTGCCGACTGTGTAGGGACAACGATTGTATAGTTGTTGACATTGTTTTTGAAAGTTGCTATCGAGGCACCAGGTTGACTTGGAGTTAAAGGCCAACCGGGTGTTGTATTGGTTCCCCAATCATAATATTCTGATTCCCATCCGCCGGGAAAACGCATCATGAGAAAGCTGTTGCTGCTCAGGTTTTTAAAAGCTGTTGCTGCTGCAGGGAATTGGTCATTTGTAATTTCTCTCCAATCATTATTGATACCAAAGACGTCTCTGTTGATTGAAATTTTATCGTTGCCCCATACCGTAAGATAAACAGTATCAACCCCAAGGAGCTTGTGTTTGATAATACCTCCCTCAATATTTTTATTAAGATCATTATCAAAGAGGTCTTGTTGACAGGAAAGAGTTCCTAATATAACTAAGAAGATAATACCTGTTCTTTTCATGAGATATAGATTTAATTGTAATAATATTGCCAACAAAGATAGGTAGGTTATATGTAGCTTATCAATACACAATTATACGATTTGCATGGATAATATTCTGATATTATTTAACCAGACAACTACAAACTAATAAATTCCTTCGGGCTTTTCGTTGCTGACTTGCTTTTCGGGTAAAAGAAAATAGCGGAGATCTTCTTCTTTAATTGAATTGACCGGGTTGAATGCTGCAGAATTCATGTAGCGAATCACAGAATAGCGTAATTGATTGGCAACAAGTCTTTTTTCGAGGTTTCGGTTCAAGTCAATCGAGGTAACAACCATACGACCCTTGCCGATTTTGACTTCAAACGTATTGCAAAGTTTCCGGTTAGCAGTAAAATTATCTATCATTTCGATGAGAGGAGTAACTGTTGAAATTGAATCTAAAATCATTGTTTTAGAATTCTTTAGCAAATCCCACCATTGCCAGTCGGTATGCATGTCGGTCGGAAAATCGTTGAACAGTGCATGCTCCGGATTACATAGTAATCCCATGGTTCCGGCTTGCTTTGGAAAATGAACCGGACTCCAGAATACGGGTACGAATTTACCTTCTATGCCTTTCAGTTTTTCCCATTCAGGATTGAAAAGCACATCTTTTCCTTCAATGGCTACCTTCATTGCTGTCGTAAAATCTCTTGTGTAGACAACACTTGTTTGAATCGCAGGTAATTGTGCCGGGTATACCCATATGTTCCATGAATTGCTGTATTCAGTTGCTTCCAACGATAGCGAGAGGGTGATTTTTTTTGCTGAGTTGATAGTTGAAAGAGGTATTTCTATGATCCCTATGCCTGTATTATATCCTTTTTTTAATGTAGGATGCACAATCTCGCCCTGCATCAGCAATTGGTTGTTGGTACCGTCGGTTAAAGTCCATTTCAGCGACTTATTTTCAATATTATCGTTGCTGTAATTGGCAAGTTCTATTGCTGCTCTGAAAATCTCATTGTTGGAATAGGTTGCTTTTGGGAAGCGAAGCAAGGGTACAACCGGAGCGCATGCCTGCCGGAATTCTTTTGCTGTGGTTACTCCTTTGCTGTCCCAGAATGCATCCAGCAATCCGACTAATGCAGTGCCCTGTCCGGGAAAATCATGCAGGTCAAGCAGCTGAAATCCGCTGATGCCGGGAGTTTTCATCGCTCTCTCAATTTCTTCTTTGTAAAGTATGGCGGCCAATTTACCTGATGCCATCAAATAATTATCAGCATTACATATTAATTTTTTTTGTTCAAGATCTGCTTTTATGGCTTTGAAATTCAAGGGTTCGAGTACTCCGGTATATTTGTCGATTTCTTTTATGTTGGGGTACACAGAGTATTGTCCGATTTCATGTGTGATGAGCGGTGCTTTGAATCCGTCAATTGATTTTTGATAATCCGATTGGAAATCTGGAATATTAGTATTGAAAACTCCCTGACCGCGTACCCAACCTTTATCTGTCCACTGAGTAACAAAAAATTCATCCTGTGGTAACGGAGTTTTTCCATATCCTTTCTCGAAAGTGAAGCTGGTGGTGCTGTACAAATGTCTTCCATCAATCATTCTCAATGTGTCCACGAGATTTTGCAGTACGGTCATGTCTCCCTGTAATTCATTTCCCATCGACCAAAAGCAGAAGGACGGATGATTACCGTATTCTCTGATAATATTTAGCGCTTCCGACTTTAAAAACCCGGTTGTTGAAGAGTCTTGTCCTACTGTCAGCGCCCAGTAAGGTAACTCAACCTGCAGGTAAAATCCCATTTCATCTGCCACTTCAAAGGCTTGTTCGGGCGGACACCACGAATGAAAGCGAAGATGATTTAATCCCCATTCGCGTGCTGTAGCAAAGACTTTCATCCAGCCTTCTTTGTTCATCGGCGGATGTCCGGTCAGCGGAAAAATACAGCATTCCAGTGTTCCCCTGAGAAAAATCCGGTTATTATTTAGTTGTAACTGGGTGTTGTTGGCTTTAATATTACGCATTCCAAATGTTTCCTGTTCGGTTGATTTGAAGTTTTTACCTTTTATACCGAC
>Ga0172379_10006462_pt1 | contig 15678 bp, 21 predicted proteins | sample GrowelOW334metaG_FD_119756 | JGI IMG/M metagenome (GOLD analysis project Ga0172379, IMG submission 119756) | Groundwater microbial communities from an aquifer near a municipal landfill in Southern Ontario, Canada - Groundwater well OW334 metaG | ecosystem: Environmental > Aquatic > Deep... | reverse complement strand
AGTAAGATTCATTTAAGTAAAGTAATATTTTATTTTCACAACTGCTTCAAAAAAGTGATAAGATAGCCAAAAAGTTATGTTAGACAGAATAATGGATTTAGTGGAGCCGGAAACATTAGAACTTAGGACACAGCTACATTTGAGTAAAAAAGACCTTAGAATATCGAGCGATGATATTATCGATGATAAATTTCTATCAAAATTTTCAACGGAAGATCAAATAAAGTTATTGTCATTAACAGCTTACATTTCCGATAGGGTGAAACTAATTACAAACGATCAGATAAAACACGAGTGTTCTAATATTGGGTCCGACAACATTTTTTTAAGAGGTTCCGGTGCGACTGGTATCTTTCCACTGGATGATCTGGATATTTCGTTTTATGGACCTAAGAAAAATTACACCCGGAACAATGGCCACAAAAAATTTTCGATATACCTGTATCTTGGAGTAATGTACCTCAGGAAGAATTAGCTGACTGCATGAACACTAGTTTACGAATGGCCGCATCAGTCCTTGAAGCAATTCCTATAACGTCAATTGACAAACAAGTGTTAAATAGTATTAATTCTGCAAAAGGCACAATACAAGGAGAGGGAAAATACTATTATTTACTTTTCCGTCAATTTGAAGAACAAAGGTTGGAACTTCCTTGGAAAAAATGGCAACAACCCCCGGATGAATATAGAGGCAGAAAGGAAATGCCCGGAGGTAAAAGAACAATTCAAAGAATATCTTGGAGTTTACAAGTCCTATATCCAGAGCTATCCCAATCTTTTAATCCAAACGTCTTGTTGATGCGAGCTTATTATGAAGAATTAGTTCCGCTTGAAATTGTAACAAATGCGTTTAGAATCATGCGGATGATAAAAAGCGATCTTTACGAACCGGAAGCATTTAACCAGTCAGCCCAGGTAATACATGATTGGTATGTGAACACATTAATACCAAATGTGAACAATGGCCTTAAAAATAATGTTCCTCCTAAATACTTAACTGATATTCGCGACGCTTTTAATCCTCAGACACCGCAAAATGAATTTCAGGAAATAATTAATAACGCAGAGAATCAAGATAAAAGTTATAAACAATGGCTTTTGTTGTGGGTTACGTCTCATAATCCATCCTGTCCAAAAGAGGGTTTGTATGAATTGTGGAAAAATTATTCAGGTAGGATGGCTTATCGCAATATGCTTCGGAATTTACTGCGTAATCCCAGCTTTCCCATCTCGTATGTTTCCAGAGACGAAACTAGATATGATCCCCACCTATTGGGGTGTTACGACTCTGTAATTAAAAGGCTCAATTTTTAACCCCAAAGGTCGTAGTTCGGAACCAAGTTATTCCTGAACTTCTACATTTTTTTACGTATATTGCACTGCCGATAACGCCAATTTTCATAAGTTTAAAGCTATAAAATCTTCATTCGTAATTTCTTTTACTTCGTGCTTAGCCGTGAGTCGATATTTATCCAACAACTCTTTCTGCGTGGCCTCATCATAATGCGGAAAGATTTCAAAATCCACAATCCCTAATCCGGTTAAATCTTTTAACCCGACAATGTTTTCGTCGTAATTCGGTAAATTACACACTTCAATAGTAGGCGTTAACACCAAAGCCCCAGCACTAAAACCTGATAGTACAAAATTATCCTTTTTGATAAATTCCATTATTGCCCTATCTAATCCTGATTTTCTTAAATTATCCAATAACTTAAATGTGTTTCCACCGGAAATTACTAAGATATTTGAACTTAATAATTTATCGCGTTCTTCGGTAGAACCAACCAAAGAATTATTTATTAGATTAAAGCCAGCATTATTGTTTTCGGCATAGCCCTTCCATTCGTCAACATATTTTTGAGGAGCATTCGAACCATCGCTTGGCATATAAGCCAACATCTTATCCTTAATGTCTTCCGGAAATATCTGTTCGAGGACTATATTTATATTAGTTGAGGTAGGTGTCGAAAAAAGAACAATTCTTTTCATATCTGCATTTTACCAGCAGAAAAAAGTTTTATAAATATGCCATATCATTGTTCCAACTTGCGCGGTGCGATTCTACTAATTTTGCAAAAAAATGATCTATACTAGAGGCAGATGAGAATTGGGGAAATATGGATAAAATTATAGAGGTAAACAATTTAAGGCTTCAGATTCTAAATGAAGATGATGCCATAACCACATCTTCGCTTTTTGAAAAGTAGGTTATTTACTATCCATTCTCCCCACATATTCCCCTGCGTTTGGAAAGTTGTTTTTATAATCTTCAACAAGCTTTTTGGTTAGGGGCTTGGGGAATAAATTATCTGGAAGATCTTTCATATAGTACCAGGTTAACCACATGTGTCCTTCCATGTGTTGGGGATCCAAGTGATGCTCTAACTCTTCAAATTTGTTGATATCTCCAAGAATAAAGAGTTCAACATTTTGTTCCCCATTATCCGGATCAAAGAAATCTCGGACATACAGAACTTTTCTAAGCTTAAATTCAGTTCCCTCACCGCATTCCTCAGCAATTTCTCGTTTACACCCTTCCAAAACCGTCTCTCCGTATTCAAGATGTCCTCCAACATAAAAACAAAAATCCTTTTTGCAATTGTATTCAGTTAAAAGTTTTCCGTTTTTGATAACAATAAGTCTTAAACGGACGTTTAGTTTGTGTTCTTCCACAACAGTTATTATACCAGTAATCTAATAGTTCGAATCCACTTAGAGCGCTACTGTTTTTAACAAAAACCTGAGGCTAAATATATTTAAAAACTTTGTGACCCTGGAAAGATTCGAACTTTCAACCTAACGGTTAGAAACCGTTTGCTCTATCCGTTGAGCTACATGGCCTTATTAATAAATCCATTGTCAGCCAAAGGCTGATCCGCCATTGACGGAATCTACAGGGCCTTAGATGTTATTTTATCAAATATTTTCAATTATTGGAAAAAACATCAAAAATTGATTATTACAAAATCCCATACTACCGACCAATAAGTAACTTAATCATTGACATTTAGAATAGGAAATTTAATAATTTTCTTACGAACATTTTATATTCGTAAGTTCTGGCTAATTAGCCTGCCAAAGTGACAAACATACTAACACCAACTCTCAGCCGAATAAATTTCTCAGAAGACAATAATACCCAACAACACCTTCATTCTTTACTGACGTCTGAAGGTATCAGTGATATTGAGGCCCATTATTCAAACGGTCTGTCAAAGTACATTGAGAAAATTACCGTGGAAATAGTGACGGATCCTTCAAAGTGTAAGGCTCTCTGGAATAGTTTTTCTCCAAAAAAGACACTTTTCCAAACTTGGGAATTCAAGAAGTCTTTCCTTGATGCTTATAAATACAAACCCTATTTTATACTTATAAAAAATGAGACTGAAAACCTGGCTCTTCTTCCGCTTTGGTACGACGACAAAAACTTTTGGACAAAGGTAAAACACTACTGTTGGTTTGGCAGCAACTGGAGCGAGGATAATACTTTTTTTGTTAAGGACGAAAACTATATTCCGCTTTTGCTTTACCTTGCTCCTTCTCCGATTGAGCTTGACGCCATACCCCAAAATATAGCTTCGGCAATATCAGACAAAGTAACACTCCTTCCCGATGACAGTAAATATATTATTAACTTGAAAGATATCAATTCGCTGGATGAATATTTTGACAGTCTAAAAAAGAAAAAAAGATATAATCTCAGAAGAGATATTAGGAAAATTGACACGGAAAATCCAAAATTTATTTTTAACAGATATGATGATTTGGACTTTATAATAAAAATAAATAAATCCAGGTTCATCAAAGATAAAGCCGATTGGGAAGATCCAAGAAGGATTCAGACCTTCAAAAATATTATTAATAATTCCGGAAAAAGCTATAACATAAAATTTATTTCGATTGAAATCGGCGGGCAATTATGCGCCTCCGACATTATTGCTACTTACAACGGCACCTATTTACCGCTAAAAGGCGCCAGTAATTTTAAGGACCATTCAGGCCTTGGATTTTATATAAGCTTAGTGGAAATTGAGGACGCGATAAAATCAGGTTTTGACAGAATTGATTTTCTCCAGGAAGATTGCGGCTGGAAGAAGCCAATGATGCAGGAAGTACCTCTTTTTAAATACGTATCAGGATTTAAGACTTAGAAGTGCTTTCTCAATAAGTTTAACTTTCTTTTGGTTTTCTTCTTTGTTGTCTTTCCTTAATTTATAGTACTCAAGCTCAACCTGAAGTTGGTGAACAAAGATTGTAACTCCATCAAGGTTAACAGTTGTAAGTAAATTTCTATCAATTTTATAAGCAAGAAGTTCACCACTAATTCCATCTACCCTAAACGAAACTTTCTTTGTGTTTATGTCAGATTCGGTTTTATTAATTAAGATGTCCTTAAGGATTAATTTGGATTCAAGAAAGTCTTTGGGATCGACAATTAAATCAATATCGTTAGGTATAACATCAACGCCCTGAAGTAAAAGCGATCCGCTTCCTCCAATCAGCCAACTGATCTTGTGCTTAGCAAGTATTAGACCTAATGTTTTAATAGCTCCAATCACTTTTTCTTTTTGTCCCATGACTTTATTATAACTTTTCCAAAACTTACGACTTGTTAAGTTTTTTATATTCCTCAAATAAAAAGTTAATTTCGAGTAAGACATATTTCATTCTTTTTTCTGTTTCAGCCGGGTCATTTTCTTTTTCTAACTTATACTGCTTTGGATCTTTGCCAAAAATAAACGGGTCTTCCCACGACAGCCAATCAACCTCTTTAGTCTTGATAATATTTCTAAGAGGAAAAATCAGTTGGGAAGTCACAACCAAATCGTGTGCGACAAGTTTTGGCATTAACTCACTAAGCAGTCCTGCTGTAAGTGATAGCTGGCACCAGGTATAATCCAATGGCGAATCAAATAATACTTTGCCAACTTCCGTAACCATGGACTCCGCTGCATAGTAATTTTTTGGGTGAGTTACCCATGCTTTTTTGGATCTGGTAAAAACTGTTGGAAAACTTTCCTTTTCGGCAATTTTTATATGATTAAAAAAAATCTCTTTGTAGTTTAATGATGCGAACGCCAATCTGTCTGTATAGCAAAGATGTAAAACCTGATCAGGTTTTGAATTTTCTACGGCATTCTTGTATGAAGCAAAAAAATGATCTCCAACAAGTGAGCCTTCCGGATTTTCGTTTACAACAAAGAAGCTGTCTTCTTTGAGGAAACTGACAGCTTCAGGATTCATAATCAATGTTTTTGGAGTTATACTTACAAAGGCATTTTCAAAATTTTCTTTTAGTATTGGTAAAATCTGCTTTAGAAACTTTGTTTCAATATTGTTTGGATCGTGGAATGGAAAAACGAGAGACGCCATATGTAAACCTATTGTAACTTTTATGCTAGCTCATGTCACATTTCCATATGGTCATTCACAAACCCTTACCCTTTTTTGATAAGTATTCTCCGAAGTCCGAAAGGTCCTTAACATCAGATAATAAAACAGCTTCGTAAATATCCGCACTTGAAAATACTTTGTGATATTTTGGGTTATCGTGTAACTGCGATTTTATTTGCAAAATCGCCAAACGGGATTCGCCAGTAATTTTGTCCTCAATCAACTGGGTAACTTTATCCGCGGCTATGGACTCTTTTGCTAATAACCTGATATCAATTTTCCAAATATTATTCTCATTATCTTCATATTTTATGCCAAGGTACATGCTTTTCGGCCTGTTCATTTCAACCTGTTTTCTGTTATCAACAAGGGTAACGGATTTTACTTTTGGAAAAGAGAAAAAGGTTTTTACAATTTCCCAGTATTCACTGTCAGTAGGATCAGTTTGCATCTCTAAATCCACATCAATATCCCGCCAAGTCATCAATCCGTATTTGATACTACCCACCAAACTGAATTGACCGTATTTACTCAATATATTATTTAAATCGAGTTTTTCAATAACCACAAGCGCTTGCTTCCGGAGTTTATCCTGTTCTTTTAATAAATCTGCCATTATTAGTTTTTGTTACCCGAGTTTGATTTTACAACTTGTAAGATCTGTTCTGGCTTAGTTATTAAATAATCAGGCTTTGATTGCTCTAACCTTTTTTTCGAATTGAAACCCCAAGTGACTGCAATAACAGAAATACCGGCTTTGTGAGCTGCCTCAATATCTCTAACTTCGTCTCCCACATAGATGACATCGCTTTTATTTAACTTTTGCGCTTTGATAACCTTTGTAAGTTTATTGGCTTTGCCAAACATACTGTTTTCTGAATATATAAAGTCGATTTCTTTAATTTTGTTTTCTTTTAAAAATTTTTGAACATTAGTCTTGGAATTGCTGGTTACTATTCCCACTTTAAGGTGTTGTTTTTTAAGTTTGGCAATTACGTCTTTTATTCCGGGGAAAATACGAACATATGCAATTGATTTTTTCTGCTCACTTCTGACAACTCTAATAACTTGAATGGCTTCAATTGGCGAAATTTTGAATTTTGCCAAAATTTCTTTGGCTCCATAATCTTTCATTTTATCAATTTCTTTTTGAGGCACGGCAGATAGACCATGTTTAGGCGCGTAGAGATTAAGGATTTTGATTACCTGGGACAGGGTGTCCGCAATTGTTCCATCGAAATCAAAAATTATTGCTTGAGACATAAATGTTTTTTAACTTTTAAAAATGATATTTGAGCTGGATACCATAATTGGCTCGGATCCATTCCCATTATGGCTGTTCAAAAACCTTTTCCGTCTAATAACTACTGATCTTATTTTTCTTTCAGTAATTTCAAACCTTTGGCATTCTTGCGAGTGATTACTTTTTTGCCGGTTTTTGATTCAATTTCGCGTCTTGCATTTCCAGCCACAGTTCCTCCTTCTTGTGCCACCTTTTTATTCTCTGGAAAATTTTTTGGTTGTCTTTTTTGTGAAATTTCAGTGGTGGCCGTTTCAGCAAGCATATTTAACACCAGCTCCAAATTCGTCATATTGTCACGCAGGTTTTCTTTTTTCAAACCTTTGAGTTTCTTGTATTGTTTGGCAGTTAATCCAGCCCAAGCTTCGGTTATTTCATTCGTCAAAATCGCAAATTCCAATCCCTCTTTGACTCCTCGCGTTTCCCATTCGTCAGTTAGCTCTTTTCGAATTTCAATACTTTTTAAACGCTGATTTATCCATTCTTTACTGTAACCTTTTTGCAAATATGTTTTTAATGCACGATTAATAGCCAGTTCCGGATCAGCAGTTTCTTCAAGCCGTTCGTAGCCGACTTTTGCTAACCATAATTTAAAAGGTTCAGCATTTGGAGAAGGAATACTTTGAATAATACGCAACATTACTTCAGTGTCAGCAGCATCTGTCAGATAGTATTTCTCATCAGAAGACTTCATTTTCAGTTGGTGACACTTTGTCACCGACTCACTACCCTCCTTACGAAGACGTTCAGCCAGCTTATTCCAATATTTTCTTGGATTTCTACTATCGGTCAAGACGCCGACAACATCCACAACAGAAAAATACCATTTTTCTTCTTTATCATTCCATAAACGGCGAATTTGATTTCCTTGAAAGATAGCAATTTCGCGAGCTGACATGTCTAAATATTACCAAAATTTGCTATACTTTGCTTACCGAGTGATCCCTGCGGTGAAAGTATACTCCTCCACTGAAGCTTCGGCGGGACAGGCCTTACTTTTAGGGAGCGATGTTCGCAGTTAATTACTGATCCATCTTAGCCACAGGGACCGAATTTATTTATCTTCGTCTTGTACTTGATTTTGAGCTCCGGCACCCTGTAAAAAGTTAATCGCAAGATCTTGAACCTGATCGTAACTTTGCTCAATCATCCATTCAATTGTGTGCCTAAATTCTCTCTGTGCTTCAGTTTCTTCTACTTCTTTTTTGAATCCAGTTCTTCGTTGTTCTTCAGCTTCCGCCATTTCTTTTTCAGCGATAGCTCTTCTAGCGGTTTCTCTTGCTTCATTCTCCTTAATGGCCTGTTCCAGCAGTCTCCGACTTTCAGCTCTCATTCGTTGTTCATTACGGTCCAATTTCTCAAAAAAACTTGCAACATTTGAAGAAATTCTTTCAGTAGTCCAATATGAGCGATCGTACGTTTCAGTTTTTTCTGTTTGAGGTTCGGGGGGCGGGGTAGCGCTAACTTTTTCAGGTCCAAATTTAGATTCGGGTTCTGGACCTTTCTCCACATCAGCAACAACTGGCTTTGGTCGGCCATTTTCTGGTCTAAATCTAAATCCTTCTCCCATATTTTCCTTGTTTTGATATATATTGTATCAGTTAATATAATTTTCTAGTAACTTTATGTAAATTTGTGACCATTTCTGTCACTTATGAAGCTGGGGACGGTACTCAGCTCGAACCTGCCGTGACCCTCTGATTTGATTCTACAACTTGTTGCTCTAAAGAACCACATTGGAACTAAAAGATTTAAAGAGTTTCAGCGTTCTTTTTGATTATTTATTATGTCTGAAATTAATTTGTGAATTTTATCAATTTTCTCCATCATTTCTGGGGGAAGAGGTAACTCCTCTTTGAAAATTCCATGAAACAGTTTCATATGTTCGACAGCTAATTTCTGGGCAAGCAATTGATTACTCTTAATCAAACTAGCTAAAGTCATAACTGCAAAACTATAATTTAATGCCACCTCGTGAACGCAGTTTAGTAATTTTCTCTCATTGTAAAATGGACCTATTTCTATTTGGTTTGAGTCGTTAGTAAGTAAAGTAAATCCAGAGTAAGTCATATGGCTGGCATATTTACAATATTGCTGATAACGTTCAGCTCTCTTTTTTTCTTTAAAACCGTCTCGCTCATCTAAAATGATTCGTACAGCTAACGGGCTAAATTTATCTTTAAGTTCTTTGTCATTTGAATTTCTCCATTCTTCAATTCTTTCCGGGCAACTCCTAAAAAGATCAAGTAGGAATGTGATTTCTAACAAATCTCTTTGGAGCAAGAAGGAGATTTGATAATATCCGTTCAAGCCATTATGAAACGATGTCATTCCACTAGCTAACAGCCTAGAGCCAATATACTTTAAAGTTAATTCTTCTTCTGTAGAACCATTAAAATCTGGGTTGAGAATGGCTATCAATAAATCGTTTGTTTTATCAATAAGTTTAAAAAATTGCACACCTCTTTCATGATTAAGTAAAAACGCCTTAGATTTGATATATGTCGCATTTTCTATCTGTCGGATTCTGTCCTGAGACATACGAATCGAATCGCTATCCAGAGCCATCAGGTCAAGTAATGCTAGGCCACTTATTCTGTAAACTTTCCCTAACTGGGTAGCTTTCAATTTCCCAGCCCTGATATATCTCTGAATTGTAACAGGATCAAGCTTTAGAAGGCTAGCGGCTTCTTTTGAATCGTAAACTGCATAAGGATGTATCGGTTGCTTCATGTCCTAAGAGTACCACCCTTAGAAAGTACTGTCAACATTTGAAGGTACTTTTGTTGGTTGTTAATTGGTATTTGAGAGTATTATTAGTTTTCCCCCCCTTCTTTTTTGGGTAGTTTCCTTAATTACTGTCTTCAACCGAAGAAACTAAAGCATACCCCCAGGTTTGCTCATCAGTAAATTTAACTTCGCATTACTTTAAAGCCAGTCTTTTAAATTCATTAAGTTTTTCTTTTGCAATATACGGATGATTATTGTCTATAGGTTCTATTCTCTTTACGGCCATTTGTGTTTCCAGGCTAATCACTAAAATCGAAAAAACCTGGCTAGAACCAGGCAATAAAAAGAAAACCGTCCTACTCATCTAATAACTAGATTAATTGTCTAATCTTATCGTAAATAATATTGTAATCTACATTCTCAAAATCAGTTGTATCAAGTGTTAATAATTCTCCACCGATATCAAGTGAATCCCACTTCCCTCTGAGCAACATTTCTTTAAATTCTTCATAGTTTTTCGTGTCATTGTGCCCCGGATGCCTTTCAGAAGACTCAGATCTTTTTTTAAACCTTTCGAACAATACTTGTCCATCGCACTGACACATAATTTGAAGTGATTGATATCCAAACTTTGATAGCATTTCTGAAATTGGTTTAGCGTCAAATTCTCTTTTAAAATTATTCTCAATGATTACTGGTTTTTTTGAAATTAACATAGAGTCTAAAAAATACCTTAGTAGTTTACTACTTGTTCCACCTACTTTTTTTGACCATTCACGATCGCTCCATCCTAAATTATCGAAAATCAACTCTTTAATACCATCTTTAGTAATTAAAGGTAATTGAAATTTTTCAGAAACTTTTTTAGCCAAAGTCGATTTTCCAGCACAAGAAGGTCCGGAGACTATAATTAATAATGGTTTATTCATGCACCAATTTTATCAGACAAGAGTGATATATATCAAAATATAACTAGGTCCGACTCCAGTTACCGATCAAATTTTTCCAGGCTAATCACTAAAATCGAAAAAACCTGGCTTGAGCCGGAAATTACGGTTTGTCAGATAAAGTTACAAAACCTATCAAAGTTCTTTTTAGGGCTTTCTTCAATTCACTTCTACCAAACCCGCTTTTAAGAAAAACTTCACGAGCTTTTGCATCATCTTCGTTAATAAAATAATCGTAATGAATTAGTTTTAGTGGTCTGCGATTTACCGTTGATCGAACTTCACCTCGAGCGTGTTGGGAAAGCCGACTACGAAGATTGGTTGTGTACCCTGTATAAAACTTCTTATCTTTATAGCTAAAAAGAGTATACACGTAGAAGTGAATTTTTTGAGATGTCATACATCTCATTTTTGTATATATACAGACAAAAGCCAAGTCTGACTTGGCACTCATCAAACCGCGAACGAGTTTGACTCGTGAGCGGGAGACGGGGATTGAACCCGCGACCTTCTCGTTGGCAACGAGACGCTCTACCACTGAGCTACTCCCGCTTGTTTATTTATTGATCAGTGGCCAAGCTTTGCTTACCACTGAGCTACTCCCGCGAATGTGATGAGCGGAGCAGAAAGTGGACAAGGTTCTTGCGAAGCAAGGTTCTTACCACTGAGCTACTCCCGCGCGTCGCAACGCGACGTGCTATTTTACATTCTGCTTTGGCAGAATTCCATTCGCTTGTCGATTGCTCCTTTCAAAATTACAATATAATTTTGTATTTACAAAATCGTAAACGATTTTGAGAGGAGGGATAGACAAAAAGCTAAAGTCCCGAGCTTGTCGAGGGACGAAAGCACTTGTCTTAGACCGACGCAGTGCCGAGAGTGTGAGTCGAACACACATTTGACGCTCTTCAGGCGCCCGCCGTGACCACCTTGGCTATCTCGGCAAATTGAAATATTATTGTATATTATAACAAATATCACTTAGAATTGTAGCTAGGGTAACATATGAAGTTTGAAGAGTTCTATAAAAAATATTTTGGAACCTCGCATGACGACTTTTACGTTTTTGCGAAAGAGGGATTAGCAAAGATGAGACAAAGCCTCGATTCTATTCATGCCGAGAGTCATGTTGAAAATCTGTTGGGTTATCTTAACGAGTTTCTGATTAGGCATAAAAAACTTAAAAAGCGACTAAACATGGAGTCGTTATTTCTTGCCATTTGCTGGCATGATGTCTGGAAATCGGAAAGAGACCCCAAAAACCTTCTCCAAATATTTTGGGGGCAGATAGCTGAAGGTTTTTTGGCTTCCCGAATATTTAATAAAGAAGCGAAAAAATATTCTGTTGATAAAAAAATTGTCGCCGAGGCTTCCTATACAATTCGAAAGCATAATCCTTTTCAGGTATTAAGGCGCAAGTCTCCGGAGTCAAAATTGTTTAATGATATTGACAGGCTGGATACGGTTAACGCCGAGCGCTTTACCCACTCAAGAAATAAAAAACTTATAAGGTTTTATATTTCAAAGATATCGAAGGATCACTTTTACTATTCATGGGCAAGGGAAGTTTTTAGAGAAAAGAGGGGTGACTTCTTGAAAAAATTTACAAATTTTGATAGTTAGCCATCAAATTAATATACTTTTCAACTTCCCTTAATGAATTATTTTGGTCCAGCCTAAAATTTTGGAGATTTTCTGCATTTTTAGGTATAATCTTGGTCTTGGAATATTTACGATTATGTTAGATACAATAAGAGTTAGGGAGGTTTATGATCTGTACAATAGAAGTGCATCCTCAGCGTATTCGACTTTCCTCGAACATAAGGGTACTAATACTGATTATGATTCAGGGGAAGATGTTTACGATTTACGTATGAACCTTTGCTCTGAATTGTCAAGATTACCTAGGAATAGCGTTGTGTGGGATGGGGGTTGTGGAACCGGATTGGCGATTGACGCTTTACAACAATGTGAGGGATATAAGCATTTAAGTTTTCTAGGAATAGACTTCCTTACAACTTTAGAATCAATTGACGTCCCAGGTAAATCAACGTTAATCGTGAATGGTTTACTTGAAGATCTGAATGGAGAAGTAATGAAGAAAGCGAAAGAACTAGACAGATTTCCACCCTCTTTAATAATATTCAGTAATTCGTTATATAAACCTCAAGAACTAAAAACTCTCGATATGGTTTTGAACGGAACTTACAGATGTTTGACCCCCGGCGGAAGTTCGCTGATTTATAGTGACAACGGAATGAAAGGCCTGGATGGTACTTCTCCTCTCTATGAGGACGTGATTAAGGTTTGTACTGGAAGTAAGGTTCAATTCCAAATTCAGTTATTGGAAAACAAGAGTGAAGTCTGTGGACAATATCTAAAGTTAACTAAATGTATTTAGTTTCTAGATAGTGTGGATCCGACAGGACTCGAACCTGTGACCTTTCGGATGTAAACCGAACGCTCTAACCAACTGAGCTACGGATCCTTGCATTTCTGGCAGATCTCTCTGTACGAAACCAAGCGGTAATATTAAATAAACTACCTTTAAAAAACTTTCCCTTCTTATACAAAAGTGCTTGTCTTATCTGACGTGCGTGCGGGACAGCCTGCCCGCACAACGCTTGCGTATAGCGCATGCAGGCGGGGACTTGAATACCACAAGGGTATCCAGGGATTCGCTTCGCTCACCCCTGACCTACGGTTCAATTCCAATCCGTATTAAAACAAAACAACAAAAGTTTTCGTCATTTTGTTTTAGTGCTGTTGTATGAACAAATCCGAACTCAATTTCGCAAACGCTGACCTCGTCTCGCTCGGCTCGGCCTTTGGCCTCGCCTTCGCTATTTTTGTCAACGCGATTTTGTTTCAGTTGCGACTGAAACATATTATAACAGAGAAGCTGTGACTAATAAATTCGGCTATTGAAATTCTTTTTGATTCGAGTATTTGCCCACCCACCCGAGTAAGGAGTTGGCGCTGCCCCCTCTGCACTCGCTAGGGCCCCCTATGGGCGGCCTTGCCAGTGTTTCTACTATCTTACATCCTTGTTCAGTATCTGCCTCGCCTCGTGCAAGGAACATTAATTGCCCTTTCAGGGTTGCACTCGGCTTTTCTTTTAACAGTTTTATTTCAGTGGCTCGCTTCGGGGGGCATTCCTTTTTTCCGCCCCCGCGCTTTTCTTTTTTTCCCTTTTCGCGCGTGGTCGGCGGAAATCCTGCTTCGCAGGAAAGCGCCAAAACTGGAACAAAAACAGAAAGTTCATTTTTCTTTGCTTTTTGAAACAAGAAATCAAACTATAAACACATAGGGCAAACACATCATTATAATAAGCTGAGGTTTACCTTTTTTGAAGCTATATTAGAACTAGACTCTATTTAGCTACTCAATTTTTTAATAGCTTCCTTAAGTGAATTAACTATTTCTTCCCTAACTTTAAAATCAACAACCGCATTGTCCCATGCACTGTTGTCGTGCCACTCACCCGAGCCACCAGCATCTCCCATTCTAATACCTGCTTTAGCAAGCTTTTCCTCTGCAATCTTAAGCTTTACTTTTAACTCGTCGAGCTCTTTATTATTTGTGGCCACTCAATTATTTTAGCAATATTTAGAAGCTTCCTGGAAAGATATTTATGATTTTTACTTTTTGTTCTCGTCTTTCAATTTCAAAGTTAACGGTTTCACCTTTCTTTTTACCAATCAAGTTTGATCCGAGAGGAGATTCAAACGAAATCCAGCCAGCTTGTCTGCCTGAATCTGCAGGGCCAAGAATTGTGTACATTTCCTCGTCATCTTCACCGTGGAATTTTACAAGAACAGAGTTTCCAATATAAACTTGATCTGTTTTTCTTGATGGTTCTATAATCTGCACATCTCTGAGTTTTGCTTCAATTCCGCCCAATTGCAAAGAATGAACATCATGCTTTATGTTTGCGTGGTCAAAAGCGGCATTATCGTGCCAATCACTACTCGTACCAGCTGCTTCGCCAATATCCAAAAGTGATTGTTTTGAATTACCTCTAGCTACCTCCACCTCTTGCAAAAGGCTTTCGTACGTAGACTGTGTCATTAAATTTACTTTGGATTCTTTTCTTCGTTCTTGAGTCATAAGTGTGTGGTATTTTACTATAATGAGGCTATTTTGAATAGACTGTATCCTCAATATACTCAACGACCTGTTTTGGAGGCATGTTTGTGGTATCAACTTCAGTGAGATGGTGATTGAGAATTGAAGACCATTTTCTATAGCCTGTTAAAATTCCGTCGTTTATTTTTAAATTGGCCAAATCGACTGCATTCGCCCCACGTTCTAGCATTCTTCTCATGCGTTCTTCTTCCTCAGCTACTAATAGGAATGTATCCTGGGGTACTGGGATGGTTTTTAAAAAAGGGGTTAGTGCCTTAACCAAATTGGGTGGTAAACCCATCACTTCGTGTGCAGCAATGGTTGTTAGTAAATATCTGTCGCATACCACTGGTTTAGTTTCTGCTACTTTTTTAGCCTCATTTCCTGCCATAATTACGCCAACTAGATAAAAGGCGAATCTGGGAGTAGTGCTTAACCCATCGTATACCTCACGTTTTAAAGGGAATGAACTTGGTGGTGTTTTTAAGACCACATATCCATGTTCTCTTAATGTTTCTCTAACTGTTGTCTTGCCGACCCCGTCAAGACCTTCCAAACCGTAAAAATTTTCTATAGCCATATATTTAATACTTTCTAGTACTTAAATTCAGATACTATAAGCTTCTATTCTACAACTATTTCCTAAAAAATGAAGAGGGATCTGTCAAATTGACATTTTTTAACAAAACTATAGAATATACACTATGAATAAAAAATTGCTCGAAATACTGGGTGATCGGGGTGGAGTTAACAGCCTTGATAAGCTTATTAACAACTACCAGAAGATTTACGGTCTAAAGACGGCTAATTACAAAGAATCGGTTACTAAAGAGTTTTTTACTTATTGTCAAAATGGGAGCTATTTTATTGAAGTAATAGCCTACAACAGTAAGAGAGAAATCTTTGTTCAAAGAGACCTTATCCGAAATAAAAATTCATGGGAGTTAATCGGTGGTTGGGTTAATCAAGGCGAGTCATTTGAAGACGCCCTCGATCGTGTTGTTTCAAAAGAGACGGGTAGTGTGTTGGTTGAGGCAATCCCAGTTGAGATAATTAAAAATACATATATTTCTGGTCACAATAGTACCGTGCATACAGGAATTCTATATATTGGTAGACTTAAAGAAGATTTACCAATTCTCGGAAATGGAATGTTCACAAAAACACCTGAAAAGT
>Ga0172379_10006461_pt1 | contig 15683 bp, 12 predicted proteins | sample GrowelOW334metaG_FD_119756 | JGI IMG/M metagenome (GOLD analysis project Ga0172379, IMG submission 119756) | Groundwater microbial communities from an aquifer near a municipal landfill in Southern Ontario, Canada - Groundwater well OW334 metaG | ecosystem: Environmental > Aquatic > Deep... | reverse complement strand
TCGAGTTGTTTCAAAACTATCCAAATCCATTCAATCCTTCAACGACAATCTCTTACCTGCTTCCAGTCGCAAGTACTGTCTCCCTGAAAGTATTTGATATCGTCGGCAGAGAGATAGCGACATTGTATCAGGGAACAAAAGAGGCAGGAGAGCATCACCAGGAATGGAGAAATCCGAATGTTGCCACAGGGATGTATATTTGTCAACTTTCCTATCAGATTGATAAAGGAAAGAACGAATTTCATAGGAAAAAGATGATATTCTCAAAGTAGTCTTTGAACCAAATACGACTTTTTGGTATACTATATCCGCCATTGTATTAGGCGGATTTTTTATTATAACTCCAAAAATTTATGATCACCAAAGAATTTCTCTCCAAAATCCCGATCTTCAAATTTTTGCCGGAAGAGGACCATGTTTCGCTCGTCAGTCTCTGGAAAATGAAAACGCTCAATGCCGGTGAAGTGCTGTTCCGGAAAGGTGAGCCGGGTTCTTCCATGTTTATGATTGAAGAGGGTGAGATCGAAATAATACTGCCGGTCGATCCTCCAGTGAACGAAGTACTTCTTTCAACATTGAAAGAAGGGGAGTTTTTTGGAGAACTGTCACTGTTTGCTGATACTCCCCGCACGGCTACGGCTCGTGCACAGGCCAATACAAAATTGGTGGAAATGCAGCGGGGCGATTTTATCACCTTCGTCATGGAACGTCCATCCATCGGTATTTCCATGCTGAGCGAAATGGCGAAGCGGCTTCAAATGACGAACGAACTGATCAGCTCGCTGGCAGCAAAAAATCCTAACGAGGAAATTGAAGAAAAGCTGACATTTGGCGATCGTATCGCGGACAAAATCGCGGAATTTGGCGGAAGCTGGAGTTTTATTATTTCCTTCGGTGTGTTTATGGCGTTATGGATCGGAATAAACGTCGTACAAATTCTGGTTCAGCCGTTTGATGCGTATCCGTTTACATTCCTGAATCTGATGCTTTCCACTGTTGCAGCATTGCAGGCTCCTGTTATCATGATGAGCCAGAACCGCGCGCAGAAAAAAGACCGTCTAAAAGCCGATCTTGACTATCAAGTGAACGTGAAGTCCGAATTGATGCTTCAACAGATGCATCAAAAGATGGACCGGTTGTTGGACGAGGAACTGGGGCATATACATCGCGAATTGGAATCAATGCGCCAGCACAGTGCGTCGAAAAAACGTTCGGCAAAAAAATGAGAACGCGAAAAGTATACGTTATTGCCGGCACCTGGTTTTTTTTAGGATTGATCTATTCAGGTCAATCCTTTTTTTATTCCCTCAGCGTGGGCCGCGAGTACATTTGGCAGCGGTCGTTTTTCCATTCGTTCGTCTTCTGTATTGAATGGGGATTATTGACGCCGTTTGTTTTATGGCTAACCGATCGGTTCCGTCTGGACGATACGAATATCCGACGGAATGCTGTTATCCATTTTGTCATCGGAATTTCCGTTGCATTGGTACAACAAACGGTGTATGTCTATGTGACGAATTTTGTCGATAACGGATTTGTTCTCACCCGTTCGTTCCCGGACTATCTTCCCTCAATCGTCGGATTTTTTGAATACGGCGTTCTGATGTATTGGTCTATTGTTTTTATCCATCACGCGGTCGGATATTATCGCCAATATCAGCACGAACAACGAAACGCAACAGAGCTTCGTTCACAACTTGCCGAATCTCAGCTTCAATCTTTAAAAATGCAGTTGCAGCCTCACTTTTTATTTAACACGCTCAATGCAATTTCCGTTCTGGTGAAAAAAGAGCCGGCACTTGCGCAAAAGATGATTGTTCGGCTGAGCGATTGTTTGCGGTTAACGCTTGAACGTGGAACAACAAATAAAGTGACCTTGGAGCAGGAACTGGAATTCCTGAATGCATATCTCGCCATCGAAAAAGTTCGTTTTGGTGAGCGGTTGACGATCTCTATGAGCATCGAGGAATCGTCGTTGCCGTTGTTCGTCCCAACATTTATTTTGCAACCGCTTGCGGAAAATTCAATCCGGCATGGCATCGCACAACGGTCTGGTGACGGCTGGATCGGGATCAACTCTTCAGTGAATTCAAACATGCTGACGCTTCAGGTGATTGACGGCGGTACACGCAATAAACGCGCGAAAAATTATTACGATGGCATCGGTATCGGATTAGAGAATACGCAAAAGCGACTGCTCCAGTTGTACGGAACAGAAGCACGGTTCGATTTCCGGGAAAATGAAAAAAACGGACATACGGTCATTATCGAAATTCCATTAAAGCACGATGAGTCGTGAACAAATCATATCGGTGATGATTGTCGATGACGAGCCGCTTGCCCGTCACGGCTTGCGCACGATGATTGAAGCAGAAAAGGGATTCGACATCGTTGCGGAAGCATCGGACGGCGATGAAGCGCTCCGTTTATTCAGGAAGCATTCTCCGGCTGTTCTGTTTCTTGATATTCAGATGCCGGAAATTGACGGATTCGATGTGCTGAACGCATTGCCGAAACAGAATATGCCTCTGGTGGTTTTTGTTACTGCATATAATGAATTTGCTGTAAAAGCATTCACGGAGCATGCATTGGACTATGTTTTAAAACCGCTCGATACGGAGCGAATTCACTCTGCACTCCACCGTGTCCGGGAGATGGTCCGATTAACAACGAGTGCATCGTATTCAGACAGGATATCCGAGGCACTACGTGCACTGCAGTCGACAAAAAAATATCTGGAAAGGATCACGATCCGCTCTGCCGGAAAAATTTCGTTCATTTCGGTCAACGATATCCTCTGGATAGAGGCGGCGGCAGACTACATTATTCTCCACACCAGGAATGGAAAACAGACGACCAGGGAAATGATCGGATCGATTGAGCAACAACTCGATCCTTCCCGATTTATCCGGATTCATCGCTCAACAATCGTCAATCTCAATATCATCCGGGAACTTCGACCGGAACACCATGGAGAATATACTGCAATTCTTGATCAGGGGACGACGCTGACAGTGAGCAGGTCATACAGAAAAAAGATTGATCATCTGCTGTAATATTCATTCCGCTGTACTGCTATTCATCCCAATCTGAATCCTCTTCATCGCAAAGATGTTCCCGTCATTTATTGTTTTGCGTAATTTTCTTTCACATCAATAGGAGGAAGAATGATACGCATTTGTATTCTGCTGTGTATTTCCACAATATCACTGTATGCGCAATATTTCACCAAAATTACTACAGGGCCGCAATCGAATGATGGAGGAGATTCGCGGAGCGTGAATTGGGTTGATTATGATAACGATGGTGACCTTGATCTGTTTTTTACAAACGGGCCGAAGGGTGGGGCGAATAATTTTCTGTATAAAAATAATGGCAACGGGACGTTTACGAAGGTAACCGATGCTTCCATTGTGACCGATCCGGGAAGTTACGACGGAAGCACCTGGGCGGATTATGATAATGACGGTCATATCGATGCATTTTCCGCTACATGGTACGGACAGAAGAACAGTCTTCATCGGCAGCGGAACGGTGTGTTCGAAGAGGTGTTTCCACAAGACATCGCAAAAGACGGAACACATTCAGAAACGGCAAGTTGGGGAGACTACGATAATGATGGTTACGTTGATCTTTATCTCGCCAACAGTTCTGGAACACTCGTCAACATCCTCTACCATAATAACGGCGACGGGACATTTACCAAAATAAAAAACGGCGCACCGGTAACAGATGCTATTGCATCGCGAAGCGTGGACTGGTGTGATTTTGACACTGACGGTGATTTAGATCTATTTGTGGCAAATGAAGGAGGAGCAGACGAATCATTGTATTGGAATCTTGGCAATGGAACATTCTCTGCGGAAACGACGAGTCCCATTGTGCATGATGCGGGGGATTCGTTCGGCAGCAGTGTTGCGGATATTGATAACGATGGGGATTTTGATATACTGATCGTCAACCATGGAAATCAGAATGAATCTCTGTTTCTTAACAATGGAAATGCAACGTTTACAAAAATGATAGCAGATCCTGTGGTGACCAGCGGAGGATATTCCGTCGGCAGTGCATTCGGCGATCTGGACAATGATGGTGATCTGGATCTGGTTGTGACCAATGCATTTTCCGGAACTTCTAAAGCGGTGAATTTCCTGTTTATGAATAAGGGCAACGGCACGTTCACGAAAATGGATACGGGAATTGTTTCGACGGATCAGGGTTGGTCGTACGGTGTTGCTTTTGGTGATTACGACCGGGACGGCGATTTGGACATTGCCACAGGGAATTGTTTTGGCGCAAATCAACATAATGCACTTTACCGAAATGAAGGAAATTCCAATGGCTGGCTGACGGTGAAAGCCGTTGGCACGGTGTCCAATTTTTCTGCCATCGGTGCGAGAGTAAATGTAAAAGCAACAATCAATGGAAAACCAGTCTGGCAATACCGCCACGTTGCGGGGCAATCCGGATACTGCGGGCAAAATCTGGAAGCCCATTTCGGATTAGGTGATGCGACAATCATTGATTCGCTTGTTGTAATATTTCCTTCGGGACAGAAAATTATACAAACTCAGGTAATACCGAAGAAACTGCTCACCATCACCGAACCGCGTCCCGCAGGTTATTTCCGCGGTGCGCTTCAAATTGGCACGTTTAACGATATGGCACCGGTGACAATTTTTTTTAAGGATATAACGAATGCCGATCCTTCACAACCGGCGAATTCATGGAAATGGGACTTGAATGGGGATGGTACGATTGATGCGGTTACTGAGACAGCCAGTTTCCACTATACACAAGCGGATACATATTCGGTAACTCTCATTGTCAGTAATGGTGCCCAAACGGATACTGTCAAAAGTACCGATGCGATAATTGTCACTCCCTCCACAGCCATTATTTCCTTCTCCACTGCCACCCATAATTTTGGAGGTATCAACGTGAATATACCCCAAAAGGACACGACGTTGTTTGTCTATAATAAAGGAAAATTGGCGGATTCCATCTTCGTCAGTTTAATTTACGGATCATCATCAGCTGGAACGATTAAACCCGATTCGGCACTTTCCATTACACCAACATCATTTGTTCTTGCCCCGGACGATTCACAGGCAATCACATTTTCCATTTTTCCGCCAAAAGTGATACGAACAAATCTCAACATTACCTACACACCCAAAATTGTTGTGACATCTAAGTTCAATGCGGGGGAGAAAATCTTTGAAAAACCGATGTGGATAAAATTGCTGGGAACGCTGATGTCAAACGAAGTAAAGCCGATGCTCCCTGTTGAATCACGCCTGAGTCAAAATTATCCCAATCCGTTTAATCCAACTACGACAATTCAATTTTCGATTGCCACAGCTAAACATTCCGTGACGAGCACAACGGAAAACAAAGTTACTCTGGAAGTGTTCAATGTGTTGGGGAAAAAAGTTTCCACATTGTTGGATGAAATGAAAGCGGCAGGGGAGTATTCGCTGCAATGGAACGCTTCAGGATTCTCTTCAGGAATCTATTTTTATCGTCTGCGGACAAAAGATTTTACGGAAACGCGAAAATTGTTGTTGATGAAATAATGCAATTTCGCTGTATCTTACGGCATGAGAATATGTTCTTCGGGATTGAGTGTTTTTGTAGCACTGTTTTTCCTTTCGTGCGAGCAACAGTCTGTTACACCAGCGGTTTCTTCTGGTACATCGGATCCATTCCAATGGCAGTCATCGTCATTGCAAGCGCAGCAGGTTGATTCAGTATTAATTGATTCTGCGTTGGCGAAATTTAGTGCGGACCAGCAAATGTTTGGATTCGTTCTGATACGGAATGGCTTGTTGGTGACAGAATATTACCATCCGCTGTTAAAACCGTATAACGAGTGCGAGCTCCGTTCGGCAACAAAGAGTTATGTCTCGGCACTGGTCGGCATTGCTCTTGCACAAGGATTGATTGACAGTCTTGATCAGCCGATGATCTCGTTTTTTCCAGAATTTAATTCGCCTGCACTAGATCCGCGTACCCGTTCAATCACCGTCCGCCATTTGTTGACCATGAGGGCAGGGATTGATTATTCCGACGGCGATCCATTGCATATTCCGTACACACAATCTGATCATTGGGTGCAAAAAACCATTCATCTTCCCCTGAAATATTCGCCAGGCGAAAAGTTTTATTATTCCTCGGTACAGACGCATCTTCTTTCTGCAATTATTGCAAAACAATCGGGAATGTCCACCCGGGATTTTGGCAAGAAATATCTCTTCGAACCGGGAAGAATTCAGATTGGTCACTGGGACCAGGATCCGCAGGGAATATATTTTGGCGGTTCTGGGTTATCTATGACGCCAAGAGCGATGGCGCGCTTTGGAGAGATTATTCGACAACATGGAAAGGCAGAATTGTCAACTGTAATTCCGGAAGAGTGGATTCACCGATCGATAAAGCCGAATAATCTCTTGAACAGCATCTGGGGTGAATTCAGATCACTGAACTACGGATTTTCGTGGTGGATGAATGGCAGCGGACCAGATAGTATTTTCTTTGCCGCCGGTTCTGGCGGACAATTCATCATTATTGCTCCTCAAAAGAACGCGGTGATCGTCACCACCGCTAATCCAAATCTTTCTCAAAGCGTTATTGATCGGCAGGAAGAACGAATTATTCAGATTATTACGCGGTATGTTTTACCTGCTCTCCGCTAAGACATTTTTCTGCATCATCTACTTTCAGTAGCACCACATCTCCATGTTCGCGACGTAGTTGACAGTTGTTAAGAATTTCGTGACAATTGTTTGCAAAATTTGGATTACTCTATTTTTTCCTCTACATTCACGAGTCATTTATTTTTGGGAGTTGTAATGATTCGTCGAATAGTTATTCTCTTTCTTGTTTTTGCTGTAATTTCCTCCGCACAAAAATCCTCAAAAAAAACAGTTGAACCCGGAAATGTTGAACACATTACTCAAGAACAACTGCACGATTATCTTTCATTCATCGCGTCCGATGAGCTGGAAGGACGTGATACGCCGTCCAAAGGATTGAACATTGCTGCAAAGTTTCTGGCAACGCACCTTTCCCGTTGGGGATACACACCAGCAGGAGACAGCGGATCGTACTTTCAAAAAATCCTTCTGCATAAGACACGAGTTGTGCCGGAGAAGTCAACAGTGGAATTCAACGGTATCACCTTCGTTTTTGGTGGAGATTTTATTGCGCGGAGTGTTGCCGGATCGTTTACAGCTCCAATGGTATTTGTAAAAAACGGATATATCGTCAAATCCAAAAATATCAATCCGTATGAAGGTATTGATGTGAAGGGGAAAATTATTGTCATTCTTGATGGGTATCCCAAAGGAGTGACTCGTGGGGATTTTGGTTTAAAACTCGGTGAAGATTACGACACTCCCACAAATTATGCGAAAACGCATGATGCTGCCGGCATTATTGTTGTTCCTTCAGCGAAAGGATTATCGCAATGGGAAAAGGACAAAACCTCTGCTGTGGATAAGGGAGATCTTTCGGTTCCGGCATTTAAAACTTCCGATGCGAAACAGCCAGTCCCGGTAGTGATTGCGTCATTGCGGATGGTGGATGCGATCTTCTCTGGAGAAAAGACCGGTGTGCAAACAATGTCCGTCCGAGCGTCGGCAGATTCAGCAGAGTCATTTGTACTGTCGGCAGGGAAAAGTGTATCGGTCAACATTGGCGTGCGGATCGATACCTTGTACACGCAAAACGTTGTTGCGGTGCTGGAGGGATCGGATAAAAAATTGAAAAATGAATATGTGGCATTTGGTGCTCATTATGATCATATCGGACTGCGATCCGAACCGCTGAACGGTGATTCCATCTATAACGGTGCAGATGATGACGGTAGTGGAACAGTCGGCCTTTTGGCAATGGCGGAAACATTTGCATCGGGTCCGAGACCGAAACGGTCTCTACTGTTTGTCTGGCATGCGGGAGAGGAAAAGGGATTATGGGGATCGAAATATTTTGTGCAACATCCGACCGTACCGATTTCCGACATTGTGACACAATTAAATATTGATATGATCGGCAGGAGCAAACCGGATACCGGCGAGGCGGCGGTAAATACAGATATATCTGGGAAGGATGAGCTCTTTTCGATTGGTTCAAAAATGATGAGTTCCGAATTGGGTGCGCTGAATGAACAAAACAATGCGTCGCTCTACAATATGAAACTCAATTATAAGTTTGATGATCCTACGGATCCGAACCGTCTGTTTTACAGAAGCGATCATTACAACTATGCAAAGAACGGTGTGCCAATTGTTTTTTATTTTGACGGAATCCACGAAGACTATCACCGTGTTTCGGACGAAGTTGAAAAAATCGATTTCGAAAAACTGACTGAAGTAACCCGGACGATCTATTCGTTGGGATGGAAACTCGCTACTATCCCGAAGCGTCCGGCGATCGACAAGACGTTCAACGCGGAAGATATCGATTAAACGAAAAGCACACGGAGTTATTACCGTGACAGCTCTGTGTGTTCCCGTTCATCCCTGCCCGACGGCCGTTTGTCCCATACAACGCGGCGGCAATTCTAACTCCGTTCTTTTTTTACTACATTGGCTCACCATGTCAATGAAGATTTCGTTCCTCCATATAGTATTGTTTTGGCTTTTCTTCGCGCTGTTTATGACCGGCATAATGACGCTGGTGCACCCTATCACGAATCGGCCCGTCGATATTTTTTCGGAATTTATTTGGGAAGCAGGCTTTTCCTTTGCCTGGATTCTCGGCACGCCAATCGCATTATGGCTGGCACGGTCATTTCCCGTTCGGAAATCGCGTTACATAAAGCATGCAACGCTTTTATTTGCCGCCGGTCTGCTGCTTTCTGTTTTGCAATGTGTACTGCACGGTATTGTGGTGTTTCAATTCAATCCGGACATTCCTGTGTTCAATGTCAATGTTATTTTGACGTCGCTCTTTTATAATATTGATAAAATGTTGATCGTTTATGTCGGACTGGTGATCATGCAGCATGCAATGGATTATTACCGACAATTTCAAGAACAGGAACTCGCCGCATCGCATTTGGAAACACAGTTATCACAAGCACAGATTCTTGCGCTAAAAATGCAGCTGCAGCCGCACTTTTTGTTTAATACGTTGAATGCAATCGTTACGCTCGTCCGGAAAGATCCGGACTTAGCAGAAGAGATGATTGTTCGGCTGAGCGATTTTCTTCGAATCACCCTCGACTCTTCGGGCAGGCAGTTGGTATCGCTGAAGGAAGAATTGGAATTTATTAAGGCGTATCTCTCCATCGAAGAAGTCCGGTTCGGGGGAAGACTTACATATCGCGAAATTGTTCCTGCGGAATTATTCGATGCACAAGTTCCCATGTTGATGCTTCAGCCATTGGTGGAAAACGCCGTCAGACATGGATTTTCACGGTATGAAGATGCGAAGCTATTGCAGATTTCGGCGAAACATCAGGACGGGAACGTCGTCATTATAGTGAACGATGATGCAGCTCCGAAAGGGAGTATTACAAAAATTACGGAGGGGATTGGGTTGACCAATTCACGAAACCGACTATCCGCACTTTATGGAAAAAACGCAACACTCACGATCGGACACAATGGCGCAAAAGGTGTATCCGTTGTGATCACCATCCCTTTCACGTCAACTGAACCATGAAGATCTATACAATTATTGTCGACGATGAACCGCTTGCGCGGGAACGGATTCGGACATTGTTGGGAACCGAAAACGATATCCACATTGCAGCGGAATGCGGTAATGGAAAAGAGGCGCTCCGTCTGATATCGGAACAGAAAATTGATCTCGTATTTCTGGATATTCAAATGCCCGAACTCGATGGTATCCGTCTGTTGGAAAAACTTCCGGAAGGGAAAACACCATTTGTTATTTTTACAACAGCCTACGATTCATTTGCCGTGAAAGCGTTCGAACTTAATGCCCTCGACTATTTGTTGAAGCCGTTTACTAAAAAGCGTTTTTTGGAATCGCTTTCGAGAGTGCGGCAAAAATTCGGTTCGGAGGACAAGGATCTTTTCTTCTCACAGATGCTGAACACACTCCGCTCCGTTGTTGATCATCAACAGTTTCCGGAAAAAATTGTTGTGAAAGCGGACGGGAAGGTACGATTCATTCCGACTGCTGAAATTCGCTGGATAGAAAGTGAAGCGAACTATTTGCGTATTCATACTGCCGCAGTATCTCCGCTGATTCGTGAAACGATGACCAATTTTTTCAAAAAACTGGATCCATCGATTTTTCTTCGACTTCACCGGACCGTTATTGTTAACACAACTCAGATTAAAGAATTACAACCATGGCTTAGCGATGAACTGATTGCTCTTCTCCACGACGGAACAAAACTGCCTATCGGCAGAACATACCGGAAAACCGTGAATGAATTTTTCGGCCTGTAACTTCCATTAATCCCTCGTTGACACCCGTTTGTCCCTTTCTTGTAACACGAACTTCGAACACTCCGTAGATTGTCCCATTCTTACACTACGCACGATCAACAAGAAAGGATTTCTATGAAGCAATATCTACTACTCTTTCTCGCGTCAATTGTAATGGCTGGCGCTGCAATCCGCAAAGTTCCTGCAGAATATTCTACCATACAGTTGGCAATTAATTCATCGAACCATGGCGATACAGTTCTTGTAGAGCCGGGTACGTATTTCGAAAACATCAACTATCGCGGCAAGAATATTGTAGTCACTTCGCGGTTTTACGAGAAGAAGGAGACTGCCTACATTTATTCGACAATTATCAATGGAAGCAAACCGTTGCATCAGGACACGGCAAGCGTTGTGCTATTTATCAGCCACGAGGATTCGTCTGCCGAGCTGCAGGGATTTACAATCACCGGAGGTAAAGGAACGGCATGGCCGGATGAGCATTCGGCGGGAACATTTGTTGAAGGAGGTGGAATTCTGGCTGCGCTTTCATCTCCCAGAATTGTCCATAATCTTATTATTGGCAATGAGGCGATCACAACGCGGAACGGTATTTTCAGCGCCGGCGGTGGGGGTATCCGTGTCGGCGACGGAAATCCGTATATTGCGAACAATACGATCATGTTTAATAAAGGGAAATACGGCGCCGGCATCGTTGCAAATTATACTGGGGTGATTATCCGAAATAACATTATTGTCGGGAATACCGGCGGCGGCGATTTTGGCGGTGGCGGCGTATGGCTGAATGGCACCGGACCAAAACAAAAATATCTGGAGAATAATACTATCGTCGGGAACCAATCCACATCGGATGGTGGCGGTCTATTGTTGATGGATCAGACCGCAACGGCGGTTGTGAGAAATAATATTTTCTGGGGAAACACCGCGCTGAGTGGTGCACAGATTTCACTCCGCGAAGCAGCAGTGATCAATGCATCCTATAATGATATCCAGGGTTGGTCAGGCGGTGGAACGAATATCAATATCCTTCCGTCATTTGCGGATTCTTTCTTAGTACTTTCCGTAACGTCACCGTTAATCGATGCGGGAGATACAGCAGCATTTTTCAAAGATCCCGCGACAGGTGGAACCGCTCTTTTCCCTTCACGCGGAACAAGCCGGAACGACATCGGTGCATACGGTGGACCGTTTGCGGGTCATTTGCCCTTCATTGCAAGTTCCCGATTTGCTTTGTCACAGACAAAAATCAATTTTGGGAAATTGCGTCCCGATTCAAGTGTTTTATTGTCAATCAAACTGATGAATATTGGAACCAGTACAGTTCGTTTTGACAGTGTCCGTTTTGCCATGAATACTCCGAAGAATATTACTACTTCCCGTTCAGAAGTATTTTCGATTGCACTGACTGAGGGAGACAGCATCGCTTTGCAATGGAGTCCGCTCACAACACAAACGCTGCAAGATACCCTGCTGTTATATCACAATGATACATCGCAGAGTACACCGGTAAAAATTTCGTTGATGGGGAAGGCGTTTTCGATAGATGCAGCAGTATCTGGGACAATGTACGCCGGTTCTGGTGTGTCTGATTCGGCAAAAATCTATGTACTCGATACAACAGTAGGAACAGCGCAATTAATCGGCAAAACAGGATATTTGCAGATTATCAGTCTCCGAACTCATCCGAAAACAGGAGAATTGATTGCACTGATTAATGCCGCTACACCGCAGTTAATTCGAATCAGTGCAACAGATGCAGAATCATTTCCATTGCCGCAAATGGTGCTGACCAATCCCAAAGGGATGGTGTTCCGTCCGGATGGGACGTTATTAATCGGTACATTCAGCGGAACAATCTTTTCCGTCAATATGTCAACCGGTGCCGTTACATCGGTAGGATCGAATGGATTACGAGTTGCAGGTCTTGCTTATAATCCTGTTGATGGATCGCTTTGGATGTCTGTTCGTCCTCCTTCCACTGGGAAAGACAATATTTACAAACTCAATCCCGTTACTTTGCAGGCTACGTTCGTTGGAAAGACAGGATTCGGTATTGCGACGAAAGACATTACATTCGATTCTCATGGACGGTTGTTTGGTGTAATGGATTCCACCGGAGGACAGAGTTATCTTATTCAGATCGATCCGGTAACAGGGAAAGGAAACGTCATCGGAGGATTAGGCGTAAAGGGAATCGAAACAATCGATCTGCAATCCAATTTCGTCACTGCTATTAAAAAAAACAATGGAGCAGTGCCGTATGAATTTTCTCTGTTGCAGAATTTCCCGAATCCGTTTAATCCGGTAACAATTATCGCATTTTCAATCCATACAGCTGGATTGGTGTCAGTGAAGGTGTTTGATGTTCTCGGTAAAGAAGTGGCCACGGTTGTGAACGAACAGTTAATTCCTGGAGAGCATCGAGTGTCATTTGACGCAGGTGCGCTCGCCAGTGGAATCTATTTCTACACACTTCATTCGGGCGGAACTGTCCAGACAAAAAAAATGACCCTCATCAAATAGTAATTCGTATAGGAGATGAAACACATGTATAAACTCATCGCTCTGTTTTGTTTCTCGGTGTTCAGCCGGGCGCAGGTCAGTGGAAGTGCGTACGAACTGGCGAAATCGGAACGCGAATTTTCTGCAGCGTCCGATTCGGATGGAGTCAAGGAATCGTTTCTTCGCTATCTTTCTGATGATTGCCTCATGTTTAATCCCCAGCCAACCAACGGGAAAGAATTGTACCGGACGAGGAAGGAGAGCGGTATCAATTTAACCTGGTATCCGACCTATGTGGAAGTGTCGCACTCCGGTGATTTCGGAATCTCCAGCGGCCCCTGGGAAATCCGAAAAACAAAAGGGGATACTCCTGCCGTGGTTGGACATTATTTTTCCATCTGGAAAAAACAGCCAGACGGTTACTGGAAGGTAATTGTCGATAATGGGATTCGATATCCAAAAGAAGACCGACGTAAGGAAGAAGAATATTTTGGAACAATTCACGCCAGAGGAACGATGACCGGTGAAATAGCGAAAAGTGCGTTATTGAAAACAGACCGGGAGTTTGCACAACAGGTAAAAACAGCAGGAATCAAGAAGGCGTATACCAAATATTCTGCAGTTAATGTTCGATTGTACCGGAACGGTTACTTTCCGGCCATTCAGAAAGCATCAGCACTATCATTGTTGGCAACGCTACCGCAACAACGAGTATATGCGCCTCAACAAGCGCAGATCTCTTCGTCCGGCGATCTTGGATTTACGTATGGAATTTCGCTTAACGCGAACAACGATTCCAGCAGTTACCTTCGCGTTTGGAGAAATGAAGGTGGTTGGAAGATTGCTGTTGATATGCTGGAAGAATTTCCAAAAGAATAATCAAACCAAAAAACTGTGAAATTCTTACTAACGCCACAATAGAAAAGTTATCCGTAGGAAACATTCAAAACTGTGTGTAGAAGGAATTACTCTAGGAGGGTTTAGATTACCTGCTTTGTTGCCGATAAGGAGGTTTAATGAAAGAGGTGATGAGGTGTATAATATTTTTCTTTATTACAGCGCTCGCAGTAAGTCAGGAAATATCGCTTCGTATGAATAGTCTTACTGCGGTAAATGTTACGATGGAAGAAGTGTCATACCGAATGAAAAAAGCGATTCGGTTGAAAGAAATGGAGCAAGGCGGGGAAAGTATTGCCATCGTGAATGGTCTTCATTTTTCAAACGGGACTATTGTAATTGAACTCGCGGGAAGTACAATTCCAAGCGCATCACCGACAGCTCGAGGATTTATTGGCATTGCGTTTCGGGTTCAACACAGAGATTCAATGCGTTATGATTGTTTCTATCTTCGTCCTAAAAATGGAAGGGACATCGATCAGTTGCGAAGAAATCATTCTGCACAATATATCGCTCATCCTTCATTTACCTGGCAGTATCTTCGCAAAGAATATCCGGGGAAGTACGAATCTTATGTAGATCTTGTTGACGGAGAATGGACGAAAATCAAGATTCAGGTGAAAGGTGAAGAGGCAAAACTGTTTGTCCATAATGCGGATCAGCCCGCGCTTATCATCAACAAACTGCATAACACGGAATCAGGAGGTGGTATAGCACTTTGGATCGGTCAGGAAACGGACGGATATTTCAGGAATCTAAAAATATCCAAACACTGACGCTTAATGTGACCTGATAAATACACTCACATCCGGGAATGCTTCTTCTTCCGAACCAGATAAAGTGATGAACCGTCGCAGCTCTTCAGTGGATCCTGTAAGAATAATCTCGTTTTCACGCTTCACATGCTGAACGGTAATCTTTTTCTCTGTGATAGCCTTTAATAGCCAGTCCGACTCCAGCATCGCCAGCGTCAGTGTGTCGCCATTAAGTGTCATTTTCGTAATAACGTGCATGGAGAGATAATGATGCTCCTTTGAATTAACGATGGGAAAGGAATCCAGAAACCAGTCCGATCCGATTTTTCCGGAAAGAACGGAATAGACGGAAGAATCTTTCTCATCCTTTGGACGGATCACCAGACGGTAATTGTTCCCCTGCAACGGTTCGAATGTGTACGTTTCTTCGTTGTTTTCCCAGGTACCAATCAAGGAAGCAAGCAGGACGGCTTGACGCTCTGAGAATAAAGGATGGAGTGAACGTGCAGGACAGCCAGAAAGAAGTGCAGTGATCAATAGCAACGGAATAATTCGAATCGGTTTCATACCACCCTCCTCAAGATTGATGTGGATACCCCCCCGGTACGTTTCTGCAGCAAATATCCCGATAAAGAATTCAAGAGTAAAGGTGTAAGAACCAAAAAAACGCAGGAAGGTGGATCGACTTAATAACTGATGTTTGGCAAAACAAACAATTGGTCATGGTGAGTACGGCGCAGGCTTAACCTCTTAGCTCATCGTTCTGCCAACGGCCTCCCTACGGGAGGCGCATCCTTTCCCGCAGGGATTCCTTCGGAACAAAAAGCTACGGTCTTGCTCAGGATGGCCATTTTTTCTGCACCGCGCCGAACCATGTTCCCAAAACAATTAATGCATGTGTAACATCAGTTAATAATAAAAATTTCGTCGTACTGACGAATGCATGCCGGTTAGGCAGGAGTCATTTTTTAATGGAAAGGATGCCGAAACACCAGCCTGCTTGTTTTTTAAATTTAAAGCAGCCAGCGAGAGTTCGGTATGACGGTGTTCTGTAGTTGATCTATTTTTAAAAGTCGCTTTTTAAAAAGACATGATTTTT
>Ga0172379_10006460_pt1 | contig 15685 bp, 8 predicted proteins | sample GrowelOW334metaG_FD_119756 | JGI IMG/M metagenome (GOLD analysis project Ga0172379, IMG submission 119756) | Groundwater microbial communities from an aquifer near a municipal landfill in Southern Ontario, Canada - Groundwater well OW334 metaG | ecosystem: Environmental > Aquatic > Deep... | reverse complement strand
CCGAAAGAATATACATTCACGGACAAGGTCCAGAAAGCAGGGAAGTATTCCTACCGGTTGAAACAGATCGACCGGGACGGTAAATTCTCCTATTCGCAGGCAGTGGAAGTGAATGTCGGAGCAGTTCCTCTCGTTTTCGAATTGGAACAGAACTATCCGAATCCGTTCAATCCGAGCACCACCATCGGCTTCACGCTTCAGGAATCTGGCAAGACGACGCTTAAGATCTATGATGCGATCGGACGCGAAGTCGTCACGCTGGTTGATGAAGTGCTGGAAGCGGGTGTCTACCATCAACAAATGTTCAACGCTTCGCGCTTCGCAAGCGGCGTTTACTTTGCTCGGTTGATCAGCGGCAATAAAGTGCAGGTGAAGAAGTTAATGCTGATGAAATAATGCATGCTTCACTGGATCGTGGGGGATCCAGTTCTTAAACAACATCAAAGGCATCCGTAAGGATGCCTTTGATGTTTTGGCAGATAGGAACGATTATCATTGTAATACGAAAATACTTTTGTCGATCGTGATGAAAGGCAGGTGAAAATAGTAATCGTAGGTGTATCGTTTCGTTCATGGACAGTAAAAAACCTGGCGTCAATCGAATATTTAAGCATACGAATAAATCTCACCATCTTGAAATAGTAATGCATTGGTGTAACTATTTTACACATCGTTTTCCACCCATAGGTACAACTACCTACACGAATAAGTAACTCTCTCCATTGTAAATGTCTATTATTTCAGACTATTTTCTCTAGTAATAAGGGGAAATCCTTCCATTACTTTTTTCTTGATTTGGGGCGCTGTACATGAAAATAATGATCGTGGATGACCACGCAGATATGCGGCGGATGCTCCGCAATATTGTCTCGCTGGGATCGAATGACATGATCGAGATCGTTGAATGTTCGGATGGTGAAGAAGCGTTAACTCAATACGCAGCGCATCAACCCGAAATAGTGTTGATGGATATCCAATTAAAAGCCATGAACGGTTTCGAAGTAACGGAAAAAATTCACGCAATGGATCCATTAGCGAAAATCATTTTCGTCACGAGTCATGATACGCCGATGTATAGAACAAAAGCACGTGAATTGCGTGCGAAAGCTTTTATCTCTAAAGACAATCTTACTGAACTTCATCAATTCATATAATAACACACACCATGGGGGACTTTATGTTCGCTTCATTGTTACGATCTATTCTTGTTATGCTTCTTCTAGCGTTACCATCAACGCTGGCATTTGGGCAGGCTTTTACAGTCACATCAACATCTCCGGCGATGAACGCATTGGATGTTGCAACAAACGCCAATATAACGATAAACTTTAGCGATCCTGTTAATGCGGCGAATATTAATAGCAATGCAAGTTACCCGAATGTTATTGTGACTGGCTCATTGTCTGGAAGACATTCAATTGTTAAAAACACTTCTCTACCTGCAATGTCGGTAATCTTTGATCCAGATCAGGATTTTTTACCTGGTGAAATTGTTACACTCAAGATACTGTATGATGTTTCCAGAGAATCGGATGGTTATCCTCTTGGTGTATCAAAACAATATTCATTTACAGTTGCATCCGGTGGAACGGGAGTAGGGTACTTCACAACTTCAGCATCTTTTACCGGTAGTACTACTGGACAAGCCACAAAAATATATCCTGTCGACTATAATAAAGATGGCGATGTTGATATTGTGTCCATGAAAACAAACAGTTACATATATTATGCAAGCAAAAACAATGCTGTCGATTCCTATACAGCGGCTACATATCCGATTAATATGACCGGCGTAGGTAATTTAGTTTCACTGGCATTTAGTGATATGAATCGCGATGGATATATTGATATTGTCGGACTTCTTTCACCTGGGGGCGCAGGCATTACCACCGCTCGGGTTGGATATAACTATTTTGGTAGTTTCAATGATGTTAACGAAACCACTGCACAATATCCGAGTGGATCATTTAATACAACCAACAATGCGGGTCTCTTAATTGCCGATGTGAATATGGATAGTTACGATGACTTTATTGTAAGAAATACCGGACTTACCGGCGTAGTACCATTTTATAGCAATAGTGGAACTTCTTTTTCTCAAGGCAATAGCACACTTCTTGCGAATACAACAACCGGAGATTGGGTTGCAGCGGATTTAAACAACGATGGGTATCCAGATTTTGTTGGAGTTTCCGGACCAGAAGATCAACTGGATAAAGATACTGTCGGAGTTATTTTGTCTACTGGTTCTAATGCGTATGCAGCAAAAACAGTGTACAGAACCAATACCACACAGGCAATTCTCGGCATTGCCCTTGGTGATGTTGATGGTGATGGAGATATTGATATTGTTGCCGGGGATAATGCGTATTCGAACAATATTACTGTCTTTAAAAATAATGGGAGTGGATCATTTACAACTCAATCCACAACTTCATTAGCCGATAGACCCAAGGGAATGAAATTGGGTGATATGGATGGCGATGGTGATCTTGATGTAGTGTACTATAGTTCCACATATGTGTATGTTTCATATAATAATGGAAGTGGAGTATTTAATAGTCATGGATCATATTCACTTGCTAGCGGAATGACGACATTCACCGATCTTGCTGTGTGCGATGCAGATGGAGATGGTGATCTTGATGCAGTATTAAATGATCCAAATAATTCTCTCTTTAGAGTGTATAAAAATTCTGTTGTCACAACCCCAACTTCTACCGGAGTTTATTCAATTTCCGTGCAGCAAGATTATGGCAATGAATTAGGAATGTTTTATTCACAAGGCGACGGTTCGAAACGCATTGTGGTGGTTAAACAGGGCAGTGCGGTTGACGTGACACCCTCAGATAATACAACATATACCGCTAACAGTACGTTTGGAAGTGGGAGTGATCTCGGTGGTGGTAATTATGTTGTGTATAATGGTAATGATTATGTATACAGTATCAAAACGCTGTCCAACCTTTCGTATGGTGGAACCTATTATTTCGCAGTATTTGAATATAATGGTCCTTCTGGATTGGAAAAATATTTAACCTCCTCTTATAAAACTGCTTCTTCTACCACTTCAACAACTCCAAACAGTGCAACAGTAAATACCTTTACGAAAAACTATGGCAGTTCAGCTCAAGTAAACTGGTCAAATGGAGGCGGAAAAGGCAGAATAGTTGTCATGAAACAAGGGAGTGCTGTTGATGTAACACCAACGAATAGCACAACATATACTGCCAATGCAGCATTTGGCAGTGGCACAGATTTGGGCGGCGGAAACTATGTTGTCTTTAACGGCAATAACACCGGGGATAATTTTGTCAACGTAACCGGACTGAGTACCAGCACGACGTATCACGTTGCCGTGTTTGAATATTTTGGCGGAACAGGAACAGAAATTTACGGCAGTCCGGATGGAGAAGGTTCGCCGGGACGGGGAAATGTAACAACAAGCGCAACAGCCGGTTACCCATTTGATACAACAGCTGGGTATGCATTTCGATATAACAATAATGGATATTCATCAGCAAACAACTCTTTCGCGATCCCGGATGGATTCACGTATGAATTATGGACTTCGCCCGCATCGGTTGGTACACAAATGGTGATTCTTGATCATGGGGATGAGTACGTATGGATAGCCATTGACGCGACAGGGAAGTTCTTCGGCCGCGTTTATGATGACAATGCTTCGAATAATGTGGAGATCACGGGCACAACGACCGCTGTCGCAGGTCAATGGTATCATCTGGCACTGACCGGAGCGAGTGGAAGTCCGTTGAAACTTTATGTGAACGGTGTGCTGGAAGCTACTTCTGGAGGCAATATTGGTGCGCTCATGACTGGAGGTCAATGGCTGTATCCTGGCACGGACAATATGGAGAACTACTATTTATCTGGAGATCTTGATGAGCTTCGTATCTGGAACTCGGTGCGTACGGTTGAACAGATACGTGAGAACATGCATAAGACACTATCCGGGACACCTTCACAGCTGGTCGGATATTGGCAGTTTAATGAAGGGACGGGAAGTTCGGTTGCCGAACTTGTGAACGACAATTCCATGAATCAGGGGGGTGCTTCATGGATTGCTTCCGGTGCACCGGTCGGGGGTGCAACAATAAGCAATGGGTCAGTTGCGGCATCGAACAACGGACCGCACACGGTAGGTAATGCCACACTCTCCATGACCGATGGATTCGACAATCCTGTCGATGTGTATGTTTCCGAACTTACGGCTGATCCGAGCAACTATCCGACCGGTTACGGTTCATCCGTCGGCGGCAAATATTTTGTGATTAATTTGTTCGGTGATCCGGGAACGTTCTCTACAAGTATCACGCTAAATTTCGGTTCCGGTGTGATTACCGCGGGACAAGAAGCGGATCCCAGTTCCATTCAATTGTTCAAGCGCGAATCGAATTCCAGCGGAACGTGGACACAGGTTGGCGGTGCAATATCGGCGAGTGCATCAACGGGTGAAGTAACATGGTCTGGCATTACATCGTTCAGCCAATTTTTGGCTCTGACTTCGGACAATGAACTTCCTCCTTCCTATACATTAACCAAAGCAGATAATGCCGACTGGACAGTTGCAGAAAACCAGGATCGCATTACTGATAGTGTGTGGTTGACACGAGCGGATAATAGAGGAATGTTCAACATACAATCAGAAGCAATCTACGACGATAATAGTTATTCTTCGCCAACAGGTACAGAATGGGCAGTTGGAACAACAAATAATATCGAATCATTGACATTCACGACATGGAGAGAAGCTGCGGTTGACTATAATAATAATAATGGTGTTGTTCTGAATCAGGATTTGGTTGTTCACCTTATTGCAGACGATATTTATCTTGACATCAAGTTTACTGCATGGACACAAAACAACAACGGCGGCGGATTTTCATATACCCGTTCGTTGAAGCCGTTAGAACTTATTCAGAGCGGCTATGCTGATCTTGCCCCGACATCCGTCACCGTCTCAGGACAAATTTATTCAAAGACAACAACTGCCACGGCATATGTGTTATACGGGACTACAAGCGGCACATATACAGACAGCGCTCTCATAACACCAAACACAATTCCTGCTGATACGGTCTATTCGATATCTCAATCATTGACTGGCTTAACAGACGGTACAACGTACTACTACCGCTTTTCAGCGTCGAACGGGTCGATTTATGCCCGCAGCAGTGAACGCAGTGTCCGTCCGCATACCATTCAAGTGTGGGACAAAGATAACGGCACCATTACATTCACAAAGTCTAACAACGCCGATTATACACAGTCCGCAAACCAAGACCGCATTAACGGCGATGTATGGCTGACCCGGTCAACCGATGGTATTTTTAATATCAAAACTGAAAGTTCGTATAACAGCAGCAGTTCGCCAGACGGTACAGAGTGGGCGATTGGTACGATTGAAAACTATGAATCCCTAACATTTTCTACGTGGTATTCTACTCATAACGGGAATCCAGCATCATTGATCGGTCAAGACATGGTCGTACATATTATCGCTGAAGATATTTACCTCGATATTAAATTACTCTCTTGGGGAGATGGGGAAAGTGATAATGGCTTCTCGTACATCCGCGCCTCTGCTCCACTCGCAGGAACAGTAACACAATCATCGGATGTCTTTTCTACTACCGCAACGGTGTATGGTACAGTATATTCAACAGGTTATAATGCAACTGCGCAATTCTTATATGGCACGTCCAGCGGAACATACACGGACAGTGTAGCAACCACTCCGGCATCAATCAATGCCAACAGTTCCACTGTTGTGTCTGCTGATTTAACATCATTAACACCCGGAACATTATACTATGTGGCAATCGCAGCACAAAACGATACATTATACCGCCGCGGCAGTGAAGCAACGGTGATGACAATGTCGAGTGCCCCGGGCAATTCTCTGCTCTTTGATGGTTCGGATGATTATGTTAGCATTGCCGACGCGAATGCACTCGATATGACAACTACCTATACGTTGGAAGCGTGGATCAAACCGAACGGTTTCAGTAGCATGGCAGGTATCATATCAAAGTACCATTCGAACGGTGCTAACGGATACTTTATACGTTTGTCCAATGATCCTCCTTTCACTGGAATTCGTTTCGACGAATTCGAATCGGCCTCCGGCATTCTTTCTGCTGGAAACTGGTACCATATTGCTGCAGTCAACAATAATGGCACGAGAACGTTATATGTTAACGGAAATTCCGTGAGTATCAGCGGAGGGCCGTTTACCACCAATTCGAATTCCGACCATGTTGCCATTGGTTCTGACTTTGGTGGGCGATACTTCAACGGTGTCATCGATGAAGTCCGCATCTGGAATGTTGCCCGCACACAACAGGAGATTCAAGACAATATGAACCTTCCGTTCACGTCGGCACAATCCGGACTCGTCGGATATTGGCAGCTGAATGCCGGCACCGGAACGATAGCACATGGACATGGTTCAAGTGCCGGAGATGGAACGTTGACGAACTTCAATTTCAACGGAAGCAGCGGTTGGTTGGAAAGTGCTGCTCCGCTTCCGGTGGAACTGGTGTCATTCACGGCGTCATCCCAACGTTTGAATGCGGAATTAAAATGGAAAACAGCGACGGAATTGAACAACCACGGTTATGAAATTGAACGGACCATAGTGAGTGTTCAGAAATCTCAAGGGAAGGATGCGGCACCGACAAAGAGCTGGTCGAAAGTTGGTTTCCTTGAAGGAAGTGGAACATCCAATGCACCGAAAGAATATACATTCACGGACAAGGTCCAGAAAGCAGGGAAGTATTCATACCGGTTGAAACAGATCGACCGGGACGGAAAATTCTCATACTCACAGGCAGTGGAAGTGAATGTAGGAGCAGTTCCTCTCGTTTTCGCGCTAGAACAGAACTACCCAAATCCGTTCAATCCGAGCACAACGATCGGCTTTACTCTTCAGGAATCAGGTAAGACAACACTGAAGATCTACGATGCGATCGGTCGTGAGGTAGTGACGCTGGTGGATGAAGTACTGGAAGCTGGAGCCTATCATCAACAAATCTTCGATGCATCGCGCTTCGCCAGCGGCGTCTACTTTGCGCGGTTGGTCAGCGGCAGCAAAGTTCAGGTAAAGAAGTTAATGTTGATGAAATAGCAGAATTGATAACGTTGTTGAGTAGTTGATTAGAGGAGAAAAATAAATACAATATCCCGGTCAGTTGTGGCCGGGATATATTTCTTGTTCAACCTTCGAACGGTTGTTTTGAAAGAAATCGTTACAACCATCCGAAGGGGGTATAATATTTTGAAGGAAAGGTGCACATTGAAAAAGAAATCGTTACTATTTTGCATTCTTGTTGTCATTTCACAAGTCGTAACTGCGCAGAGCGTATGGAAAAGTTCCCAAGGCACGGTGACATTCACCAAACAGGCATTCTCAGATTGGAAGCAAGCGGCGAATCAAGACCGTATCTCCGATTCGGTTTGGATCACGCGGGCAAATACGCAAAGTATTTTTAACATCCGGAAGGATACTGCGTATGCGACAAATGCTCCTTCGGGAACACTGTGGGCTATCGGCACAACCGATTCGTTCGCAACGGTAACCTACAAGACGTTTGTTGCACTTTCTGGCGGTAATCCGCAGTCGTTGATTGGGAAAGACTTGGTGCTGAATTTGGTTGCAGAGAATATTTTTCTCGACCTGAAGATCCTTTCCTATGGCGGGGGAAATACCGGTGGCGGCTTTTCGTACACCCGTGCCGCTTCTATACTAGGAATCGCTCCGGAAAATATCTCTTCGCCGACTCTCTTTGAACTGAAGCAGAATTATCCTAATCCGTTTAATCCAAGCACCACAATCAGCTTCACGCTTCAACATTCTGGTTTGACTACACTTAAAGTGTATGACATGATCGGAAGCGAGGTCGCGACGCTGGTCAACGAAGTATTAGAAGCCGGCACGTATCACCAAAAACAGTTCGATGCCGGTCATCTTGCCAGCGGAATGTATTTTATGAAACTGCAAAGCGGACAACAGACGCAGATTAAGAAAATACTTTTGCTGAAGTAAAAAAATACATTACTGGATCGTGGGGGATCCAGTTGTTAAAAACATCAAAGGCATCCGAAGGGATGCCTTTTCTGCTTTAGATATCTCTTGGAGAGCAGCGATGGCTTTTGCACTGAATGATATCAAAGGGATAAGGAATAATGCACAGAAACGAACATATTCGGTGTTGAAAATGAACGAAGTGTCGTAGAGATTCCATTCTCTTATGGGGAACGGTACTTCCGCATGGACAACAATTGGTTTTGTTATCCGGCGGAAACGAGTATACCTCAAAAAGGATTAACTACTTTTCCATCCTTTAGATCTATTACATGTTGTCACCTTCATTAATATATTATTCATAGTCAGTTGAACTACAAATAGCTGCAATGGGAAATCGTGAGCTGAAACGAGATTGTTTTTTTCATTGACATCACGTGAATAACACTTGTAACACAATCACTCGTTTGTCTCAGAGGTTCCCCATGAAAAAGTTATTACAACTTTCCTCTCTTTTGTTCATTCTTCTACTCCCTTTAACGCTGCATTCACAAATACCCAGAACATTGTCATATGAAGGTGTTTTACAGAAAGATGGAAAATTCTTTCAGGGAAATGCCACGTTCATTTTTACACTGTACAAAGGAACTACTATTGTCTGGAAAAGTATACCGGAAGAACTTCAAGTTACTAATGGATCGTTTGGTACAATTCTGGGCCCGTTTCATGATTCTATCAGATTCAACGGGATCGATTCGTTGGGAATAACCTATGACGGAAATGAACTATCGCCAAAGGCAGCATTTACTGCCGTTGCTTTTAGTATAAGTTCTTTACACGCGCTTATTGCTGATTCCACAATAAAACCAGGACCGAAAGGCGACAAAGGAGATCTCGGTGTAGCTGGTGTTAAAGGCGATAAAGGAGATATTGGAGTTCAAGGCGAATCCGGTCCGCAAGGTTTGATTGGACTAAATGGAGAAATTGGGAAAGCGGGATTGAAAGGAGAAATTGGTCCGGATGGCGCACCCGGTATCAACGGACTTGATGGTGCACTCGGAGCACAAGGACTTAAAGGAGACAATGGATCACAAGGAATTCAAGGACTGAAAGGTAATGATGGTCTTGTCGGATCCCCTGGAGTTCAAGGAGTGAAGGGCGACAATGGAATAAATGGAGTTCAAGGAATAAAAGGCGATAACGGAGTTGATGGGGCTCTCGGTCTTCAAGGAGTAAAAGGAGACAATGGATCGCAAGGTGTTCAAGGATTGAAGGGTGATAACGGTGTCGCTGGAGCACTTGGTCTACAAGGTGTTCAAGGAATGAAAGGAAATGATGGTCTTGTCGGATCCGCTGGTATTCAAGGAGTGAAGGGCGACAATGGAATAAATGGAGCTCAAGGAATAAAAGGCGATAATGGACTTGATGGAGCACTCGGAGTACAAGGAGTCAAAGGAGACAATGGATCACAAGGAATTCAAGGACTGAAAGGTAATGATGGTCTTGTCGGATCCGCTGGAGTTCAAGGACTGAAAGGCGATAATGGAGTTGATGGAGCTCTCGGTCTTCAAGGAGTTAAAGGAGACAATGGATCACAAGGTGTTCAAGGATTGAAGGGCAATGACGGTCTTGCCGGAACAACAGGAATTCAAGGATTGAAGGGCAATAATGGAGTTGATGGAGCACTCGGTCTTCAAGGAATTAAAGGAAATGATGGCCTTGTCGGATCTGCTGGAGTTCAAGGAGTGAAGGGCGACAATGGACTAAATGGAGCTCAAGGAATAAAAGGTGATAATGGAGTTGATGGAGCACTTGGAGTGCAAGGAGTTAAAGGCGACAATGGTTCGCAAGGACTTCAAGGATTGAAGGGTGATAGTGGAATTGATGGAGCACTCGGTATTCAGGGAATTAAAGGAAATGATGGCCTTGTCGGATCCGCTGGAGTTCAAGGATTGAAGGGCGATAACGGAGTTGATGGAGCACTCGGTCTTCAAGGTGTTCAAGGATTGAAGGGTGACAATGGTCTTGTCGGATCAACAGGACTTCAAGGATTAATTGGAGCAAATGGTACTGACGGAACGAACGGCATAAATGGTGCTAAAGGCGATACAGGAATAACTGGACCGCAAGGTTTGACCGGCGTTAATGGGGCGAAGGGGGACAAAGGAGATATAGGATTAACAGGATTACAAGGAGCAGTTGGTGCAAACGGTGCTAACGGAACGAATGGAGTGAATGGTGCCAAAGGCGATTCAGGAATGACAGGGCTTCAAGGTTCAATCGGTGTCGATGGTGCTCAAGGTGTGGCAGGAGCGAAAGGCGATCGAGGCGACAGTGGTTCGTCGGGTGCTCAAGGTGTAAAAGGAGATAAAGGAGTCAATCCGATTTCATTGACATCAACAACAGTAAGCGCAAATATTTTCTCGATCAATGATGTTGCCCTGGTCAGAAGTGGTGATGCCTTGACACTCAGACTGGAGAACAGTACGAGTCCATCATTGGACGCAACCTATTCCGCATTCTGGCATACAACGAGCGCAGTTGGAACCGGCAATGGTATGCTCGCGGGTGGAACGCAGGTAATTTTTGACGTTCATCTTGCATATCAATTTACCATAATGGTGAAGGTCGGTGATCAATGGGGAAAGATTGATCTCTTCCGCGTGGATCTGACTGCTACTGATTGGTACGGCTCATGGACATCAAACTAAAGTATTGGATTTTTTGCGATCGACGATTCGTTTCAGTAAAACATTGCGAATCGAAATAACGAAATCGTCGATCCTCCGATCAAAGGAGCGAATTATGAACAGGAAGAAGTATTTTAGTACTAGAAAAATTGGATGGAGTTGTGCTGCTGCTCTGTTACTAAGCTTGGCAACATCAACGCTTTTTGCACAACCTCACATCATGTATCATTCATTTAATTCCGGTGTATCCAGGAACGCAGTTGACAATGCAACAATAACATCACTGCTGGGTCAATCGATATTTGGAATATCTAGATTGAATGGGACAACGGTCTTTTCGGGATATACGGCACACGGCAAAGGGATACTTTCGAGTGTCAAAAATACAAGTGAAATTGCTCCGGGCAAATTTGCGTTATATCAAAATTATCCGAATCCTTTCAATCCCTCAACAACCATACGCTATGGATTGCCTTCGCCGAGCAGAGTATCGCTCAAGATCTATAACATTCTCGGCCAACAAATTGCAGAAATCATCAATAAAGAACAATCCGAAGGTTCATATGAAGTTCTTTGGAATGCAGATGGTGCATCTGGATTGTATTTCTATCGACTCGATGCAGTGAGCATGTCAGATCCAAATCAAAAATATTCTCAGTTAAACAAAATGGTGCTCCTTCGGTAGTGCCGCGGAGGAGTAATGATTCTTACGAAACAGTTTTTACCTGAATTCCGGCATAAATATCAATTCTTCAATTTGTTGAGTTATCGAAATTGTGGAATTATCTTATTCACACAACGTACGCCATTCGCCATAATTGCCGCTGTCAGCCGAATAGGACGAACAAACCTATTTAAAAAACTATCGCCCCAATTCTTTCGAAAAGGGGCGATCCGGTACCCGGGAATTATCATTGATCGATACCGCTAATTGGGGAAAAGAAAAATCGGTAAACCTATGAATACTGTTTTTGCGTTTTGCCGATTATTTTGCCTCCGTTGCTTTTTCCAGCTCACGCACCTTGTTGTAGAATTCCGTTAAGGACATATCCTTGAAAAAGATCATACCCCGTGTTGCTCGCAGCCGGGGATGGGCACTCTTCAGAAAATACTCCTTGCCGAGGCAATTCTTTACCATACCGTATTGCTCCACCTGTATCTGCTGCGCAAGTTCGGAGAATGGACCGTCATGCTCATAACTGGGGAATGATGCTGCACGCTGCGATCCAAAACAATTATTGAAGGAGGTGTGCAGCAGAGATAATGTGTTCAAAGATACCGGCACCATCACATCAGCTTCGGACGGTTTGAACCGGTACCAGATATTCCGGTATCCCCAAATCCTAATAGAGGAATTCCCGCTTTCCTGGGCATAGAGTTTTACCGCTTCTGCCACCGCCTGCATTGCCTTGTAATGTGTATCCGGACCGCTTCCTTCCGGATCGAAAGTTACGGATATAATATCCGGCTTGATGTTCTTCATCAACTGCAAAATCGGCTGCACGTCACGGTTGATCTGTGGTTCTTCGGAAAAGATGTCTCCGCGGTAAAATCCTAATCGCAACGGGAAGATTGCAGACGGTTCGATGCCGAAATGTGACCAGAGCAGTTCCACTTCCCATTCGCGGACCATTCCTTTCAATGTTTGAATATCCGGAGAATCTTTTGCACCGGGATATTGCGAAAGAACGTACTCTTCCAGCGATTGAGCTTTTGATTTTATATCGTCAAGATTCGTAATCTTGTAGACATCGATAAGATTACGCAGCATCCGTCTTGCTTCGGCTTCATCCTTTTGATCCTGCCGTCCACCCGCCGTGCCGTCCAAAAACAGATACATATCCTCCGTCCGTTTTACGACATCCGAAGGATCGAAATACCCTGCATGATAGAGCACCGAGAGATCTCCGCGTTTCAGATGTACAATGAGCTTTTTAATAAGGGAAAGGAAATACACATTCGATACGGCTGTAAATCCGGATGTCAGGTTTGCAAAATAATGATGGTTGCTGGCGTCCCGTACGAGATGATGCAGATACGGCATGTAGGCAAGCATAATATCATCATGATGCGGTTCGGTGTGCAAAAATGTCTTATGACTCAATTGCTCAAGGCCTTTATCAATTTTTCCTTTCATCCGTTGTTTTGCAATGCGCGCAAACTCTTTTTCCGTCCCTGTAACTTTTGTCATCATGGAGTGGGCAAATCGGTTCTTCTGAAAATCTTCCGGCTTCAATTCATCGAACGATTTATTTTGAGAAAGTGCCAGTGTTGTGACAACATCATCAATCTGCTGATCATCAAGTGCGGGCAGGTTCTGAAAATCCACGAACTGCCGCTGTGTTAACCGGCTCGCCGCGCCTTTGGTCAGATAGAACCTTCCGTTTTCCAGCTCTTGAAGGACCGAAGCGGGATATAAAGGATTTTTCACCTCTTCAACCGCCTGTCGAACGATTTCCGCTTTGGCTTCTCCAGCCGCGATGATAATTGCTGTGCATGATGGATTACAAGTGATGGTGGAAAGCCCGATTGTAATGACAAGTCGATTGCGTGAAATTTCAATGCCGCCGAGGTCCGTAGCGGCGCTCGCTTGTGTTTCATAGTTTGTTCCCGTCAACCGGGTAACGGAATAGAAACTCGATCCGCGCACATTGAAGGCAATATGTCCATCCGGTCCTATTCCGCCGAGGAAGAAACCGATTCCTCCTTTTTCGCGGATTTTTCGTTCATATTCCATACAAAACCAATCGACCCTGTTGATAGCCTCCTTCTGAGCGCGTTCCTGTTCTGTCCGGGTTTGGCGGACGCGCAGCGTTAAATCAACAACATTATCCGGAAAAATATCGGTCATTTTTTTTCCCGGAGGCAAACCCAGGTGGGTGGAATCGATGAGCAACGCTTTTTCTTCGGACAAACCGAATCCATTAATGTAAAGATTCTTGACATAGTGATTGAAACTGTTGTGCTGGCTCGAATCCATCGGGTAAAACTCGTCGATCTGAACGAACGCCAGGCTTTTCATGTCGGGGAAAACACTTCTTTCGATTTTGTATGCATCAAATTGTGCCTGGATTTCCTTCGTATTCCAATTGTCCAGAATCCGTTTTACCCATTTGATAAAATGTTCCGGAGTTTTGCCGGTCGGTAATGAGATGACCCCTCCCGGATTTTTTTGAACCCATTCGATGAATCGGAATGCCGTCAGTTTTCCGAGCAGCGGAAAATTATCCACTTCTACAATGCGAATCTTTTCTGTGGGGGCATATTGCGGAAGCCTTCCGCTTCGGGTAAGTTCCAATGATTCAACTGTTGATGTTCCATCATACCGTAACATTACATATCTCCTAAGGTTATTTTATATACTTCAAATGGTTTTGCTTAATTCTATCCTCTCACACTTACGGCATTGTGTCCGTTGTATTTTTTTAGTTCTGCTGAAGTATCTTTGTAGCATTATCCTGCGCGGCCGTATTTTCTTTCAATTCAACAACTGGTCCGCTTCTGTACCTCATAATGTACCGGAGCCGCCAGGAGTTTTTACGGCCGCTTCCTGTGTGCCGCTGTCAAATCCGCTAAATAAATCCAGGTTTACCCGAGCTTCAAGCGTAAGAAAAGAACTATGATTTTAACCGTTTACACGAATCACCGACAACTAATGTCGGTTTTATTGACATTCTTGTACGCTCTGTTGAGTCAGGATCTTTAATTGTGTTCAGCAGAGCCAGCGTAACACTTTTCCCCAAAGTGCTGATATCCTGGATAACATGTGTAATATTCGGACGGAAAATATCCTGTCCTGGAATATCATCGAAACCTAAGAGTGAAATATCATCGGGAATCGAAAGATGTAAATCTTCGATGGCTTTAATCGCGCCTTTGGTCATTAATCCGGCAAACGTAAAAATAACAGTCGGTCTTTCTTTTCTTAATAAAAGTTCCCTGGTTGCATTAAATGCTATTTCTTCATTGAATTCACAATTGATTACGAATTCCTTATAGATATTTGTCCGATGTTTTTTCATTGTTTCCGTAAAGGCGGCATATCGCTCGGTATCAGAATAGATGATTCCCGGGCCTTTTAAAACGGCGATTTTGCGATGGCCTAGGCTCAGCAAATACTCCACTGCTTCCACGGCACCGCGATAATGATCGGTAGTGACAAAATCGCCCTTAAATCCTTTAAACAACCTGTCAAAAAGAATAAAATGCATGTTGATGGACGTGAGATACTCGATTGATTTTTTTGAATAGGGTGCGATAATTACGCCGTCAACACGCTGCGCGTGCAATAACTTTACATATTTCAATTCTTTTGCTGCATCGTCATCAGTATTACATAAAAGGAGATTAATGTTTTGCTCGTTGGCATACTCTTCAATAAATCGATACCAGCTGTTAAAAAAAGTATTCTTAATATCGGGCATTATCACGCCGATCGTGTTCGTTTTCTTTCCGACAAGCGAACGAGCAATATGATTCGGTTGATAATGTAATGACTCCATAACCCTGAATATTTTCTCAGCGGTTCGGGAACTGACAACTTTCGGGTTGTTCATTAAGCGGGAGACGGTGACGATAGAAACGCCGGCTTTTTTTGCGACATCGAAGATGGTAGACATAATATGGTCTGAACGGATATAAGATGTATTGTCAAATAGCGATTACAATTCTTTAGTCTGTATGTTATTCCTGGTAATCGCTGCGCTTTGATTTTTTGAAACTGTTTATTGATTGCCGCTGGTTGCGTCTGTCAACGGAACGGGTTCATGCATTGAGACAACGTTCACTTGCTGATCTACTTCTTCTGTTGAATCAACAAAATTATTAGTCTCTTCGGTATTTTTGTGCATCCGGACTGGTAAACGGAAGAAATCCTCAAGGATTAATGATGCCGCGCCAAATGCAACGGAATATTGATGCCGTTTGTCCACGATAATCTCAAGCGCAT
>Ga0172379_10006458_pt1 | contig 15686 bp, 16 predicted proteins | sample GrowelOW334metaG_FD_119756 | JGI IMG/M metagenome (GOLD analysis project Ga0172379, IMG submission 119756) | Groundwater microbial communities from an aquifer near a municipal landfill in Southern Ontario, Canada - Groundwater well OW334 metaG | ecosystem: Environmental > Aquatic > Deep... | reverse complement strand
TCTATTGCCGGAGATTTTAATGGCTGGCAACCGAATTTACCGATGATAAAAGTTACGAAATCAAACTTCTTTTATGCGGCAAAATATTTTGAATTGAATGCGCGCGTTGATTATAAAATGGTGATAAACAGCAGCAGTACTTGGTATCTGGATCCGCTCAATCCCAACACTTGTACAGGTGGATTCGGACCAAATTCCGAATTAGCGATGCCAGAATATATTCAACCGAAAGAAATAAAATATGATTCTACCGTAGCTCACGGTAAGGTTGAGCAGAAAACGATTTTCAGTACAAATGTAAATACGTCTTATCAATTAAAAATTTATTTGCCTCCAAATTATAATCCTACTGAAGGGAAAGTTTATCCGACCGTTTATTTTCAAGACGGATTTGAGTATATCGATTTAGCCGGTGCGGTAAACGTACTTGATAATTTAATTGCTGCAAAGAAAATTGAAAATGTAATTGCTGTTTTTGTACGACCAAATAACCGGAATAATGAATATGCGTTTTCACAACGGACCGCATATCGCTTGTTTTTTGTAAACGAACTTGTTCCGTTTGTCGATTCAGTTTATAAAACAGAACAATCTCCCAAAAGAAGATTAGTGCTTGGCGATTCCTACGGCGGAAATATTTCCGCACTAATTTGTTATTACCATCCCGAAATTTTCGGCAACTGCGGATTGCATTCCGGCGCATTTCAAGAGAACAATTATGAAGCGTACAATCTTTTTATTTCTTCACCCAAAAAAGAAGTTAAATTTTCAATGGTGTGGGGAACGTACGAGCCGCTTTATCCGAACATGCGTCATTTTAGAGATTCACTTGAAGCAAAAAAGTACGATTACAATTGGTCGGAGTTGCCGGAAGGACATAGCTGGGGTTTGTGGCGTGCCAACATCGATTTTATGCTTGAATATATTTTTCCTTATACACCAACCGGAGTTAATGAAGGACAAAATATTCCGCCGGATAAATTTGAATTGTACCAGAACTATCCGAATCCGTTTAATCCGAGCACAGTCATCAGTTGGCAATTGGCAGCTGGCAGTCATGTATCACTGATAATCTATGACATTCTTGGAAATGAAGTTGCTACGTTAGTGAACGAAGAAAAACTGGCTGGAAAATATCAAATTAATTTTAACACTCAACAAACAACTAACAACACACAACTATCAAGCGGTATTTATTTGTGCGAGTTGAGAGCAGGTTCGGCAGAAGGCGGATTTGTTCAAACAAAAAAAATGATTGTTTTAAAATAAAAAAGCCGGTCTTTACAAACCGGCTCTGCAATTAACAAAATAGTCATAGGACTTATTTTATTGTTATAAATCTTTCACTTGGGGTCATCGAAATTCCGCATCGTTTTGGAGCTTTTATATCATAAGTATTTCCACAAGTCGGGCAAACAAAATATTGACTCGCAAGTGTGTTTTCTCTTCCGGCGTTGAGTTGTTCAAGTGCATTTTTATAAAGCGCCAAATGTTTCTGTTCGGTTTTATAAGCGTAAGAAAAAGAGATTGTTGCTAACGTTACATTTCCATCTCCAGATGTTTTTATAAATCCGGGATACATTGTAGAAACCTCATAACCTTCACCCTTAACAGCATCTTGAAGATTTTCTTTTGTTGATTTTACTTCAAATTTTGGCGTTACTTTTGGTGCAGCTTCACCCAATTGCTCTAAGACTGCGCTATGATTATTTGCATGAACGTTTTCTGATTTTGAGGCGGCTTCAAATAACAAAGCAACTTTAGAGTAACCTTCTTTTTTTGCTTTCTTTGCATAAGCGGCATACTTGGCGCTGGCTGTAGATTCGCCTTCGAACGCGGCTTTAAGGTTTGCAACTGTTTGAACTTTTGCATCTAATTTTGATGCCGTTGCATTGTTGAATGCAAAGACGACCAACAGAAGAACAGTTAAAGAACTGATTAATGTTTTCATTTTGTCTCCATTTATTTTATTGAAATTATGTTTTATGAAATAGAATTTTTAGTCGTCATCTTCTTCGACAGTAGTTGTATCAGAACTATTTGTGTTTTGATCTAATCCAAAATTAAATTGAACTCCGGCAGCGTGTTTGTAAACTAATTCGCCGCCATAATAACCGGTTCGCACAACAGAAAGAGTTCCGGCAAGAAAAAGAATAAGAGCCGCATATTTGAATACACCGTCAAATTTTTTCATCCAGATCAAAGCAATTCTAACAATGGCGGCGCCCACCATTAACCAAAGAGTTAATTGTGCTGCGTGTTCATGAGTTTCCAATGCGTTTTTTAATTGTCCTGTTTCCGAAACACCGTCACCGGCAATATCGCCCGTAATATAAGCGGCAACAACTCCCAGCGTTCCTAATATCAATAAATAGAAAGCGGCTTTTGTAAAAAATTCTTTCTTCAAAATAAGACCGACAACTTCTGCAAGAAATCCTACGAGCAATAGAGCAATTGGGAAATGGATAATCATTGGATGAAGATGACTTGTATCAAACATAAAAACTCCTAATTTGTTCGTGAAACATAATTTCAATTAGCTTAAAACTTTCTAAAAGACTACTTAAAAAAAGGTTAAAATTCTTTAAGAGAAAATCGAAAGATGTTTGTTCGCATTGAAAGTAAAATTGACAACAAATTCTAAATTGCTTAATTTCACAATGTAGGATAAAATTTATAAGGAGGTTTTTATAAATGAATAAGTTTGCTGCAACGGTTTATCTTTTCTTCGTCTTTACTTGTATGGGTTTTTCTCAAATCAATCCCGCGCAAGACTATCTTTCCATAAACAATATTTTCATGTGGATTTATAATGATGGAAGATCATCACACGATCCAAGGACAGATGGTGGTGGATTATTCTGGTCTATGAGCCAGAATCCACAAGGAGTAGTATATCAAGATGGATTGGTTTGGGGTGGAAAAGTGAACGGTGAAGTTCGTGTAAACGGAAGTACGTACCGCACCGGCATTAAACCAGGGAACATGATTGATCTGAATAATTTTGGAAATCCAAATGATTCACTCTTCGGAATTTGGAAGCTAAAGGAAAATTGGGAACAAACTTCCGGCGCAGAGAAAGACCGGTATGAATATAATTACAAGAATTGGCCCGGTTACTTAGGCGCTCCGTATGAAGATGTTGACCATGATGGAAAATTTTCTTTAGAAGTTGATAAACCAAAAATATTTGGCGATGAAATGCTTTGGTTTGTTGCCAATGATGGAGATTCGGCAAAATCAGACTCTTGTTACGGCAGTCCGCCGATTGGTTTGGAACTACAGGGCACGGTGTTTGGATTTGCGCAAGAAAATTATTTAAAAGATGTCGTCTTTAAGAAATATAAATTGATTAACAAAAGCCAAACAACCGTTGAAGAGATGGCATTGAGTTATTGGTCAGATCCTGATTTAGGTTTTGCCGGGGATGATTTTATAGGAATCGATACCACTCTTCAAATGAGCTATTGTTATAACGGCGACAATAATGATGAAGATTTTTATGGTGAAAATCCACCAGCTATTGGATATTTATATTTGCAAAATCCTTATGTTCAATCTGCGCAAAGCGACAGCGGTTTGATTGACGGCAAATGGAGAAAAGGAATTAAAAATATTAGAATCGGAGCGAATATCCCCGGGCTAAAACAAATGGGTTCAGGTACGTTTTCTGATCCACCGATGAACCAATACATAGGAACCGTTCATTGGTATAATTTTATGAATGGATTGGGAAGAGATACACTCCCAATGGTAGACCCAAATACTCAACAGAAAGTAAAAATTGCTTTGGCAGGAGATCCAGTTGTAAAAACTGGTTGGTATGAAGGAGAGGGGTGGCCCAATGGTCCAAGTTTGGGAGGAGATCGAAGATTGTACACTTCAACGGAAAAATTTACTTTGGCGCCGGAAGACACGCAAGAAATTGTAATTGCAATACTGCTTGCAAGAGGAACCAGTAATCTTAACAGTATCACAGAGTTGAGAAATGTGGCAACTCAGGTTAGAGATTTTTATTATTCACAATTTTTAACCGATGTTAACGATGAAACTGTTCAGCCAAGAGAATTTGTTCTTCACCAAAACTTTCCAAATCCATTTAATCCAAGCACAGTTATTAGCTATCAATTGTCGGTTTCAAGTAAAGTTAGCTTAAAAGTATATGACATTCTTGGCAATGAAGTTGTAACGTTGGTGGATGAAGTAAAACCAGCCGGAAAGTATCAAGTAAATTTTAACACACAAAACACAACTAACGGCAAACAACTTACAAGCGGCGTTTATTTTTACCAATTGCACGCCGGTGATTTTATTCAAACTAAGAAGATGATAATTTTAAAATAATATTTATTGCAAAAAAAACCTTGAAGGACTTTCATCCTTCAAGGTAATTATTTGAGAAAAGATTTTTTACTTTTTCTTCACTTCAATATCACCGCCGGAAGTATGGCATGTTAAATTTTTTCCGCCTTTATTTAGGTCGGCTTCAAAGCGGGAAGAAGAAATTTTTACTACATTGTTTGTTGTAAGTTCGCAGCTAATGCTTCCGCCGGAAGTTTTTAAATTTGCTTTCGCACTAAAATCAGCCGGTAAATAAACGGTAATGTCACCGCCGGAAGTTGATAAATCGATTCCGAGATTTTCTCCCCAATAGTCTAATTTTACATCACCGCCGGAAGTAGAAGCGTCAATTCTTGCGTTGCCGCCTTTCAAGTCAATATCGCCGCCGGAAGTGGAAACTTCGAGATCACCCTTGAAATCGACAACAGAAATATCGCCGCCGGATGTAGAAGCTTTTGTATTTCCTTTATTGTTTTTTATGATAACATCGCCGCCGGAAGTTGAAACGTTAGTGTTTCCTACATTATCGTAAAGTTTCAAATCGCCGCCGGAGGTTTTTCCATCGATATTACCGGCTAAATTTCTAACGCCGATATTTCCACCGGAGGTTGAAACTTTAGTGTTGTATGATTTCGGAACCATAATTTCAAAACGAACATGGAGTGAGCGTCCCCAATTAAATCCCCAGAAACTATCTTTCCTTTTTGTAGCGATGTAAACGCCCCAATCCTCTTCTTCAAATTTAAATTCTAATTTTTCTTTAGCTTTTTCGTTTCCGTAAACTTTTATATGAACTTCATTCTTGTCCCAAGTTTCAATTTTTACACTTCCGCTTTGGGTTTCAACTTTTAAAAGTTTTCCGGGAGTTGTAGCAAAAGTTTTTTCATGAAGCAGCGATAAATCTTCTGGAAGCGCCGTTCCTAAAAACTGCATTGCAAGCACCGCCATTACAAATAATGGCAAAAAGACATTTTTCCTTTTCATTTCGACTCCTATTTTTATTTTTAGACTTACAAATAATTATAAGGTTACAACCAATAAACTTCATTTCTGTAAAAATCTTGGTGTCAATTTATTAGCTTTAAATGAAAGATTCAAAAATTTATGTTGAAAGGAAAATATTGAAGATAAAAGTTAATAAAGCCGGGATATTTACCAGGCTCGATACCATAATTATCCGAGTAAAAAATATGGAAGAAGCAAAAAATTGGTACATTGAAAACTTAAATTTCTTTCCGGTGTACAGTGACGACGAAAGCAAGATCACCATTTTCGATATGGCGGGAACCACCACTTTGACGCTTTGGCAGCTTGATGGAACCGATACCGGTGAAACAATAAACCAGGGAAATACGTATGCGGTTTTTAATTGTGAAAACGCCGAGCAAGTCTATAAATCATTAAAGAAAAAAGGTGTTGTTGTTGATAACTTTGCCGCGTCCGAAGATGTCTCACTTTTTAATTTTTATGATCTTGACGGCAATAAATTTGAAGTGATCGAAATAAACGAGAAAGCCGGCGAGGAATGATTTCAAACTACAAACACATTATTTGGGACTGGAACGGAACTCTTTTTAACGACGTAGAAGTTTGTGTTTCTATCGTCAACAGTCTTCTTTCAAAAAGAAATCTTCTCCCTCTTTCTCTAGAAAAATATAAAGACATTTTCACCTTCCCGGTGAAAGATTATTACGTAACCGCAGGATTCGATTTTGGAAAAGAATCTTTCGAAGTAGTTGGCAAAGAGTGGATGGATGAATACGAGCGAAGAAAGCATGAATGCGGTTTATCAAATTCAGCTTTGCCGTTACTTGAAAAAATTTCTTCTATGAAGATTGATCAATCAATCCTTTCGGCATACAGCCAGCATACTTTGGTTGAAGTTGTTGAAAGCTGTGGATTGACGAAATATTTTTCGCATCTCGTTGGACTCGACAACATTTATGCTTCTAGTAAAGTTAAACTCGGGAAAGAATTGATGAAAAAATTAGAACTGAATAACGGTGAAGCTCTTTTAATTGGCGATACAACTCACGATTTTGAAGTTGCAACAGAAATCGGCGCTGATTGTATTCTTGTCGCAAGCGGACATCAAAACCGCAAAAATCTTCAGCGGTGCGGCGTACCGATTTTCGATTCGATAAAAGAACTTTTAGGGAAAATATGATCCTTATTAGATGAACTTTTTCCACAGTTATTTCGTTTTAAAAGTACGGTTCTTTAAAATAATATCACTAAAAAAGAGGTTCTTATGAAAATGTTTTCTTTGTTCGCGGCTTTGGGAATATTGTTCTTTTCGGTTCCTTCTTTTGCGCAGGAGACCAATCAGGAAATGACTCCGGAAATGAAAATGTGGATGGATTACATGACGCCGGGTGATATGCATAAAATGCTTGAGAAATGCGTGGGTCAATGGAAAGCAAAAATTACTATGTGGATGGCTCCCAACACTCCACCAACCATAGCCGAAGGAAACTCGGTAAATGAAATGATCCTTGGAGGAAGATATCTTCAATCAAAACATTCGGGGAATTTTTCAGGAATGCCGATGGAAGGCATCGGACTTGAAGCGTATGATAACGCGAAAAAATCTTTCTACAGCACGTGGATAGATAATATGGGAACCGGAATTATGTTTCTGCAAGGCAAGTTCGATCCCGCTACCAAAACGATTACTTACAATGGAACTTCTGTTGATCCGATGACGGGAAAAGATATGAAAGTCCGCGAGACAATGAAATATCTTGATGATAAACATAGTGAAATGGAAATGTTCATGATCGACGGTGATACGAGTTCAAAAGCATGCACATCGATTTTGAAAGAAAATAAATTTTAAGAAACACATTTTTTGCGATACAGTTTGAATAACCGTCTCGCTTACTATTCTGAAATAATTATGAGCAAAGATTACAACCCTCGCATGCACTCCGCCGAACACATTCTTAACCAAACGATGGTGCGAATGTTTAATAAAGGAAGATCGTTCAGCGCGCATATCGAAAAGAAAAAATCAAAGTGCGATTATCATTTCGAAAGAGATCTCACCGCAGAAGAAGTCTCTGAAATTGAAGAAAGAGTGAATAAAGTTATAACTGCGAACCTTCGGGTTACGGAATCTTTTATTTCAAAAGAAGAAGCTTCCTCTAAATTCAATTTAGAACGCCTGCCGGAAGAAGCCGGCGACTCTTTGCGCATCATTTCTATTGGTGATTATGATGATTGCCCCTGCATTGGCTATCATGTACAGTCAACTCAAGAGATAGGCGGATTTAAAATAATCTCATCAGATTTTAATGAAGGAGTATTACGGATTCGTTTTAAACTTTTGGAAACGGTTGAATCTTAAAATCAATTTTATCATCCTATTCTAAAACTATTTTGGAGAATTACGTGAAAACCTTTTTTGTCTCGTTCGTGCTTTTGCTTTCGTTATCATTGTTCGGCTGCAAGCCTTCTTCCGATAAACTTTCTTGGCACGACAATGTTGATGAAGCCCTAAAAATTGCTCAAAAAGAAAATAAAACCGTGCTGTTAAATTTTACCGGCTCCGATTGGTGTATCTGGTGTAAAAGATTAAATGACGAAGTTTTTTCAAAAGATGAATTTGTCAAGTATGCAGAAAATAATTTAGTGCTTGTTAAAATTGATTTCCCGCGCGAAAAAGAACAAACCCCCGAAACCAAATCTTATAACCAACAGTTAGCGGCACAATATAAAATAGAGGGATATCCGACGATTGTGTTACTTCGGAAAGACGGAAGTGAGCTTGGTGTTACCGGCTACGTTGAAGGTGGTGCAGTAAACTACGTTCAGCATTTACAAAGCTTTAAGTAAGATTTAAAGTAAAGACGCGGCATGCCGCGTCTTTACATAATAAATTTCTTCTACTTCAACTTCTCTTTAAATACCTTTTCAAACTTTTCCACTTTCGGCGCAATTACAAATGAACAATAACCCTGCGTAGGATTATTCGCAAAATAATTTTGATGGTAATCTTCCGCCGGAAAAAAATTGGTGAACGGAGAAATTTCCGTCACAACCGGATTTTCCCACGCGCCAGATTTATCGAGCTCCAACTTATAATGTTCGGCAAGTTTCTTTTGTTCTTCCGAATGATAAAAAATTACTGAGCGGTATTGCGTCCCGGTGTCCGCGCCTTGCCGGTTCAGCGTTGTCGGATCGTGCGTTTTCCAAAAAATTTTGAGCAGATCACCAAAAGGAACGACTGAAGGGTCAAAGATAATTTGACATACTTCCGCATGTCCGGTTTTTCCAGTGCAGACTTCTTCATATGTCGGCTTTTCAACAGAGCCGCCGGCATAACCGGAAATTACTTTGTGTACTCCTTTTACTCGCTCAAAAATAGCTTCAGAACACCAAAAACATCCGGAGCCGAATGTTGCGGTATCAAGTTTTGAAACAGTATCCATAGTTTCCCTTTTATTAAATGTGGTTTTATCATCATTCTTTTCGCAGCCATACGTTGAAATTAGAAAAAATGACATGATCAAAATTGAATAGTATATTTTCATTGTCCGATGTTTATTGTTGTTAGTTTCTTAATGATTAAACCGGAATAAGGAGAAAAAAGTTCAAAAAAGAAAAATTAGTGAATAAAAAATCGTATAGCTAATTCACAGTGGGGATTTGCTTCTCTCCTTTTTTCTTGAGACTTTAACAACAAAGAAAAACAAAAAATTTAGAAGAGCGGTACTATGCGTATTTTTTCAGACATGAACCAGCGAAAACATTTCCACAATTTTCTTTCTTCCTTCATTCTTTTTGTTTCGACAATCGTAACTTTGTCTATTTGTTCAACCTCAAATGCACAGACCAGTACTGTTATTCGACAACCGTTTCGGTATGAAGTATATTTGCAGAAAAACACTTTTCTGGTTGGTGAAATAGTTGACATTGGAGTAAGCATAATAAACACGAGCAATACGATTCAAACATCGGGTTACGTTGATATAAAAATGTTCAATGAAGCCGATAAAATTACAAAAGGTTTTACAGGTCGGGGGCTGTTTTCCCCACTATGCAAAAAACTTAAACCAAATGATGAAGCATTTAAGGTTATTCAACTAAATGTACATTTTGGAGTTAAACGTACTGCCTATTCTCATGATTTTTTTGAAAAGGGTACGTACATAATAAAAGTATATTTTTCTTTTTTGAGGGATAGCAAACGTGATTCGACCGAACGAGTAATTAAAATAGTTGAACCGGAAGGGAGTGAAGCGGTTGTTTATAAGTCGTTTGTTGAAATAGATGAGAAAAAAACACTTTATAACCCGGAAAAACAAGTAGTTGATCTTGAAAAACTATTCACAGCTCATCCTAATAGTGCCTATGCACCTTTAATTTTATCGAAAATTTCCAGATTATACAGGGTGTGGCTTGATGACAATTCCCATGAGAAGGAAATTGCCAAAAAGTTTATGGAAGATTATACATGGACGTCTAAAACGTTCTATTATTATGAAACAGATTTTCATAAAGAAGTGATTTCGAATAAACAAGATCGGATACAATATCTGAAAAAACGTTTAGCGGATGTAAAAAACACACCGATGCAAAATCAACTTGAACGGAAATTGAAAGAGGAGTTGGATAAATGAAAGCGGGAAGCATAAGAATAAATTAAAAACAAGAGGCTCGAGATCATCGAGCCTTTTAATTGCTTTTATGTAACACAGAATAGTATTCTGTGTTACAATCTTAAAGAATGTACTTACTTAAATCTCTATTCTTTACAATCGCGTCTAATTTTTTCTTCACAAGTTTTGCATCGATCTTTACGGTGGCTTTCGGCATTTTGTCGGGGACTTCAAAAAGAATATCGTCTAAAAGCGTTGTTAATATGGTGTGCAAACGGCGTGCGCCGATATTCTCAACTTGCTCATTCACTTCAAAAGCGATGCGCGCAATTTCTTTTATTCCTTCTTCAGTGAAATGAAGCATAACGTTTTCAGTTTCTAAAAGTGCGGAATATTGTTTCAACAAAGCGTTTTCCGGGAGGGTAAGAATTTTAATAAAATCTTGCTCGGTTAAGCTTTTCAATTCTACACGAATTGGAAATCTTCCCTGCATTTCCGGAATAAGATCGGACGGCTTTGAAACGTGAAACGCGCCGGAAGCAATAAATAAAATATGATCGGTGCGAACCTGTCCGTATTTTGTATTAACGGTTGAGCCTTCAACAATAGGAAGCAGATCTCGCTGAACTCCTTCGCGGGAAACATCGGGTCCGCTTCCGGAGCGCCCGCCTCCTGTAATCTTATCAATCTCATCAATAAAAACAATTCCCGAATTTTCAACTCGATCGGTTGCTTCCTTCTGGACCGCGTCAATATCAATTAATTTTTGAGCTTCTTCCGCTGAAAAAATTTCTCTTGCTTCGCTGATCGTCGTTTTCCTTTTTTTCTTTTTCTTCGGAAGCATAGTTGACATAATTTCTTGTATGTTGATTCCCAAATCATCACCGCCGATAGGTCCCAACACTTGCATACCAACGGCAGAGGTTGTGATATCAAATTCAATCAAGCGGTTATCAATTTCTCCTTTGTGCAATTTAGTGCGCATCCATTCGCGTGTTTTCTGATTCATAACCGGGTCTTCTTCGGAGGAAGTAACTTCCAGTTTATTTTCATCACCATTCTCAAGCGGTTTTTTTACCGGCGGAATAAGCAGATCGAGAATTCTTTCATTGGCAAGCTCTTCAGCTTTGGTTTTTACTTCTTCGGTTTTTTCTGCCTTGATCATGTTAACGGCAACGTCGGCTAAATCGCGGATCATTGATTCAACATCGCGACCGACATATCCGACTTCCGTATATTTTGTCGCTTCAACTTTAATGAAAGGAGCGTCTGAAAGTTTTGCAAGTCTGCGCGCAATTTCTGTTTTTCCAACTCCGGTTGGTCCGATCAAAATGATATTGTTCGGCATTATTTCTTCTTTAAGAATTCCGATGACCTGCTGACGACGCCAGCGGTTTCGCAAAGCAATAGCAACGGCGCGTTTAGCTTCGTTTTGTCCGATAATAAATTTATTTAATTCGTTTACAATTTGATTGGGAGTTAATTCTTTTCTCAAAATTTTTTCCATTTCTATTTCAATTTATTTATCAAGAGTTTCAACGTGAATTTTGTCGTTCGTGTAAATGCAGATTTCCGAAGCGGTTTGCAATGATTGCTGTGCAATTTCACTTGCAGAAAGTTTGCTATACTTTTTCAACATCCTGGCGGCAGCAAGCGCATACATTCCTCCGGCGCCGATAGCTACAATTTTATCATCAGGTTCAATTACATCTCCGTTGCCGGAAATAATAAAAGCGTTTTCCTTTGAAATTACCGCAAGCATCGCTTCTAATTTGCGGAGATATTTATCCGTTCGCCATTCTTTTGCAAGCTCAACGGCAGCGCGGTTTACATTGCCGCGGAACTGTTCAAGCTTATCTTCAAAGCGTTCCATCAGTGTAAAAGCATCGGCAGAAGCTCCGGCAAATCCGCAAAGAACTTTTCCGTTGGCAATTTTCCTAACTTTGATGGCGTTGTGTTTCATCACCGTGTTGCCGAGCGTAACCTGTCCGTCGCCGCCGAGAGCGGCTTCGCCGTTATGGATAACTCCGATAATGGTTGTTGATCTAATATCTATTGGCATCGTAATCCTCTAAAATCTTTTAACAAAATTAACTTTTTTTTAAGTGAATAAGAAAAACTTCAACTATTTCCAGATAAATCTTTCTACAAAAAACTTAAGCAACGATTTTGCGGGAAAAATTTTAGAAACATTCTTCTGATATGAAACATACTCATCGCCGAAACGTACAACTAATTTTCTTTCTTCATATACAGAACCGACATAAAAATAAATTAGCGAACAGAGAACAAAAACCAAATAAAAAAGATTCATCGTCGGGCGAAAGAGAAGAAATAAAATTGAAAACAAATAAATCGGATGACGGCTGAATTTATATGGTCCTTCAATTTGCAGAGAAGATGTTTCATCAAGTTCTTCTTCCTTGTAAGTGCCGGATTTCCAGCGTTGTATTTGGCTGATGCCGAAAAATTCTTTTCCGTCAATGAATTTTAATGTCCACAATAATCCAAGCAGACTAACGAATTGTGGAACGAGAATTAGTAAGTCGAAAGGAAAAGAAAGGTCATAAAGTATAACATCCGGTTTTGGCGAGAAAGTCCAAAACAAATAAAAAGTAAGAAGCGAGATCACGTTGTAAGCAAGCCTGTAAAAAGGAAGAAACCGCGGAAAATTTATTCGCACAGTTTCTTTAATTTTATTTGAAGCCAGGAAAGAATGCAGCCATCCAAAAATAGAAAACAGAAAAATGATAAGAAGAACATTTATTAAAAGGATCATAATGTTTTACGCAGACGTGCAACCGGAAGCCGCAACTGCTCGCGGTATTTTGCAACGGTTCTACGCGCAATGTGTATTCCTTCTTCGTTCAAAATTTCGGCAATTTTATCATCGCTGAGTGGCGATTGTTTACCTTCTTTTATAATGATTTCTTTGATGCGCTCTTTAATATGTTTGTTTGAAACTTCTTCGCCTGAATCCGTTGCCAATCCTTCACTGAAAAAATATTTCAGTTCGTGAACCCCTTGTACGCTCTGCACAAATTTTCCGTTTACCACGCGGCTGATGGTGGAAATGTCCATCATGATTTCTTCGGCAATATCTTTATAGATCATCGGGCGGAGAAATTTTGGACCTTTCTCAAAAAACGCTACTTGCTTCTCAAGTATCGCACGCATCACCTTTAATAAGGTTTCGCGGCGCTGTTCAATGCAGGCGATAAACCATTTAGCCGATTCAAATTTTTCCCGCAAAAATTTATAGGTGTTTTTTTCCCGGTCGGAAATTTTCTTCTTCCCTTTATTTGCGTTAAGCATTTCGATGTATGCCGCGTTAACGGTAACCGAGGGCATGGAGCGGTCGTTTAAAGTGATAATAAAATTATTATCAACTTTCTCAAGGAGAAAATCGGGAGTGATTTGGTTGAGTTCGGCAATTTCGAAATTTCCTTCGCCCGGTTTTGGATTAAGTTTTTGGATTAAATCAAGAACGGCGCGCAGCGTTTCCGAACTGAGCGACATTTTTTGCATCGTAGCGTCAAATCTTTTTTGAACAAAATCATCAAAATGATTTTTCAACATTTCTTCTGCTAAATAAGAATAATACGGATCAAAAGTTCCGTGCTGAAGCTGGATCAGCAGGCATTCTTGAAGACTTCTGGATGCAATGCCGATTGGATCAAGCACTTGAATTTCTTTTAAAACATTTTCAGCCGCTTCCGAAGTTACTTTTACGTGATCAAACATTTCCAAATTGGCTACAATGGTTGCAAGGTCTTGTTTTAGGTAACCGTCTTGATCAAGGTTTCCGATAATTTCTTCGCCGAGCAGCACAAGCGGTTCGGCTAAGTTAAGCAGGTAAAATTGATTGAGTAAATATTCTTGCAGAGATTCCCGCTGCGGCGCAGTCGGTTGAAATTTTTCTACATCCGCTTGTGAATTATTGTTGTACGAAGGATCGTCAAAATAATCTTCGTCATTCATGTAATCTTCTACGGTGAATTCATCTTCTTCGCTGTAATCGGAATCTTCAATTTCTTCACCAACTTCATCCGGCTCTTTTTCTTCTTGTTTTAATTCCAAATCTTCTTCAAGAATCGGATTAAGTTCAAGCTCGGTTTTTATCCGCTGTTCAAGCGCCATCGTATTTAGCTGCAGCAGTTTTTGATATTGAATTTGCTGGGGTGAAAGTTTTTGCTGCTGCGATAAGCGTTGTGAAAGTGAAAGCATAGTTATTTTCCAGTTATCTCTCTTGCTTTTTTATACCATTGTTTACTGTATTTGCGTTCTAAGCTGTTTTGACAAAATTTAAAAGCAGTTACGTTTTCTTCTTTTCCTTTTTCGAGCGCCGGGCCGCATTCGGAAAATTTTTCAAAACGAAGGATGTCTCCGCCGAATTCCGAAACACGAATCGGAAAGAGATGACACGAAATCGGCTTCTGAAATGTTGTCTTTCCCTCAAAAAAAACTTTTTCCAGCGAGCATTTAGCAATTTCATTTTCAAAATAAACAAAAACGCATGCTTTATGGTTTATACTTCGAGTTAAAAGTTCGCCGTCTTTTTCTTCGTAAAAACCGTTCTCTTCAATTTCTTCCCAGTGATGTTCGGAAATGATGTCTTTAACAAAGGGAAGGGCATTTGCCATTTCTTTTATTTCATCTTCTTTAAGCGGCGCTCCGAAATCGCTCTCAAGGGTGCAGCACGCCCCCTTGCATTTGTCGAGATCGCAGGCAAAAGGAGTTTCCGCCACTTCTTTGCGGAGTAAAACGTCATTTATCGGTATAAAATTGCTGTTAAACATTGGAATAATTTTTGTACAAAGATAAGGATTTCCGGAGGAATTTTAAATCTTTTTGGGAAATCATCCTTTGAAAAAAACAAAAAAGACGAAAACCGTTACGTGGCAGGAAGAGGAGTAAATAATTTGCAGTCGGCGGCAAATAATATCCGATGGGAATATATACCTTAACGCGGCGTAGCTGCCAACCAAAATGTTTTTGCTGTTTTCAGATGAATTTTACCGCTAACCGTTTAATAAGTTCTGCTATTCAAAAAATTTAAGTAAATTTCAAAAGATAAAAAAGGAAACTTGCAATATGAAATTAACCGGAAAAAATGTTGTTATTACCGGAGCTTCGAGCGGTATCGGTAAAAATCTTGCTCTTCAACTTGCAAAAGAAGGATGCAGTTTAGCGCTGCTTGCCCGCAGAATTGAAGAGTTGGAAATTGTTGCGCACCAAGTTTCGAAGTATAATGTGATGGTAAAAATTTATAAGTGCGATGTTTCCAATAAAGATGAAGTAGAAAAAGTTTTTTCCCAGGTAAAAAAAATTTTCGGTTCAATTGATATTGTTGTCCTTAATGCGGGCGTCAGCTTCAGAACAGATGTGAGAAAAGATGAATCCGCAAAAGCCGTGCAGACATTTGCCGTAAATGTGCTGGGAATGATCTACTGCGCCGGACAAGTAATTCCCGATTTTATTCAAACAAAAAAAGGGATGATCGTAGGCGTTTCTTCACTTGCGGAAAACCGCGGTTTCCCGCGCAGTGGATTTTATTGCGCAAGCAAAGCCGCTGCTTCAATCTATCTTGAAAGTCTTCGTGTAGAATTGAAGAAGCACAACATAAAAGTTCTAACCGTTAAGCCCGGCTTTGTTAAAACTCCGATGACCGATAAAAATGAATTTGACATGCCGTTTCTTATTCCGGTTGAAAAAGCCGTGCAGATAATTATCGATGGAATT
>Ga0172379_10006457_pt1 | contig 15692 bp, 12 predicted proteins | sample GrowelOW334metaG_FD_119756 | JGI IMG/M metagenome (GOLD analysis project Ga0172379, IMG submission 119756) | Groundwater microbial communities from an aquifer near a municipal landfill in Southern Ontario, Canada - Groundwater well OW334 metaG | ecosystem: Environmental > Aquatic > Deep... | reverse complement strand
TCAAGCATGATGGCCGGTACAAATGCTGCAGGACTAGATTTTGATTCTGTTCAGCGTGCTAATGCGCAAATGGGACAACTGACTTGGCGGGTCATCGAAGCTTCCGTGGAAATGGGAGAACAGAATCCCATTAGCTTCATTCACGATCAAGGAGCGGGTGGAATTTTCAACGTTTTTTCGGAATTGTGCGAAGTCACCGGCGGGAAAATAGAGATCCGCAAGGTAACCATTGGTGATGTCACGATGTCTGTGGTGGCAATCACGTGTTCTGAATTTCAGGAAAGCTACGGCGTTCTGGTGGAACCGGAAAACTGGGGTGTTTTTCAAGAGTTGTGCGCGCGCGAGGGATGCCCATGTGAACTCCTTGGTGAATTGACGGACGATATGCACTTTGTCGTTTACGACGAAAAAGATGGAACGAAACCCGTTGATTTGCCTCTGGATGAAGTTTTGAGCGGATTGCCGCAAAAGACGATTGAGGATGTTTCACCGCCAAAGATCGGAAAGCTACCGCAATTACCAGCGGGGCTAACGGTACGCGAAGCGTTGGAACGTGTTTTGCGATTACCCGCAGTTGCGTCAAAAGAAGATCTGACGCGTCGGGTGGATCGTAGTGTCGGTGGCAGAGTGATGCGTCAGCAAGGATGCGGTCCTTTACATTTACCGGTGTCGGATATGGCTGTGACTGCGGTATCTTTTCTGGACAATGTCGGCGAAGCGACGGCACTTGGAGTGCAGCCGTTGAAAACGATGCTAGATGCGACCGCGGGCACAAGGTTGGCGGGCGCTGAAGCGATTACTAACATCGTTTGGGCGGGAATCAACCAATTTTCCGATGTTTCATTTTCCGTTAACTGGATGTGGCCGGCAAAGTTGAAATTACCCGGCGAGATTGCGAAACTGGAGCGTGCGGCTGTGGCTGGAAAGGATTTTTTGATTGCCTTAGGTATCAAGGAAGACGGCGGAAAGGATTCCGGCGCAATGGCCACAAAAGTGGCTGACGAAGTGATCAAGTCACCGGAAACAGTGGTTTTTACCGCTTACGCGCCCGTACCCGATGTCACGCGAACGATTACTCCCGACCTAAAATTGGCCGGCGGTAGTTGTCTTCTGCTGATGCGTCTGAACACCAAGGGTAAGAACAGGTTGGGCGGCAGTGCCCTTTTCCAGTGCTACGGACAAATCGGTGATGTTTCACCGGACGTGGACGACCCTCTTTTATTCAAAAGGAGTATCGAAGCGGTCACGGAAATGATCAGGAAAGGGCTTTTGCTTTCGGGACACGATTGTTCCGACGGTGGATTAATCGTCGCCCTACTGGAGATGTGTTTTCCCAGCAACATTGGCATGGAGGTGAGCATTGATGGTGTCGGTCTGGCTCTGGATTGTCTATTTGCCGAAGAACCGCAACTGGTAATGGAGTGCCGGGCGCATGATTTGCCTGCGATTCGAGAGATTGCGGGGAAGCATCAAGTGGAGATCGAGGAAATCGGACAAACCACGTATAGTCTGGCGCAAGAAGCGCGAATTCGCGTGTCTTGCAGTGATCGGGAGGTCTTGAATGAATCAGTGCACGATTTGCGGGTGATCTGGCAGGAATTCGCTTACCAAATGGAGCGTTTGGCGATTAATCCTGTTTGTGCGGACGCAGAACGGGAGGCGAACATGTCATTGGATGATATGGTTGCGCCGCGTTTGAATCTGAGCTTTGTGCCGAAGGTGACGCAAGCTTTGGACATGGTTCGTCCGGGAAATAAAAAACCGGTTGTTGCCGTGATTCGCGAGGAGGGATCGAATGGTGACAGGGAATTGGTTGCAGCGTTTCGGAGTGTTGGATTCTCGGTCATGGATGTAATTATGTCCGACCTGCTTACTGGAAAAATCGCCGATCTGAAAGGATTTCGCGGCGTCGCGTTTCCTGGCGGATTTTCTTACTCGGACGTTTTTGGCGCGGGGGTGGCTTGGGCAAAGAAAATCCAACTACATCCGCATTTACGAGAAATCTTTTCTGATTTTTACGAAAGGAGAGACACGTTTTCGTTTGGGCCGTGCAACGGTTGTCAACTGATGGCGCGTCTGGGATGGGTGCCATTCGGGCCGGAATTGGGTTCGGAAAAGCAGCCACTTTTCGTGCGGAATATTTCGCGAGCTTTTGAATCCCGACCGGTGGTTGTGGAAATCCGCGAAAGTCCGGCGATAATGCTCCGAGGAATGGCGGGTTGTCGGCTGCCGGTTTGGGTGGCACACGGCGAGGGTCGGTTGTGGTTTCCGGACGAGGAACTTGCCGGAACGGTGCGACGAATGGATTTGGCACCGCTTTGTTATGTTCACCCGAATGGTTCTGTCACCGAACGTTATCCGTTTAATCCGAATGGTTCGCCAAACGGTTGGGCGGGACTGTGTGACAAAACCGGTCGTCATCTGGCGATAATGCCCCACCCGGAGCGGATGTGGCAAATGCGACAGTGGCCTTGGGTGCCGTGTCAGTGGTGGAATTTTGAACCAAGTCCATGGTTAAGGATTTTTCAAAATGCCTACGACTGGTGTTGCGGAAAGTGACTGTTGTTTGATTGATGATAGCCGGTGGTTTGTAACCACCGGTTTTTTTGTTTTATTTTGCTGTAGCAAAATAAAACAATCCCCCGTAGCTTTAGCGAAGGGGGATAAAGTCAATAATCAACGCAACAAGGGGACATCGTGTCCCCTTGCGTTTTTTGGAGAGAGGAAGCAAGTTCCCCCAAATACCGCTGCCTCCCTCGCCATAAATTATGTCAACTATCCTTGGGTTAAAGAACCCGTTGCTCCTTCTTTGAGTTACCTTCACTGGAGCAATATCAATGTAATACCGTTCGATAATTAATGAAGTAATGTGGAACACATGAACATGAATGATGTCCGCCGGCTGGCGGAAATGATTTATGATGGATGAGAATTTTTATTAGGGAGTCTCCTTAAAAGGAAACACCCTAATAAAAATTGCGATTGGTGCTATTTGGGTTATGATAAAGAAACAGATGTCTATGTCTCAAGCAAACAATTCTCAAGAATTAACACAAATCGCGCGTGAGTTGCGCTTGTTGGCGCTTCGGGCGATGTACCAGTGCGGGTCCGGTCATCCGGGGTCGACATTTTCAACAATGGATGTTTTAACGGCTTTGTATTTTGGCGGGATATTAAAATATGATCCCGCTCAACCGGACTGGCAAGAACGGGATTACTTTCTTTTGAGTAATGGACATGCCGCGCCGGCACTATACGCGGTTTTGGCGAAGGCCGGATATTTCGCGGAAACGGAATTAGACAAACTACGTCAACTTGGCGCGGGCGCGCAAGGACATCCACACCGTGGCGCATTGCCGGGCGTTGAAATTAGTTCTGGCAGTCTCGGACAAGGGTTGTCAGTAGGAATCGGTTTGGCGCGCGCGGCGCAATTAAAAAAGTCCGGTCAAAAAATTTATGTAATGCAAAGCGACGGTGAACAAGAAGAGGGTTCGACCTGGGAAGCCGTGATGTTGGCGCCAAAACTTGGTTTAGATAATCTCATCACCATTATTGATAAAAATGGGATGCAAATTGATGGCGCGACAAAACAAGTGATGCCAAGTCTTGATCCGCTTGCGGATAAATATCGCGCGTTTGGTTGGGCGGTCAAAGAAATTGACGGGCATAATTTTGACGAAATAATTCCGGCGTTTAAAGAAGTGCAAGAAGAGGGAAAGCCACTGGTGATTATCGCCAACACGGTACGCGGAAAAGGTGTTTCGTTTATGGAAAATAGCCCTTCTTGGCACGCGGGAAAAATAACAGATGAACAATATGAGCAAGCCAAAAAAGATTTAATGAAATAATAATATTATGGAACTATTATCTACCAGGCAAGCTTTCGGAGAAACACTTTACGAAATAATGAAGAAAGACGAGCGTGTTTTTGCGCTTACCGCTGATTTGGGCGAGAGTTTGAAAATGGGAAAAATTATGGAAGAGTTTCCGGAACGATTTTTGGATACGGGCGTCGCGGAAGCAAATATGGCCGGTGTAGCGGCTGGGTTGGCGTTGGGCAGCTTTGTCCCCGTAGCCGGTTCATTCGCCGTGTTTTTAACAAGGGCGTTTGATCATATTCGTCTGCAAATTTGTCAAAATAATTTGCACGTCATTATTGTCGGTTCGCATGGTGGGGTGAGTAATGCGCCGGACGGTGGCTCGGCGCACGCGCTGGAAGATATCGCGTACATGCGGGCATTGCCGAACATGACGATTCTCAATCCGTCGGACTACAACGAAACCAAAAAAGCGCTGGCGGCGGCAATAGAGTATCCCGGGCCGGTTTATTTCCGGCTCTATCGCGAACCGACGGCACAAATTGTTTCATCTGATGCAGAATTTATTATAGGGAAGGCTAACGTGTTAAAGGAAGGGAAAGACATTTCTCTTGTCGCTTCAGGACCGCAAGCGGCGGAAGCGATTGTTGCCGCGGAAGATTTAATCAAGGATGGTATTGACGCGGAGATTCTCGCGCTACCGACAATCAAACCGTTAGACGAAAAAACTATTTTGACGTCCGCAAGAAAAACCGGTCGAGTTGTAACCTTGGAAGACCACAGTATCAATGGGGGATTGGGCTCCGCCGTGGCGGAGGTGCTGGCGGAAAATAATGTTGGCAGATTATATCGTTTGGGGCTGCGACAATTCGGCGAGTCCGGAAATTATCAAGATCTCATCAAAAAAGTTGGTATCGATTCCGGCGCGATTTCTCGAGCGGCGCGTGATTTGGTAAAAGGAAGATAGTTTTTTGGATGCAGCACAAAAAGTCAAGCGTCCTTGACTGTTTGTGCCTTATAAAACCAAAAGAGCAATTTCCCCCCGTAATGTCTAAACGATACCCATATTCCCTCCAACTACCATCGCGTTACACGTATCAGCAACGGGGGTTATTGTTGAAGTTGAGGTCTTAAGCCGACAAAACATTTGGAATAAATGCCGATTGTGTTTGCCGTTCTTATAATATCTCTTTTCCAGCAATAGCCCGCCCCCAGTAGGTTCCATGGTTCCCGTTTTTCTATTAACTAAAAGAACGATTAACTAATTCTACGTTTTATACAGAACTTGGCAAGCAATTATTTCACGGCGTGTCAGAAAAAATTGTCAAAGATCAAAAAACAGCCCCGCGTTGCGGGGCTATTTTTCTTCTTACTTATTAGATGAGTCTTTTTGCGATTAGTGTTCCAGCGGTTGCGGCTGAGCCAGCGAAAGAGAGTAACATTGAGAACGTATCCATTGGCAGACCTGTTTTGGCACTCACCGGTACCGGGGCGGTAATCGTTGCGCTGGCGATTTGAGGAACGACGCCCTCTACCAAAGTAGTGTCGACAGCTGTTCCACGGATTCCGTCACCGTTGATAACCGCGACGTTTTGCAAGAGGTAACCATTAGGCGCGTCTTCTGTAACACGAGCCTTGATGGCATAAGTAACTTCCGAGTTCGCGGAGATTGTTTGGTTGCTCCAAACAATCGTGCGATTTTTGGCGTTAGCTTTGGCATCTGGTTTCGTGGCGATCGGGCTAAGATAAGCGGGAAGAGTATCGACAATTTTGGCGTTGGTAATATCATTGTCCCGATTATTTTTGACAGTGATTTTGTAAGTCGTTACCTCGCCCTTTTTGATCGTTTCACGGTTATCGGTCTTGAATATTTCGACATTATTCTTAGACTCCTTTTTATTCTCGACAACAACAACAATCTTTTGTTCCGTTACCACTTCAACATTGTTTGGCGGTGTGGTAGGAGTTGGCGTCGGTGTTGGAGTAGGAGTTGGCGTCGGAGTCGGCGTCGGGCACGTGAAATTCAACCATGTATTAACGACATGAACTTGACCTTTGGCAAAAACGGAATCGCCGGTGCCAATTGTGCTGTTAGGCGTGGGGTCACCAGTTTCGCCACAAGTTAACCAATCCCATTTTGCAATGAATTGAACTGTGGTATCACAAGCGCCTTGTTTCAAGTCGGACAAATCAAAGTGACCGGAGAACGAACGGTTTGGTACGCACATGTAACCATTGCCGCACAATTCGGAAAACGTATTATTGTAGAGTTGTTCCCAATTGCTGTTATTGCCAGCCAAGTTGGAATGTTTGCCACCGTTTTTGTCGTAGCGAACAATCACGCGGGCAACAGCAAGTTTGTTTGCGCACGCCGCCCAGTCCACGCGAAAAGAGACGGGAACGTTTGTTTTGTCGTATGTCCCGGCAGGCGCATTGTGCACGGGTTCATTTACGAAAAGTTGGATAACGGGCTGTTCGTGCAAGAAGATTCCCCACGGATCATCAGTGGCAGAAACTTGGTCAGCGCGGATGGACGTGAGTACGTCGATACCGTTTCCGGTCGCGTTCGCGACATTAAAAACGAGAGTAAAAAGTCCGGTAACAAAAAATAGCATTCCGACAATCAGTGCCGTTTTTTGCAACCATTTTTGGATTCGATTAGTCATATGGGGTAATAAATAGTTAACTAAGAACGATACTCCAAGAATCAATTTTTGTCAATACCGAAAAGATATTATTCGTAATATTAAGCAATTTGTCAAGTTTGCGCTTTTGTGAAAAGTATCTTTCGTTTTCTCTAACACACTTTTAGTGGCGATATCGAAAAATTCTTATTTTACTTGGAACCTCTGTTTTTTTTTGAAGAAAATTTTGGAAACAAAAACTAATACTATACCAACGGCGATTATTCCAAACCCGATTTGTAAAATTCCTGTATTTGTCCATGTTTTTAACGTAGCCGCGTTAAAATCAAGAGGAATTGAATAAATATCGATTTCTTTTCCAAGCTGGTTTTTGAGGGTTGCGACAATAACTTTATTTTCCTCTAGATCGCGCGCAAGGGTAATTGGTCCCTGTGTCGTGTAGACGCCATCGCCAAGCTCAACTCCTTTTACATCGATATTGCCGGCGGTGCCTTGTTTATCTTTAACGGCGACGTTTAAATCGACTTTTGTTTTTGTAATGGCATCGGCGGAACCGACCAAATCAACGCGGATAATCGCCGCTTGTCCCTTGCCTGTTGCAGTTTTAACCACGCGCATGGCTAGCACTTCCGCGTGTTCACCCTTAACCACCCAGCGATACTCGGCAAGATTTGATAACTGTTTTCCAGACGCAGCGTCTTTTAAGACAAGAATCCCGTAATAAACGCGCGGAACTTTAGCGGCGATAACCGGAAAACTAATTGTCTTTTTTTGGTGCGCCGGCACGCTTATCGCTTTGCCGTTTATGGTGTCCAATAAGCCGCGGGCGACATCAAACTCATAAAGATAAAGAATCGGTGTAACCTTTAAATCGGTTGCGGAGTCATTTTGCGCGGTGATATTTAAATTGAAACTTTTTTCCGGTGAAATATTTGGACCAGCTTGAGCGGGAAAAGTTCGATCGGGATATTCCGGCGAGATCAGCGGTCCCGTAATTAATTTTATAAAGTTAATTTTTTGAACGGGAAGTTGAACGTCCGCGTCCCACCAGCCCATGTCACGGCCGCGGCTATTCGTCGCGGTAATTTGAATACGGTAATTACCGCCGGGTAAGGTTGACGGCGGATTATAAGTAAAGGAAAACTCTTTTCGTTCGTTTGGCAAAAGTGAAAATTTGTTCGTTGAAACAAAACGATCGTAAATAGCCGCGTTGTCTTCAACGTTGCCGCTTTCCGGATCGGCTTTGGGCAACGGATCGAGCAAATCGATGCGATAAAGCAAATCGCCAATCACTTCTTTTTCGTTGTTCCAAACCATGAACTTACCCTTAACCTGGTTTGAAGTTGCTGTTGGTTCCAGGTTTATTTTTGTGACATAAACGGCCGGTGGTTTATATGAGACCGATGTGTCTGCTTGGCTGCGATTGCCAAACGGGTCATTATTTTGGGCGATCGCCGAAGATCCCGCAAAAAGGAAAATAGCGGCTAAAATCGTATTAATCCAGATAATAAATTTAGGCATGTCTTGATTATACTTTAATTTTGCACTAACGGGTTAATAGCAACTAATTTTGCTTCAATAATCATTCTGTTTTTAGCTGTCCAAAGAGGCCAGCAAGCCATTAAAGACAAAGTTGGGGCATCACCATTTGATTCAATAAAATGGGTGTCTTGAGGGTTAATAATTCGCGAATCAGTCACAACGTAGGTATAGCGCGTGTTATTGTAGTCAATCAAAACCGTATCGTTTGGTTTGAGCTTGTTAATATTCATGAACGCGAAACGATAGGGACCTTTCCACGGTTCACCGGTACTGTGTCCGGCAATAAAAACATTCCCGTTTTCACCCGGATGAACGCCATTTGGGTACATCGCGACCCCTTCGGTTAAAACCTTGAGCACATCTTCGTCTTTCATTGAAGACGCCTCAATCGCGGGCACGTCTACTTTCAGCGCGGGAATACGCACCCAATTACCCGAATCATTGGTGCGGATCGCGGCCAGAGGATTTGTCGCTTTAGCCGCGTAAGCCACTAAGGGAGCGCCAAAGTTTGTTTGGTATTTCACGATAAGACGATCACCCGCGATTGGTAATTTTGCGTGTCTTTCATTGGCTGTGGTAGGGGGGTCTTGTCCAAAAAGAAAAGATGCCGCGCCACATAAAAACGCCAGAAAAAGAATAATCGGTAAAGCCGTAATAAACAATCGGCTCGACACAATTGGTTCGTTTTCTTCGTAAACAGGGCGCACGGTAGCTTTAAACATAAGAGGCAATTGTACATCAAAAACAAATAATTGTCAATAGAAGCATTTGTAACTGTTTATTCCCATGAAAGTCGATATAACGGTAAACACCTTAAAATACCACCACCCCCGAGAAATCGGGGGTCCACGCAAAATTAACATGGATTCCCGTTGTCACGGGAATGGTATATCTTTTAGATTTTTACTTTCACAGGAGGGAGCAGTTATGAGCATTTGCCGTTATTTTATTTCATGTACTTTCCAGATTGACGTCTTTTGTGGCAAACTAAAAGTATAAATGGAGGAAATAAATACAATCGTTGAAAATGTTCAGTCCCGTTCTAAATTCTAGCCGAGTAATGTTTCGGCCTTTTTCTGCGCGTGTTTCGGATCTTTTTACGCGGGCAAATTCTAATCCGATATTGAAACCAACGGAACTGTGGTGGGAATCGGAAGCTGTTTTTAATCCGGCCGCAGCAGAAGACAAAGATGGCGTGATTCATTTAGTGTATCGCGCGATCGGAAAAGACGGGATCTCGCGATTTGGTTACGCCCGTACGCGAAACGGTGAACATATTGATTACCGTTCGACCGCGCCGATCTTCGAATCGGATGATAATAATGAGTATGAAGAAAAAGGCGTGGAAGATCCGCGTTTGTCCCGCGTAGATGGTCAGTTTTATATGACTTATACCGCGGCATCCAAATACAAAGCGGGTGAATCGTCTCCGTCTTGGCTCGGCTCGGATCAACCGTGGCGTGTGCGAGTTTCATTGGCGGTGACCAGGGATTTTAAAGAATTCTTCCGTCACGGTGTTATTTTGCCGGAAATGGACAACAAAGACGCTGTTTTGTTTCCGGAAAAAATTAACGGCAAATTCGCAATTTTGCATCGGTTACCGCCGGATATTTGGATTGCTTATTCGGATAATCTTTTAGATTGGCAGGATCATGAAAAAGTTACACATACGCGACCGGGGTTGTGGGACGAGAGAAGAATCGGCACGGGCGCGCCGCCGATTAAAACGTCGGACGGATGGCTTGTTTCTTATCACGGATCCGATCATCATAATGTTTATCGCGCCGGATTTTTATTATTAGACCCGAAAGATCCTTCACGCGTTTTGGGTCGTTCGCGCGAACCGGCGTTTGAACCAGTTGAACAATACGAAAAAGAGGGATTAGTACCGCGCGTGGTTTTTCCCGAGGGGCTGGTTTTACGCGGCGATGAATTATTAATGTATTACGGCGGTGCCGATAAGGTGGTGGGAATGGCGCGTGGGTCGTTGAAAAAAGTGATCGCGTCTCTGAGGGGACTCTAATAAATAAGAAGAATGTTCGTTTTGCCGAACTTGAAATGACGCGTGGCGGCAATAACGTTGTTTGGTGTTAGAATAAAACAAACACAAAAATGTTCACAAGAAAGAATTGGTGGTTAGTCTGGTGTGGCGCAATGGGTATCGCGCTTTGGTTGTTCTTGTTAAACGCGGAAGTTTTGGCGAGCACGGAAACATTGCCGACCATGACCGCTGCCGCGCCGATTCTCATTGTTGACGCGGGTGTCTTACCGACAAGTCGATTTTATTTTTTAGATAAATTTGACGAGTGGGTACAAAAAAACATTTTTACCTTTGGGATTAATTCGTTTCGGGCCAAAGCGGCGTTGGAAAGCGCGGCGGAACACGTCGCGGAACTGCAGTTTTTAAACGCTCAAGGAATGCTAACGAATAAAATCGCGCAGGCGTTATTGGCTTCTTGGCAAGATAATATGGTTTTCGCGGCAACAATTGTGGGAAATGATTTCGCGCATGGTGGCAGACCCGTTCAATTAGCAGACGAAACATTTAGAACAATGTTGGCGAGTGTGGACGCGATTCAAACGGAATATGCTGGAAATATCGGTGATGAAGAACAACGTCTGATTTTGGCGGATAACTTTTTGAGCCACACGGAGGAGCAAATTACAAGCAGTCTGCTTCCGGAGACAGCCGGGATTCCTGATCAAGTGTTACGTTTGATTACCGATGATGTCATGATGGAAGTTCAGAAGTCTTTGGAAAAAATAAAAGCGACGTTAGTGGAAGAAAAATCAAGTTCGGTTAAACGCGCGGGTAGTCTGTCTTTGCTGGAGTTAGCCGCGCAAGATGAACAATCGGCTAAAGATTATTATGAAAAAAATAATTTTCGCGCCGCGCTGGAAAATCTTGAAGAGGCAAGACGAGCTTTGCGTTTAGTCATGAATGACAAATTGGCCATCGAAATGGATGTTATTGTCGATAAAACAGAATTAAATAGCAGATTGGACGAAACGGTAGATCTTTTGGTGGAGTCGGGTTTGGTTGACGTGGCGGAAATTGACGCGGAACGGGCAAAAATTTCAGCAGCCTATCTTGAATAGATTGGTAAGAAGATTTCCGGCGCGTTGTTTTTTGCCCTTGAACGATCGCCTAATTCATGCCATAGTCTTTTTATCGCATGGAATCGTCTCTTAAAAGGAAGACTCTATCAGGTATTTCGTTGCTTCGCCCAATGCCGCGAGGCAAGCGGATTGCGTACGTAACCACCTATCCGCCACGTGAATGCGGTATCGCGACTTTTACTTATGATCTTTCCCAGGCCATTAATACTTTGGGCGTTTTTTCGCGTCCCACAATCATCGCGATAAATGATTCCAGTCTCAATCAAACGAAGCCATATTCCAAAGAGGTGAAATTCGTTATTGATCAGCATGATAAAAATTCTTATCTCAAAGCGGCGGAGTACATCAACAATAGCGACATCGCGTTAGTTTCACTGCAACACGAGTTTGGAATTTATGGTACCGAATCCGGAAAAGACAATTGGGACGGAAGTATGGTACTGGATTTTTTACGCGCTTTGAAAAAACCGGTGGTGACGACGATGCACACGGTTTTGAAAACGCCAAACGAGTTTCAATTGAAAGCTGTTCAAGAGATTGCGCAGCGCAGCGACCGGATTGTTTTGATGGCGCGCAATGCGCGAAGAATTCTCGAACCGATTTATGGCGTCTCGCGTGAGAAGATGGCCTTTATTCATCACGGCGCGCCGGACGTGCCGTTCCATGGTAGCGACTATTTTAAACGGGTCTTTGGTTTGGAGGGACGAGAGGTTTTAATGACATTTGGATTTTTGAGCCCCGGCAAAGGAATAGAACATGTTCTGAACGCGTTGCGCGACGTAGTGGAACGTCATCCGGAAGTGATTTATCTTATTGTCGGCGCTACGCATCCGGTGGTGCGCAGAGAAGCGGGCGAGCGCTATCGTCGTGAATTGCAAAAAATGGTGAAGAAATACCGGCTGGTTGATAACGTAAAATTTGTTAATCAATATCTGACGCTGAACCAGCTCACTCTTTTCTTGCGTGCCACGAATATTTATATCGCGCCGCAACTTAATCCCGAACAGTATGTTTCCGGTACTGTTGCCTATGCCGCCGCTTTCGGCAAGGCCATCATTTCCACAAAGTTTCGTTACGCTCGTTCAATCTTGCGCAAAAACCGCGGTATTTTGGTGCCTTTTAATGATGATGTTTCTATCGCTAGCGCCTTGAACGAGATTCTTGACCATCCCCAAAAGAAACGTGATTTGGAAGAAGCAATCTATATTTACAGCCGCAAAATGACGTGGCATAACGTCGCCAGTCGTTACGCCGATCTGTTTCGCCGAGTGCTTGCGGAACATGGCGAGGGTCAAATGGATAAAGACATTTCGAAAAGCGATGGCCAAGTCGCAATTTGATCTCTGCGCCTCCCCCAATCTCTCCTATTTAAGAAAGATCACGACGGAAAAGGGGATTTGGCAGCACACCAAAGGGAGCGAGCCTGATTTGGCGATGGGCTATTCGATTGACGATATCGCGCGGGCGCTGATTGTCGTTAATCATGCGAAAAAAGTTTTTCCGGAATCGGATACGACCGGGAATGAGCAACGAACGTTGGAACAACTCGCGGACATATATTTAAATTATATCGCGCAAAATCAACATCCGGATGGCAGTTTTCATAATTTTGATTCGGCCGAAGGAACGCCACTTGATCAAATCGGTTCGGAAGATTCGTATGGCCGGACAATGTGGGCGCTCGGAGACACGATGAAAAATGGGATTACGGAAAAACAACGTTCGGTTGCGGAAGGAATTTTCATGAAAGCCAGCGGTTATCTTTTTGTTCAAGAGCATGTGCGAGCAAATTGTTTTGTGATTTTAGGGATTATCGCTTCTTTGGCCTATGAACGTATTCCGGAGCGTTATGAAATTATGCGTAAGCTTGTTCAACAAACTTTGGAATTGTTTAAAAAAGAAAGTACCGCCGATTGGCGCTGGTTTGAAACGGATATGCGCTACAGTAATGGCGTGATTCCGATGGCGCTTTTGCGTGCGTCAGTCGCTTTGCAAAAAACCAATCCGGTCTTGGCCGAAGAAGCCAAGGTAGTGGCGTTGGATGCGTTAGGGTTTTTATTGGCGGTGATGCAACACGACGGAAAACCTTCGTTAATTGGCAATCAAGGGTGGCACGGTAAAGGACGGCAAAAGGCGCTGTTTGATCAACAGCCCGTGGACGCGGCGGCGATGGTGCTAGCTTGTTTAGAAGCCTACAAAGTAATGGGGCATGAACATTTTAAAGATGCCGCGGAAAATTGGCTGACTTGGTATGAAGGAAATAATATTATTGGCCGTACGATGCTCGATGATAAGGGGGCGGTTTATGACGGTATTCAAGCGGATCGTGTGAACACAAATTGCGGTGCGGAATCGATTGTGACGTATTTGCTGGCCAGACTTCGTTGGGTGGAAGTGGTGTGTCAGAAATAAAAATATTTTTAGGTATAGCAAACGTAGGGAAGCACGAGAACATGTTCTCCGATGTATGTTTCATTTGATTTTTTGGTTTTGTCTTGCAATAACGGCATATTTTGGTACTATCTTCAAATAATCTTCAATAAATACTTCCATGCTTACGATGAACGATATGCGGACGGGGACGACTTTTTCCGAAAACGGCGATCCGTGGATTGTTTTGGAATCTGATTTTATGAAAAAGGCGCAACGTCGTCCTGTGATGCGTACCAAAGCGCGTAATTTACGTACCGGACAAGTGGTTAATAAAACATACAAACAAGGTGATTCGATTGAAGAAGCCGACATCGCCCGCACAAAAGCGCAAGTGCTTTACGTGACCGGTGAGGAATATTCTTTTATGAACCAAGAGACATACGAACAGTACATGTTAAAGAGCGAACAAATCGGTGACGCGGCGAAATTTTTGCACGAAGGTATGGAAGTGGAAGTGATGATTTTTGAAGGCAGTCCGGTGTCCGTTAAATTACCGATTAAAATCGAAGTGAAAATTATCGAAGCGGCGCCGGGTCTTAGGGGCGATAGCGCGTCGAACATCATGAAAGAAGCCACGATCGAGGGCGGCGTGAAAATGCAAGTTCCACTTTTCATCAAAGAAGGCGACGTAATTCGCATCGACACGCGCAACGGAGAATACGTCGAGCGGGTGCAGTAAAATTGAGATAAGGAACGCATTTGTGGCAAGTGGTTGCTCGATTGGGCTGTAGGCTTGTGGTTGACAGTGATAAAAAACAATAATATAGTTATCGGGGTTTGTTTTGTTTCACAATTTGGAGTGGAGGGATATTTATGACTACCGCATTGGCCATTTCCTGTCTTGACGAACACTTTCAACCAGCTTTTGACATTACGGCAGTGCCGCCGGCACGGGAAACACTGGCGGTTTTATCTCAACGTATTCCGTCGATCCACCAGCGTGCCAAGCGCATTCCGGAGATTGAGTGCCAAAAGGTCTTGGGCAATGAACCCTTTGGTGATTTCAGCCGGGCGGTATACGCGATGAAGACGCAAGGCGGCGACGGTGCCGCAACGGCGACCGGAGCGCGCGAGTATTTTCGCATGTGTGCCTGTGCTTTTTTGAGAAACGCTTACGCGGTGTTTGAGGGGGTTGACAACATAGTGTTTGATATTTCCGGCTACGACGAAAAAGGCGAACGGGCCGGGCTCAATCAGATGACCGCTCGTTACAAGGCGAGTGGTTTGGTTGGACAGGCCACCGCACTGGAAGAACAGTACAGCGGGTTTTCGGCTCTACGGCGTGCGTTTGAAGGTCTGGAAAAAGACGCGATCAACGGTTTTGACGCCGTGATTCCGACTCGCTTTCTTCCGGAAATGCTGTGCGCGGCACCCGTTTGGTTTATCGATTCGAAGTTTCGTCGCGCGCATCCAAAACGGCCACCTGTGTACAATAATCCCGAAGTGACGTTCTTCTGCGATATTGTCGGCAGCAAGGAGTTTGCCAATCTTTTCCAAATGTATAATCGGCTGCCTCTGGGTTTTGCTGATTTTCGCGGCGATGATTTAATGCCGGCAGCGATTGCCGAACTGATTACGCGGGTCAGAGGATATTTCGATTTCATGGTGATTGCTACGCCGTATCATGATTTGGCGACCAAAGAATGGCGCGATGCGCGTTGGCAACGGAACGTCGATCCGTTTTTGTTCGGTTTTCTGAAGCACCTGCCGCAATGGGCTTTTTTTCTGGGACGCTGGTCCGGTACCGGTTTTTTTCCGCTCGTGACGGAGATGATCGCGGACACGGTCGGCCACATTCGTACCAATCGGGGACTGCTTCGCAATTTCGGCTCTGGAACACCTTGGTACAAGGGTGGTGGATGGGGCGGTAATGCAGTTGGAGAGAGTACTGTTTTACGTTTCGCCGACGAACTTTTGCGCGCGTACGAGAGATCTCGGTTGTTTCCGTTCTTACACGGGGAGCAACCAGTGACGTCGTGAATCGATGTCGGAAAATTGAGTTCGTTAAAATTGTCCGGTTCATTTAGTGAGCCGGTTTTTTTATCCCAATAAACGTTTCTTATTTGTCGCAAAAATAGGTGGGCATTGCGGCGGATGGGTTACCGTGTTTGATCCATTGGCCGTCTTTGCAGAG
>Ga0172379_10006456_pt1 | contig 15694 bp, 14 predicted proteins | sample GrowelOW334metaG_FD_119756 | JGI IMG/M metagenome (GOLD analysis project Ga0172379, IMG submission 119756) | Groundwater microbial communities from an aquifer near a municipal landfill in Southern Ontario, Canada - Groundwater well OW334 metaG | ecosystem: Environmental > Aquatic > Deep... | reverse complement strand
ATTTATCAATAAAGCGATTGATGTCCTTGCAGATATGATGAATCATGCAAAATTTAATGCCGAAGAATTAGAAAGAGAAAAGGGAGTTGTGATTCAAGAACTCAAAATGTATGAAGACAATCCGATGGCAATGGTTATGGAAAAATGGCAGACGTATTACTTTGGAGATAATAGTTTTGGACGACCAATCATAGGTAATGAAGCAAATATCAAATCATTCGATCAGCAGATGTTGATTGATCATAAAGCGGATCTCTATACCAAAGATAATCTTATCATTATGATTGCAGGAAAAATAGAAAATAAACAAACCATCATCGATCAACTTTCCAAAGAATTCAGTACTCTTCCTGCAAATATGAAATGAACAAAACCAGCATTTAATAATCATCTGCCTCAAGAACATATAGGAAGTTTCGAACAAAAAAATGAACAAGCTCATTTAGTCATTTCAGCTCCAGGATTCAAAGGTGATGATGAAACGAGATACGCAGCCAATGTCCTGGCAACGATATTAGGATGAAATATGTCATCCAGACTTTTCCAAAATATCAGAGAAAAACAGTGACTTTGCTATTACATCAAAGCTATGCACGCAAGCGAACAAAACATATGAACATTTCTCATTAGAGCATGAATAGATAAAAAGAGATTTGATTTTGGCGTAGAAAAGATTTTCGAAGAAATACAAAATATCGCTGAATGAAACATCACGCAGGAAGAATTTGACAATGCAATCGGCTACAACGAAGGTCAGATCCAAATGGGAATAGAATCCTCAGACGAGATGGCAAATTTTATCGGAAATCAATATCTGATATATAAAAAAATTGATACTCTTCCAGAAATATTGAAAAAGTATAAAAGTCTTACACTCGAAGACATTAAAACAGTTGCGAAAAAATTGAATAGAGAAAACTTATATCTCTTCTATATCAAATAGATCCAATTTTATCTCATTTTCTATACGTATGAAAAAATTTCTCATCTTCATAACATTAGTATTGGGAAGTAGTTTACTCTTCTCTACCGCATGAGCTCAATTCACTTCAACCACATGTGAATGACAAACTCATTGCTCAGCTCCGACAAAATGAATCAATTACAAAGATACTATCATCTATCTATGAGAAGAATGAGAAGAATTTGATCTCGGATTCCAGCAAAATTTTGACAAACAGAAAACATTGCTCCAAGAAATCTTTATTTCAGATAATGCAAATTTTTCTGAAGAAGAAATACTCAATAAAATAACAGAAAATGTTGCTAGTATCCAATCAAGCAAAATATTGATTATCAATACATCGAAATTTGATGTTTTGCTTCAGCTTTTAGGTAAACTGCATACATCGAATAATCTTAATCTCAAAGGAAAAACCATCTATCTCGTCACCAATAGCAATAAATTTTTTCTCAAAAGGATACTGGCTAAATATATCAAACCTATCGAAATAACTAAAATATACACCCTTTCACAAGATAAACTTCTCAATTTTCTCTCGACACTCTCTCTCAATAAAATCACCAATCAAGAACAATACATCACGCCCTTTTCACTTTCATTTCAAGAAACTCCCAAATATCTTGTTGTCTCTTATATTGTGGATCGTTTAATTTACCATGGATTTCCTATAGAGCTTATCACTATGTTTCTTGTGCTTTCTTTGGGGACATTAGTGATAAACATCCTCAGACAAATAGTAGGATTTTCGATCTTCGGCATCTATAGTCCGCTGCTCTTTGCTGTTTCACTGTCCATCCTTGGTGTGCCGTTTAGTCTCACCTTATTGGTCATCTGATTGATAACTAAAATAGTTATGAGGCTTTTTACCAAAAGAATGTATCTCCTGCATAACGCTAAAACATCACTCTTGATCATTCTCTACTTTTTTCTTATGCTTTTGGTTTTTTGACTTAACACTATTCTCTGACTCAATTGGATTGATGTCACGCTCTTCGCCAACGGATATATTATCTTCCCGATGATATTTATCATCCTCGTAAGCGATAAAGTGTTCAACGAATGATTCAAGCTTTTTAGCGCTGGACGACGGATAGCTTTTGCAGAGTTCTTACTTGTTTCTTTTGCTGTCTATGGACTCTTTTATTGGACAGGATTAAAACATCTTCTCCTAGCTTTTCCAGAAATATTAATTCTGATTTTTCTTCTCAATATCGCTATCGGAAGATTTACGGGACTTCAACTTCTCGAATATTTCCGCTTCATGCCATTACTAAAAAACTCCTCATGAACTGAAGAGGAATAGAATATTCAATTACGAATTATTAATTATGAATTACGAATAAACAATGCATAGGTATTATATTGTTTTATCCATCCGAACATATTGGTGTCATTCTGCAAAACCCTGTTTCTTCATAAATTCTACAATTTCTCAGTTTCCCTCAACATTTGCTCGAGTACGTACATGAGTAATACCCATATTTTTTAATCTTTTCTCGCATTCATCGTAAAACCTTTGCGCAATGCCATGCCTGCGAAACTTTTCTACTACCACAAGATAGACAAGACAAGCATATCTATTTTCTATTGGTTTATCTTTATCTTTTGCATTTACGTAGATGAATCCCACTAGAGTATTCTCTTCTTCTGCAACCAAGAAAATGCCATTAGGATTTTCAATAGCTAATATAAATTCATCTTGATCCATAAATTGCTCTTTTGCGCTTACTCTTAGTTCAGGGGTATTTTGACCTATTTCGTATAATTGAAAGAAATCCTTGATTGCAGCTGTACGAATTTCCATCGATATAAAAAACTTATGATGTAAAAAACTTCTTTTTCTTGTTCAATCGCCAATCAGATTGCCTCGTAAGCTCTTTCTGATCTTCTGGATTTAAGAGAAAGTGTTTGACTGCTTCTTCGAGAAAAATAGTATTTTGACTTCCTTTACAGACGATAAGATATTCATCACCTGGTGCTTTCAATATTTTCTGAATATATTTACCAGCGATATTCGCATCGTAAAATTTTTCTACATTATGTTTATCGTAGCCTACTTTCTCAAGCTCATCAGCTAAATAATCCGTCATATACTTCCCGACTAATATTACACGATCTGCTACTTGACTAACATATCCAGCAATCATTCTATGTTCTCTTTCCGTAAGATCACCAAGCTCTCTCATATCTCCAAGCACGAGAATAACTTTTCTTTGCGGAAATAATTGCATTTGAATATTATGTGCCGTATTGATGATTTTCCTCACACTGAGTGGCGAAGCATTATAGGTAGAATCGATAATGACACTATTTTCTATTCCATGGAAAACCGATAGCCTTCCTGGCTGAAGTTGATAGTGAAGTTCAAGCTGTTCATGGGAACCGTTTCTCAATGTCGGATCTTCTGGTCTAGATGCTATTCTTGCATATTTGTAATCTAAAATCCCTGCTACCGCCAATCACAATCAGATATACCCATAATTCGCTTTACCAAGAATATTTGTGCTGATGTTATATTTTTTTTCTTTGATCCAAAGATTGAATTGAACTCCTACTCCTCCTTTGAAATCCGATACGAAGAATTTTTCGTCTTTGAAAGTGATATCTGCTTTGATATCATTTCCTTCCGTTTGATAGGTCAGATAATCAATAGATAAATGATCTTTGAGTTGAATCGCATATCCATCATTAGCATTGAGAAATCATAGTTCTAATGCATTTTTCAACATTTTCACCTCTTCTCTCGCTATCTCGGCTGGATTACCAAACTGCTCTGAATGTACAGCATCTATAGCGGTAAAAATCCCTATATGTGGCTTAGCTATCGTGAGAAGAAAGTCCATCTCGCCTGGACGATCAATCCCGTATTCCAAGAGAATAATGTCGTAGGGGTTGGATCAGAAAAATCTTTTTCGAATGAGTTGAGTTAAAGTAGTTATAAAGCAAAATATATTTGGTTCCCATGTTTCTATCTGAAAAATAGAAAGAGAAAGCCCCAGTTCTCCATTGAAATTTTTTGATGATGTATAGATTTTTTTATCTGGCAAAAATCTCTGTAAAGTCTGATAAACTATCATACGGCAAGATGTTTTCCCTACGCTACCATTGATTCCAATTACATACGGACTGTGCTTTGCAATATATCAATGTGCTAATTTGCCAAGAAGCTTATAGTACCATCGTAAAAATTTATTTTTCATTTTTTTCTATGAAAACTAAAAACAGTATGACTTTACAAAAAACAAGCAAAATTTCTATTGATTTTGTTGTAGTATTTATTATTCATTTACATGAAAACAAAATGTCAAATATAAATAGTCAAAAATAAAATATATATGGAACGAAAAAAAATATTGGTCATCGAAAAAGAACCTAAAATGATGCCTAGAATCATAAGGTTTCTAAAAGAAAAACATGATGTTCAGATAGTATCATCTCAAGAGGGACTCATGAATTTTAAAAAAACGTATGAAGAAAAAGAACATCTACAAAACGGATTAGAACATTATGATTGCATCATTATGGAGCCATACTTTAGTCATCATCCTCGATACACATACGAAGAAACAGATGATGCGATGCAAACTGGGTGGTTTCTGTATCGTGACTTTATGAAAGATCTACCAAGACCAATAGCAATTTGGACATATCCAACCTGGCAATATATGTATGGCCCAAACAATCATCCAGATAGAAAATGGGGAGATAATGTGATTATTATCAGAAAGGATGGAACTAATGATTACTCTCTGGTTGAACTCGTTGAGTTGCTATGCAAAAAACGATAATAACGATAATAAACAATGTATATAAAAACCTGCCTCGTTTTCGAGCAGGCTTTTTTTATTGTCTGAAATCTTAAAACATAAATTCGTAAAATGACATCACGAAGAGATATATTAACATTCAAAGAATAAATTACGCCCGTTAGGGTAAATTACCAATTACGCCGCAGGCAAATTACGTGAGCGTAGCGAACTTATTACACGAAGTATATTACGTCCTCCGGACCGTTTTATTCTTCAAATGTTTTTTCCATAATAAGCGTAATAATCACTGCGATAGGCACGGCAAGCAATACTCAGACTACTCACAAAATCAATGCTCAAATAATCATACTGATAAAGATAACGACCGGATTTACTCCCAGCGTCTTGTTCATCAATAACGGTATCAATACATTATTTTCTAATCGTTGAATCAAAATAACCACACCTATCACAACCAATGCTCAGTAAAGACCAAAATGAATAAACGCAACCATAGTTGCAGCCAATCATCAGATAAGCGGTCCTATATACGGAATAAATTCTGTCATCGCTGCGATACCAGCAAGCGCTCATTTCTGAGGAAGATCGATACCAAAGATTGCGAGTATCCATAAAGCAGCATACATAGTAACCCCGATAAAGATACACAAGAAAAGCTGGCTTTTGAGCCGGATACCAAGTTTTTTATAGATTCTTTCAAGTTTCATATAGATAAATTTATATTGTTTTTCACCGCCAAGTTTTGCGATAAACTTCATCACGGAATCTTTTTGGATAGAAAAAAGAACAGAAAGCGTCAATACAATAGATATTTGAGTAATAAAGTTAAAAAACGTGCCAACAGCACTTACTGCCATAGTGCCAATATTTTTGGCATACATGGTACCGAGATTTACTATTTGAGAGATGTTTTGCTGCAATTGACTCTGTACTCACGAAACTACAGCAGGATTGCTAAAGGAATCAAGTAAAGCTTTTTTGAGACTTCATGGAAGCCAACTCGTATCTCTAATCACTCCAACAAGCGATTTGTTCGCCAATATATCTTGAAAATGTGAGATATTACTTATCGCAATCGTCATAATATCCGAGAATTGATTGAGGATAAATGGTATAATAAATACCATAGCCCCTAAAAAAACTACAACGAGAATCAAATACGCTAACGCAATAGATATTCCTCTGTAAACTATTCTTTTTTGAAAAAAATCGATAATAGCTTCTATAGCAAGAGAAAGGATATATGCCATGAAAATCAAATAGATAATACTCAATGATTGATATACGAATAATCCGATAAAGATAATAAGTATCCCAAATGCCCAAAATTTAAGAAACATTCTATTGGTTACCACAAAAGGAGCTTTAGCTATTTTTTTCTCTTGTTTCTGTTGTTCTTCAAGTTTCTTTTCCAATTTTTCCAATTCCAAAAGCTGTTGTCTGTTATCAGACTTAATCGACTTGAAAAAGTCAGATCAACCTTTTATAATTTTGTGAATAAATGCCATACTACACTACTAAATAACTAAAACGAAATTTTTTTGGATGATTGAGTTATACCGACGACTTGAGAAACTGTAAGTATGAGAGAAACAAAGTAATTACAGATTTCGAAAGCAGTTCGGTATAATTCTAAAATCTAAGTTTTTTTGGTATACAGTTTATCGTTGAACCGTTTCCATGCTTTTTCAAATTCTTCTTGTACATACATAATTGTATCTTTTTTTGTAAAATTTGCAATTTTTTTTTCAAGTTCTCAGACACGATCTTTGGATAATACTATGAAAAACTTATAAAATCAATTGTTTATAGGATATTTTACAAGATTATGTTCTTGAATACGCTGTATGATAGCTCTTTTTATTACATGTCTGACAACGGATCTTTTGGATAATTTTATAGTAACATGGCAAGAAAACTGGTTATTTTTAATATTAGGATATTGTTTGATATAGAAAAACCCGAACAATCACTGGCTGAGATACTGTCTTTTTCTCGTGATGAATATAACATCTTTACCGGTCAATCTCTGTCTTTGCGGCAACAAACTATTAATTTATAATGTAAAATTTAGAAAGCTTAATGTAGAATCAAATTCTAGGCTTTAAGTTTTCAACTTCAAGCTTTAAACTATTATTTTATATTCTGGAATTTTATAAGGCTTCATTCGACTATTCCATATTTTGCTGCGATTCCTGCATTGAGTTCTACTACGTAATTTGCAAAAACTTCTGGTCTATAAACTTCGCAAGGATCGACCTTACAGGGTTGAACAGTCAATATGCGCACAACTTTAAACTGATTGTCAATCCATATCATATCTAATGGTATAAGCGTATTTTTCATTCGGAAATCATAAAAGTCGGATTTTGAAAAGATAAAGAGCATCCCATGATCTTCAGCCATCGATTCACGATACATGAGCCCTTGTTGTGTTTCAGCTGATGTGCGAGCCAATTCTACGGTAAAACATTTTTTTTCACTGCAGAGCTGTGGAACAGCATTCTTGTCGTGAAGATAATTCGCAGCGATAGAATAGAATACAATTAAAATCAGAAAGCAAATCCCAATTCAGATCCAGTATTTTTTTTTAATATTGTTTTTCATGGATATTTGGCTATAAGCAATTAAATATTTATTTTCGAATGAATTTTAATAAGTTTTTAATCTTTCAATCAATGCATCATGAAACGTTTATTAAAATATCTTGTAGCACTTCTGATTGTGCTTGTGTGTGTATATGGTTTTTGGGTATGGTTGCAATATAAATGAGCAACCGTTATCAAACAAACCACTGCTTCTATTATGACTGAGCTCGCAAAAGTAGATAAGTTAGAAACGGTCAAAAAAACCTTTACTAAAACTATCGAAGGAGAGCAACAATTAGCGAGCCTCATTCCCGGGATCGGTATAGATGAAATCATCAACAGCGCATTATTCAAAGATAAAATGGTGTTAGAAGTAAAATGAGAAGTAAGCGCAGGATATATGATCAATGAAGTTGCTACGGGAGATATTCAGGTATCTCGTGATGGGACAATCACTATCGTTTTATGACAGCCAGAAGTTTTCTGAGTAGCCCTTACGGGAACAACGCAAACAGCTAAACTTGGCATCGTTACTCAAAGTGAAATAGATATGGAAAACAAACTCAGAGAAAAGGCTGGTGAAATGATGATCCAAGAAGCACTCAGTGGAAACATTCTCCAGGAAGCAAAAAACAATGCGCAAAATACTTTGCAAAATCTGCTGCTCACTGCTGGAACCCAAATAAAAGAAGTTATAATACTTGAACATGACAAAAATCTTAAATAAGATTATATAATTCTGATTTTACTGACCAACAAAAAACGTTGCTCATTTTCATTTGAAATTGCTAGGAGAATTCGTATATATTCTTCACGTGATTTTTTTGTTATGCCAAATCAATACGCTAATTATCACGTAAATTATCACTTATTAGTTTTTTAGTTATTTACTTATATACCGATGCCAAGAAGAAAAGTAGAAAACAAGACGATAGAAGTTATCCTCTTGCAAAGCGACAAACATCTCGGAGAAAAATTTGAAATCATCAGAGTAAAACCTATTTTTGCTAGAAATGTTTTGTTACCAAAAAATATCGCTGTACTAGCAGATCCCAACAACAAAAACAAGTTTGCCCAAAAAATGGCAGCTGCAGAAGTCGAGAGAAAAAAGAAAGCTTCTTGATTGGAAGATCTTTTTGCAAAACTCAACAACGATGAAGGTATCACCATCATCAGAAAAGCTAATGCTGATGGCACGCTCTACGCGAAAGTGGATGAAAACGATATCGCCGCAGTCATCAATGAAAAATATGGCATAGATATCCAAGCGCATTATTTGAAATTGAAAAAGAAAATCACGACTCTTGGAAACTTCTCAGTTCCATTTCTTTACAAAGAACTTAAAAAAGATGTGGCAATCAAAGTAGAACAAGATCCTGAAGAAGCAGAAAAAATAGCTAAACATAAAGCTTCCAAAAATCCTAAAAAAGATGAGGCAATAGAAGAAGAAGGTAAAGTAAAAAAGACAAAAGAAGAAATACTAGCAGAAAAAGAAGCGGCTAAACAAGCAAAAAGAGCTGAAACCATCAAAAGACTCAAAGAAAAATTCAAAGACTAATGCGCATATATAACAAAACATAGTATAAAAATTACCGGAGAGATTAATTCTTCGGTTTTTTTGTTGAGTATTCACAAGAAATACTTACACTACTACAAAGACAATTTTTTTAAAGCTTTAGGCTTCAAGCTTTAAGCTTCATGCTAAATAGATGAGCAAACTTACCGAAGATATTTTATCCACCGTCGATATTGTAGATGTTATCGGCAGATATATGCCGCTCAAAAGAGCAGGATCCAATTTTTCTGGTAACTGTCCTTTTCATAATGAAAAAACTCCTTCCTTTATGGTTTCACCAAGCAAACAGATTTTTAAATGCTTTGGATGCGGAAAAGGTGGAAATGTGATCACATTTATGCAAGAGATAGAAAGGATAGATTTTCGAGATGCTGCCAAAGAGCTTGCCAAACAAGGAAACATCGATCTCGCAAAATATCAGATAGATCCTACCAAACATGATGATCGGCAAGACGAAAAAGAAAAGATCAAACGCATCCACAAAATCGCGCAAAAGTTTTTCGTAGAACAGCTCGCTAAACATCCTGAAGCTAAAAAATATCTTAATGAACAAAGAAAGCTTTCAGACCAAATAATTAGTGATTTTGGTATTGGATACGCGCCGGATGCTCATTATGCAATGATCCAGGACCTCAAGAGCAAATGATTTAGCGATAAAGATCTGATTGAATCATCACTTGCAAAAAAATCTCAAACCTGAGGCGATATTTATACTTTCTTCAGAAACAGAATCACCTTCCCTATTTATGATACCATGAACAATATTGTGGGGTTCAGTGCAAGAATACTCGATCCCAATACGACCAAAGAAAGTCCCGGGAATACGGGAATATGACCAAAATATCTCAACAGTGCAGAACACAAAGCATTTGAAAAATCAAAACTCCTTTACGGACTCAATCGAGCAAAAAATGCAATCAAAGAACATAACGCCCTCTTTATTGTCGAAGGACAAATGGATGTCATCGGATTAGCAAGATTAGGCTATCATATAGGGGTCGCTACTTGTGGAACAGCATTTACCCCAGAACATATAAAATTAATCAAAAGATATACAGAAAACCTTTTTCTTATTTTTGACAGTGACAATGCAGGACAAGAAGCAAGTTTAAAAGCGCTTACGCTCACCTATCAAAACAACATCTTCCCAAAAATTATTACGCTTCCCCCGTGATACAAAGATATCGATGAACTCGCAAATACGGCAGATGGAAAAGAAAAATTTGATGAACAACGAAAAAATAGTCAGGATGGATTTTTGGTTGTTTTCCAAAATTTAAAGAAAAAATTTGACCTTACATCACCGATCGACAAGCAAAAGATATTAAACATCCTGTTCGGGCTTATTATGAATATCGGCAGTAAAGCTATGGAAGATCACTATATCCAATTGTTATGAGAAAAATTGTGAATAAGAGAGCATATAATGGAAGCGCAATATAGGCAATTTGAAAAAAATGGAGGTAAATTTATTCTCCAACAAATAGCGAGAAAGACAGAAAAAAAATATGAAATAGACAGAGAATTGCTTGTCGCAGCATTATTTTATCAAGACTTTATCAAACAGTTTATTGAAACACAAGACAAACGAACGCGATTGCTTGAACTTATTACGCAAGTCACCACTGTCCTGCCAGACACGGTTATCACTCAAGCAGCCAACGACGAAAACAAACAGGAAGCATTGTTGGAACTTCAACTCCGACGAGATAAAGAGCTCAATGACGGCAAAGAAGAAGATAAAAGATACCAAACCATCAAACAAATCATTTTGCCGATCATCCAATGATACATCCAAAGAATTACCAAAGATACCAAAATTTCCAGCGAAACCAAACAAGAAATCCTCAATCTGACTAAAAAGATTTAATAAATAATGTAATATATCCTGACGGATGTAATTTGGACTTCGTCGGTAATTGATGATTAATTACGTGAGCGTAACGAACTTATTTACTTCACAGGAATGCTTATATGCGTGTATCTCACAAGAAGAAACACCAAAAAAGCGGTGATAAAGAAATCAATCAAAGTAGACATCACTTTACCATAAAGCACTCCTTTGTAAGAAAGATCTTCAATATGCTTTACTCTGAGTTTTGTCAAAATAGGCTGCAAGATAAGCGGAGTAATAAGATCTTCAATCATCCCTTTGATAAGTGTTCATACCTTAGTTGCAATAAGCAATCCTATGGCAATACCGACAACATTATACTGAGAAAGAAAAGTCATAAATTCTTTAAGCATGTTTCGTCATAAAAAATAAAATCATCATAAATGTACCAGATTATAGTTTTTTTTCAAGTGATTTTTCCAAACAACAACTCTTGAAATACATAAGGATTTACGTAGATTGTACGTGTTTATTTTATTTATTTAAAAAATATAATGAATTTTGCTTTTGAGCTTCAATGAGCAGCATTTACTGGAAACATCAATCCAGAAGCAATGATGTGAATGAGTACAATTCTTTGAGCAGTTTTTGGATGACTCGTAATGGTGCGAATGGTAGTGTTTTTAGCGCTTGCAGCCCTTATGTTTGTCTCTCGATGGAAAGTATTTACCAAAGCAGGACTCCCAGGGCGGGGAATTTTCATCCCATTTTACAATCGATACCTTATGTTCGAGCTTGGAGGACGATCCGGACGAAATTTTCTATGGATATTAATACCACCGGTATTTGCGATACTTATGATTATCAACTGTTTTAAAATCGCAAAAAGATTCTGAAAACATTGGACATATGGACTCGGAATTTTATTTATCAAAGTCGTCTTCATTCCAATACTCGCATTCGATAATTCAAAATATCTTGGCAACAAAGCAGCAGCTAAAGTTGCAGTTAAACCAATAACTACAACACCTACAGCAAAAGCTCCTACAAAAAAAGCCGTAGGTAAAAAAACAAAAACAATTACCAAAAAAATATAACAATTAGTTCTAGGCTTTTTAGCTTTATGCTTTTAGCTTGAAGCTAAAATAAAACGTTGGGAATCGCTCCTGACGTTTTTTTTGAAAATCCCCTTTCGTTTTCCCCTTTAGCAAAGGGGACCTTCAGTAAGTAAAGCCCCCCTCTTTGCTAAAGAGGGGTTAGGGGTGATTTAATATAGTTCAGATTGATTTTTTGAAGGAAATATGTATGATTAAGTGTCGCTAACAACCACTAAAAAAGTTAGCTTTCTGCTTGAAGCTTTAAGCTTTCAGCTAATCTTGGGGATGCTTCTGGATTTGATAGGAGGATTCCATATGTATCGACCGCCACTCTTCGACGAACGTACCGAAATAAAACAATCGTTCACTCAAAAAATGCTAAAACATTAAACAGAGCTTTTGCTCTCGTACCTAGCTACTCTGTAGCCTAGTGACGTACCATCCTCGTTGTGTGACTCCTACTAACCACGAGGCGACCAAGTAGGAAAACCTGTTCACTTCGGTGGACAAAGTTGCTTTGGTAAAAACCTACGCCTGTTTATTGGCTAACGTACCCTGTTGAAGTAACTTTAAAAATTAGGATAATTAATAAACTATCGTGGTAGATATCGTTATGTATGCCTTTTAGACATGGGTTCGAACCCCATCATCTCCAAATTGACTTTTATTTACTTTTATATATAATATAGTTAGGGTTTTTTATTAACTAAATTAATTTTATATGAAAGATGATATAAACAAGAATCTTGTTCCTGATGTTTTGAAATGATATGATTATCAAAAAATCGAGAATGACTCCTCTTCCAATCTACATTGAATACTACAATTTTTTGTAAATCTTAATCTAAAGATTGAAACTTCTGAATTATTAAAAGCGATCACAACAGATATTATGGTAAATTATCTCATCAATAAAGGATACAAAGAGATTCCATCAAAAGATACTGGGGAAAAACACAATTGAGGACGAACAGCTATTTATAGATACTTTATACAAGAATGAGATAATGAAGATGATGCAATAGGAGTCATAGATTACAATAATCCTCATAATAAATCAGCATCCAATGTTTATATAAATGGATTTATCAAAAACATAGCAATGGCTGAAGATAGACAAGAGATGGATGTTCTTCTAGAATTATTATCTATGTTACCTAAAGATAAAGCATAATATCACATATAGTTCAACTCCCATCTTCTGTTAACTAGCCGCTCCACAACCAATAAATCCCAATTCCTATGGTCTAACAAAAAAGCTTCAGATTATCATACAAGACAAACTGTTTCTTTATCAATTCCTGATCTATCGGGTGTAACAAATTAAGGCTTATCTCCACCAAATGGAAATTATTTTGAACTATACAAAATCACGACCGAAATCGTGATTTTTTTTATAAAATATTTTAATCAAACAAGGTTTTAAATAGGGAATCTAGTTATCATTAATATTTTTAGGTCATTTCATAATATGCACACCATGCTTTCCCATTTCTTTTTTCCAACGATCCAAATTAAATTTTCTCTGACCAATTTCTGATGACACAGACTTATAAGACTGATTTTTCAAAACATCAGCAACATCATCGAAAGCACCTTTATCACCATGGATAGCGATAGTCACGTCGTGTAACTTCTGCATATCTGTATTTTCCCATCGAGTTTTCTGAAATGCCATGACACCAATCATGATTGCATTCGCCGCCTGTTTAGCAGTCAAATCTCCGATAATACCCGTTCACAAGAGGGATAACGACATTTTTCAAACCCCTCTTAGTAGCTTCTGATAATGCATTATATACGGCTCAAGAAACAACATCAAATTCATTTTCTTTTCATGAATCAACAGACACTACATGAATGAGAAATTTGGAATTTCAACCACCAGATTCTGTAACAGTTGCTTTGCTCCATTCTTGAAAATTTTCAATACTACCTCCTTTAGCCTTTTTTTCTTGTTCAACCATCTGTTCATACTCCTCCATTCATTTGATAGCACCGCCATTCGCTATTGCACCTCCTACTCAGCCGAATGATGCTTCACCATTGAAATGTGGCACTATATAAGCATCTGCCGAAATTTGTGTCATATCGCCCAAAACAAGAGAAATTGGAAGACCTTCCTCGACAATATTTATAGCATTTTCTCCTTTTTCTCATGAAGTTAGAAGAGTAAGAATAATATTTCACACACCAGTCTTATTACGATTAGAAGATTGAGGAAACTTTGTAAGACTATCCTTTTTATTCATATGAATAATAGTTAGAGGAATAAATATAATTTATTATACTCAGAATCACATATTTTGCAAATTATCCTATACAGTTTAACTCCTATCTTCTGTCAACTTACTACAGCAAAACTACAAGGTGTTGATTTTCGCCTGGTTATCACTGATAAATATACTGTCATACAACGTAGCTATTAGGAACTGCTTTTGAGCTAATTCTTATATTTTGTAGGAATTTAGCGAGTTCACTCTTCCACAAAAGTTTCTTCACTAATACGCTCGATAACTTTATCTTCTTTGGTGATGATTGTTTTTTTCCATGTTCACCTCATAAATCGAAAATAACACATGATAGCGGTAAAGATATTGGTGAGTGGAAAGGTATATCGTAATCAATGGATTCATAATCCTGTATGTTTAGATAATATATATGCTAGAGGGAATTGGAATACCCACTGAGAAATGACAGAAAGCATAAATGCTGTAGTCATATTCCCCGACGCACGGAATACTCAGAGAATAGCCATCTGTAGTCCCATAAATCAAAATGTCAAAGCGACTGTACGGAGAAATTCCGTTCATCATGCTACGATTGCCAGATCATGAGGAATGAAGAATTTTATAAGGAATGAAGCACAGAAGAAGACAATAATTCAGATCGCCGTAAGCAATCAAAATGAAATTAATGATCAGATTTTTGCTGTTTTAGCAGCTCTGTCCATCCTTTTTGCTCATATATTCTGTCCTACGAGAATAGAGACTGCCATAGAAAGACCCATTGCGGGTATGATTATGAGTTGCAGGATATTTGAACCGGCACCATAGGAAGCTACTGCTTGAGTACCGAAACTCGTGATGAGAAAGGTCAATATTACCATGCCCAATCCACGAGATGACATTTCCAAAGACGAGGGTAGTCATAATAAAAACGCCTTTTTGATATATCAGAAATCAGGTATAAAATCCGACCACTGAACACGAATATTATATTTACCCTTGAAAAGGATACTGATTCAGATTACTGCTGCTATTCATTGGGTAAATAACGTAGCCATAGCAGCTCAGGAAACGCCCATGGAGGGTAGAGGTCAGAAACCATAAATAAAGAATGGATCCAGAATAGCATTCAACACTACTGTTCACAATACTATATACATAGGCATTTTTACCTCTCCTATTCACCTCATAATTGACTGAAACATGGAATATCAGAAAACAAACAAGAGACCAAAAAATGATATCCTCAAAAAAGCCAAAGCATTTGCAAAAATAGCTGGTTCTACTCACATCAAATGAAGTAGCATAGGAGAAAACACAAGTCATAGCACGGACAAGAATAGAGAAACAATGAGTACCATGAGTAATGTTTGTGCTGCTACATGATTTACCATAGCTTTTTTCTTTGCTCAAAAATACTGAGCGATAAGGGTCGATCACGCTACGGCAAATCATGTTCACATAGATATCAACAAGAACATTATAGGAAAACTTATGGAGACCGATGCAACAGCATCTCATCAAAGTCTGCCCACCCGGAAAGCATCAATAAGTTGATAAGCGCCTTGAAGAAGATTTGCTAAGACGATAGGTATGGCAAGCGTAAAAAGTGATTTAATAATAGGTCTCTCGACTAT